>Ga0134128_10008578_pt1 | contig 12304 bp, 11 predicted proteins | sample KB31754_FD_96462 | JGI IMG/M metagenome (GOLD analysis project Ga0134128, IMG submission 96462) | Terrestrial soil microbial communities with excess Nitrogen fertilizer from Kellogg Biological Station, Michigan, USA - KB3-175-4 | ecosystem: Environmental > Terrestrial > Soil > Unclassified ...
CGAGACCGGCGAGCGCCAGCTCCTCAATTTCGGACATACGTTCGGCCATGCGCTCGAAGCCGAGACCGGCTTCGGCGATACGCTGCTGCATGGCGAGGCGGTCGCGCTCGGCATGCGGCTGGCGTTCGATCTCTCGGCCGAGCTCGGCATCTGCCCGCGCGACTCGGTCAAACGCGTGCGCCGCCATTACGAAGCCGTCGGCCTGCCGATCGCGATACGCCAGATCGCCAATGCCCGCCGCTTCACGCCAGCCGCGCTGCTGCAGCATATGAGCAAGGACAAGAAAGTGCGCGACGGCCGCATCACCTTGATCCTCGCGCATGACATCGGCGATGCCTTCATCTCGCGCGACATCGAGCGGGGCACGCTCGAAAAATTCCTCGCTGCCGAGACCGCCGCCGCCCCCGCGACCGCTTAGTCCTTCATTTTCCGAAAGACCCGCAACATGCCTTTACCCGCCGCCACCCCGCGCGAGCCGATCCATACGAGACGCATCGAAATGCAGGGCTACCGGCGCCAAGACGGGCTTTGGGACATCGAAGGCCGCCTCACCGACGGTAAGAGCTATTCCTTCAAGAACGACTATCGCGGCGAGGTGAAGGTCGGCGATTTCATCCACGAGATGTGGCTGCGCCTCACGGTCGACGATTCGCTCACCATCGTCGCGGTCGAAGCCGCGACCGATAACAGCCCCTTCGCCGTCTGCCCGGCGATCCTGCCGAATTTCCAGCAGCTCAAAGGGCTGAAGATCGCGAAGGGCTTCAACGCCAAGGTCTTCGAGCTCTTCGGCGGGGTACATGGCTGCACCCATCATGTCGAGCTCATCGGGCGGCTGGCGACGGTCGCCTTCCAGACGATCTTCCCTTACCGCAACCGCATGAGCGACCGCACCGGCGAGCCGGTGCAGAGCAATCGCCGCATGCGCCTGCTCAACACCTGCCACGCTTTTGCCGAAGACGGCGAGATCGCGCGGAAGATCTGGCCCGATCTCCCCCAGAAGGCGAAGACCTGACTGAAGCTCATGCTGCCGGCGGGATTTCCCGCGGCACCACCGGCAGAGTGAGCTTCAGCTCGCGCCGCAAGACGACCATGGGCACCGAGACGCCGAGCCGGTCCTCGACGAGCAGGCGATGCAGCTCGTCGATATTGCCGGTCGGATGGCCGTCGAGCTCGACGATGATATCGCCCGAGAGCAAGCCGCCCGCCGCGGCCGCGCCGTCCTGCGCCACGCTTTGCACCAGCACGCCGCTTTCGCGCGCGAGCTCATGGAAGCGCACGACTTTGCGCGCGATCGGCACGTTCTGCCCGGCGACGCCGATATAGCAGCGGCGCACGCGGCCTTCGCGGATGAGGCGCGCGGCGACGAACTCGACCGTGTCGACCGAGATCGAGAAGCAGATGCCCTGCGCCATCGCGATGATCGCCGTGTTGATGCCGATGATGTCGCCCGCCGAATTGACCAGCGGCCCGCCCGAATTGCCGGGATTGAGCGCCGCGTCGGTCTGGATGACGCTGTCGATCAAGCGCCCCGAGCGCGAGCGCAGACTGCGGCCGAGCGCGCTGACCACGCCGGCGGTCACCGTCGCCTGGAAGCCGAAGGGATTGCCGATCGCGACGACGAGCTGCCCGACGCGCAGATCGCGCGAGGAGCCGAGCCGCGCCCAAGCCGGCGCCTCGCCATTGAGGCGCAGCACGGCGAGATCGGTGTCGGGATCGTCGCCGACGATGCTGGCGGTGAGCGCATGGCCGTCGGCGAAGGTCGCGGTGATGCGCTTCGCGCCGGCAATCACGTGGCTATTGGTCAGGACATAACCGTCAGGCGTGAACACGACGCCGGAGCCGCTGCCGCCCGGGCCTTTCTGCGCTTCGATCTGGAGATGCAGCACCGCCGGGCCGACTTTGTCGACGGCGCCGATCACCGCGCGCGAATAGGCATCGAAGGCGGCGAGGTCGCTTGTGCCGGAACTGGTGGGAATGTCTGCGTCGGGTTGGAGCTGGTCGAGAGTGTTGATGTTGCTCATGGGTGAGATCAGATGGGAACGCTCCACGGCCGCGACAAGGTTAGAGCATCACCAGCCCCATGCGCGCCGCACGGGCCAGCGCTTCGGTCCGCGTCTCGGCATCGAGCTTGGTCAGGATCGAGGCGACATGGAATTTCGCCGTATGGAAGGAGATGCCGAGGCGGCGCGCGATCATTTTGTTCGAGGCGCCATCGGCCATCGCGACCAGCACCTCGCGCTCGCGCGGCGTCAGCAGCGGCGCTTCAGCCGAAGCCGGCGCCGCCTCGACACCGGCAAGCGCGCGCAGCCGCTCGAGCGTGTGATCGGGCACCAGCCGCAAGCCACGCCCGGCCAGCGTGGCCGCCGCCCGGATCGTTTCGACATCGGCATCGCGCGGCAGCACCGCAGCGGCGCCGGCCAAGGCGAGATCGGCAGCGTCCTCTTCATCGGCGAGCACGATCGAACGTGCCGCGTGATCGCCGAGCGCGGCGAGGTCCTCGGCACTGATCCCTTCCGCCAGCACGACATCGATCGCGTGCCGATCGAGCAGGCGCTGCAGCGCTGCGACATCGCTCGCGCCATCGACGAACACGCCATGGGCGCGCGCGACGGCCTCGAGAGCGCCCCGAAGGGCGCCCTCGCGCGCGAAGATCGCAATGTTCGGCATCTTCCTTATGTGGGAATGCGGCGGCGCATGCCCAAGACCAGGCTAGCGCTGCCCCTGATGGGGAAGCGGCCGCTCGCCGATCGTGAGGCTGAGCTTCGCCGGCGCGCCGCCGCGGACGAGATCGAGCTCGACCGCCGTGCCGACCGATTCCGGCGTCAGCAGCTGCATCACCTGGCGCACCCGCGTCACCGGTTTGCCGTTCCAGGCGCTGATGATGTCGCCAACGAGCAGCCCGGCTTTCACGGCAGGACCCGCGGGATCGAGGCTGATCGCCAGCACGCCCGCCGGCTGCGCCACCGGCCGGAGGCCGGCGCCGAGATAGCCGCGCGCGATGCGCCCCTTGGCGAGAAGCTGATCGACGACGCGATCAATGGTCGAGCGCGGGATCGCCAGCGCGCGCCGGCGCGGACCGGTCACGGTCATGCCGAGCACCTCGCCCTGCGTGCTGACGAGGGCACCGCCCTCGGCGCTCGGCGCGAGGCGGAGATCAAGGCGAATGAAATGATCGATCGTGCCGCCGCGCCGGCTGTGCCAGGCGCCGCCGGCGACCGCGACCATGCCGGAAGCGGCGATCGTGCCGCGCTGATGCCGGCCGATGGCGAGCACGAGATTGCCGGCGCGCAGGTTGGCTGCATCGCCGAGCTTCGCGACGCCGGCGCCATCGGGTTGGAAACGCAGCACGGCGACGTCGGTGCTCGGATCGCGCCCGGCGAGAGTCGCGTGATGGATCTTGCCATCGGCGGTCATCACCTCGATGCCGTCATCGCGCTCCAGCGCCTCCTCGGCGGTGACGATCACGCCGGGGCGCCAATGGATGCCGCTGACCGGCCAGCGCCCGCCGCCGGCCACCGCGACGACGCCTCCGCCCGCCTGTTCGGCGAGATCGGCGAGGCGGTCGGAAAATTGGCTGAGAACATCGGCTGTATCGGTCATGCTTCTCTCCGCTGGCTGCATGATCTCGGATATGGCAGCGCGCGGCGACCCGCACCATCCGCCGGATGGGCAGGGAGTTCGCGACTAGGAGGCCGAGCCGCTCAGCAGCTCGGCACGGGCGCGGGCACGTGGAGGAACGTCAGGCGCATGAAATCGGCGACTTTCTTCCACTTGTCGTCGCCATCGGAGGGCAGATAGTCGCCGTGACCATAATCGCAGGCATCGGCGATCTGCCACGGCGCGAGGATTTGCGCCGGCGCGGGAACGGCAGGCCCGTTATAGCCGAGCGCGGGCCGGAACGGCGTGTGATCGTCGTGCAGCAGATCGGCGATCGGATCGCCGATCGTGAAGGCGATTTTCAGCACGTCGTCTTTATGCGATGCCAGCAGCGAGACGGTCGCGACCCGCTTCAGCGCGGCGGCATATTCGGCCATGAAGCAATCGCAATTGATCGCGCCGGCGGCGATGCAAGCGGTATCGACGCGCCCGTTTATCGCCATGATCGCCTGCAGCACGAAGCGCGCGCCGAGGCTGTGCGAGGCAAAGGAGAAGCTCTGCGCCCCGGCCGCCCAGCTGTTGCAGAACTGCGCCAGGCGCCGGCCGCAATCGACCGCGACATCGCCTTCGAACGGATAATCGACGACCGGTAGCCAGGCATCACCCGGCCACAGCAGGCCGACATAGAGGCTGGGCTCCGGCAAAGCGAGGTACTCGCCGAGCCTTCCCAACGCTTTCGCGCCCGCCGCGTAATGGACGTTAAAGCCATGCGTCGCGAACAGGATGTTGCGCCCCGCGAAAACCGACGGCACTTGCGCCCAAGGAACGACGCTGAGCGTCGGCGGGTTGGTCGCGCCGTCGCCTTCGAGCAGATAAGGGTCGATCACCGCGCCGCCGACGCCCGCGGCGCGGAAATTGAGGAAATAGGTCACCGGCGCAACCCGCGCTGCGTCGTCTGCAGCGCGGTGACCGCCGCCTGAAGCGATGAGGCCAAATCCTTGGCGACCGGCGCGAGCGGCACGGCCACGAGGCCGACGAGCAGGCCGAGGCCGGCATCGTCCCAACTCGCGCCTTTGATCAAGCAACTGCCGGCAATCCCGAAGGTGACGGCGAAGAATGTCGCCAGAATTTTCGTGCCGTTGCGATATTGCTGATCGGCGCGCTCATAGGCTTCGTCGAGGATGGCGCTCAAGATCGCGTCGAACTGGCCGAGCGCATTGGTTTCGGCCGGCGTCAGCGCCGGATTGACTTGGACGCGTCCGGCGACCTTATTCGCCACCGAGGCCAAAGTGTCTTCATCGACTCCCGCCGCTTTCGCCAGATCCCGCGCATTGCCGGCGGTGAGGCCGAGATGGATGAGCGCCTTCGCCTTGGCCTTTTGGTCGGCTTTGGCAACGCCGTTGATCCAATTCGAGCGCAGCGCGTCCAAGAGCTTTGCTTCGGTGAAGGCGCCGTTGGCCGTTTTCGGCAAGAAGGGGCTGAGCGTCCGCCGGATGCCGGCAAAGCCGAAATTGGACGGGCCACCGCCGAAGGCTTTCAGCGCATCGACAAAGCCCACGGATGCCGTGCCAAGCGCCGCGACCGCGGCAACGATACCGCCGACACTCTGGATGAGATCTGGGTTCGCTGGATCTGCCATCTCTCCCCCAAGCGATGATCACGACGCGCGCCGATGGGGACCAGTTTCCTGTATCGGCCGCTGAATGCGCAAGCGCATTGGCTCACTCATTCGGATAAGCGGCCGTGTCGCCCGCCCGACGCAGCGGCGACTTCTCAATGCAGGCATGCCGCGCTTATGATGAAGTGATGATGCTGCAGGCGCTCAAGGTCGCCGATGCTCTCGCTATCGCCGAGGCCTCGCGCCGCCGCAGCCGCGACGAGCGCGCGATGGTGGACTACCTCGGCATTGGCCGCAAAACGCCGCGCGCCAAACCGCCGGACGCTTTGCCCTTCGTCATCACGGACAGGATCGATCTCGCCGCGTTCGAGAGCGACGAACGGCGGCATCTCGAACAGGCGATCGAGTGCCTATCGCCCGAGGCACGGCGCGAGCTCATCGCGCTGGTATGGCTGGCGCAGCGGCCGAGCCTCGATTTCGCCGGCGCGATGCGGCGCACGCGGCGCATCCCGCCCGCGGCGCAAACCGGTTATCTGATGGGCGTCAGATTGGAGCGCTATATCGCGCGCGGCCTCGAGCGGCTCGGCTAGCGCTCGGCCTGAGCCTTGCCCGACGTTCGGGTCGCAACCGCGAGCTCGCCGGCGATGTTATCGCTGAGCTCGCCGAGCACCCGGCTCATCGCCGCGACCTGATCGCTATAGCTGTTCGACGTGGCGTGCGCGCTGAGACGGAGATGCCGGCTCGCGAGCGGCTTTTCGGCATCGCTGCCGGTCAGCGACCAGCTGCCATCGAAGGTCACCTGGCCGCTCGCATCCTCGTCGAATTGCAGGATATCGATGACGATCGCGCCATGGCGCGGCGGCGCCGGCTCTTGCGGCAACACGACGCTGCCCGCGGGCAGACGCTGCGTCAGATCCTGGGTCAGAACACGCTGGATCAAAGAGTCGAGCGAGCCGCCCCAGCGATTCTGATCGCTGACATCGAGCTGATGCGGCGCGGTCTCGCGCACCATCTCCTGCCGGTCGAGGGTCGGCGGAATATGCACCGCGGCGATCTGCACCGGGTTGGATCCCGCGGCTTGCGTCGCTGCCTGCGGCGGGACGGCATCGAGCGTATAGAACTGCGTCTTCGGGCTCGAGCCGCAAGCCGAGAGCAGCAGCGCGAGAGCAAGAGCGAGCCATCGCATCCTCATTTGCCACGCCCCTTGATCAGTGCTTCGGGATGTTGATCGAGATAATCGGCAAGCGTGCGTACGGCGCGGCCCGCCTGGCTCAGCTCGGCCATCGCCTGCTGGAGATTGCCGTTGGGCGAGGCCGGGCTGCCGCCCGCCATCGACTTCACCGCCGCCGCGGTCGCATCGATCTCTTTGGCCGTCCCGCGCAGCGTCTCGACCGTCTGGCGCACGCTCTTGATCGTCGGCGCGATTTGCGGCCCCGCCGCTTGCAGCGTCTGATCGAGTGTCGTGACGCTTTGGTCGAGATGGTCGATCGTGTCCTTGAGCTGCGGCTCCGATACCAGCTGATCAACATGTTCGGTGATCGCCTTCACGTTGTCGCCGATCTGGGCGACCGGCAGCTTGCCGATCTGCGCGACGACACTCTCGATGCCGCCACCGCCTATCGCCGGGATCTCGGGGTATTCCTTGCCGGTGCCGAGACTGGCGCTGTCCTTATCGCCGGTAATATCGAGTGTCACCTGCTGCGCGCCGACAAGCGGCGGGGTCTGGCTAAGGCGCGCGCGCAGCCCCTCGCCGATCAGCTGCGCGAGCGTCGCATCGAGCAGTGGTCGCCACTTCCCGTCGGAAGGCGCACCGCTGGAGAAATGGAAACGCGTCGGATCGAGCGCCAGGACCACCGGTATCGTGATCTTGCCGGTCTTCGGATCGGTGACGAGTTGGGTGCTCTTCACCTCGCCGACCGTGAAGCCATGTAAGGTCACCGGCGAGCCGGTTTTGAGGCTGCCGGCATCGCCATCGAAGTTCACGAGGTAGAGCACTGAGACGACCAGCGGCATGGGCGGCTCGCCCGCGATGCCGGAAAATTCGCGCGTCGACTCGCCGATGCCCGGCACCATCTCGATCGTCGGACCTGAAACGATCGATTTGAGCGACGACAGATCGGTGAGGCTGGGCTGCGCGCCTTTGAGATAGAAGCGCGTCCCCGTGTTGAGGTCGTTCTTGACGCTGGTGTCGACTTCGATCTTGGCGTCGACATGCGTGAGATCGCGCGCCAGGGCAACATCGGTCACCTCGCCGATCTCGACACCGCGATACATGATTTTCGTGTCCTTCGGCTTCATGCCGGCGGCATCATCGAAGCGCACCGTGATCCCGATGCCGGAGCTGCTCAGTTCGCGCACCGCGAGCCAGGCGCAGATGGCGAGCGCGGCGATCGGCACCGCCCAAATCCAGCCTGGCCATCGGCTTTTTTGCTGGGTCGCGGCGGTGCGCGGCGGCGATTGATTGGCAGGACCGGCGTCGCTCATTCCAGCCCCGCCGCCTCCGACATCCGTGGACTCGCGATGCTTCGGTCGCTGCCACGCTCAAGATGATTGCTGCAAACCCGGCGAACCGCGGCGCCACCTGCCGCGAGCGGTGCAATGTCCTGCAAGGTGCCGCAATCCATCCAAGCGATCGTCACGCGCGTCTCACCAGCGCCCTAGCGTTTTGCGCTAATGAAACGGCGGCGTGGCGCGGGCGTTCCCCGCGGGCCACGTCAGAGGCGTCGAATTCGCAGCGGTGGCTTTGCGGAAACGGCTTTAAGACGCGGCTTCGAGGCCGAGGCCTTCGAGCAGACCGTAGAGCGTCGGGCGGCTGATGCCCAAGAGCTTCGAGGCGCGCGAGAGATTGCCGTTCGTCTGGGCGAGCGCCATCTGCACGACGCCGCGCTCGGCCCGGGCCCGCGCCTCGCGCAGATCGAGCGAGCCGTCGGGCAGCTCGGCCGCCGCGAGCTCGAGATCGGCCGCGGAGATCGCCGCGCCGTCCGCCATCACCACCGCGCGCTTCACCCGGTTCTCCAGCTCGCGGACATTGCCGCGCCACGGGTGGGTGGCGATCGCGGCCAGAGCGTCGGAGCCGAAGCCCTTGAGCTTGCGGTTGAACTGAGCGTTGAACTTCTTGAGGAAGAAGGTCGCGAGCAGGATCGCGTCGCCTTCGCGCTCGCGCAGCGGCGGGACGACCATCCGCACTTCGTTGAGCCGGTAATAGAGATCCTCGCGAAACTTGCCGTTCGCCATCAGCTCGTCGAGATTCTGGTTGGTGGCGCAGATGATGCGGACATCGACTTGGATCGGGCGATGGCCGCCGATGCGCTCGACCACTTGATCTTGCAGGAACCGCAGGAGCTTCACCTGCATCGCCAGCGGGACGTCGCCGATTTCGTCGAGGAAGAGCGTGCCGCCGCTGGCGCTTTCGATCTTCCCGATCGTTTGCTTCACCGCCCCGGTGAAAGCGCCTTTCTCGTGGCCGAAGAGCTCGCTCTCGAGCAGCGTCTCGGGGATCGCGGCGCAATTGATCGCGACGAACGGCTTCTTGGCGCGCGGGCTCAGGCGATGGATCGCTTGCGCCAGCACCTCTTTGCCGGTGCCGCTTTCGCCGAGGAGGAGCACGGCAACATCGGTCGGCGCGATCTTCTCGATGGCGCGCAGCGCGCGCGCCATTTGCGGGCTCGCTGCGACGATGCCGTCGATCGGCGAGCGCGGCGCGAGCTCCAGGAGCCGGCGGTTTTCGCTTTCGAGATCGGCGAGCTTGGCGGCGCGCTCGACCATGTGGCGCAGCAAATCGACATCGACCGGCTTCTCGTAGAAATCATAGGCGCCGAGCGCGACGGCGCGCAGCGCCGCCTCGTGGTTCTCCTGGCCCGTCGCGACGATGATCTTGGTACCGGGGACGGCGGCGAGGATCGCCTCGAGCGTGATCATGCCTTCGCGCACCGTCTCGGGCTCGGGCGGGAGGCCGAGATCGAGGATCACCACCGGCGGCCGCACGCGGCGGAATTCGGCGATCGCGTTCTCGCGGTTGCTCGCCACCACGACCTCGCAATCGGCGAGCGCCCAGCGGTATTGGCGGATAAGGCCGTCATCGTCCTCGACGACAAGGATGCTGAGTTTCGTGTCTTTCATCGTCCTAAGCCGCCGTCGAGACGGCCCCTTCTTTCGCAAGCGGGAGAATGATTCGCATGGTCGTTCCGGCGCCGGGGGCGCTGATCACGTCGAGATCGCCGCCCGCCATGCGCAAGAGCTCGCGCGTCTGGTAGGCGCCAATGCCGTAGCCTTCTGCCTTGGTCGAGCGGAACGGCCGGAACAACTGGCCGTGGATGAAGTCGATATCCATGCCGGCGCCTTGATCGGAAATGTCGATTAGGAGCTTGCCCTCGCGGCATTTGAGGCCGAGCAGGATGCGCGCCTCGGCGGGCGAGGCTTCGATGGCATTGTCGAGCAGCAGCTCGACCACCGAGGTGAGCTGCACCTCCGCCATCGTGACGCAAGCGCTATTGACCTCGGAAGCGCATTGAATCCGGGCGAGACCGGCGCCGCGTTTTTCCAGCATGCGCCGTAAGACGGGAACCGCGTCGATTGTCGCGATCACCAGTTCAGCGTTGCTTTCGCGGATTTGATTGGCACGGAGCTGCGCCAAGAGATCGTTCATCCGCGTGACCGAGTGGCGAATGGTCGCGAACGCATCGGCGCGGAAGGCCGGATCCTCGCCGTGGCGCTCGGCATTGAGCGTGACCATGCGAAGCTGCGCCGCGAGATTCTTGATGTCATGCGCCACGAAGGCGAAGCGCTTGGCATAATCCTGCAGCCGGCGCGAATCCTGGAGCTGCTGGACGAGCCGCTCTTCGGCGATATAGCTGGCGGCTTGCCGGCCGAGCGCGCGCAGCAGCTCGAAGCTTTCCCAATTGAGCTCGAACGGCGTACGCGACGGCGACAAGGTGATGAAGCCGATGAGCTGGTTCTGCGCGGCGAGCGGCACTGCGAGCCAGCATTCGCCGAAAGTCTCGTAGGCGCGGCCCCGATCGAATTCCTGGATCCAGTTTCCGCCGCGAAAGCCGTTGACGAAAGCGCTGTCCGCCGGCTCGCGCGCGTCGCTGGCAAGCTGCGTGTTCCAGACCGAGACCGGCACGAAAGCGCCATCGCCGCGCGCGTCGTCGCGCAGCCAGAGCGCCCCGCCTTGAGCCTCGACGACATTGGCGATGCCTTCGATCGCGCGCTGCTTCAAATCCTCGCCGGCGCCGCGGGCCGAGAGCAGGTCGATGAAATTCATCCATTCGAGGCGATAGTCGTAGCGCTGGGCGAAGAAATTGCGGGCGACGAGATAGCGGAGCCGCGCCTTGATGGTCCGCGAGGAAAAAAGTGCGGCGAGCCCGAGCATGCTGCCGAAGAGCGCCGTCACCTGCACGACCCGGCCCCAGCCGCCGCCCCAATCGCGCAGCAATCCGGCGACGGTGACGATGGCGAGGAGGAACACGCCCGACGCAACCAGCGTGAGGCTGTGCAGCACGACGCGTTGGGAGAGATGGAGCTCGACCTTCCAGCCGCGGTTGCGCAGCAAGCTCAGAGCGAGGAACGGCGCCACCAGGCAGGCGATCGCGGGCTGCGCCGCGGCGAAGAGATCGCTCACGGATCCGAAGAGCAGCGCGTCGGAATAGAGAAAGAGCTGATAGGCGAAGAACCCGCCGAGCGCGATGGAAAGGGGCACGACCTTGCGTTGCCGGCGCGCCGCGGTATTGCGGAGAAGATTTTCCACCAGCAGCAGACCGAAGATCGCAACCGCTTCGCGGCCGATGATCTGGGGCTCGGTGAGAACGCCGGCGCCGATCTTCAACGCCGACAGCATATCGTTCCAGAGCACGCCGAAGCCGATCGCCGCCGGGACCGTGAGCATGGCGGAGCGCAGCCGCGGATCGACGCGCGGGTTGATGGTCGGCGCGATGAGCTGTGACAGGAAAATCGTCCAGACCAGAAGCGGCGCCATCTCGAGCGCCGCCCGCGCCGGCAGCGCGCCGCCGGCGAAGATCGCGACGGCCCAGAGCGCGGTCAGCGCGCAAGCCAGCGAGGCAAGCGCGGTGTCGCGGCTCCACATCCGGCGAGCCGGCGTCAACGCAAGCAGGCCGGCGTAGAGAACCGCACAGAAGAGGGCAGAAACACCCGCCGCGGTCATGAGCGAGGAGCACCTTCGCAAAGAGGATCACGCGTGGGGAGCCGAGGATGTCGTTGCTTGTGCCAGATGCAGAAAGAGCGAGTACCCCGCGCCCCACCCGCAAACGATTCCATATGTCGAAGAACTTTCCAAGTAACAACGTACTCGCGTACAGAAAATAACCATATATTCTCGCGCTTAACCGAATATATTGTCGAAAATATTACGAATTATAGTTAATTTTGCGAATCCGCTCCGCGCGGAATACTTAGTTAAGACAGGTCGCTAAGGTTAATCCGCGGGCCCGGCCGGGGACCGCTTCGCGGCGCCCGGCGCCTGCGGTACAGTCGAAACGGCTTTGGGAGGAATCGATGGAATTCGGCTATTTCACGCTGAGCGACAATCACTATCTCAACAATTCGCGCAGTGCGAACCAGTTCGTCGCGAATATTCTCGACGAGACGCTTTTCGCCGACGAGCTCGGCTTCCATTCGGCCTGGATCGGCGAGCACCATTTCAGCTCGCTCGGCGTGCTCTCCTGCCCCGATCTGACCCTCGCCTATGCAGCGGCGCGCACCAAGAAGATCCGCCTCGCCCCGGCGGTGACGGTGCTGCCGCTGCACCATCCGATCCGCGTCGCCGAGCAATGGGCGAGCCTCGATCTGCTCTCGGGCGGGCGCGTCGATTGGGCCGCGGGGCGCGGCTACGATTCGCGCGAATACGCGCCCTTCAACATCTCTTTCGCCGAGAACCAGGCGATCTTCAACGAAGGCATGGAGGTGGTGAAGAAGCTCTGGGCCGGCACCGGCCCGGTCACGCATAAGGGCAAATATTATTCCTTCGAGGATATGGTGATCACGCCGCAGCCGGTGCAAAAGCCGATCCCCGCCTATGTCGCGTCTTTCTCCAAGCCCTCGATCGAGCTTGCCGCGCGTCTTAATTGCGGCCTC
>Ga0134128_10008579_pt1 | contig 12304 bp, 8 predicted proteins | sample KB31754_FD_96462 | JGI IMG/M metagenome (GOLD analysis project Ga0134128, IMG submission 96462) | Terrestrial soil microbial communities with excess Nitrogen fertilizer from Kellogg Biological Station, Michigan, USA - KB3-175-4 | ecosystem: Environmental > Terrestrial > Soil > Unclassified ...
TCCCCACGTATCAATCTTCGCGCCTTGTTGTTTGAGGCTGGCGATTAGGTGCTCGTTGAGATCGTTACTGCCCACAATGACGGCATTCTTGAAACCAGCGGTGTCGAGGAGTTTGCGCGCTTCGATGCTCAGGTAGGCAAGGTCGCCAGAATCGAGGCGGACTCCCGCCAGCTTATGGCCGCGCTTGCGCAAGCGTTTGCCCGCATCAATCGCGTGGCGGACACCTTGAAGAGTATCGTAAGTGTCCACCAGGAAGATGCAATTATTCGGCAGGGCCTTCGCATAGGTTTCAAACGCCTCCGGTTCATCATCAAATGACATCACCCAGCTATGGGCGTGAGTCCCCTTGACCGGAATCCCAAACGTTTTTCCCGCGAGCACATTGGAGGTGCCTGCGCAACCTCCAATGTACGCCGCGCGGCTGGCCGTCAGCGCACCATCCACTCCCTGTGCTCGCCGCAGGCCGAATTCAATTACTGGATCGCCTTGCGCCGATGAGCAGACACGCGCGGCCTTCGTTGCGATCAACGATTGAAAATTCAGCAGATTCAGGAGCGCCGTCTCGACCAGTTGCGCCTCCAATATCGAACCTTGGACTCGCAACAGCGGCTCATGTGGGAATACGACTGTGCCTTCCGGAATGGCATGGACATCAAGACGGAGTTTCAAACTACCCAAATATTTCAGGAATGCAGGTTCGAAGAGCCGTTTCCCGTCATTTCCCTTCAATGTTCGCAGATAATCAAGGTCGGATTTTTGGATTCGAAATCCGCGTAGATACTGAATCACATCAGCCAAACCGCACGCTATCGTAAAACCGCCATTGAACGGCTGCTTGCGGAAAAACAAATGAAATACCGCCTCCTGGTTTGCGTTGCCCGACTTCCAATAGCCATAGACCATTGTGAGTTGATAAAGGTCTGTCAGGAGGGCCGATGCGCCCACTGGAATACTAACCTTTGTTTTCATTTGTTAGTGTCATATACACACTATCAAGAGGATTGTCAAGGCTTCAGCGGATTGGCCGAGGAACGCAACGCAAATCCAAGACCAGCTCGGAAGATTACCCGCAGTTCTGCCGAATTTGACTTTGCCAGCACTGCGGCGACACTGCTCTTGGTTTCATCAGGTCAACTTTCTTAAAACGAGCTCCCACCGACCTTTTTCAACCCGTTTACAAACCTTCGCAGAGACGCTTCCGAAACGCGCACAATCCCCTTTTTCAATTCGACCGCCTCGAGCCGACCCTCCTTGACCAATTGCTGCACAAACTCCAAATCCACACTGAGCCTTTGGGCGACCAAATCGAGTGTTAGGAGAGTGTCCACTTTCGCTTCCGAAAGCTGCGCAACGTGCACTTCCATGAGCCGCGCCAGGTCATGTCTATGCCAAAACTTCATTCGGCCGATGGCGTCAACACCATCATTGTCGCAGATTGTTGGATCCGCCCCCCGGCGCAGCAATAACTGCACAGCCTCGGTTACGCCCCTTTCGTTTTCATACGCCGCATAACCGAGATGATGCAACGGTGTCTCACCACGTGAACTGTTACCGCCGCAGCCGTTTGGGTCTGCCCCGGCGTCGAGGAGCATTCCAATAATCCAAGTGCTGGAATACCGGCATGCGTGATATAGTGGAACACCTCCGTCTCCCATGCCGTTTGGGTCTGCTCCGTTTTCCAGCAAAATCTTTACAACCGCTGCGTGATTGCGTTTTGCGGCGGCGCTCAGGGATCTTTCCCCGTGAGCCCCCGGTTCGTTCACATTAGCCCCGTCTTTTAGCGCCTTTTCTACAAGAGCCGCGTCTCCGATTGCCGCCACGTCAACGAGGTCATGCTCGACGCCAGCTAAGATGAGGTCGCGCGCGACATCAAGATTCTCTGCGTTTAAAGCAATAGACAGTGGCGTCATCTTGCCGCCGTCAGTGGCTCTCCAATCGGCGCCATGTGAGAGCAGAAACGCCAGAATTTCCCGATCTCCCCCGCTTGCCGCTTGGAATAGTGGAGTCCACGCCCACTGCCCCGCACCATTGACGTCCGCACCAAGCGCCACCAATCGTTCTATCATTGGCAGTTTCCAACCGGTGTTTATTGCTGCAACCAGTGGAGATTGGCCCCCTTCTTCGGCGATTTTGAAGTCCGGCCTATATTCCAGTACGGCATTCACCATAGCTTCACGGCCGGTTTCGACTGCGAGAGTGAGCGGGAACCGGCCACTTTCGGCGGCATTCACGTCAGCGCCCCTCGACAGTAACAATCGCGTGGCTTTTAGATCGCCGCGAAGAATGGCTCCATGCAAAGAACATTTGGTTGCTGTTTCCGCACCATGTTTTGTCAGAAGTGCTACCGTTGACTTGTGTTCCGCTCTCGCGGCAAGGTCCAAGGCGGTAAAACCGTGCTTGTCAATTGCGTTTACAACCGCCCCATTCGCAATCAATTCCTTGACCAGCGAGTCGTGACCACGCCATGCGGCGAGATGCAGCACCGCGCGAGTATGAGAATCTCGGCTATCGACGCTGACGCCATCCCGCAGAAATCTCAGAACCACCTGTCCATCGCCAGACCTCGCCGCTTTGAAAAATTGGCTTTTGGCCGCCGTGCTTCCAGGACTGTTGATTGTGCCCATAAATTTGTCGCCGGATGGACTTTCATTACATTTTGCAGTTAAGACGGAAGCCCTTCCCACGAACGTCAGGAGCGCTGTTTCATTCCTAAGCCAGCGAAATCAGCGGTGGCGGTGATTTACAATTCAATTCTCCCGACCGCTTTGCTTGGAATTGTAACGAGCTAATACATCATTAAATCGCTTATTTCCTATAGCGGCAAGACAGGCAACAAGCCACATCTTTTCGGGCTGTTGTAGGGCCACACGCGGATATGGCTGGTCAACCGAAACCTCCATGAACTTCTCCCAGTGGCAGTCACCGGCGTAAAGAACGGCCTTGCCGGAAACTTTGTCACCAACGAGTACCCATTGTTCGCCGAATCCATTTTCAAAATAGCTCACAAATTTCCCCTTGGCGTCGACAGCGGGAGGCGCTCCACATTCTGCCGTGTGCACGTTGTCGATTTGCAGGAGTGGAACTCTCTTTAGGGTCTTTGAGATCATAATGTATCTGCGAACAGCCAACGAGTGGCCGTAACCATCCGAAATTCGTGGCTAATCTTTCGCTTGCCCCAGAATGACACGAGAGCCCGCCACATTCCAGCTTTCAAAGCCGACAGGATGTCTGTGAACATACCGATTTGGCCGATTTAAGGCGTGGTCTTGAATAGTTCCTCCCTCAACTCTGGCCTTTTCTTCCAAACCAGACGTTCCATTTCTAAGCTCAGCGGAGTCCAAAGATTCGGCTGCAATGCGAGATTTATCTGAATTCTCAGCCGATCCCATCCTGTCAAACGGTCCGAGAAATTAGGAAGTTCCTGTGCAAATGCCAGACAGAACACGCCATCCATGCAGCCGAGTTTCCGAATCATGAACGGCAGCGCCTCCCAATTCGGTTTCCGCATATTCCAAAGTATGTCAGGCAAAGCGCGCAACCAGGGCGTGGGTAGCGACGCAAGCCCTGACGGAACCAAGATAGCTTTCGACCGAAAGAATTCTTCTGCCAATCGCAGATAGTCATTCTTTTTATCGACACCGAGGAGTTCCAAAGAAGACGTGAGCAGTTTTTCGGATACCACTGGTCGGTGTCCTTCTCGCAGGAACAGGGCTTTTACGTAATTTGCCGAAAAAGGAACAGGGAGAAGTTCTTTCATTCAATCAATTTGTTTGACTCATTTTCGAATCCTGTCCGAATCCTGCGCTGAATAATCAAAATCCAAACAGACAAAATGGATTGAGCGGGTGCGCAAGCCGGCGCATGGTCGTGAGTGGGGCACGCGGCGTGAAGGAGGGCACGCTCAGGAAAGTCCCGCTCAATCCATTTTGTCTGTTTGGCATTATTTTCATTTCTTTTTGAAAATTGCTTTGGGCGCAGCCTCGTGAGGTGCACCGATTCACTTTTCTGGGAAGGAATTGGCCTCTGTGGAGCTAATTAACAATGGAGGAGAATTGGAATCAGCCTCCACGATAAAATACAATGCACGACGATTTGTACCTGAAGGCTCGCGAATGGCTCCGGCAAAGTCCGGGCATTGGGAAGAAAAAGCTGGGCGACTTGCTGGGCGTGAAAACGCCAACCAGCCGCAGGTTGCTCGAGCGTTTCAGGGGTGAGACCCTCGGGCATAATGACGGTCACCCGGTGTATGAACGCGTTCGCGCTCTCAAACTTAAGCAGCCCGATTGGGGTGCGGTAAAGATATCTCAAGCTCTTTCCATAAGCCTTGACCATGCTAAATTGCATTTAGCGCGTTGGGTTGGAGCGCAGTCATTTCCGAACAGCGGAACCGGGCTGGAATCATCATCCAATCCTGCACCGCCGCCTTTGGAGCCGAACCCTTCCGGTGGACCTGCGCTACAGGACGTTGTCCGCGACGGCACGCGCGATTTGACGTATCGCGGCACGAAAATTTCCTCTGTAGAGGACCTTCTCGTTTACGCAGATGTGGATCAAAAAATTTGGGAAATAGACCGATTCGTTTTGAACCGGTGGGAAACAGGTTGCCGCGTAGGGACCGAGATTTTGACGTCGCCGTTATACCAATTCAAGGTTTGGTTAAGACGGAAAGTGGTGCAGGAAAATGCTCAGAATCTAATTCGCGGTCTGTTGGAGGAGTTTAAAAAAGAGTCTCCCGCGCGACCAGCTGTGCCGCGCCGCAATTCTGGAAGCGGCATGCTCGAGGTGTCTATCATGGATTTACACTACGGGAAATACGCCTGGAGCGAAGAGTGCGGCCGCCAATACGATCTCGAACGCTGTCGTGCCTCATTTTGGACCGCATTGGAAGATCTGCTCGATAAATCAGCGAGTTTCAGCCCAGGGAAAATTTTGTTCGTCGCGGGAAATGATTTTTTTAACACTGACGTCCTCGGCCGGACGACGACATCCGGCACGCCCCAAGACCAAGCGTCCACAGTCTGGCGACAAAGTTTTGTTGAAGGGAAAGCGCTCCTAGTCAAAGCGATTGAGCATATGCGGGAACTGGCGCCCGTCGATGTTGTCTTCGTAAACGGAAACCACGATACGCAAACTCTATTTTTTGTTTCAGAAACCGTTTCCGCCTGGTTCCGCAATACTCCCGGTGTAATGGTCGACAGCAGCCCGACGACGCGCAAGTACGTTCATTTCAGGAACAATCTAATCGGATTTTGCCACGGACACTTGGAGCGCCATCAAATGCTTCCGCTGCTGATGGCAAATGAACGCCCTCAGGCGTGGGCACAATCCCGGCACCGCGAGTGGCATCTCGGTCATTTTCACGCAAAAAAGCACAAGATGTTTGTTCCCGCAGACGATCAGCAAGGTGTCTTGGTCCGCATAGTACCTTCGCTCTGTCCCGCGGACGCGTGGCACGCCGCGATGGGCTACACTGGAAAATTAGCGGCTGAAGCCTACTACTGGGATCCCCAGGACGGCTGTGTTGCCACATTCACCCATTCACCCGCCTGATATGCGCGAAACCGAACCATTATTGAGATTCCCCGTTTGGGAGCCAGCAGGGCGAGATGTGGTGTTCCGCACCGAGCAGGAATTATCGCAGCACGTTTTAATATTAGGCGCGACCGGCAGTGGTAAGACATGTCTGTTGCATCGAGCCATTGAGCAGCTCATGCACCACCGGGAAATCGGTCTTCTCATCTTTGATGCGAAAGGTGACGATACCGTCGAGCGCGTGAGGGCCATGGCAAAATCTGCTGGGCGCTCCGAAGCACTCGTAGTTTTGGGGCCCGCTGGTACTCACTACATCAATCTGTTTCATCCGTTGCGATCGCTTGCCGATACAGATCGGATGACACGACGGTTGCTTTCGGGCTCCGGCAGCATGGGGTCAGACAACGCTTATTGGGACGAGTTTCGCTTCGCACTATTCGATGCGGCATTAACACTCTTGGTGATAGCGGAACACCGAGTGCGGTTTGGCCCTGCGATGACGTTATTGCACGATTGGCTTTTATCGCCAAAAGGGGCGACACCTCCGGCCATTCGTGCGGCGGCTGACCAGGCTGCGCGTTATCTCGGGGAAGCATCCCCAATCGAAGCCCGCAAGATTTCTCAAGCACTGAACACCATTCAGCTATGGCAAAATATTGACGAGCGGACTCGCGGAAATGTTCAGAGCACCTTATTGATAGCTCTACGGCCTTTACTGAGTATTCCTGCGGCAAACTGTTTTGAGCCAGCCGGAAGGTCAGCGTTCAATCCGGCCGATGTCGCGAATCGCAAAATGATTTGCGTCGCATCCTTCAATGCCACGCTCGAAGGGCGCTTGGCAGAGCTTTTTTTCACGATTATCAAAGACGATTTCCTTTCTGCCGTACAGCAACGGAAGCACGATCGCTATCCACTTTGCGGTATCATTGCGGATGAAATGCCATTATTGATCTCCAGGTCTGACGCCGAAGCGCTATGTACTATCCGGTCGCGGCGTTGCTTTTTCCTGGGTGCCTCACAATCGGTTGCCGCCATCGAAGACCGTGTGGGTGTGCGAGCCAGAAAATCTCTGGTGGCGAATTTTGGTTCCATTATTTTCCTGCGGAGCCGAGAGGAGGAAACGGATTTGCTTGCCACGATAAGCCTCGGAACGCGCGACCGTCTCCGCTTGGTTCATCCCCCTAGCGAAGAGGGTTCGTTGCTCTCAATTAATCCTCAACCCGTGAGAGAAAAACTGCTGGTGTGTCCTCCCGGCGAACTAAGCAGGCTCGCGCCCCATCAGGGATACGTTTCCATTGCAAGCGCTCCGCGCTGTGACACGCCGGTGGCATTTGTGCCTTGGTTCAAAGCGAACCGCGGGCAACAGCCGCGCGGAACGGTTGAGGCTCCACAGTCGCTGAGACATTTGAAACGGCTGCTGAACGCCCACGGGTTTGCTGAGCAGATGGATGAACAACTGTTTAGAGCGGCGATCAGATCGTGCTTGCCGGATGAGGAACACGAGCATCTCGTCGAATTTCTGAAGGACTTTTTTCAAAGGCGCGCAGAGATGGTGCCGTGTGGATTGGAATTACTACCACAGCCGTGGCTAAAAGGGCTTCCCGGAATTCTTTCGACGATATGCACTCTGGATCGGTCGCCCTACAAAATCGGTAGTCTCTCTGAATGTGAGGGCTTGTTGCTCTTACAATTCGTTGAAGAAACGTGCGGTGAATTCAACGCGGTGCGCGCAACTGGTTGGGACAGAATTCGAATTGCCGCAAATGCGAGTCTATACCCGACGCGTTGGAGACCATTGACACTCCGACATAGGCGGAAAATTCAACTGCGCTGGCCGGAGTTGATGCCGGCCAGTGATTGGGAAATTCTCTGATCACGGGCCGAACATTTCCTTGCCCGTTGGATTGTTGATGCCCTCACGCCTCGACATTTCCTTGAGAATTTGTCTGGCCTTTTTTCGAAGCCGATGCAGTTGTTTGTCGGTCTGATGATTCCTCGCAAGCCGATTGCCATCGAGCCCCCCCTGTTCGAAGTCAGCAATGACCTCACGGAGCTGGGGCTGTTTACGAAATTCCTGTTTCAACTCGCACACCAATTTTCCGGTTGTTTCCTGAAGGACGATTTCGCGAACGACATCAACCGGCGCGGCAAGCTCGGTTGTCGTGTCGCTTGGATGTCGAAGAACAATCGGCACATGCTCGCCGTGACGAAGCAGCTGTTTGAAATGGTTGCTTATACAACTTTGCACGACGGCCTGAACAAAGTTGAAGAATGTCTTGATGCTGTCGAGATGCCGGGGATGTGTCCGGCGCCCGGTTCCGGCGCGGTCCGCTTCTCTGAGTAAGAGTCCCACCGCTTCATTGACGAATTCCATTGGCTCTCGAAGTGCGCGAAGTCGTTGGCCGGCCGGCCATGCTGCAAGTCGATCCAGCCGCCGGCGCGCAATTTCGGCCAGCCGGTGAATTGTTTCAGGTGTTGATAACGCCACCACCGCGTCCCGAACGGATGCAAAGGATCTGCCAGGGAGCGGAGCCGGCCCAGTATTCATTATGGAGTTTTTCATCAGCATCGTGTTTGGCCGGAAACTCGCCGTTGATCCGAATGACATCGCATTGTTGAAGAATGAAACTGCTCGCCAATCAGAACGCCGTCGTTAGGATTGAGAGAACATGAGTCTTGATTCGGAGGGCATGGAATCTCCACCAATGGCAACGAGTGCAATTTCCAATAAAGGCACCGCGAAACCCGCAACCGAACGGCGTCTCGACTTAGACGAAAGGCAGGCCCTCAGACGCTGTGAGAACGTCGTTCGCAAAGGAGCGGCTGCTTTTGTTCGGGTGGGATTGGCCTTCCGCGAAATTCGGGACCGACGGCTGTACCGTGAGACGCACTCGAGTTTTGAGTCCTACTGCGTGGACCGTTTCGGCTTCAAGCGGGCTCACGGCTACAGACTTGTCGAAGAGGCGACTGCGGTCATTCAGTTGAAACAACTGTCTCCAATTGGAGACACCATTTTGCCGCTGAACGAAGCCCAAGCGCGAGAACTGGCGAAGGCCGCACCAGCGCAACGGTTGGAAGTCATGCACTTGGCCAGGGAGTTGGCGGGCAAATCCCCCCTCACGGCCAACGTGATCCGCCTCGCCCGCGTCGAGCTTGAAACCGGCGAGTCGGCCGGCAGAAAACTCATTCCCGATGGTGGGGACGATTGTGTTAATACACCCGACTGGTTGGCCGATGAAATTGTCCGACATTTCCTGCCGAGTGGCAGGATTCTGGAGCCATGTCTCGGCGCCGGCGCCTTCGCCCGGGCCATGCCGGGCTGCGACACACTCGATATCAACAAAGGCCAGGACTTTTTGACTGTCGCGGGCCACTGGGATTGGATCGTCACTAACCCGCCGTACTCGAATTTCCGCGCATTCCTGAAGAAGGGAATGGAGGTCGCCGATAACGTGGTGTTTCTGGCACTCGTGAATGCCTGGTTTGTGCGCGCGCGACAGGATGACATCCGCGAAGCCGGATTTGGTCTGGTCGAGGTCTATGAGGTCCCGCCACCGAAACCTCCGTGGCCCCAATTCGGTATGACGTTGGGCGCAGCTTGGCTAAGGCGCGGGTGGACAGGCGGAATTAATTACACGAGACGTGTCACCGAAGACAGGGAAGAACAACGCATCGCATGACCGTAGCGTGGGGATGAGATTTTCCTGTAAAACCGTGAATTATGCTTTTACAGCGGGCGCTATTAAAAACGACGCAAATAGCTTGTGCAAAGCATGTTGTGACTTTTTATGAGTGACACCAAATTCCCCTGGTCGTTATGCTACAGGCCCATTCCTACGTCCTCCAGCCGTCGAATCCGCGTTTTAGTTGGTTTGGCGATCATCGGGAGAGAAATGCTTTCATCTGCGTACTGAACCGCCGGCTCCGCTGTTCGGCCGTCAATTGCGCATAGACTTCCTTGGTTATGCGCGGCGAGTGCTGAAGATTTGCCGCCGCGTCTTCGAGCGGCACGCCGTTGTTGCACGCGCTGTTCGCGAAGATGTACCGCTGCGCATAGAGCGTGTAGCCGAGAATAACCTTGGCGTCGTTCTGCAGACCTTTTTCCGTCATCGGTCCTCCGGCATGTTTGGACGAGCGCTCGGGTGCCGGCGTGAAAAGATAACCGTCATCTTTTCCACCGCCGGCCAAAACTTTGCGCAAGAGAAACGGACGCCCCTGGGTCAAGTAGTAGCGGATCGCCTCCTGAATCCAAGGCCACGGCGGCAACTTTCCGGAGAGGCCGCCCTTGCTGGCGCCTTTTCCCTTGGTTTTGATTTTCTTCGCCGGGACGTCCAGAGTGATTTCGAGGTTCGCCAAAATATCGATCTCATCCACTTTGAGCTGTTGAAATGTCTCCGGCCGCATATTCCGCGCCGTGGAAAGCGCCACGAGTGCCCACCGTCTTGAAAGGACGGCCATTCTTCGGCAGCAAATACGCACCGGCCGTTTGTCCATTTGCGCCTGGACCATCGAGGCAATCTGGGCGACTCCTACCTCGGCTCGCAACAATGGCCCCGCCTTTCCCTTCAGACTTCCGTGGCTGAACTTGTTTGCCCGTTGGAACTCGGAAGCGGCGTCCGCCATCTTTACCAAATGGTATTTCCACTGCTGTTTGAAATGCGGCAACGGAATGCTCTTCGTGCGATGAACACTAGGGACGTATTCCGTCGAAACTGTAAGAACCTGGGGCAGCCTCCCGCTCCAGTGGGTCTCGCGCTCCGCATCCTGCCACAACGAATCCAGAAAGAACGTATATAGATGGTGCAGGAAGCTCGTGTGAGTGAAGTGATCCTGCGTGTAATTAGCCGCACCTGTTCGCGTTTTGACAAAATCGAAGTACGCCTTCACCAGCTCCCAATCGGCGAGCAACGTGAGTGAAAGATTATCTTTTGCCAGCCCGCGAACATTCACCAGAAAGCCGAAGAAATGTTCAAACCATTTTCGCACTTTTTCTTTTGTGCCGTCGCTGTTCCAGCGATCGCCACTACGGGCCGGGCTCCTCCGTAAGTTTTTCGGATTATTGGTTTTGTAATCGAAAAAATTGTTCCATTGAAATTGGGCGTTCTCCGGCCATTTGCTGAAACGTTCAAGGTACGGCGAATATGTTTTTCGCGGGTTCTCGGCCTCCCATGCTTTGATCAACTTGCCGTCCAGCTCATAAATGTCGTCCAATACGGCGACCACTCCGCGCCGCTCAAGGCTCGGCAGTCCGGTCCCTTGTTCCCAACTCCGGTACGCCGGTTTGGACACGGCGATCCCGCTGAGCGCGGCCGCGGCGGCGAGAAGATCTTTCACGCTCAAGCCGGCCCCGCGTCGCAAAACCCGCAATCGCCAACCGAAGCTTTCATGCTGAAGTACCTGGTCCATCGCGGTGCGGCACGGCTCGTAGGCCATGTCCTGTGTCATGGCGGCGTAGGTCGCGATCAAAGTCCCGCCGGCGCGGAGGATTCTGTCCAGGGCGACCGCCTGATCGGCTGTCATGTCCATGACAAATTCGGAATTGTTCGCCAGCCAGGTTTTGATTTTTGTCACCAGCACGCCAAGCAATGAAGCGACCGTCGAATATTTGAGGCCACGGTGCATGAGACACGAACGCAGGACGACCGAGAAGCTGGCGGTGTTGAGAGCGCTGTGCGCGCGGATTACCGAGCGGACACGGCTCTCGAGGAAAGACCTGTCCGCCGCCGTCGAGGTCACGACAATTTTCGAATTATGTGCCAGACCGCCATTGGCGAGCGCGTTATCGAGCTGATCGATGAACGGTCGGTCTACCGCCGTTTTCATTTCTCTGCCATTATCGTTCAAAAAATTGACACAGCATGAGGCTGTCGTCGTCAGGGTGCTGGGTTTGGCTCCGCGCACCTGCCCCTCTCTAAAAACCTGCGCAATGACATCCTGCCACAGCCATTGGAAGGCTCCGCTTTTTTGCTTCGAATGGGGACTGGGCACGGTCTTGATAAATGAGGCAGGTTCCGCGTTGCGTGGAGATTCGTCCGTTAATTGAGTGGAATTCTGGTTCATGCCGCTTCTTTCAGTTTCTTCTTTCCTTGCTTCGGCCTGCCCTCGAGTACCGTTACAGTCGCCTGATTGGCCATGCGAGTTCTGATCTCAGCCAAACGGTCCAATCGTTTCTGTGCGGATGCCGGCGTAGTATGCGTAAGTCCGCCGATGCTCTCTGTGGACTGCTCCGCGCTCCAAGCCTCCGCGTCGAAAAGATGGCGATGGGAAAATGGGTTGTATCCGAGCACCGTTTTTACGTCGGTGCCGAATTCGCGCTCGGAGAGACGCCGTCCGGCGCTGCCCTCGAGGCAAGCCGAGACAAACAAATACCCGCTGTCGTCTGAGTCACAACCCTGTCCATCTCCCATAAGCAGAGGACGGGCTTCCTCCAGATAGAATCGGAACAACTCGTACGCGAATTCGAAATCCGGCAATTCACCGTGAAATCCGCCCTTACTGCCACCGGCGCCGCGGCTTCGAAATTGCTCCGGCTCGATATCAATCCAGATTCGCCCATTCGGAAGGAGTTTCACCTGATCCAGACGGAGGCTGCGAATCACCTCTGGACCAAAATTGCCGAGGATTACGAAAACGACGATTACCAGACGCCGGACCAGGACAGCCGTTTTGCGGCACAGTACCAATAGCGGGAGGTTCCTGGCGCGGTGCTCAACTGCGCCGACAATGTCCGCCAGACTGATTCGTTCCTGCAAAAGCGGGTTGACTGTTTCGA
>Ga0134128_10008580_pt1 | contig 12301 bp, 13 predicted proteins | sample KB31754_FD_96462 | JGI IMG/M metagenome (GOLD analysis project Ga0134128, IMG submission 96462) | Terrestrial soil microbial communities with excess Nitrogen fertilizer from Kellogg Biological Station, Michigan, USA - KB3-175-4 | ecosystem: Environmental > Terrestrial > Soil > Unclassified ...
ATGTAGACGTGCTCGAACGCGGGCCCGATGGGCGGAGGGAACTGCGCACGCACGCTCGAGACGCACTTCGCGCGCACCTCCGGCGGCACGCGGAACCCGGTGCTGATGACGGTGAACTTCATCCCGTCTCCGTTCTACTGTGGCTTGTCCTGTTACGATCCGATCTGATCTGTGTGCTACCGTCGACGGTACAGGACGTGGCACGACCGAGCAAGCCGAAGCCGATCTCGCAGTGGAAGGAGTGGGCCGCGCAGGGCTTGCTCGAGTTCATCCCGCGCCTGTCGCCCGAGCTCCGCGCCCCGTACCACCTCGCCGACTGGGTTGCGCTTATCGAGCGCGCCGGGAGGGGCGAGGCCGTCAGGGCCTTGTGCAGCGTCCCCATCAGGCACTGGAAGAGCGAGACCACGATGGCCGGGATCGTGTGGCTCCTCGTGCTGGATCCGACGCTCCGCGTGCTCGTCCTCACGCACTCCTTCGCCCGCGACCGCGACCTGGGGAAGCGCATCCGGAGGCTCGCGACGATCGCCCGCGTCGGCCCCGAGTACGGCACCAACACGATCGAGGACTGGTCGAACAAGCAGGGCGGCGGCGTGATGGTGATGAGCGCGGAGCAGTCGAAGCTCGGCGCGAACGTCCACCTTGTTTTCTTCGACGACCCGCTCGACGAGTACGGCTCGATGAGCGCGCAGCGGCGCCAGGAGGTCGACGAGACGATCTCCCACTACACCGCGCGCTGCGTGCGTGCCGGCCGCGAGGGACCCGTCCTCGGCGTGATGAGCCGCTGGCACCCGGACGATCCCATCGGGCGGCGCCTCATGCGCAGCACGGTGAAGTGGGAGTACGTGCACCACCCCGCCATCCTCGAGGACTCGAAGGGCCGCGAGCATGCCTTCGCCCCCGAGGTGATGTCCCTCGAGCTGCTCCACAAGAAGCGGGCGGAACTCGCCGAGCAGGACCCGACCGAGAAGCTCTGGTACGCGCAGTTCCAAGGTGACCCGAAGCCCGTCGGGTTCTCGCTCTTCCGGCCCGACCCTGAGCGGTACGACGAGCTCCCGAAGTGGAACTTCCGCCTCGTGTACGGCGCCGACCTGGCCTTCACGCAGGGCGCGCACTCCGACTACTTCGCGATGGTGGCCATGAAGTTTATCGGCACCAAGGCGTACATCCTCGAGTCGACGCGGGTGCAGCTCCTGCCCCACATGATCGAGTCCACCGTGCAGATGTTCCAGGCGAAATACGGGGTCGGCCCGATCTACAGCTACGTGAGCGGGCCCGAGGTGGGCATGGTCAAGAGGATGCAGGAGCGCGGCCTGCGCTTCGTGTCCATGCGGGCCCGCTACAACAAGCTCGTGCGGGCCGAGAAGACGATCAAGCGCTGGAACGACGGGCAGATCCTCGTCCCGACGTCCGGGCCCTGGGTCCCCGGCTTCCTCCACCGCGCCGAGCTGTTCCGGGGCGAGGACAAGGGGCACGACGACGACGAGATCGATGCGCTCGTGTCTGCGAGTGACGGGGCATGGGGCTCGAACGTGGCCGGCGTGAAGGTCCTCGGCAACGCGTACGGCGGCATGGGTAGCGCACGCCCCGCGGGTCAACAGGAAGCGGGCAACGGCTACACGCGTTGACGAATCGTGCCATTGGTGAAAGGCTGGAGCCACCCTCGGCGAGTGGGCCGGGGATGAAGGAGACGCCCCATGGCCGCCGAGAAGACCGATAAGACCTCCCTGGCCCCCGAGCTGGTCGAAGTGATCCGGGAGCTCGCGAAGAGCCTCAAGCCTCAGGACTCGCTCGACATGGCGGGCCTGAGCGAGGAGCGGAAAAAGCAGCTCCGCGAGCCGCCCCCCCCGAAGCGCTGGCGCGACGTCCACGTGCGCTTCCCCGTCACCGGCGCGACCGCCGTCGCCCATGTCGTCGAGAGCGCGAAGCACAAGCTCGGGCGCATCGTGAGCTTCTCGAAATACCGCCACCCGCCGGACGCGTACGTGCACGAGAGCGAGGGCGGCAAGGTCCCCGATGGGTTCGGAATCTGGGCGGGGGGCCTGCCCCAGCACGTCCCCGAAGGGCAGGAGCCGGCGCTCGGCGCCCTCGATCCCGCGTTCCGGCAGTGGCGCTACGAGATGTTCTGGAAGCGCGATCTCGCCGACCACATCGGCTTCGAGCTCGCCCCCCACCTCTGCGCCGACCCCGGCGCCCACGATCCCAAGGTGACCCCGTGGCAGGAGGGGCGCGTCGGCGCTCCGGCCGAGGCGGCGTAAGGGCGTAGCCGATGGGCGAGGCCGATCCAGGGTATGGGCCGCCGCCGGGCAACCCCACGGGCCCTGCCCGCGGCGGCGGCGTGCCCTTCGCCGAGCTCGAGCGGCAGTGGATGAGCGGGCTCGAGGCGCCCATCGTCAAGGACCCCGCCTTCGCCGGCAAGGTGACCGACGCCACCGACGAGAACACGAAGGCGCGCGCGAAGCTCATCTACCGCGACCTCCCCCTCGTCACGATCCAGAACGCGTGGAGCATCGAAGGCGCGCGCGGAGCGCTCTACAGCCACCTCATCGGCCAGTTCTACAACTCGGGGATGCTCTGCGACAGCGTCCTCGGAGATGACCGCGTCGGAGCCACGCTGAACAGCCGAGCCTCTGCGCTCTTCGGACGCGAGGTGCGTCACCGAGCTGCCGACGACAGCAGCGCCGCGAAGGAGTGCCTCGACGCGTGGGCGAAGTGGTGGCCCCGCCTCTCGGGCACCGCGGCGATCCGCGAGATGTTCGACTACGGCGTGATGATGGGCTTCAGCCACGGGCAGCTTTGTTGGAGCACGACAGAGCGCGATCTCGATTTTGCTCCGGTGCTCTTCCCGTGGCACCCGGTCTTCGAGTGGTACGACTGGGAGAGCCGCTGCTACCAGGCCATCGGGCAGGACGCGCAGATCCCGATCGTCCCCGGGAACGGCAAGTGGGTGGAGTACGCGCCCTTCGGCTCCTACCGCGGCTGGGTGCGCGGCGCGCTCCGCCCCGTCGTCGAGCCGTGGATGCTCCGGCACTTCGGCTTCCGCGACATGGCGCGTTTTGGGGAGGTGCACGGTTCGCCGACGCGCAAAGGCTACGTGCCGATGCAGGGCGATCCCATGGAGCGGCAGCGCTTCGAGGTCGCGCTCGCGCGGCTCGGGGCGAACACGGCAATGATCGTCCCGCGCGGGATCGATTCCACGGACCAAAGCGGCTACGACTACGAGCTCGTGGAGGCGAGCAGCACGGCGTGGGAGGTTCACCCGTCGCAGATCGATCGCTGCGACATGGCGATCGTCCTCGCGCTGTTCATGGTCAACACGCAGGTCGTCGAGGGCGGCAGCTACGGGGCGGTGAAGGCCAACCTGCAGCAGCGCTCCGAGGCCACGCGGCTCGACAACCAGGGATGGGCGCGCACCCTCTACAAGGACATCGCCCGGCCCTTCGCGTACCTGAACTTCGGGGACGCGAACCTCGCACCATTCACCGAGTGGGATGTCACGTCGCGCGAGGAGTACGAGGGCAACGCGAAGCAGTTCCAAGCGTTCGGAACCGGCGTGGAGGTGCTCCGCCGCGGCGGCGTCCAGTTCGCCGACGAGGAAGAGGTCCGCCGTTGGGCGGCGGAAAAGTTCGGCCTCTCCGGCATGCCGCGCTTCACGTTCAAGGACCCGGTGGCGGGCGGAGGGATGGGGAAGTGAACGGCAACCGAGAGCGACCCACGGCGAGGTTCATCAAGCCGGGCGAGATGCTGGCCATGGACCCGTCGAGGATCCATCGCGGCCCCGCGGGCTTCTTTTGGCTGATGGGTGAGGGCCCGAAGCCGAACGAGCGCCGCGGCGAGAACGTCATGCTCGTTCATGTGCGCGGAGAGCTTGAGCACCACAAGAGCGACATCGGCGCGGAGAGCTACGAGAACATCCTGGAGAAGATGCGGATGGCCTTCGCAGGCCAGACCTTCGATGACAAGGGGGCCGTCGTGGAAGGAGAGCGGCCGGCAAAAGTGGCGCTCTGCCTCGACTCGCCAGGCGGCGTCGTCGCTGGACTAAACGAGACGCAAGCGGCGCTTCTCCGGATGAAGGCCGCCGCGAAGATTCCGGTCATCGTCTTCGTCAACGAGATGGCTGCCTCCGCCGCGTATGCGCTCGCGACGGTGGGCGATCGCATTGTCTGCCCCCGTTCCGCCATCCTGGGCAGCGTCGGCGTCATCTCCACGATGATCTCTCAGGCGCGGAAGAACGAAGCGGACGGCTACGACGTGGAGCTAATCACCAGCGGCGCGCGCAAAGCCGACGGGCACCTTCACGCCCCCATCTCCCCAGAGGCCGTCGCCGCGGAGCGCGTCCGCGTGAATAAGCTCGCGGCAGACTTCTTCGCGATGGTGAGCAAGGCCCGGGGGATCTCGGTGGACACGGTCGAGCGCTATCAGGCCGGCATCTTCCTCGGCCAGGACGCGGTGCGCGCTCGCCTCGCGGACGCGGTCGGCAGCCTCGACGACGCGATCGGCGCGCTTCCCGCCCCCAAGCACGGGTCACAGGCCGGCGGCAACGAGACGGATCGCCGGCTCGCGGCACGGCGCGGCGGAGCCGAGGTGCTGCTCCTCGCGGCCGTGGCCAACGAGGCGCGCCGCCGTACATGAGAGTGGACAGAATTCAAACTTGTTCACGAACGGCGGGCGTGCTTTCCTAGGGGTAGCTCGGCCGACGAGGCGACCTGGCGGGCGCCCGGACTCCGACCCAAGCGCGATCCCGGTCCCCGGGCGCACGAAGAGGAAGGAGCGCAGCAGCGGCGGACCGGGCGCCCCATGAAGCTCTCCGCCCGGCTGATCTCCCTGATGGCCGCCCTCTCGGGCGAGACCGACCCCGCGAAGCGCGCCGCCCTCTCGCTGCGCCTCGCGAAGAAGAGCGCCACCCTGGCCGCCAAGTCGAAAGACGGGGACGAGGATCCCGACGACGAGGACGACGAGGGGGACGACGAGTCCGAGGCCGCCAAGGCCGCCAAGAAGGCGGAGAAGGCCAAGAAGGCCGCCGAGGCTGCGAAGCATCGCGCCAAGAAGGCGGAGTACCTCAAGAAGGCTGAGGAGGCCGAGGAGGCCGCCAAGATGGCCGAGGCCGACGAGGAGGAGAAGGCCAAGTCGGCGGAGGAAGAAGAGGAGAAGGCCAAGGCCGCCCTCGCCGCCGGCGGCGCCCGCGCAGAAGCCCTCCTGACGAAGCTCGCCGGCTCGGTCGCCGAGCTTCAGCGCTCCCAGATTCAGGGCACGAAGACGTCGCTCATCGACGGGGCTCGGAAGCTCAAGGCGATCACGAAGACGGAGGCCGCCTGGCTTGCCGGGTTGCAGCTCTCCGACGTGGAGAGCTTCCTCGAGATGCGCGCGAAGAGCGGCCTCGTGACCACGAGCGAGGAGGCGCTGGTGAAGCCGAGGCACGTTACGCCGGGCACCGAGGAGGCGCTCCCCGAGGCGACGCGCGCGCAGATCGATGCCGCCGTCGCCGTCTATCCGCTCGCCGACAAGAAGGCGTATCGCGATGCGCTCGTCGAGGCGCACCTCAAGGCGCACAACGACCAGGTCAGGGCCGCCGACGGCGCGGCCGGGAGGTACTGAGCCATGTCCGGCATGAGCGGCCCCGTCCCCGTCATCCGCTTCGGCGTGCCGGGCGGGCACGACCAGCCCGTAGGCTACCCCGTCGGCGCGTCGCAGCAGCTCTACTACGGCGAAGTCGCGCTCATCTCGGGCAGCGGCGCCGTGACGACGGGCTACCTCAAGAACGCCGCGAGCCCCGGCTCGGCCGACATCGTGGTCGGCATGATCGGTGAGCCCGCCGGCGGCACCTTCGTCGAGCAGGGCTCGGGCATCGTCGGCGGCTCCACGGACGGTGCGGTCTGGGACAACGTTCAGACCGGCGCCTTCTTCTTTCAGAGCGGGACGGGCTCGGACCAGCTCTCCGAGGCCACCGCGGGGAAGACGGTCTACTACGGCGGCGAGAACGCGAGCGGCCCCATCGCCTGCGCGACCTCGGCGACTTCGACCCGGCCGATCCTCGGCGTGCAGGCCCCCCAGGATCCTGGCATCGCGGGCGGTTTCGCACCGGGCTCCGGGTACTGGCCCGTCGTCCTCAACCAAGTGCCGAGGATCTGAGTCATGCCCATCACGCCCGCCAACTACGGCCCGTTCATCACCACCCTCGACACCACGCTCGGGCACGTCTATTCGCAGATGGACCCGAAGTTCAACATTCGGGAGATCTCCACCGAGGTCCCGATGTCGGGGAGCATCTGGACGACTGCATGGACCGGGCGCATGCCGAAGGCGCGCCCCTGGTTCGGTCCCCGCGTCGTCCACGAGCCTGCGGCGCAAACCTACTCGGTGGCGCCCATCCCGTACGAGCTGACGTACGGTTTCGACCAGTTCCTCCTCGACGACTCCGACGTCAACGGGGAGAGCCCCTTCTGGCGCATGCTGCCCGACATGGCGATGGGATGGCGCCGCTGGGAGAGCTACGAGCTGCGCGACCTCATCGAGGGGACCGGCGTCCAGGCCGGCACGAACGGCGTCGGCGGGAACCGGCAGAACGGGCTCGATGGCCTCCGCGCGTTCTACACGGCGCACCCGATCAGCATCTACCTCCCGAACTACAACGGCGGTGGCAACGCGCTCTTCTCGAGCGGCACCTACTGCAACGACTTCACGGGCGGCGGTGTGACGATCAACGGCACGCTGATCGGAGGCGCGCTCGGGCAGGTGCAGTTCGCGTCGCTGCTCCAGTACATGCAGGTGATCCCCGACGAGTCGGGCGAGGCGCTCGGCGTGATGCCGGACGCGATGATGATCCCCACCACGCTCCAGGTGGAGGCGAACTTCATCCTCACGGCCGCCTTCCTCGCGAGCCCGGTTTGGGGCGCGTTCTCGCCGCTCACCGGCCAGGTGGGCACGGCGGACAACCAGCTCCGCAAGACGGGCGTGCGCCCGCTCGTGAACCCGTGGCTCAAAAACACCACGCGCTGGTACCTGCTCGACACGAGCCACGCGATGAAGCCGTTCCTGTGGGTCAAGCGTGAGGCCCCGCGCACCGTGCCGCGCGTCAACCCCGACGATCCGGTGGTCTTCGACCTCCACAAGTACATCTGGGGTGGCTGGGCGCGCGGCACCCCGGCCTGGAACTACTCCTGGCTCTTCGCGCGCTCGGGGCCCTGAGCCATGGGCCCCGGCGGCGTCCCCTACGTCCAGCCCCCGCAGCTCGGGCAGTACCTGCCCGCGGCCGTGCTGAACCTGGCGACGCTCACCCAGCAGCAGCAGGCCTGCCTCGACGCGACCGAGATCGCGGACAGCTACATGCGCGGCCGCTTCCAGCTCCCGCTCCTCGCGTGGGGAAACGACGTGACGCGGTACACCGCTGCGGTCGCGATCTATCTCCTCCTCGACGGCCCCATCGGCTGGGCCGCCATGGCCGGCTCGGACCGCAACGTCCGGGCGAACTACGCGCGCGCCGTCGGCGGCCCCGACCCGGACAACCCCGGGTACGTGCACCCCGGGTGGTTCCCCGGCATCCAGCGGCAGAACATCCAGCCGGACGTCACTCCCTCGATCCCGGTCGGGCAGGATCCCGGGCACGACGCGCCCCAGGTCGCGAGCGATCCGCCGCGCGGCTGGCAGCAGTTCAACCGCCGCGGCGTGCCCGTCGTCGGGGGGTTCTGATGCAGGCCCCCGACCGGAAGCGGCGCGCCCATGCGGGCGAGGGAGCGGACCGGCGGGCGCCCGCTGCCGCGCGTCCGGAGGAGGCCGGCCAGCCCTCGCGTCGAGACCACGCGGGAGGAGCTCGCCGAGGCGAGGGGCCGACGCGACAGCCCCTGGGCACCCCCCTCGAGGCCGGCGGCGAGCTCGGCGGGGTGAGGCGGCGAGCATGAGAACCGCCTTCGGCCCCATCAGCGGCCTCGTCGCCTTGACGAGCCTCAACCTCGCGCTCGTCCTGTTCCAGGATTACGCCGTGGTGGCGAAGACGTGGGCGATCACGGCGGCCACCATCTCGACGCCGATCGTGGTCACGTCACCCGCGCATGGCGTCCCCCTCGGCCGCGTCGTGCACGGGATCGTGTCGGGCGCCGAGGGCATGACGGAGGCGAACGGCCTCTGGATCCTCACGCCGCTCGACGAGAACACGTTCTCGCTCACCACGCTCGATGCGCAGGGAATCGTCGTTCCCTCCGTCGGCGCCAACGCCTACACCGGCGGCGGCCAGATCCAGACCCCGTTCCCGGAGTGGTCGATCCTCCTCGGCCGCCGGAACCTCATGATGGCGGGCGCGGTCGCCTCTCCCCGCTTCGTGTTCATCCCGACGACCGGTCGGGGGTGGAACTTCGAGCCCTACGTCGGCGCCGCGCCGAACCTCACACCGGCCACCTACCCGCCCGCGCGCGGTTCCGCGCAGCAGCAGGTTATGAAGCTCCAGCCCCAGTTCGGGACGGAGTACACGACCTTCGAGGTGTGGGTGTTCGGCTGCGCGACGAACTTCGGCGCCACGACGCCCGACCCCGACTACGCCGACTTCGATGCGACGCAGGCGCTCGCGTTCGCCCTTGTCGGCGTTCTCTTCGACGAGCTCGGCGGAGGCTTCCGGATCCTGCACGAGGACTGGCCGTCGCAGATGCCCGAGTCTGGGGTGGTCACGCAGCGGGGCCAGATCTGGAGAGGCCTCTTCGAGTTCCAGCAGACCGCGACGAAGGCCCCCGGCGTGCCCAACCAGTTCGCGCCGATCGGCGTCTCGGCGGCGATGGTCGTCGAGCCCGTCAACCCCGGGAGCGGCGACCCCATCACCATCACGATCACGTAGGAGGAGCGCGTGCCTGCCATCCCCACTGTCACGATCACCGTCGTCGACAACGGCGCCAGCGCCGCCCTCTCGGTGCCGCTGGCGACCGTGCAGCTCGTCATCGGCTGTGCGATCGCCGGCGTGGCGAACCAGCCCTACGCCTCATCGAACCCACAGAGCATCCAGGGACAGTTCATCGGCGGCCCGCTTGTCGAGGCCGCGGGCCTCGTCGCTCAGGCTGGGAACGTCGCGATCTGCATCTCGTGCCCCATCGTCACCCCGGGCACGGCGAACCCCGTCGCGGCGACGGTGCCGAACAGCTCGACGTCGACCGTCACGGTCACGGTCGACGGCACCAACGGGTGCTGGGACCAGTACTACGTGCTGGTCCGGTGCCTCAAGACGGGCACGATCGGAACGGCACCGGGACCCACCATCCAGGTCTCGCTCGACGCCGGCCGCAACTGGGGCGCGCCCATCTCGCTCGGCACACAGAACTCGCTGTACCTCGGCTCGGGCTCGCTCACGAGCCGCGTCCCCGGCGGCACCGGCACCCAGCTCAACTTCGGCGCCGGCGCCCTGAACGGGCCGAGCATCAACGCCGCCGGCGCCACCGTGTACGACACGTGGCAGTTCGGCACCAATCCCCCGCAGTGGAACGACGCTGGCGTCGAGGCGGCCCTCGCAGCCTTCTTCGGCTCGCAGTACGCCGTCGAAGGCGTCGGCTCGATGCACATCGTCGGCGTGTGCGGCGCGGGCGACATCACGGCGATCCATACCTCGCTCCAGGCGGGCACGAGCGGCTACGTCTACACGCGCGCCATCGTCGAGCTGCGCGACGCGGTGGCCGCCAACGTGTGGAGCGGCGGTACGGCCGAGAGCGAGGCGACGTGGATGGCCGCGCTCGCCACGATCGTCTCCGGCGAGGCCGCGCAGCCGCGGGTCTGCGCGGACGGCGGCTACTACAACACGCCGAGCCCCTTCGCGAACGCCGCCGGCGGCTCGCCCTCCTACCGTCGCCCGCTCGCGTGGAGTCACGCCGTGCGCCGCACCCAGGTCCCGCTCCAGCGACGCGCGGGGCGCGTGAAGGACGGGCCATACTCGACGATCTCGGTGAACCCGGCGAGCGACCCCACGGATGGCTTCATCTACCACGACGAGAGGACGACCCCTGGGCTCAACGCGGCCCGCATCGGCTCGGCGATGACCTGGCCGAAGAAGGGCCAGGGGTTCTTCCAGTGCCAGGAACCGCTCCTCTCCGCTCCCGGGTCGCAGTTCACCGAGATGGTGATCGGCAACGTGCTCGATGCGGCCTGCGACATCGGCTACGCCGCCGGCGTCGAGGAGGTGTCCGACGACCTCCAGACGCAGCAGAACGGCACGCTCGACACCGTGGCCCTCAACACCTTCCAGGGCTCGATCCAGCAGGCCCTCAACGAGGGGATGATCCAGACGCCTCTCGTGTCCGGCGTGACGGCGACCGTCAGCCCCACGCAAAACGTCAACGCGACCGGCGTCGTCCCCGTGACGATCTCGGTCCGGCCGCGCGGGTACGTGAACAACGTCTCCGAGACCATCAACCTCTCGAACGGGAGCTGATCGATGACCGCGCAGATCGTCCCCATCCAGGTCCCGCTCACGAACGGCGTCATCCGCAGCTTCGGGCACGTGCGGCTGTCGATCGCCGGCCTCGAGTTCACCGGCGGGTTCAAGAGCATCGACTACAGCCGCAAGCGCAACCGCGAGATGGTCCGGAGCAACAGCCCCGACCCCGTCGGCAAGACCCTCGGCGAGAACGAGTACAAGTGCACCGCCGAGGTCTACGTCGACTGGCTCTACAACCTGATCCAGACGGTGCAGAACCAGCTCGGCATCGGATACGGCGACCAGTCCTTTACGATCTATTGCTCGATCGTCGGCACCAACCTCGCGACGTACACCGACACGATCTTGAACTGCACCATCGACGAGACGCAGCGCCCCCACAAGACGGGGAACGCGGCGCTGACGTGCACGATCGACTTCCAGCCGACGAAGATCCTCTTCATGAGCCTCGACGATCTCGAGGTGCCATTGCAGGCGCCGCCGCAGTGACGTAGCCTTCGGGCGAAGGGCTAGCGGAAGACCTCCCGGCCCGGGCTGCCCGTCGCGTCGCCGGCAGAAGTGGCCCACCTCCCCAACGGTAGAGGTGGACCCGTGCCCGACGCCCCCCAACGGCTCACCGAGGAGCAGCTCGCAGCGCTCCAGGTCACCCACAAGAAGATCGCCACCATCGACTGGAGCGCCCACGTGCTGGTGTTCCGTCGGCCGAACCGCGACGAGTGCCACGGCTACCGCGTGAAGCTCGAGCATCCGGAGACGAAAGCGGACGCCAACGAGCAGCTCCTCCAGCAGCTCATCGTCGCCTTCGACGCCGAGCAGGACGCGAACAAGGCCCGCGTCTACTTCACTACCGTATTCCTCGAGGAGCACCCGATGTTCGGCTCGACGCCGAGGGTGAGGCTCGCGCTCGGCGCCCTGATGGGCATGTTTGAGGACGAGGACCTGGCCGACCTGGGAAAAGGCGTGACGATCAGGCCCTCGCCCCCGCCGCGTACGCCGCCGGCCTCACCAACTGGTTCAGCCACTGCGCCCGCGGCGTCGAGCTGACGAACGACGGGCGGGCCGCCGCGGAGTGGTTCGCGGAGACCAACATCGGGCAGCGGCTGTTCTGGGAGGCGCTGAGGAAATGAAGCTCAACTACGCCGGAACCCGCGACCTCCTCTCCCGTCTCGCTGTGGGTTTCGAGCAGACAGCGAGCGGCGCGGTCCAGGCGCGCGCGGCCGAGCTCCTGGCCAACAAGGTGCGGCGCGTCGCCAGCGCGATCCTCTGGCGCCACGTCGAGTCGGGCCTCGCGGCCGGCTTGACCCGCGTCGACGCCAAGCCGGCCTCGGTCATCGTCCACGGCATGCCCCCGTCCAACGGCAAGCAGTGGACGGACCGGAGCTACGTGGGGCTCCAGCCGTGGTGGCCCCTCTCTCGCCGCAGGCTTCCGATCTCCCTGATGCGCGCCGCAGCGCTGATCGCCGCCCGCGAGCTCGTCCTCGCGCTCGGCGCGTCGGCCCCGCCGGAGGCAACGGCGCTGGTCCTCGAGGCGGATGCGCCACGTGCGCCACGTCCTCGCAGGAGGCGCAGCAGTGGCAACTGAGACGGTCGAAGTCAATCTGGCGGGCGATCTCGCCGTCAAGGCGGATCAGAATGCCGCCGCGACGCGGAAGCTGATCGAGACGCTCGACAAGCTTTCTAACGCGCTCGAGCACGGGAGGAAGAACGCGCAGGACCATGCAAAGAGCCTGGAGACCATCCGGGACCCGGCGGAGGTCGCGCACCGTTCCCTCGAGGGCGTCACGGCGGGACTCCGGGGGATGACCTCGGCCTTCAAGGGCGGCGATGCGAAGGGGATCGTGGAGGGGGCGACGGACGCCCTCGCGGGGCTCGCCCAGACGCTCGATCTCGTTGTCCCGGGAC
>Ga0134128_10008581_pt1 | contig 12301 bp, 7 predicted proteins | sample KB31754_FD_96462 | JGI IMG/M metagenome (GOLD analysis project Ga0134128, IMG submission 96462) | Terrestrial soil microbial communities with excess Nitrogen fertilizer from Kellogg Biological Station, Michigan, USA - KB3-175-4 | ecosystem: Environmental > Terrestrial > Soil > Unclassified ...
ATCCTCCGCGACCGCATGCTGCCGAACATGTCGGCAGAAGAGTGGGACGCCATCATGCGGGTCCACCTCCGGGGTCATTTCTGCCCGACCCGCCATGCCGCGGCCTACTGGCGGGACCGGTCGAAGGCGGGGGTGGAGAAGCCCCGGGCCGTGATCAACACCTCTTCCACCTCCGGGCTGCTCGGCAACCGCGGCCAGACCAACTACGCCGCCGCCAAGGCCGCGTTGCATGGTGCCAGCAAGTCGCTGGCGCGCGAGATGGCCTCGCGCGGGATCACCGTGAATGTGGTCGCGCCGGGCGTGATCGAAGGGCGCATGGCCGATGCCGCGTTCCCGCCCGAGCGCATCCGCGAGGTCGTGCCCGCCCAGCGTGCCGGCACGCCGGAAGAAGTGGCCGCACTGGTGGCGTTTCTGTGCAGCGATGCGTCCGGGTATATCAACGGGCAGGTGATCGGGGTTAACGGAGGCATGGCGTAGCGTAGAGCGCTTGATAGCGCTAGGCGCGCGGTCCGGGCCTGCGGTACCTATGTCCTCATGGCCATCGAGGAAGGCTTCGGACCGCACGACATCACGGTTAACCGCATCGTGGCGGTGGGGCGCGTGAAAACAAGAGCTGGCCCTGAGGCCCCATCTCGTGGATCAAGCACGGATCGCAAAAACTTGCTGTGGTTGAGCTTGAGTGCGCCAGTACGCATTGCTTTCTGACAGGCCTTCGTAAAATGAAGGTCAGTCCAGGCACGCCAAGTCACCGCGGTGGCGGATTGATCGGTGGCAAAATACCGCGCGGGGCCTTGGTAACGAAATGGCACGGAGGAATCAAATGGCATTTGATAGGCGCGCTCTGTTGCTTGTTTTGGTGTCGGTGTTGAGCGCGTGTTTCGCGCTCCATACTCAAGGGGCAAACCGTCCCAGATATGGTGGAGCCGTTGCGCCAGCCACGGTTACTTCGTCCCTTCGAAACCCCACCGGCCTACAAATAAGCGCGTATCGACGCGCTAATTTATTTGCGAGCACACAAGCCTACAAAATAGAAAATGAGTATATGTTGATTGGTAAAAGTGTGTGCCGAAGAAATTTAAGTAATCAAACCTAGGTGTTTCATGAACAGATCTTCTTCTTACGCGAAAAACCGCAATCGGTCTTTCGTTATGTGCGTGCTCGCGACTGTGGCCATATTTTTAATGCCCAAATTTGGTCAGAGAGCAAAAGCGGCGGAAGCGCCCGTTGCTGCGTACACTTGTGGCGCCGGCCTATGTGCTAACCCGATCTGTCCTGGAGGTACGGAAATGGGGGCTGTTGTGGAGTATCGTACATGCTCGGAACAATATTATTACGACAACTTAAGAAAATATTTTGGACCGCTATCTTTCACTCGCGAGTTAATAACTAATTACGATAACGGTCACCAGGAAGTTCAACTTTGGTGGCTTTCACAAGGCAATGGCCGTTATGATTCGATACTTGAACTTACTGGCGTTACTAACATATTTTACTATTTGCTTGCACCTGGCCAGCCGCCAAAGAACGGTGGATGCAATCGATGCAAAGGACAGATCGGAACGAATGATCCAATAGATATTGGATCTGGAAACGTCTCATCGAAAGTGACGGACTACGTGTCAGGTGATGGCCGTTTTAGGTTAGATCGCTACTACAACAGCAATCCGCTTAATCCCAGTGGCGCGGGAACCGGTTGGCAGATCGGTCTTGCAGTTCGCCGGATTAGTGACATCAACGCAGGCGCGGGTGTTGCCATACCATCCAACAGGCTGGTGTACACGGGCAACCAGTTGTCTGGAGAGTACAGCTCAGCTTCAGATGCCTGTACCAAGGGGCTAGCGGATCTTGCGGCCACCAACCCAGCTTACCAAGGTTTGACCGCGACTTATATCGGCAACGATCAGTGCCAACTTTCCAACGGCTCCATCATCCCCGTGATGGTCAACGGGGAAATGGTGTTCTTGCCATCGGACTCGTTCATCAATTTCGAACTGATGGCATTTCGCCCTGAAGGTGGGTATGACCGTTTCGTATGTACAAAAACTTCATGTATCGATGCTGATCATGCTGGTATCTCACTTGTCATCACAGATACAGGCTATACGCTGACTGCGGCTAATGGTGACGTGGAGTATTACGATCCATCCGGCACATTGATGAGTATCGTGTCCATCGATGGGTACACCAAAAATTTCAATTACAACATCGACGGAACGTTGCAATCCGTCGTCGACAACCACAATCGGGAGATGCAATTTTTTTATACCGATGGGCTGCTGACTTCCGTTGACTTTCCTGACGGAACCTCCGTCACTTACGGCTACACCAGCGCTTCGCAACTTAACAAGGTCACCTATTCGGATAACAGCGTCGTTCAATATGAATATGACGATGCCAATTATCCCAAGGCAATGACGTCGGAGATCGACGAGTCGAACAACACCTACGCCGTCTGGCAATACGATGATTCCACCGGGTTCGGCACTTTCAATGGTCTCACCGGTCCTACGGCGGGTACCTACGTTGCCACCGACAGCCTGCAGTTCAATGTCGGAAACACGGTGGATACCGATAGTTTAGGTACGCAACGCACCTACAACTTTCAGGACCTCGTGGGCAATTCTCGTCTGACATCGATCACGGGACCGGTATGCCAACACTGTATGGGAAACACCATGACCTACGACGCCAACGGCTATCTTGCCAGCGTCAAGGACTGGAACAACAACGAAACAGATTACACGTTCGATGGCGCGGGTCTTCTCGATACTCTCGTCGAAGGCAAAGGCACGGCGGTGCAGCGCACGACAAACACCACCTGGGATACCGTCCATCGGGTGCCGACTGAGAAGGCGGTTCTTGATGCAAACAACAATATGCTGTCCGACGTCCAGTGGCAGCGTAACGCGCGCGGCGAGCCGCTGGCGCGATGCGAGATCGATCTTGGCAACGCGGCCACCTCGGGATATGTGTGCAGCTCGACCGGATCGGTTCCGGCAGGTGTCCGCCGCTGGACCTACACCTATTGCGATGCCGTGGACGCCACGCAATGCCCCCTCGTGGGCTTACTGTTGAGTGTGACCGGTCCGCGCACCGATCTGACCCAGACCACCACGTACAGCTACTACCTGACGAGCAGCGCCTCGAACTGCGGCACCGCCAGTGCCGCCTGCTACCAGATCGGCGATCTGCACCAGGTCACGGATGCGCTGGGTCACGTCACGACCATCCTCTCCTACGACGGCGCGGGCCGCGTCGTCACGAGTCAGGACGCCAATGACATCTATACCGACTACACCTATACCCCGCGCGGCTGGCTGCACAGCAAGACCATCCGCGTCACGTCCGACAACAGTCCTTCCAGCTTGGATGCGGTGAGCACCATCGGCTACACGCCCTACGGGGCGGTCAACTCCGTGACCGATCCGGATGGGGTGGTCTATACGTTCTCCTACGACCCCGCACATCGGTTGACCGATGTCTACGATGCATTAGGCAAGCACATTCACTACACCTTGGATGCGGCCGGTAACAAGACGGGTGAGCAGACCTTTACGGAAGCCGGCGCCCTGGTCCGCAGCGTGTCGCGCCATTACAACGCGCTCGGCGAACTGACCTCCGTAGTCGATGGTTTGAACCAGACGGTGTTCAGCGCGAACTACGGCGACAGCTACGACGCCAACGGCAACCTGACCCACAGCGTCGATGGGCGCGGCATCCAGCATCAACAAGCGTTCGATGCCCTGAACCGCTTGCACACAACCATCGCCGACTACAACGGCACCGACCCAGGCACCAGCAACGCCACCACTACCGTCAACCTCGATGCACTCGACCAGGTCACCAGCGTCGTCGATCCGACTAATCTCACGACGACCTACCAGTACAACGGCCTGGGTGATCGCCATCAGCTGCAAAGTCCCGACACCGGCACCAGCACGGATACCTACGATGCCGCCGGCGACCGGCTGATCCACACTGATGCGAAAGGGATTGCCAGTACGTCGACCTATGACGCGCTCAATCACCTGAGCGGCACCAGCTACCTCGATAGCTCGCTCAATGTGAGCTATCACTATGACGAGCCCAACACGATCACCGGTTGCACCCAGTCCAAACCTATCGGGCGCCTGACGCGGGTCGTGGAAGCTGGGGTGACCACGGTGTACTGCTACGGCGGCCACGGCAACCTGAGTCAGAAGCGGCAAATCACCTCGGGCCATACGGACATCACCAGCTACACCTACACCTCGGCCGACCGCCTGAGCAGCATCGTGGAGCCGGATGGGACAGCCATCGTCTATACCCGTGGCAACAATGGCGAGATCTCCCAAGTGCAGGTCACCCCGGCCGGCAACAGCGCCGCGCCGCCGGTGGTGGTCAGTGGTATCAGCCATTGGCCGTTCGGTCCGATCAGTGCCTACACGTTGGGTAATGGGCAGACCGTAACGCGCAGCTATGATGCCAATTACCGCTTGAGCGATATCGTCAGCCCGACCCTGAATCTGCACTACATCCGCGATCCGATGGGCGACATCCAGTCGGAGGGAAGTGGTAGCCCGATACCGGAAGCCTATCAATACGACTCCTTGTACCGGCTAACCACGACGACCTACTACGGTTCCTTGCTGGAGACCGATGGCTACAACAAGGCCGGCGACCGCCTGAACAAATCGGCTGCCGGGCTGGCCACGGGAACCTACGCCTACACCCCGGGCACCCACCAGCTGGCCAGCATCGCCGGCGTGGCGTTCGCCAACGATGCCAACGGCAACACCACCGGCAGCGTGATCGGAGCCATTCCCTATGGCTTCGGCTACAACGGCCGCAACCGCCTTACGCTGGCGCAGGTCAATCAGCAGACCGTAGGCACGTATACCTACAACGCCTGGGGCCAACGCATCGGCAAGGTCACCGGTGCCGCCACCGAACGCTACGCCTACGACCAGGCCAATCATCTGATCGGCGAATATGGCACCGCGACCAATCGCGACTACGTGTGGGTGGACGATCTGCCGATCGCGGTGATCGACAACACCATCAACGGCAGCGTCACCACCAGCACCGTCAACTACATCATCGCCGACGGTCTCAACACGCCACGTCGGGTGATGAATGCCGCCGGCACCACAATCTGGTCCTGGCCCGTGCTCGGCAACCCGTTCGGGGAACAGCTACCGACGTCCAGTACGGGCTATGTGCTCAACTTGCGTTATCCCGGCCAGTACTACGATGCGGAGACAGGGACGAACTACAACATGTTCCGTACCTACGAGCTGGCGACGGGGCGGTATCTGCAGAGCGATCCAATCGGGTTAGCCGGTGGCATATCGACGTATACCTATGTCGGTGGCAATCCGCTGAATAACGCTGATCCGCTAGGTTTGGCCTGCCCCCCCAAAGTAAAAGGCGCCGGTCTATGTATTGATGCCAGCAACTTTGACCCCAATACGAGCGACGGCGCTACGGTTGCCGGAAGTGCTGAAACTGATGAAGTGGCGGCACTTATGGGGCGTGTACCCTAGACACGTCTGAGACAGATGAAAATTACGCGTCTATTTCTGATCTTGACGAGTTCGTACCTGCATCTGGAAGTGGTCATCGCACAAGTAAAGGTTATCAAGGGACGTTCACTTTTGACGCCAAATCCAGCCAAGCCATTTGTCATTCTCATCCCAGAGGTGACGGGTATTCACCGACCCCTGGGTATGGAGACAACGCAGTGATTGACCAATACGGCTTACCCAACTACATCGTGCGCGATGGAACCGTGGGTGTCCTAGAAAAGGTGGATGGGCAGTATCAGTACCGCATGATCCTAGGTACTCTCGACCCTACGCTCCAGCGGATTACTCAACAACAGCTCAATGCCTACCAACGCCCATGAAGACATTAACGAGCATCGCCCAATCCGCCTTGGTCGTCACCGTAGGCGTCGTGCTTGTCGCCTGCACTAACATGAGTACCCGAACAAAGTCCGCGGAGGTTGTGAGCTTATTCGTTGATGCGCGTCCTTATTTGGGGCAGAAGGTCACCATCAAGGGATACCTTCGGTATGAGTTTGAAAATCGAAATCTCTTTCCCGTAAGTAACCGAGGAGGAGAGGGGCGTCAACAATACTGTCTGCCTGTACTGATCGAGAGAGAAAACCAAAATCTTCTTGCGCAGGCAAATCATCTCAATGGCGAGATCGTAACCGTCACGGGAATCATCGTAGATCCAACGCCACCAGGTTCAATGCCTCTGGGTATGTGCAAGCCGATTGGTCTTGCTCCAGACAGCATCAAGTCGGCTAAGTGACACTTAATAGTCGGCAAGTGGTGCTTGATTAAGCGCGTCTAGGGTGTGGTTCCCCGGCCAGTACTACGATGTGGAGACGGGGCTGATGTACAACGGGGCGCGGTACTTCGAGCCACCGACGGGACGGTTCCCGCAAAGCGATCCGATGGGGTTGTTTGGTGGGCAGATCAGCACTTATGTCTATGGCAATAACAATCCGCTCAGCAACATCGATCCATCGGGGATGGACGACACACAATGTATGTACGATCCAGCTTCTTGTGGAATGGCTGGTAATCTGCCCGCTGCGGTTCCGGTGCCACAGGTATTGGTGGACTACTCGGCGGGATTGGGCGATGGGGCCTCTTTTGGGGTAACAAGTTTGATTCGTGACGCCATGGGAACTAACGACCAAGTAGACGAATGCTCCATAGCCTATAGGCTAGGCGGGTGGTCATCATTCGCTCTTGGTGCCGGTCGACTCGCCTATGCTGGTTTAGCAAAAGCCGGTGCTGAAGCTGCTGCTTCCGGTCTTGAAGCTAGTGCTTTCAGGTCAGGGCTTAGGAAAGCATTTGGTGGCGGAAATAGCTTCAGGCCGCCGAATTTATCCAAGTACGCGACCGACGATGCGTTGCGAGCAGCAGCAGGAAGGACAAACCCCCTTGGAAATGCTTTGGGAGCGGGTGCGGCAGCGACCGGTGCATATGAAGGGAGCGGAGCTAAATGCGGTTGTCAAAAATAGTTATCTTCGTTGAGGCTGAATCGATATGAGAATATTTCCCGCTAACGGAAAAGATGGTCGGGCGATTGCCTTTGAGATTGAGAGTGTATACGTGTCGCGTAAGGCGATCTCACAACTTCTCAGACAGGCAGACGGAGTCTCGGACGTCAAGTTAGGAGGGCATTTCGGTTCTTCCAACGATATTCGTATCGAGTTCCAGTATTTCGGGTGCAACTATATGGTTTGGGAGCCCTTCGGGGACAACAGCCGATATTGGATTGGGCCGAAGAATCCAGAAGAAAGCATTGCTGATGCCAAGGGCTTGGAAAATGTCTTCAAGCGTTATCAGCCGCCGCTTTATCGATCGTTGCTCGGTGATTTGCTAACTCTTCGGCTGTTTAGACGCACAGTTGATCGTCACTGATCTCTAGACGAAAGCTGTTACCCCTACATTGCTAACCGAACGCCCGCCTTTTGCGGGCGTTCTTCTTTGCCATAAGTAACCGGGATAGTTCGAGGTGCCGACGGACGCTAAGCAGTCGCCATGCGACCGCTTAGCGCCGGGCGATGGTTCGCCGTTGGCTCACCAGCCGGTGGCGTGCCATCCGTCGTGGAAAAGTCGCGGTGTCGTGTCGTTATCGTAGGGTTCGTCGGGAGAAAACGAGCGGCTACAGGCTGGCGCCAATCTGCGTGCAATCCAAGAGCTGCTCGGCCATACCCGTCTGGTCAGCACCACGGTTTATACCCGTGTGGCCCCGATGGAGGTCAAAGCCATGCACCAGCGCTATCACCCGGGGAGCGCTGACCATGCGGCTGACTGATGCGGTGCGCCAGTACTTAAATGCCATGACGGCCGGTGGGCTGAGTCACTACACTGTGAGGGGCGCGAAAAGCGCTCTGAAAGAACTGGCAGCGTTTCTGCTGACGCGGCAGGTTGAGCACATCGAGCAGCTCGATCACGAAACCTTGATGCGCTACCGCGAAGAACTGTCCGAGCGGATGACGCCCAAAGGAACACCCTTGTGTGCCCGCAGTCAGAGCGAGCTGCTGGGTCACCTGCGCGCGTTTTGCCGCTGGATGGGGGAGGAGGACTGGCTAGTCGCCGATCCCGCCAAGCGCATCCCCAATCCACGCAAGCCCAAACAGCTCCCCAAAGGGATCATGGACATCGACGAGGTGCAGCGGGTATGCCGTCAGCCGGCTATGCACACCGCGAAGGGTTTTCGTGATCGGGTGATATTGGAGGTGTTGTACACCAGCGCCATCCGGCGCGAGGAGACGGCCAACCTCCTGATTGATGACGTCGACACGGAATACGGCTTTCTTATCGTGCGCGACGGCAAGAACAGCAAGGATCGTGCGGTGCCGGTGGGGGCAAGTGTCTGCAAGCTGCTGGAAACCTATCTGGCCGGCGTGCGGGCGGATTGGATCGGCGCCGATCGTGACCGGCACCTGTTTCTAAGTCGGTTCGGCACCGGCATGGACCCAAACTCGATCTGGCGCATCGTCAAGAAACACAGCCAAGCGGCCGGACTGGCCAAACCGGTGTCGACGCACACGATCCGGCATACCTGCGCCACGCACATGCTGCGGGCCGGTGCGCCGATCCGCTATCTGCAGGAAATGCTGGGGCACGATTCGATCGAGAACACGCAGATCTATACGCGGGTAACAATCAATGACCTGCGAGCGGCGCACCGCCAATACCATCCGCGTGAGCAGGATCAACGCGAAGACTGAAGCAAGAGGCTGGATATATGCTTGGGTGCGGCCAAATCCGGCAAAGAGGCGAGCGCTAGAGCCTCAACCATGGGGGTGCATTTTGGACAGTGGCGTCGCCAACACGATTGCAACATGCATATCAGCGCTTGCCGCCTGCGTTTCCACCTATTTGGCCGCTCGGGCGATCAGGGACAGCAAGGAGGCTCGCCAGGCGGAATTTGATTCCGCGCGACCCTACTTCACGTTCACAAATTTTGGCCTCAGGCGGCCAACGATTGCCAAGGTGCTGTCATCCGAAACGGAAATGCTGGACCCGAGAGTGGCTCGGATTGAGGGGCTCATAGCCAATGACGGTCGGCGGTCGGCGTCCAATGTTTCGGGGGCCATCCTCATCCTGCCGATCAAGAAAGATGCTGATGCTGGCACGTTCGCAATCGGCATTGCAGACGATATGGCCCCGAAATCAGAATGGCACATTGGTACCGCACATCTGGACTTGCTTCCGTCGGATTTCGCGGGACATGAAATTTCTAGGCCTTATCAGGACCCCGGGTTCTTTGTGATGATCTGTGTGCGATACGAAGATCCGCTGACTTCTAAAAAGTATGTGCAAAATTCGTTCATGCGATGGCTCGGCATTTCTGACGGAGTCATCTCGGGAAATTTGCTTTCAGCAAGCCCCGAAGAAAAAACCATGCTGCTTGAAAGGTATTCAATGTTTTTGCGGCCATACCTCGATAGCAAACCCAGACCTGGAACTCGGCGGCGTGCCGCTTAACTGCTTCGCGCCGTACGGGCGCCAAGGTAGATCTTCAATTGCTCAACCCGTGTTGGTCTGTTGAATAGCGCATACAGGGCGAGCCACTCCTCGGCACGCATCCAAGGAAGACCGTCGCTCGTTTCTATAGTTGAGCCCGAGTAGGGCCACCGCACGAGGCCGGACGGTGTGCGGTCGGCAATGCCCGCCATGACATCCACAGCCACGGTCGCCGATCGGAAAAGCGCGAAGTGCTTGGAATCGTAGTTAGCATGTCGGGGCCGATGCTGTTCATCCATCATGCCTGAAAGTCGCTCCCTAACCGCAGCGAAGTGCTCGTCCGTCGTGACGATGTCCAGGTCTGAAGGCGCTGACTCCAAACCCAGATGGTAGAGAAGCAAACTGCCGCCGATGGCCCAGCACAAGCCGTCCAGGTGCGGAGCGATCTCGTGCGCCAGTATGATCGGAGGAGGCAGAGGCTTAGTCAGCGCGTTCGCTTTGACGAGTCGTTACAAGCGCAGCCATCACGTGGCTGACGGTAGCGACGGCTGCGACCGATGACAACTACTTCGTAGTAAAAAGTGAACTATGCATTTTCAGGGAGATGTCAACGCAGTACTGCCCGGCCAGTATTACGACGCGGAGACCGGGCTGATGTACAACGGTGCTCGCTACTTCGAATCAGCAATAGGGCGGTTCGAGCAGCCCGATCCTTCCGGCTTCAACGGTGGCATCAGTCTGTACGTTTATGGTCTGAACAATCCGTTGACGTATATCGATCCGCTAGGGCTATCGCCTCCGGGGGCGCCGCCGCCGATGGGGCCGTTTTCACCGGAGAGTCCGACAATAATCCCTGGAGAGGGCGCGTATAATTGGGCAAATAATGAGGTTGGCCGCAGCGGTTACGGCTACTGGGATCCAAATTCAGAGGCTAGAGGGTGGTTAAGAAGTAAGACACATGGCGTGCCTTCGGAAAATGCAATAAATTTGTATGGGATGCTTTGGATCAAGGTGGATTTCCTGCTGGCCGTATGCCTGATGGAAGAATCCCTTCGGCGCATGATTGGGGCGACCCGGGTGTGAATATTCCAGGTTATTATGTGGTTCCTCAAGGCGAGCAACCCCAGCCTGGGGACGTAATTTCTAATGGGTCGCATGTTGGAATATACAGCCCGCTACCTGATGGTTCGCCGGGAACAGTTTCGGCGGCGTTTCCATTCTCATCATGGGCGGCCGGTGTTGATGGGAATGTGGTTAATAACGACTGGGGATTTCGTCAAGGTCAACAGGTGACGATACGCCGCAGTCAGAGCCTTGGTTCGCCCTGAGGAGTTTGCGTGATGGGAAAGAAAATTTCAGCTTTAATCGCCCCGATTATTATCCCTGTTTTATTTTTCTCTGGAAGAATGATTTTTTTTGATCGCAGCGATTCGCGTTATCTCAGCAAGACCATTTTTGAAACTTTGATTGGAATACTTCCCTTTAGTTATTTGTTTAGCTTCGTTGTTGGGATTCCGGTTTTATTAATTTTATCGAAAATAAATAAACTAAACGCCATTGCACTTGTTCTATCGGGGGCTATGGGCGGCGCTTTAGTTATGATTGCAATATCAATATGCACTTCTGGCTTTGAAAGATTTAACGAACGCGGCTTTTCTGTGGCTCTGTCAGCATTAGCTGGATTAATTGTATCATCGCTATTTTGCGCGCTGGCTAAAATTCCAGTGCGCGCTGTATGATGTCCGGGAAAAGCCCGCGGGAAAGCCCAGGGTGAGGTCTTATTTTGCCACTCTCGTCCACCAATGAAACGGACAGACGCGACAGATTCAAGCGGGGCATGCCTTCACGTTTCACGCAACAGTAACCGGTACGCCGCGTGCGCGCTCTCGTCGACGTGCGGGTAGCCGCTGTTGACCAGGAAGCGTTGGAACAATGCGCGCTCGTCCGGTGGCACCTGGATGCCGACCAGGATGCGGCCGTGGTCGGCGCCGTGGTTGCGGTAGTGGAACAGGCTGACGTTCCAGTCGGGGTGCAGCTGGTCGAGGAAGCGCACCAGGGCGCCGGGGCGTTCGGGGAATTCGAAGCGGTACAGCAGTTCGTCGCTCGCCAGCGGCGAGCGGCCGCCGATCATGTGGCGCAGGTGCAGCTTGGCCAGCTCGTCGTCGGTGAGGTCGAGGACGTCGAAGGATTCTGCACGGAACGCATCCACCAGCGCCTCGCGTTCGGCGCGGCTGGCGATCTGCACGCCGACGAAGAGGTGCGCGGCGCGGGCGTCGCCGATGCGGTAGTTGAACTCGGTGATGCCGTGCTGGCCGAGGGTGGCGCAGAAGCGGCGGAAGCTGCCGCGCTCCTCGGGGATGGTCACGGCGAACACCGCCTCGCGCTGCTCGCCGAGTTCGGCGCGTTCGGCGACGAAGCGCAGGCGGTCGAAATTCATGTTGGCGCCGGAGACGATCGCGACGAGCGCGCCGTGGCCGGCACCGTATGTGGCGACGTACTGCTTGAGGCCGGCCAGCGCCAGCGCACCGGAGGGTTCCGCCACCGTGCGAGTGTCCTGGTAGATGTCGCGGATCGCGGCGCAGATCGCGTCGGCATCGACCCGCAGCATGGCGTCGACGTGCTTCAGGCACAGCGCGAAGGTGAGCTCGCCGACCTGCTTCACGGCGGTGCCGTCGGCGAACAGGCCGACCTCGTCCAGGGTGACGCGTGCGCCGCATTCGAGCGAGCGCGCCATCGCATCCGAATCCGCTGCCTGCACGCCGATGACCCGTACATCCGGCCGCAGCGCCTTGATGCAGGCCGCGACGCCGGCGAGCAGGCCG
>Ga0134128_10008582_pt1 | contig 12300 bp, 9 predicted proteins | sample KB31754_FD_96462 | JGI IMG/M metagenome (GOLD analysis project Ga0134128, IMG submission 96462) | Terrestrial soil microbial communities with excess Nitrogen fertilizer from Kellogg Biological Station, Michigan, USA - KB3-175-4 | ecosystem: Environmental > Terrestrial > Soil > Unclassified ...
CCGCTCGGAGAATACCGGAATATGCTCGACCGCGCGCCCCGAGGGCACCTCGGCAATGAAGGCCGCGTCGAGCTTGCGTTCGCCGAGCTGGCCAAGCAGCCCGTCATTGGTTCCGGTGGTCAGCTCGAGCCGCACGTCGGGATAGCGGCTGTGAAAGCCGGCCAGAATTGGCGGCAGCCGGCTGGCCGTCGTGCTCTCCAGTGCGCCGAGCTTGAACACCCCGCGCGGCGTCGTTCCGGTTACGACATCGCGGGCTTCCTCGGAGAGCTGGATCAGCCGCTCGGCATAGTCGAGCAACAGTTCGCCCGCCGGCGACAGATGCAGCCGTTGCTTGTCGCGGTGGAACAGCTTCACCCCCATCGAGGCCTCAAGCTGCTTGATCCGGGTCGTCACCGCCGATGGCACGCGATGCAGCTTGCTCGCCGCGCGGATCACGCCGCCTTCGTCAACGACGCTCTTGAACACCTGCAGATCGGCGAAATTCATGGCCGCGACTCCATTCGAAAACAGAGAATACTCATGTTTATACTTTTCAGTATTATAGAATGACAAGATGAGCTATTCCAGAGCCATGAACGGGCAAAAACTCGAAATTTCGGCCGCTGCTGCCGCTTCGATCGGGCTGCTGGCATTGGCGAGCGCGATGGGCATCGGACGGTTCTCGCTGACGCCGATCCTGCCGTTGATGCAGCAGGATGCGGGGTTGTCGCTCACCGTCGGCGGCTGGCTCGCGACCAGCAATTACATTGGCTATCTGCTCGGTGCGCTGGCTTGTATCGCGCTCACACCGCGTCCCGCGCTTGCGATTCGCTGGGGCCTGGTCAGTGTCGGCCTCACGACGCTTGCGATGGGATTTGCTGACCGGCCGCCGCTGTGGCTGGCATTGCGGTTCCTTGCGGGCATTGCCAGCGCTTTCGTGCTGGTCGGCACCTCCGCCTGGGCGATGCCGATCCTGCGCCATCATGGCAAGGAGGGTTGGTCCGGCCACGTCTTCTCCGGCGTCGGCATCGGTATTGTCTTTGCCGGCCTGTTCGGGCTTGCCGCCGGGATCGATGCGTGGAGCTCGCGTGTGACCTGGATCGTGCTCGGCGCGGTCTCGGTACTGCTCGCGGCGCTGGTATGGCGGCCGCTCGGTATCGAGACCGGACCATCGACGCAGGCGAATGCGCCAGGCACGCGAGCGCTGCCGCGGCCCGCGATCATCGCTGCCTTCTGCTATGGCGCGTTCGGCTTCGGCTATATCATCCCGGCGACGTTCCTGCCGGCGCTGGCCAAGGGCTATATCGACGATCCCGCGATGTTCGGCCTGGTCTGGCCGGTGTTCGGTGCGGCTGCAGCGCTCTCGACCTTTGCCAGCGGCTGGCTCGGGCGAGGTCTGGCGCCGCGCCAAGTGTGGACGCGGGCGAAGTGGGTGCTCGCCTTCGGCGTGCTGGCGCCGGCGGTCGTGGTCAACGTGGCGACGCTGCTGTTCTCGGCGATCTGTGTCGGGGGCACGTTTGTCGTCATTACCATGGCCGGCCTCCAGGAAGCGCTGCGGCTTGGGGGCACGCCGGCGCCGCTTGCGGTCGGCGTGATGACGGCGGCCTTCGGCACCGGCCAGATCGGAGGTCCGTTGACCGTGAGCCTGCTCGGCCGCTCCGAGCACGCCTTTGCGCTCGCGAGCTTCATCGCCGTCTTCGGCCTGGTCGCCGGCAATTGCGTCTTGCTTTATTTCGGCGGTTCGAGCGGCAAGCCCGCGCCCGGCTGACGCCTCGCGCGAACGCCGTCCCGTCTTCACACGATTCGCGAGGTCTTGTTGCCCCAATAGCGGTCGCGCAGCAGCCGCTTGTAGAGCTTGCCGGTCGGCAGCCGCGGCAGCTCGGCCTCGAAGTCGATCGAGCGCGGCACCTTCTGGCGCGACAGCGACTGGCCGCAGAAGGCGATCAGCTCTTGCGCCAGGGCCTCGCAGGGCTCGATGCCAGGCATCGGCTGTACGACCGCTTTCACCTCCTCGCCGAGATCGGGATTGGGCACGCCGAACACGGCGGCGTCGGCGATCTTGGGATGGGTGATCAGGAGGTTCTCGCATTCCTGCGGATAGATGTTCACCCCGCCCGAGATGATCATGAAGGTGGCGCGGTCGGTGAGGTAGAGATAACCGTCGGCATCGACATAACCGACATCGCCGACGGTGCTCATGCTGCCGTCCGCTGAGCGCGCTTCCCTCGTGCGCGCCGGGTCGTTGAAATACTCGAAGGGCGTAGCGGTCTTGAACCACACTGTCCCCGCGGTGCCGACCGGGCACTTCTGCATTTTTTCGTCAAGGATATGAAGATCGCCGAGCAGCACCTTGCCGACGGTGCCGCGATGGGCGAGCCATTCCTCGCTGTTGCAGGCGGTGAAGCCGAGTCCCTCTGTGGCGCCGTAATATTCGTGGATGATCGGGCCCCACCATTTGATGATGTCGTCCTTCACCAGCGCCGGGCACGGCGCGGCGGCATGGATCGCGATCTCCAGTGTCGACAGGTCGTAGCGCTTGCGTACCTCTTCCGGCAGCTTCAGCAGGCGCGAGAACATCGTCGGCACGAGCTGGCTGTGGGTGATGCCCCATTTCTCGATGAGGGCGAGATATTGCTCGGGGTCGAACTTCTCCATGATGATGACGGTGCCGCCCATGCGGATGGTGAGGTTGACGGCGGCCTGGGGTGCCGAGTGATACAGCGGCGCGGGCGAGAGATAGATCATGCCCTCGCGATAATGCCAGAGCTTGAGCAGGAAGTTGAACAGCGGCATGTTCTCCGACGGCGGCGCCTCCGCCAGCGGCCGCAGGATGCCCTTCGGTCTGCCGGTCGTGCCGGAGGAATAGAGCATCGCGGTGCCGATCATTTCGTCCGCGATCGGCGTTGATGGCAGACCAGCGGTTGCTTCCTCGAGCCCGACGATGAGGTCGCTTTCGCCCGGCCCGTCGGCGACGATGCAAAGCTCGATCCGCCCGCATTCCTTGATTGCGTCTCGTGCGATGTCGAGCTTGGCAACTGACGTAATGAGAATGCGAGACTCGCTGTTGTTCAGAATATAGGCGAGCTCGCCGGCGGTCAGATATGAGTTGACGCAGGTGAAATAGAGCCCGGCGCGTTCGCCGGCGCCGCAGGATTCCAGATAGCGGCTGTTGTTCTCCATGAAGATCGAATAGTGGTCGAGCCGCCTCAGCCCGGTCTTGCGAAACAGGTGTGCGAGGCGATTGCAGCGCGCTTCCAACTCCCGATAAGTCACGGCCTCGCCGGTCGAGGACATGATGAAGGCAGGCTGCAACGGGCGCAGATGAGCGTGCTTGCCGGTGTACATGTTTCGCCAGTCTCCTTAAGCCGCGAGTTCCAGGATTTCATGCACGTCGGCAGGCCCATTGATCTTTCGCGGATTGCGCGGCACCCAGGGCGTCGACATCGCTTGTTTCGCGATCGAATCGAAATGTTCCGGCGTGACGCCCACCTCGCGCAGGCTGCGTGGCATGCCGAGATCACGGATGAAACGGTCAAGCACGTCGGAGGCGTCCTTGCCCTTCTGCCCCATAGCCTCCGACACCAGCGCCTGACGCTCGGCATTGGCAGATTTATTCCAGCGCATCACCGAAGGCAGCATCACGCAGGACGTATAGCCGTGCGGCACGCCATGGGCGGAGCCGAGCACATAGCCGATGCCGTGGCTCGCGCCCATCGGCACGCCCGAGGTAAGCGCGCCGGTGGAGAGCCAGGTGCCGATCTGGCAATCCATCCGCGCGTCGAGGTCGCTTGCATCGGCCTTCACCCGCGGCAGGCCTGAGGCCAGCATTGCAAGGCCCTTCAGCGCCTGCGCATCGGCATAAGGATGCGCCTCGCGCGAGCAGATGCCCTCGACACAATGATCGACCGCGCGAATGCCGGTCGAGAGGAACAGCCATTCCGGCGTATGCAGCGTGATGGCGGGGTCGAGGATCACCGCATGCGGAATGGCGAGGCGGTGCCGGAACGATTCCTTGAATTTGCTCGCGGTATTGGTGACGCCGGCATTGGCTGAAAATTCGCCGCCCGCGATCGTGGTCGGCACGCTGATCTGGCGCACATGAGGCGCGTTCATCGGCGGCGGTGCGCCTTTTGCGGCGCGGATCGCGTCCATGCCGGCGACATCGCGGATATCATTGGCGAGGCAAAGCTGCACGGCTTTCGCGCCGTCGGTGATCGAGCCGCCACCGACGGTGACGATGAGATCAGCCTTGGCGGCGCGGGCCCGCTCGGCCGCCGCGATCACCGCCTCGCGCGGCGTATGCTGCGGCATCGCATCGAAGATCGCGGCACAGCGGCTACCCAGCGCGCGCTCGATGTTTGTGATGGCATCGGTTTCGCGGCGGAGCGTGCCGGAAACCATCAGGAACGCGCGGGATTTGTTGAGGCGGTCCATCTGCGCGGCCACGGCTTCAGCCGCCGGCTCGCCAAACACGACCTCATCCATCGCGCCGAATACGACACGTCCTCTATGCACGTCTGTCCTCCCGCGGACGAACTTGTTGTTCTTTGGCGGGAGACTAGCGAAGGAACGCCACGTCGTCATGTCCCAAGATGGGCGTGTTCACGCAAGACTTTCTAAAATTTCGTGGCGCCGGAATCCAAAGCGGACCATGCGCCGCAACACAAAGCATCTCGAGCGAAGTAGGGAACTGGACGCCCGATGTCGTGCGTAACGCCAGCGTTCGTGAAAATGTATGTGCGTCGCAAAGTCACCACGTTCGCCCGTCAAGAATCGCGAGCCGCCGCCGGATGGCCGGCATGTCGCTCAAGCTGACCAAAGATGCGGCGACGCACGTGACCGAGAACACGGAGCCGATGAAGCGCGCCGCGTGATCCGGACGCTGCATTCACCCAAAAAGAAGAGCGGCCAAATCACGGCCACTCTTCCCGACAGGAGTCGTTCCTCAGATGCCATTAATTCTGTTTCGATGCCCAGTCAAAGCGCTCAGGGTTGAATGGGTGGATTGTGAAGGCCAGCCGCATGATGGCGGTGCTGCTCTGTACAAGGTGATCGTTTGCCCCGCATGTGCGCGGCTGCACTTCGTCAATCAGGCCACGGGAGAAGTGCGGGGAGAGGACTAGCTTCAGGCGCCGGACGGTTGTGAATGCGCGTCGTTGAGGCGCCTCATTCGCATTCGGTGGCCCGCCGCAGGAGAAGTTGCGGACAATTGGCGGTTTCGCGCTTGACCTGGCCCCTGGGGCTGCCTCGATAAGGTTGCGGTCAACCAATTTCGAGGTGATTCGTGAACGCTTCCGCGCAATTTCTGAATGCTTCCGAGGCCGCCATGCGGCTTGGCGTTTCCGCGAAGGCTTTGCGGCTCTACGAGCAGCGCGGCTTGATCGCGCCGGTCCGCACCGCGGCCGGGTGGCGTGCGTATGGTCCGGGTGAGATGGCCCGTGCTGCCGAGATCGTGGCGTTGCGCCAGCTCGGTCTCAGCCTCAGCCAGGTGGCGCGCGTGCTCGGCGGCGACTCCGACAGTCTCGAGCCGGCGCTTGCCGCACACCAGGCCGCGCTTGAAGACCGTGTTCATCAGCTCGTGGACGCCGTTGATAGAGTCCGCCGCCTTCGTGCTGATCTTGCCGGCGGGGGGGCGCCGGCGGTTCGCGAACTTGCGCGTCTGTTGAGGCCGGCGTCCAGCTTGAGCGTCGCGTTCGATCTTCCGTGGCCCTGGGGTGGCGAACGGTTTGAATTGCCGGAGATCCGCGCACTGAACTACATCATCGGTCCCCTCGGCAGCGGCAAGACGCGGCTTGCCAAGCGCGTCGCGGAGACACTGCCGGGTGCCGCGTTCCTTGGCCTGGAGCGGCAGGCGCACGACAGCACGTCCGTCAGGGCGCTGCTGGATCGCGATGCGGCTCTCAAGTCACGTGTCGATCAGGCGTTGGCGTGGCTTGTTGAGGATGGTGCGACAGTTTCTGACGCTTTGCTTTCTCTGCTCGCTCGATTGGAAACGGAAGGACCGACTGTCTTCGTCATCGATATGGTGGAGCAGGGGCTCGACAAGGCGACGCAGGAAGCTCTGATTGCCTGCTTGCGTCGCCGGGGTTCCGCGTCTCGCCCGCTTTTCCTTCTCACGCGATCGAGTTCAATTCTGGATCTGGACGCGATGGGGGAGGACGAACAGATCATTCTTTGCCCCGCCAATCACAGCCCGCCAACCACCGTCCGTCCTTATCCCGGCTTCCCGGGTTTCGAGGCCGTCGCGACATGTCTTGCGTCACCCGAGGTGCGGGCACGGACAGAAGGTGTCATTGCGTGGCGGCCTCAGGTGGCGTGATGGTTGTGCGCCGCACAGACTAAGTCGCGTCGCGCGCGTCCTCGGCGGCGATGCGATCCCACAACGCTCGGATCATGTCCTTCATAACGAGCGCATCCTGCCAGCGGTCGGAGAGCTCGAGGCCATCCGGGCCGGTGATGGCATAGGGCGGCGGACCCAATTCGCACAGGAAGGTCAGCACGGCATCGGGGCCGGCGCGTTTGCGCCAGGCGCGGATGGCGTATTCCCACCAGCCCATGAACAATTCGACCCAGCCCTGATGCTGCGGAAAGCCGAGCGATATCTGCACCTGCTCGCGGCTAGCGATGCGGCCATGAATGCCCCAGCTATGGTCGAGGATGCGGTGGATCAGCGCGTGGTTGACGTCATCGACCGGCCAGGCGAATTCGCGCCCGACCAGATAGTGCGACACATCCGCCGTGAGCCGCAGGTCCGGAAAGCAATCGAGCAGTTGCAGCGTGAAGAACAGGTCGGTCGTCATGCGGTCGCGATGCGTCTCGACATGCACCGCGATGCCGGCTTCATCGGCGAGCCGGCGCCATCCCTCGATGTAGGGGATACATTCCTGCAAGCTGTAGGGCCGCACGTTCGGTTGCAGGTTGACGTGATCTGCTCCCAACCGAGCCACCAGCTCCAGCACCGGTTTGAGATCATCGACAGAGGTCGGATAGCACTGCGCCTGCCAGATCATGTCGTGTGCGCGGAGGAAGCTGGTCACCTCGGTGGCGAAAGCGGGATCGATGAAGCGGACGCCGGCTCCGTCATAGCGGGCGTCACGAATCATCTCGAGCTGGGTGTGGAGCGGCCATTCCGGCTCATTGGCCAGACGCCGCTCCATCGCCCAGAGCGATTGCAGGATGCGAAGCTGTTGCGCCACGCGTTACGCCCGTGCCGGCATCGCGGTCGGATGCGTCTCCTCATCCGGCAAGGTGTTGGCCGTGATGCTTTCATCGTAGGTTTCCGGACCGACCCAGATCGAGATCGCGGTCAGGCCAGCGAGCAGCGCGGCATAGCAGGCGACCGGCCACCAGCTTCCGGTAACGGCCACCAGATAGGCGGAGAGGAATGGCGCCGGACCGCCCGCGAGCAGCGAGCCGGTTTCACGCGCAAAGGCAAAGCCGGCAAAGCGCCGCTGTGGCGGGAACAGCTCGGCGAAGTAAGCCGCCTGCGGGCCGAACATCGCCGCCGTCACCACCGCGCGTGCGATGATGAAGGCGAGCGCAATCCAGATCCACTCTTTGGTCCCGACCATCCAGAAGAACGGGAAGGCAAAGGCCACGCCGCAGAGCGCGCCGAACAGATAGACCGGACGGCGTCCGATGCGGTCCGACAGCGAGGCAAAACCGACGATCGCAAACAGCTCGACAGCGAAGGCGAGCATCAACGCGCTCAGCGCATCCGCTTTCGGAACGCCGAGCGTGGTGATGACATAGCTTAAGCCAAACACCGGGAAGAGATAGCCGAGGCCGTTCTCGGCGAGCCGCGCACCGAGCACAACGAAGAAGTTGCGCGGATGTCGCCGCAGCGCTTCCATCGCCGGGTTCTGCTCGACTTTGCCGCGCGCGACGACCGCCTCGGTATAAACAGGCGTTTCCGTCACGCGCATGCGGACGAAGAGGCCGACCAGGATCAAGAGGAAGCTTGCAAGGAACGGCAGCCGCCAGCCCCAGCTCATCAACGCTTCGCGCGGCAGTGGCGTCACCAGCGCGAACGCGCCGGCGGCAAGCAGATTGCCGATCGAGACGCCGAGCGGCGCAAAGCTGCCCCAGAAGCCGCGGTGGTTTGGCGGCGCATTCTCGACCAGATAGATCACCGCGCCGCCATATTCCGCGCCAGCGCCAAGGCCCTGGATCACGCGCATCAGGACCAAGAGGAATGGCGCCCAATAGCCGATCTGGGCGAAGGTCGGCAGCACGCCGATTGCCGTGGTGCCGATGCCGATCATCAGCAGCGTTGCGACCATCACCGGCTTGCGGCCGTAGCGGTCACCGAGCACGCCGAACAGGATGCCGCCGAGCGGCCGCACTACGAAACCGACTCCGAAGGTGAGGAACGCCAGCATGGTGCCGACCAGCGGGTCACCCTTCGGGAAGAACAATTCGCCAAACACCAGCGCGGACGCGGTGCCGTACAGAAAGAAGTCGTACCATTCGAGCGCGGACCCGATGCAGGCCGCAAAGATCACACGCAGTTGCGGCGCCCTAGCCGATGAAATCTCCGTCATTGTTCCTCCCGGTCGGTTTTCTTGTCATTGTTTTTGTGTGGTTCGAAGCTTGATTGCGAAGCGCAAAGCGCCCGCGTCGACCGCGGGCGCTTTCAGGGGATCAGGCTGCCTTGGTGAAGTAGGACTTCTTCGAGGCCGATTGCGTCTCGTAGATCGAGCCTTGCTTCTTGGCCGGCGGCAGCGGCATCCGCACCGGCACATCCGTCAGCCGCGGAGTGACCACAATGTCGCCTGCGAGCAGGCGGCTGTTGAACTCGTCGAAATCCTTCACGCCCATCAGCGGCCATGCATCGCTGGCGGCTACTTCATAGAGCAAGAGATTGCGCGGGCGATCGGAGGTGTTCAGCGCCGAGCCGTGCAGCGCACGGACATGGTGGAACGACATGCTGCCGGCCTTGCCCATGCAGGGGATGGCGCGCCCGATCTCGTCCTTGATCTCCTCGGGATCGATCAGACCGGCGAAATGGCCGTCCTCGCCATGATGATTCCAGACTTCGCGCTTGTGCGTGTCGGGTGTTACCAGCATCGGGCCGTTGGAGAGATCGCAATCGTCGAGCAGCACGCCGATCGCAAGAACATCGTCATTGGTGTGCGGATAGAACGCCCAGTCCTGGTGCCATTCGACCGGCGAGCCGTACTGCGCCGACTTCATGTTGAGCTTGGAGCCGTGCAGCCGCAGGCCCGGGCCGAGCAGTTGCGTCAGGATCTCCATCACCGGCTTGCTGCGGACGATCTCGTTGAAGATCGGGTGGACCTTGTGGGGCGTCTTGATGCGACGGACCCGTGGATTTTCGCGGCTGTGGCCGGGTTCGAGGTCGTAGACTTCGTTGTGCTCGGTGATCTCGGCAGCGCCGGCGACGACCTCGGCAATCACCTGGCGCACCCGCGCCAGCGTTGCGCCATCCAGCACTTCCGGCACCACAATCACGCCGTCGCGGCGATAGGCCTCGACATCCTTCTCAGAAATCATCCGAATTCTCCGTGAAATCCTTGGTTATTCTTTGGCTATCCGCAAATGATAGCGCTATCATTCGTCATGGTAGCGCTATCATCATGCATCCGCAAGCGGCTTGGTGTATTCAGAGCTGATATTTCGACAGCCCAGCCATGCCCAATCCAGACCTGCCCAGTCCAGACCTGCCGATGTCCGAGTTCGAGCCGCAAACTGCCCCGACCCTGTCCGCCGTTGCGGAACGGGCCGGCGTGTCCGCGATCACCGTGAGCCGGGTGGTGCGGCTGCCGGAGATGGTTGCCCCGCAGACCCGTGCCAGGGTCGAGGCGGCGATGCGCGAGCTCGGCTATGTGCCGAACCAGCTCGCCGGCGCGCTTGCCGGCGCGCGCACCAAATCGGTCGGTGTGCTGGTGCCGACCATTGCCAACTCGATCTTCGCCGACACGGTGCAGGGGTTGTCGGATGAACTGGAGCCGCTCGGCTATGCCGTGATCCTGGCGCAGTCGCGCTATGACGCGGAGCGCGAGGACCGCATGCTCTCGGCGCTGCTGTCGCGCCGGCCGGAAGCCGTCATCATGGTCGGCTCGCCCGCGACCGATGACGGCGCGCGGCTGCTGCGCCGAGCAGGCATTCCGATCGTGGAGACCTGGGAGCTGCCGCCCGAGCCGATCGATGCGGTCGCGGGCTTTGACAATTACGTGGCGGGCGTCGCGGTCGCACAGCATTTCGTCGAGCAAGGACGGAAGAATCTAGCCTTCATCGGCGGCGATGATCCGCGCGCGACGCGACGCTGGAACGGTTTCAACGAGGTTGCGCTCGGCGCCGGGCTCGGCGCGCCGCGCCGGCTGATCCTGGAGCGCAATGCCACCGGCAGCCTGGTCGCGCTTGCGGAATTGCCCGGTGTGGATGCCGTGTTCGCGGCCAACGATGCGCATGCCATCGGCTTCATGTCGGGCCTGCGCAAGGCCGGCCTGTTGCGCGAGGGCCCGGCCGCGGAACAGCCGGTCGCCGTCGTCGGTCTGGGCGACCTCGAAATGGGCCGGCTGATTTCGCCGAGCCTGTCGACCATCCGCGTACATGGCGACGCCATCGGCCGTACCGCGGCGCGGCTGATATTGTCGCGCGAAGGCCCGCGCCGCGTCGATCTCGGTTTCGAGCTGGTGCTGCGCGACAGCGGCTGACCAATCCATGCTCGACCGGCATCGGACGTGTTCACCTCTCCCTTCGGGAGAGGTGCATCGAGGCATCGCGCTTTGCGTCGGCGTTACTGCCCAATCGGGCAGTGTCGGTTGCTGAATGATTATTTCATTCTCGCTGTTCGGGCGGGATAAAAATTTGCGCCATAAAGCTGGTGTATGGAACTGCGGCAGGACCATCGCCGGGGCTTGAATGCGGCATGGTCTGGCCGCATCTTGGACGCCGCCGCGATGGGCGCGGCACGGGCATGGGAGATTTCCTTGAACGCGACGAAGCCCTCGGGGTCTTTAAATCAAATCAAGAACAGTGTCGCGTCCATCAGCAGTTGGCGTCCGTTCGTCGTGCTGCTCGCCGTCGCGCTCGCGTCTTGTGGTGAGAAGCCGCAACAACAGGCGGCCGCAGCCCCGCCGCCGGTCACTGTCGCGCAGCCGGTGAAGCGCACCGTCACCGATTGGGATGAGTTCACCGGCCGCTTCGAAGCCGTCGAGGAAGTGCAGGTGCGCCCCCGCGTCGGCGGCTATGTCACCTCGGTCCAATTCAAGGACGGCGACATGGTTCACAAGGGCGACCTGCTCTATGTCATCGATAGCCGTCCATTCGAGGCGGTCGCCGAGCAGGCCGACGGCCAGCTCTCCGATGCGCGCGCCAAGACCGAGCTTGCCAAGCGCGATCTCGATCGCGGGCTCGCGCTGGTCCAGACCAGCGCCGTGTCCGAGCAGCTCGTCGACCAGCGCCGCCAGGCCTTGCAGACCGCGCACGCCGCCGAGACCATCGCCGAAGGCGCGTTGAAGGCGGCCCAGCTCAACATCGAATTCACCCATGTGCTGGCGCCGATCACCGGCCGCGTCAGCCGCCATCTCGTCAGCGCCGGCAATCTGGTGCAGGGCAGCGACACCGGCACCTCGACGCTGCTCACCACCATCGTCTCGATGGATCCGATCTACCTCTACTTCGACGTCGATGAGGCGACTTACCTGAGGAACAGCAAGCTCTGGTTCGAGGGCAAGCGGCCGAGCTCGCGCGACACGCCCAATCCCGTGCAGGTGACGTTGACCGGCGAAACCAAGCCCTCGCATGAAGGGCATATGGATTTCCTGGACAACCAGCTCGATGCCTCGACCGGCACGCTGCGTAGCCGCGCGGTGATCGACAACCACGATCTTTCGATCCTGCCGGGCCAGTTCGCCCGCGTGCGACTGATCGGCTCTGCGCCCTACGAGGCGCTGCTGCTGCCGGATACGGCAATTGCGACCGACCAGTCGCGCAAGATCGTGTTCGTGGTGAAGGACGACAACACCGTGGAAGCCCGCGCCGTCGAGCTCGGTCCGCTCGATGAGGGCCTGCGCGTGATCCGCACTGGCCTGAAGCCGGAAGACAAGGTGATCATCGACGGCATTCAGCGCGCCCGTGTCGGCGCCAAGGTGGCGCCTCATACGGCCCAGATCGGCAGCGGCAAGTCATGAATCTCGGCCGTCTTTCCGTCAATCAGCCTATCCTGGCGATGGTGCTGTCGATCGTGCTCCTGATCGTGGGCGCGATCGCGTACCGGACGCTGCCGATCTCCGAATATCCGGAGGTCGTGCCGCCGACGGTGGTGGTGACCGCGCAATATCCCGGCGCTTCCGCGCA
>Ga0134128_10008583_pt1 | contig 12299 bp, 8 predicted proteins | sample KB31754_FD_96462 | JGI IMG/M metagenome (GOLD analysis project Ga0134128, IMG submission 96462) | Terrestrial soil microbial communities with excess Nitrogen fertilizer from Kellogg Biological Station, Michigan, USA - KB3-175-4 | ecosystem: Environmental > Terrestrial > Soil > Unclassified ...
GACCTATGAAATATGGGCGTCGTATTGGCCGCACGTACCGGCCGATTCAGGGGGTCGCGCGATTGCCGACCTGTTCAACAGCGTGCGTAAGCATGTGGCCACACATCGATCCGATGGGCTGGACTGGCACAACAGTCATGCGCTCGAAGGCGACCTTGCCGACGCGATACGCGCGCTTAAGCAGCAGGACGGCGCCAACCTGTTGACGTGGGGAAGCGCCGGCATGGTGCGCCAACTGCTTGCAGCCGGGTTGGTGGACGAGCTTAGGCTTATGATTTATCCCGTCGTACTTGGTCGCGGCAAGCGCTTGTTCGGCGATAACGCACAACCATCGGCCTTCAGCCTGACGCACTCGACCAGCACGGCTAGTGGTGTGCTACTCACCCGCTACGCGCGCAGCGGCGAGGTGCGCACAGGATCGTTTGAAAGTTGAGTAGGAAGCCGGTGACCTCGTAACGTTTCATCGTTCTTTTGTCATCATTATCAGAAGCGATCTGAAAAGGTGGCTGAAATGGCCTGATCTTTTTGCCACACAATTTGTTGCCGTAGTCACGACAGCATCACTCCAGGATTTGGAGTATTATGCGCGAACACTAAGAGGAGGAGTTTGATATGTTGCCTTTCAGCCCGACAAAGCGGTACGTCGAAAATGGGTACGAATTCAACGAAACCTCGCTTGAGTGGAAAGAGGCTTGTCGAAGCTTGCCGTGCTTTTCTGCGGTCTGGTGGCCTGATTATTCGACCGCGGTCATAGACGAGACAATCAACGGCGAACCTATCGTGATTCAACTCTGGATCGGCTGGTGTCAAAAGTTCCTGAACCGTGATGATTTCCCGGGAGGGATCGGCGCCGAAGTTGGCATTTACCACAGAATACCTGGCAAGCCGCCTCCGTCCACGATTCCATTCTTGCCAAAAAAAATGGCGGATTTCATGCTGGACCACATGGCTGAGCTGGGTGGTGATCATCTTTGGTGGCCCTACCCTGAACTGAAGACGGAACTCGAGTTCGAGATGGTCAACCCAAAGACCAACGAGACGTTCTTTCACGCTGGACCACAGACAACTTACTGGTTGACCAAGTGGATGACCACGGATAGCTATGAAAAGTATAAAAAGGCACATGGCCACACACCGTTTTTTTCAGTGAATTACAATCTCAGGTACAAGATCAACGGAAAGACGTACGAGTGGACCTAAAGGCGCGGTACATCAGTACCTGTGAAGAGGTTAAAAAGAAGAGGCCACCTGCAAAGCGTGGCCTCAAGTTTTTTACAGACACATTCTTCACCTTTCCCGTCATATCCCATGAAGGTCGGATCGTTAGGGACGCGATGTAACTCCACCGACCCTACATCGCTTCCCGCTTCCGAGGGCCTCAACCCTCATAACCCCTAAGGAGACTGCAATGCCAAATCAATTCGAAGTAAAGGCAAAAGAGAATAGTGTGAGTGGAGGAAGTCCTCTGGTCACTCGAATCACAGTCACGAAGGGAGAACTGCTAACCATTAACGTTTCCCCAGATGATAAATGGAGCGCAGGCGCTGCCGACCGCGAGTCGAACGCCAACGGCCTCAGCAACCCTTTCGGCGGAAATTATGGACTATTTACGCACAACGGGTTTTCTTTCTTCTACGGCTCGCTCGTCGGAAGTATTGACGGCGGGAAGACTTTTTTCGCAGTTGGCACGAGGATGGAGATGTCCATTCTCGTTCCGGAAGGACGCCTGGCTCTGTACTATTGGGACATCAATCAAGGTGACAATAGCGGCTCCGTGATCGCTACTGTCGCTGTGTACAAAGGACCTCTCGTTTGATGACGAGTGTAACCTGAGCGGCAATGAACGCTGAGCACATCCAGCATCGGATGTGCTTAGCGTCTACTTAGTCTGATCACATATCACTGACCGACCTGACATTCGGAGTTTTATACAAATAGCTTTATAGGACTTGTCAGTTCAAACACTGTCAGTTCAAAACATTGACTTCGCTGTGACGCTGTAATATCCTCCGGCCCACTTAACTGGATCATTGCTCACGAATGTCCAATTTCTTGTCCCAGATTACACAGGTAGAAGAGTGGAAGGTCGACTTCACGTTTGTTCCTGAGGGAGAACCGACTTTTAACAATCGCAGCCTAGAAGGTGCGGTTCATAGTAACCGCTGCTAGATCAAAAAGCCCGACAAACAATTCGTCTATTTCCGTCTGCTAAACAACTCGTTTGCAAAGGATTTCTTATGAACCTCAAACATGTTGGTAGTCGCTCATCGATATCGTCATGCGTTCTCCTTTTTGCAATTTCAATCTGTTATGGACAAGCGCCACCGTGTCCTGAGGCCTCTTCCACTTCCTACCAGAAACAATATCATGCTGTTGATGAGGTGCTCGTGATACCGATTAACCTGACACCTTGTCAGACGGTAGAGGTCTACGAGTCTCACGATTTCAATAATGACATGGATAAGGGAACAGTCCTGGTCTATACCTATTTTAATAGCGCGGGAGAGATGTTGTATGAAGAGTTTCAAAGCGCGGTTGCTACAGGCGGCAAGACTTTTCCAAAGCAGGAGTCACGTTTCGAAGCCTTCCCATGGAGGGGATCGATTGGTCCAGCAGGGTTACCCACCACTTTGCAAATAAGAAGCACGAGCGTAATACAGGGAGATCCCGAATACTCGTTCCAGGTAATCAAGAAACCAAGACCTGAATACAATCTCGGAGGCCGGACGTTTGAAAGCGCCACTGTCGTAGATACCTTTCCCAGTACATATTATGGGAGTTTGCGAGTGAACGAGGCGGGGCAGTATTTTAAGGTTCACCTCGAGACAAACCAATCGCTATACGCTTCAGGTTTTGCTGAGGCACTGGATCCGCTATATAGTCCGGCGTATCAGATAAGCATCTATGATTCTTCTCAGCAAAAAATTCACGACCTGATAAACCTCACGGTTAGCGGTACCGTACCGTATCAATCGTCTGCTTTTACCAACTCGAGCGGCAATCCCGCTGATTACTACATAAACGTTACAACGAGTGAGTGGAACCTTCCAGATTTCAAGCTCGTTCTGTCGAGCACATCGCTCACTCCCGAAGAACCGCTGATCTTCGTTCCTGGGATTGGTGGCACTTTTCTCGTTGACAAATCTCAATCGCCCCCTGTCGAGAGGTGGCCCGGTGTCGGGAGATCTCACACTCCTTTAACCCTCAATCCGCCGAATCCCAACATAATAGCGACTGACGCAATTCGCGATCGGATTTCAGTTCCCATGCTGGGCACAGTCGTCTATGACGTGTACGGCACGCTCCTAAACACCACTCTCGTGGGGGCAGGCAGATATCGTGAGTATCAGGTCAAGGACGATCCGGCGTTGCGTACCTCAGCTGGTTGCGATGTTTCTCAACGGCCAAAGCAACCTGACCTGTTCGTGTTTGGTTACGATTGGAGAAAAAGTAATGTGGACAATGCTGTCTTACTAGCGGATTACGTTAAGTGTGTACAAAGATTCCATCCAGGAGTCAAAGTAAATATCCTGGCGCACAGTCAAGGTGGGTTAATCGCGCGGCGTTTCATATTGGATAATCCGGGAAAGACCAGCAAGCTTATCACGATTGCCACTCCATGGTTGGGTGCACCCAAGGCTATCTATGTTCTAGAGGAGGGCGATGCCGGATTTCACCATGTTCTGGATAGCACCTTAAAGGCATTAGCTGAGTTTTTCCCTAGTATACATGAACTCTTACCCAGCCAGTCCTACTTCGATCTGGGAGGAAGGCCGTTTCGGGAAATCGGCGACTTTAATCACAACGGAATACCGAATGAGACATACACGTTCAGTCAACTAGCGACCTTGCTAAACCAGCGATATCCTCGCAGCACGCCGGCAACAACAGGCATTAGATTTCATGCCTATTCCGGCCAGGACGACTGGAGAAATGATCAGACGGGCGTTGAGTATTATTCGTTCTTCGGCCAGCAGCATCGCAACAACACTATCGGGCAGGTCAGAGCAGAGATTACGGTAGTCTGCTCTATGTTCCCACTAAGTTGCCGCCCTCGCGAAATGTTTACCACGGCTCCTATCATGGGAGATCGCACAGTTCCGGTGCGAAGTGCATACCGAATTGAAAATAGTATTAACCTCGCTCCTAATGCACAAAAGTTTAGAATCGCTTCGCCCCAGGACGAGACGGACGATCAGGCAGAGCATAACGGAATAACGAAGACCCAATCGGTAAGGGACATGGTTCTTTATCTGTTAGGACGCGGTCCAAACCCAAATTGGAGCGACAGCGCAGAGGTGACGCCTGGACCAAGTTACTATCTGAATATCACCGGAGTCGATTATGTTTCAGTTTCCGATGAACTCGGAAACAAAAACACTCCCATTGACGATACGTTCACGTGGGCTGTACCCGGAGTAACTTACGATGTGATAGGAGAGCAAGCCGTTGCAATTTCGCTTACTCCAACTAAGACCTACACAGTACAGTTCCAAAATGGGCCCGACCCCATCACACTCGAGATCGTGAAAGGTGTCGATAAATCATCGGCCACCGAAGCAGTTAGATATCAAGATCTGAACCTACCCGCCGGCGTCAACGCAATGATGCAAACCTCTGCCGAAGGTATTTCGGATCTGAGGTACGACAGTGACGGAGATGGAACCTTCGACACGGTCGTTGAGCCGACGGCACATTTGACCGGGTCAGATGCACTAGATATCGATCCACCAAGCGTAACGATCGACACGACTAAGCAGGACGGCAACCACGTGGTTACCATAAGTGCCGAAGAAACCGGTTCTGGTTTGAAAGACGTCTATTACTCACTCGACGGCACCACATTTCAATCATACGCCAGCCCAGTCACTATCACACCAAATCAAGCTTCGTACGTTTATGCCTTTGCTGATGACAATGCGGGCAACCGATCAAGTCTTGTCAAACGCAGACTCCCAATCAGATCGGCTCTTCTCGTCAGTGGTTCATCGACATTAACGCCGAGCGATTTGTTTGTCAGCACGCATCTTGAAGATCTCGGGTATTCCGTAAGCGTTAAAAGCGCCGAATCATCTGTTACGACGGACGCAACCGGCAAGGATCTTGTCGTTATTTCTTCGACGGTAGAACCTTCGGTGGTCAATACAAAGTTTCGAGACGTTACAGCCGGTGTGCTTACGTGGGATGAGGGGATGTTCCCATATCTCGGCATGACGGGCTCGACTGCTGGCAGTGACTTCGGTCGAGCTGAGGATCAAACAGAAGCAGTTATGTCGACCACTTCCAGTCCTTTAGCTGCAGGACTCACGGGAACGGTGACGATATCCAATTTTGCAGCACCCTTCGCATGGGCCAAACCCAACGCAAATGGCGTCAGGATCGCAACTCTGCCATCCGATGCGGAAAAAGCAACTGAATTCGGTTATGAAGGGGGCACGTCAATGCCCGGTCTCTCCGCTCCTGGCAGAAGAGTTGGTTTGGGTATGTCAGATGATACGGCAGAAGTGCTGAGCGTTGACGGTTGGGCCCTTTTCGACGCGGCAGCCAATTGGGCTGGCGGTCTGACGAATAATGCTCCCACGATCAGTATTTCAACCCCGGCAAATCACGCAACCTTTGCCTCCGGCAGCAATATCTCGATCTCCGCGGAAGCTGGTGATTCAGATGGATTCGTAAGGAAGATCGATTTCTACGCGGGCTCAACATTACTTGGGACCGCGACAAACAGTCCATATTCATTTACCTGGAACAACGCGCCTGCGGGAAACTTTAACCTCACTGCGGTTGCGTCAGATGACATTGGAGCGACAACGACATCGAGTACTGTTGCAGTAACGATAAATACTGCGAGCGGCACTCTCTCAGGATCTGTAACCCAGGTTAACGGAACCACACCCATCGCTGGCGCACGAATCGATGTTAAGAATGGCAACACGTTGGTTGCGAGTGCGACAACAAACGCAACCGGAAATTTTCTAATCTCCAGCGTTGCCGTTGGTACTTTTGATGTTCAATCATCAGCGGAAGGGTATGTTACTCAAACGCAGTCCGGCATCACGATAAATAACGGAGGTACAACAACTGTTGATTTCTCTTTGAACTATTCCGTGCCGACAAACGTCGCGTTAACCGGAACGGCAAGTCAATCGAGCACCGCTTACGGCGGCGATGCTGCGCGTGCGGTGGATGGAAATACGAGCGGCAATTGGGGTGATAACTCCGTTACGCATACGACTGTCGAAAATCAACCATGGTGGCAGCTCGATCTCGGCAGTTTGCAACCAATTCAAGAAATAAAGCTCTGGAATAGAACTGATTGTTGTGGTGATGCCTTAACCGACTTCTATCTCCTTGTATCAGATCAACCATTCGGTTCGTCAGATCTCCCAATGACACAGAGTCAATCAAGTGTAACGACTTATCATTTCGGCGGAACTCCGGGCACCTCTACAACCGTAGCCGTTCAACGTAATGCACGTTACATACGCGTACAGTTAGGCAGGAATGAGCGACTCTCACTCGCTGAAGTGCAGGTGTGGGCTGGAAGCCTGACATCTCCCGGGAATCCTTCGAATCTTGCTTTGAACCGGCCCACCGCACAGTCTGATACGCTGTGGGGAGGCTATTCTTCACGTGCCGTAGATGGGAACTCCAGCGGTAGCTGGGGCGATAATTCGGTGACACATACGGCTGTGCAGAACAACGCGTGGTGGCAGGTTGACTTGGGCAGCGTTAAATCTCTCCAGACAATCCAACTCTGGAACCGGACTGACTGTTGCGGAGATGCATTGAGCAACTTTTACGTATTTGTTTCTGATGAACCTTTTACGTCCACTGATTTGTCGGCCACCCAAAACCAAACTGGAGTTTGGAGTAGTTACTTCTCAGGACAAGCAGGTGCATCGACAACTTTCACCGTGAATCGCTCAGGCCGTTATGTGCGCGTTCAACTCGCCGGAAATGATCGTGTGTCCCTGGCGGAAGTGCTGGTCCTTGGGGAACCTTGATCGACTATCAAAAATTCTCCGAGAATCTTGGCGTGCGCGTACTCACCCTTGCTCTAACATTCGTATTCTTATGTTGCTCGGCAGTAGTCGGGCAGGCGTGTCTGGAACGCGCCGAGGAGATTGCGCCGCCACTCACGAAACAGACGCGGCGTGAGTTTGAAGCGAAACTTACCGAGGCACGCAAGAACGTCGAGAAAGAACCAAGCGCCGATAACTTGATCTGGCTTGGAAGGCGAATGGCTTATCTTGGTTATTACAAAGACGCAATCAAGATCTTCACGCAAGGAATCGAAAACTTTCCCGATGACGCGCGGTTCCTCCGACATCGTGGGCATCGATTCATCACGTTGCGTTGCTTCGATTTGGCGATCGCGGATCTGAATCGCGCCGCAAAACTCGTCAAAGGCAGACCCGACGAGATCGAACCTGATGGTCTACCCAACGCGCGAAACATTCCCACAAGCACTCTGCAATCAAACATCTGGTATCACCTCGGCCTCGCACACTATTTAAAGGGAGACTTCAAAGCCGCACTCAACGCATTTCGCGAAGTGGCGAAAGTCTCTACCAATCCAGACATGCTGGTCGCGACCACGCACTGGGAGTACATGACCTTGCGCCGGCTCGGTCGCGAGAAAGAAGCGGCGAGTGTCGTCGCCGCAATCAAACCTGATCTGGACGTGATTGAGAATGCCGACTACTACAAACTCATTCGCCTGTACCAGGGCAAGATGACGGCAGACGAGTTATCAAAGGAGATCAGCAAAGCATCGATCGGTTACGGACTGGGAAACTGGTTTCTGTACAACCATCAACGAGACGAAGCCGAGAAGATCTTCCGACAGGTCATTCTAGGAAACGATTGGGCCGGCTTTGGACACATCGCAGCCGAAGTGGAGCTAAGTCGTTAGCGAAACAATGACTCACCGGCCCTTCCACAATCCTTGCGCGACTAGCGGCACGTACGTCTCGAGTCCTTCCGGTCTGAAGTGAATCGTGCGCTCCTGCTCAGCGCTCATGTATGCAGTCATCAGCAGCTCAGTGATCTCGAGCCCATCGTAAAAACTTTCGTCCGGTTGCTTTCCGTCGAGAAAGCACTGAACGAAATAGCGGTCCTGCGATTCGTAGCCATACTCCGCGGCTTCGTTCCCCAACACCGGCATCAAGCCCTGCTCGGCATTCTGTTTCTCAACGAGGTCTTCACCGGCCACGCCTTTCACCTCACGACTCAGGAACAACTTCAATCCACTGTCGAGCGAATTCATGCTCAATGAGTATTCAGGACCAAGTACTTCAAGACTCAAACGCAGACCCGCGCCGACGTAGCTCCACGAAGTTGTGACTTCGACGATTAATGGCGTGTTGTCTTCGTCTACGTAGTTGATTGTGGCTCTCGCAAAATCCTCGGCCGGCCGAGTTCTGTAGTCAACGCCCATGTTCCGCTTGAGAATCTCTGCATAGTCAGGTCGCGACCATTTCAAACTCGCTATCTGCGCCGACACTTTGACGGGCCGAATACTCGAGCGTTCTGCGCCGGGTTTGGTCAGCATAAAACGACCGACTTCGATGCTGTGACACATCATGTCGTTAAGCACACCGCCGCCCTGAAGTTCGCCTTGCCAGAACCACGCTGAATGTGGACCACTGTGTTCTTCTGCGGCGCGTGCAAGATACGGGCGACCAGTTAACGCAGCCGCGCGGCTCCACATGATCTCTCGGCCCCTCGTCACACTCGGCGCGAAGATCTGCTCTTCAAGATAGCGGTGCAGCAACCCCGACTGTTCGACGAGTTGGACCATGCGTCGAGCTTCAGCCACATTACGAGCCAACGGTTTCTCGCACGCGATTCCGATCAGTTTTCCCTTGCCTGCTTGAATCGCGTTGCAGATTGCTTCCATGTTCTGCACGCGCTGATGATTTGGACCACAAAGCCAGACGCAATCGATCTCAGGAGCGGTAACCATCTCCGCAATCGATGTGAACGCTCGCGCGTTGCCGACGCGAAGCTCGCGTGCACGCGCTGCAGTCGCTTCGGCGTGAGCTGTGTTTGGACTATACACGCCGAGCACATCCGCATCGCGCACTCCGCGCCATGCTTCGAGATGAAACTTCGCCACGAATCCGCTGCCGATAAATCCGACTCCTAATCTGCTACCGGTCATATGTGCATTTGCCTCAAACGTCGGTGATCTGGCTTGGAGGAGGTCAGTACTACCTCCTCGCTGATCAATGGAACGATGACAGCGCTCTTGCGTGCATTGACAACGTAGTTATCATTCAACACGATGACTCGCGGATTATAACTGACTGCCCGATGATCCGATCGAAGCTATCGCAAGATCAACGACGGTAGGGTCAGTGCCGGTATCCAGCATCATGTTAAATGGACCTTTCCCGTCGACTTTCACCTGCACGATGATCTCATTCCGATAAAACTCAAAAGGGACTTCCATAAACGGCTTCTCCTGTGCAAGGGCGTCGAAAGCGCTGAGGATTGTCAGGAAACAGCAGGTTAAAAAGATTTTCATAAAACACTCACCGGCGGTGTTATCTCAGCAGGGCGCAAAAAACTGAACCCAATCCGTTAACAAAAGTGGAACTAAAGCGTCTACAAAGTGGAAGTAACTATAGCAAGAGTAATGGGGGCATCATGTTGAAGGTACACGCCAAAAAATTGAATGCGGTTGAGATTCTCTCCCTCGAAGGTCAGATTATCAATGGTGACACGGAGACTCTACGCAGCGCCGTGCAATTAGCATCCGATACCAGCGACATCATTCTCGACTTGTCAAATGTGAGCGTCGTGGATGCGCACGGGCTTGGCGTGTTGTTGCAACTGCGCGAGCAATCCCTCGCGAATGGAATTCACTTCAAACTAATGAATGTGAACGACCCTTTGTCCCAAGTTTTCGAGATCACGCGTCTGAATACTGTCTTCGAGATTGACTCGTGTCTCGCAGCGCCGCGAGTGCTGATGGCCGCATGATGTATCGTGAAAACCTGTTCAGGGTTGTTCGCCTGCACCCGCAAAATCACTCTCCGCATGAAACAAGGTCAACTTCTTTGCACTAAATAGCCTCGAGCGTTCTATATTAGCCGCGGATAAACGCAGATTGGGTGTTCTGATCTGCGTATTCCGCGTTTATCCGCGGCCAAATAAACCGAATTTGAGGAACAGGCATGACCCGTTTTGCGGTCCCACTACTTTGTTTACTACTGCTCACACTCCTCGGAACTGGCACACCTCAGATAATTGAGAGTGGCAGGTTTCGGTTCTATGAGACCAAGCAGATTCGAGGGGAGGAAAGTTATTCGATTAGTCGAACACCCGATGGCGAATTGCTGGTCCAGGCGAAGACGGAGCTGCCGTTTATCGAACAAGAGAAAAAGGTCTCGGTGAATGCGACGTTGCGGACAAGCACGGACTTTACGCCACTGAACTTCGAGATTAAGGGGCCTGCCCCACTGGAAATCGAAGAAAACACATCCGTCCTAATCCAGGGAAAAACCGCTAGCGTGCAAGATCGCGGGAACAACTCCACCGCCACCGTACCGCCCAATTTCTTCGTCGCGAGTGGTTATGTTCCCGTCACCGTGGAAATGATGCTCGTTCGCTACTGGTTAGCGCACGGACGGCCGGCTTCGATTCCGGTCTTGCCAACCGGTGAGGCGTTCGTCGAGCTTCGCGGTGAAGACACCGTTACAATTTCCGGCAAGCAGACTGTTCTGAATCGCTACCAACTCAGTGGCAAAAACTGGCGCGGTGGCTGGGGACGGCAGACACTGTGGCTCGACTCAGAAAATCGTCTCGTAGCCGCAGTGAATCTCGCCAGCGACCTCGAGACCAACTACTACGCATTCCGCGACGGCTACGAAATAGAAACCTCGTTCTTCCTGAAACGAACAATCGAAGACAACATCGATCGCCTCACACAACTCGCCGATCGACTAAATCCAAAGACAACGAACCCCATTGCTTTAGTCGGAGGCACGTTAATCGACGTGACCGGCAAGCCGCCAATTTCAAACTCCGTCATCATCATCGAAGGCGATCGTATCGTCATCGCCGGCGCGCGAGCGACAACGAAGTTCCCGACCAACGCCAAGCTGATCGACGTCAGTGGGAAATTTCTACTGCCCGGCCTCTGGGACATGCACTCGCATTTTTACGAGGCGGAGTTTGGCCCAACGTATCTCGCAGCAGGCATCACGACTGCTCGCGACGTCGGCAACGACATTGAGTTTGCCACCACGATGCGTGACGCAGCGAAACAGAAGCGCGGACTGGGACCACGAATGCTGCTGGCGGGATACATCGACGGAAAGAACGAAGATCACTCATTTGATGTTCAGGTCGAAACTCCCGACGAAGCGCGCGCAGCAGTTCAACACTATAAGAACGCCGGTTACGAACAAATCAAGATCAGGAACAACGTAAAGCTTGAAACACTAAAGGTGATTTGCGCGGAGGCACATCGATTGGGAATGACCGTGACGGGCCACGTTCCTGATGCAATGACTGCACTGCAAGCCGTCGAAGCGGGCATGGACCAACTCAACCACATGAATTATGTTCTCACGGCCTTCTTTCCTAAACGCGATCGCAACAACCCGCCGGTTCAGGTCAATCTGGAAGCGCCAAATATCAAATACGCACTCGAGTTTTTGAAGGACCACGGCACCGTCATCGATCCAACTGCTGCTGTGTTGGAGCTGATGTTACGTCCGATGAACAGGACAATTGCCACATTTGAGCCAGGAGTGACGAAAGTTCCACCGGAACTCACTGTTCAGATAAACAAGAAGGGCGCAGCGCCCGAACAGGCTGAAGGACTAGACATGGTGATGAACGTGCTGCTGAAGCTCGTCGGGGCATCACATCACGCCGGTGTTGCAATCGTCGCCGGTACAGACGTCGGCGTGCCGGCGCATACGCTTTACCGCGAACTCGAGCTATATGTGAAAGCGGGGCTGACGCCGCTGGAAGCGATTCAGTCAGCAACGATCACACCAGCACGGGTCATGAAGGTCGATAACGAAGTGGGAACGATTGAGCCAGGCAAACGCGCCGACTTGATAATCCTCGACGCGAATCCTCTCGACCAGATCAGCAACATCCGCAAGGTTCGATACGTGATCTCGCAAGGCCGATTGTTCGATTCGGCAAAGCTGTGGGAAAGCGTCGGCTTTAAGTCCGACAACTGAGTAGCCTCACTCCGACCGCAGCGCCACGAGCGGATCGACTCGTGTTGCGCGACGCGCCGGGATGTAACAAGCCAGCAGCGCGACCGA
>Ga0134128_10008584_pt1 | contig 12299 bp, 8 predicted proteins | sample KB31754_FD_96462 | JGI IMG/M metagenome (GOLD analysis project Ga0134128, IMG submission 96462) | Terrestrial soil microbial communities with excess Nitrogen fertilizer from Kellogg Biological Station, Michigan, USA - KB3-175-4 | ecosystem: Environmental > Terrestrial > Soil > Unclassified ...
GGCGCGGGCCCTGCCCGCCGGGGCCGTGACCGTCAGGGGGCGCAGCGACGGACCCGCCCTGATAGACGCCCTGCTCCTCCAACCGCAAATATCCACTGTCGCGGTGGACGGGCCGGCCGGACCCCTGACACTCTTTGTCAGTGCCGCCGACGTTGCCGTGGAACGACGGATGGACCTGCCCAGGGGGTTCAAGCTCATCCAACGCGCCTACAACGCATCGGGCCGGCCGGTCCCCGCTGCCCCGAATCAAAACGGGCGGGACCATTCCGGCCGGGTCGCCGTGGCACCGGGCGGATTCACGTCCGTGGGCCTCGCCCGCAAGTAGCCTCACCCGCAGCAGACCATCCGTCGCCGTGCATGGCGTCCCAACGGGCGGCATGCACGGCATCCTTTCCCGAAAGAGAGAACCTTGCAAAAGATCACCACGGAGGCCCTCCGCGACAGCTACCGGGAGGCCCTGACATTCAGCAACCCGCTGACGGACACCATCTCCACCGACCAGTTTTCATCCACGTACCCGCAACGGCCCGCCTGGGCGGTGGGTCCGTTCAGCAAGGACGGGCCGCTTACCTTCACCCAGACAACGGACTGGGCGGATCCCACAGGAATAGGCTGGACGTCCGATTCCATCTTCAACCCCTCCCTCATGGAGCGCGGGGGGAAGCTGTACTTGTTCTACCGCGCCTCGCCGCGCAAGGAATCGGTGTCCAGCAGGATTGGTGTCGCCGTCCACGATCCCCAAACAGGTTGGCGGGACAGTCGATCCAACCCGGCGATCTACCCAACCCTGGACAACGAAATACTGGGCTGTGAGGACCCCAAGGTCTACGCCGCCGACGGCCGCTACTACATGTTCTACAACGGCATCTGGACCATTGACCAAGCAGCCAATGCCAACGGGGAAGGCGGCGAGGTGCATCCGCTCGGCGCTGTTGGCTGCGACATCAACGTCGCGGTCTCCGATGACCTGGTCCACTGGGAAAAGTGCGGACTGGCCGTGCCGCACGAAATCTCCCAATACTGGGCCAAGGGGGCCGTCATACCTCGCAACGCCCGCGGCGAGGCCGTCACGATCGACGGCGAATACCTCATGTACCTTTCGGAAGGCTGCGGGGGTGTCACCCACGTGGGCCGGTCCACTGACATGGTCCGCTGGAACTTTCAGCCACAGGAATATCTGGATATCGAGTCCTTGGGCGGAACCCTTCATGAAGTTTCCTGCGCCATCATCGGTGACGACGGCTCACTGGTTCTGGACTTCTTCTACCGCGATGCCGACAACAATTTCGCTGCCGCCCAGGCCCTGTATGACACTGCTGCACCATTTACCCAAAAGGCCATTAACGTTGGCGGATCGTTGGCATGGGGCGGACTGCTCAAATACCAGGGGTCCTGGATGTTCGCACAGGGGTGGGACGCACCCAAAGGCCGCAGGGAAATGTACTTCTACCGGGCAGCGGGCAACAGCTGAGGCCGACCCCAGCGGAAGCTGGGCCAGGAGGTCAAGGCGGGTACCGCCGTCGTACTTTGTACCGAACGGCCATCCCAGATTCGACGTCGATCCCGTCCCGGCGTGGGACTGGCTTCGGGCTAGCCTTTCCCGGGCCTTGTTCCACAAAGCCTCACGGTCGGCACGATGTGTACGAGGTGAGTGGTCGGACTGCCCGCCGGGTCGTGGATTGCGCTTGTCTGTGCTTCTGGGGACACCACGGCGTGTGCCGCGTGTTCCGCGTGTTCCGCGTGTTCAGACGGGCGGGAAACGAAACTCAGTCCGTAGGCTGACTCTGGTGACCCTGAAGAGTTCTGAGGGCTTCGAGGACGAGGTCGTGGTCGGATTTTTGTGGAAGTCCGGACACTGTCGCGACTGCCACGCATCCGGTGCCCGTGACAACTATGGGAATGGCGCCACCATGGGAGGCGAATCGCGCCTGGTCAAACCAGCCGTTGTCTTCAATCCTGCCGCCACCGAGCCGGCCGCGCAGTCCGACCAGCAGGGATGGCTCACTGTATCGCCAGGCGGTTCGGGACTTTCGTTTGATCCATTTCTCGTTATCCGGTGTGGCCCCTGGGAGCGAAACGTGGAAGAGAATGTGCTTCTTTTTGCGGATGTCAATGGCGATGGGCAGCCGGCGGGTTGTGCCAAGCTCCATGAGTACCTGGCCAAGGCGGATGGCATCCGATTGGCTGAAACTGTTGAATTCCAGTTTTGCGCTCTCTCTTTCGATGGAACTGATGAGGGACCGCAGGGCGGATTCCGGCTGCTTGTCGGTGGAGTCGGGGTCAAATGTGGGCTCGGCCAGGGGGCTGCCGTTGTGGGGGAGATCCATGGGGGTCATTTCCTGTCTGTGGTGTTGCGGCCCGCCTGCCCCGGGCCAAGGTGTCCCCAGGCTTAGGTCCGGGGCCGCCAGGTGGCTGTGGACGAGCGGATCTTCAGTACGGGGTCGAGGAGGCTTAGTTGTTCGGGTATTTCGGCATTGCCTGATGCCAGGCGATTCATGAGCATTTCTGTTCCGGTGAGCCCTATTTGTTGCGGGAATCCCGCGACGGATGTCATGGGTGGAACTTGGCTGGCGGCAATGCGGGTGTCGTCGAAGGAGGCGACGGCGATGTCCCTGCCCGGTTCGAGTCCGCGACGGCGCATTTCGTCGTACACGCCTTGGGCGACGACGTCGTTGTAGGCGACGATGGCGTCGGGCAGCTTTCCCATGTCGAAGAGCCGGGCGACGGCGGCGGCCCCGCCCTCCGGGGTGATGTGGCTGCGCAACTCGTCCATGGTCCACAGTTCGCGCCCGGCACCCTCCAGGGTCGTGCGAAGGCCTTGTTCCCTTTCAGAAAGCGACGGTGCCGGGAGGCCGCCAAGGAGTGCCACGTTCCTGCATCCAAGGGCGGTCAGGTGGTTGGCAAGCATGGTGGCGCCTTGAACGTTTTCGCTGCCGACGTAGTCGAATCCTTCGAACCTGCGGGCCAGCAGCACCACTGGGACGTTGGCCGCGTTGACTTGTTTGGCGAGCCGGTCCGGGTCCGTATCCGGGGCCGGGAGCAGCAGCAGTCCGTCAATTTGGCGTTCAATCATGGAAGCGATGATTTCCTGCTGGCGCTGGGCGAGGTCGCGGCTGTAGCCGATGAAGATGGTGTAGCCGGCCTCGTGGGTGACCTCGTCCACAGCCATGGCGAGTTCGGCGAAGTAGGGGTTGATGATTTCTGTCACGATCAGGCCGAGGGTCATCGACCGGCTTTGCCTAAGGTTGGCGGCCTGTCGGTTGTAGACGTAGCCGAGGCTGTCCATGGCTTCCCGCACCTTCAGCGCCGTGGTTTCTGGTATGCGGGTATTGCCCCGAACCACGAGTGAGGCAGTTGAACGGGAGACGCCGGCGGCCTTGCTGACGTCTTCCAGGGTTACACGCGGTGTCATGCTCGTTCCTGCCGGTTGGTCGAAAGGGCCCGGGAACAGTTGTGCCCTGCCCCCCATCGACCTTAGCAACCGACGGACCCTTCCGAGGCTCGGTGTGGCGTGTCAATGCCTGCGGCATCGGCGAGCATGGTGTCTGCGACGCGGAGCGAGTTGGCGGCGATGGTGAGGGCGGGGTTTAGCGCAGCAGAGGATGGGAAGAAGGAGCTGTCGACGATCCAGAGGTTGTCCAGGTCGTGGGCACGGCAGCCGGCGTTCAGGACGCTGGTCCGGCGATCGAGTCCAGCCACCGCTGTACCGCACTGGTGGGAGTTGGTTTCGATTCCCATTCGTTCGGTAAGGATGATGGGGTATCCGGCGTGCCGGACGGCCTTGCGGATGCGTTGAACCAGTTCACGATGTGGTGCCAGGTTGTTGGCTTTCCACCAGAGGTGGATTTTGTCGTCGACAAGTTGAACTCCGTTCTCGCGCCGGGGCAGGTCTTCGGTGGTCAGATAGATGTCGATACTCCGGTCGGAGATGGCCTTGAGGATTGGTGTCGGGACCCAGCTGCGGGCCATCTTGAGCATGCTGGCCCGCAGCTTGCCGAGCATTTGCAGGTTGCCGAGCGGGTACTCATTGGTGGGTCCGGCTTCGTACCAGTCGTTGAGGCCGAGCGTCTTTTGCCAAAGAGTCCGGTTGATCTTCAACGGATTGACGCCGATGAAGAAGGTGCTGTTGTGCACCATGTAGTTCCGGCCAACCAACCCCGAGGAGTTGGCGAGGCCTTGTGGGTGCTCCACCGATGTTGAGCGTAGGAGAATGGCGGCCGAGTTCACGGCTCCGGCCGCGAGGATGAATTTGGACGCTTCAATCCGGAGGGTACGGCCGTTGCGCCGGGCGATGGCCGCAATGACCGTTCGCCCGTCCGGCCCATGGACCAGGTGGGTCACGGTGGTGTCCATCATGAGCGTCGCGTTGCTTTCAAGTGCGGGGTTGACGGCGTTGTGTTCGGCGTCGGATTTGAGGCCGGCCTGGTTTGGCGCGCCGTCGCTGGTGGCACACTGCGCCCGTTTCTCGCGGGTGCTGGCATCCATGCCATTGGGCATCCTGAAAGGGTGGAGTCCCCGGCTCCTGAAGGATTCGGCCAAGGCTTCGACGGTGGATTCGTGGTCAAGTGCCGGAAGCGGGTAGGGGGTGGAATGGAAGGGTTCGGTCGGGTCCTCTCCGATGTGGCCGCGGACCTGGAGGAGCTCCTCGGCCCGGGCGTAGTAGGGTTCCAGCTCGTCGTAGCTGAAGGGCCAGGCCGGTGAGGTGCCGTCGTGGTGCCGGGTTTCCTGAAAGTCGCTGGCCCGGAATCGTGGCAGGCAGGCGCCATAGACTTTGGTGTTGCCTCCCACCCAGTAGTAGACCCCTGGCTTGAAGGGCTCCCCGGTGGCGCCGTTGTACCAGGTGTCGGCGTTTTTGTAGCGCCCCTTGAGGTAGACCTCGTCGAGGTCCGAGTTTTGGGGTTCGGCGGGAAGGCGGTGGCCCCGTTCAATGATCAGGACCTTCTCGGCCGTGTCCTTGAGGGCGTAGGCGAACATTCCCCCGCCCATGCCGGAGCCGATGATGGCGATGTCTGTCCGCACCACTTCGTCCGCAGGCGTCATGGCAGCCGTGTGTCGCGGGGTGGGGGCGTCGTCGATGGTTTCGTAGACCATGGCCGGCTCAGCCCTTTTGCGCTTCATGGAATTGCTGGATCGTGTCGATGGTGTCCAAGAACCAGTAGTCTCCCCACATGACGGATTCGTCGACACCCAGGTTCATTTTTTCGTGGTAGCTGCCGTGCTTGAGGACGCCTTCCCAGTCTTCCTCCGGGGTGGCCAGGAACTCGTCCCCGGCCAGGCGGGTGAGGATGGCCAGGGCATAGTCGGCATAGACGGTGGCCCTGGCGGAGTCCTGGACCAGGCCGGCCAGCTGCCAGAACCCGCCGGCTGCGGCGGCTGCGGCCGAGCTTTCCCAGGGCCGGGCGGGGGAGGGTTCCTCCCAGTCGTTGGGCGGGACAAGCCGGTCGCCGGTTTTTTCGATGTAGAAGTCTGCGGCGGCAATGGCGGTTTCCAGGAAGCGGCGCTCACCCGTAAACCGATAGACGGTGCCGAATCCGTAGAGGGCCCAGGCCTGCCCCCGGGCCCAGGAACCGTCGTCGGAATGGCCCTGCTGGGTGCTCTGTTTCAGGAACTCTCCGCTCTCCAGGTCAAATATGCCTTCGTGGGATGCGGAGCCGTCGCCGCGCATCAAGAAGCGCCGGGTGGTCAGGCAGTGGTCCACCGCCTTCCGGCCCATGTCCGTGTCGCCGGTCTGCTGGGCCGCGTAGAGGGCCATGTGGATGTTCATCATGATGTCGATGAACAGGCTGTCCGGCTGGCGGAAGCTGGGCATGTAGGCCCCGGCTTCCCGGTAGCGGCTGGCGGTGGTGCGCCCGGCCTCCACGACGACGTCGCGCTTGGTGGTGTCGCCGGTGGCTTCGAACCAGCGGCGGTAGGTGGACCAGAACAGGAAGCCGAGGTCGTGGACGGTGTCGTCGCTTTTGCGGTGTTCGATGAGGCGGGAGTAGTGCTCGGCGGCGCTGCGGAAGCGTGCCTGCTCGCCCGCAACGGCGCGCCGGGAGAGCATCCACAGCTGGCCGCCCAGGAAGCCTTCGCACCAGTTTGTCCAGGCTTCGCCGTCAACAACCCAGCGGCCGCCTTCGGTATAGAGGGGGAACTGGTCGGGGTGCTTGGCGGTCAGTGCCGTGACCTTGGAGGAGGCGGTTCTCCAGGCCTTGGCGGCTGCGTCGAGGAACGTGGCGGGGATTTGGTAACTGGCGGGCAGGGTCAGGGGGAGCATGGCGGGCAGGACCGCGGTGGTGCCGGCGGCGGTGGTGGGGATGGCAGTCATGTCGTTGTCCTTTGCTGGGGTTGCGTGCGGGGTGCGTCGGGGGCGTCAACCCAGCGGGTTTCACGCTTGCCGACTTGGAGCTGGATGGTCTTGAGTTCGCTGAATTCGGCCAGGGCCTGGCGGCCGAGTTCGCGGCCGATGCCGCTTTGCCCGTAGCCGCCGAAGGGAAGTTCGGGGTAGCCGTCCATCCACCGGTTGACCCAGACGGTGCCGGCGCGCAGTTCTCGGGCGGCAGTCAGGGCCTCGTTCATGTCGTTGCTCCAGATGCCGGCGGAGAGGCCGTAGGAGGTGGAGTTTGCGATGGCTATGGCTTCTTCGAGGGTGTCGTAGGGCAGGACCGAGAGCACGGGGCCGAAGATTTCATCCGTGGCGATGGACATCTGGGCGCCCACCCCGGTGAAGACGGTGGGCTGGAAGAACCGGCCGCCGTCGAGCCCGGTGTCCAGCCGCTTCCCGCCGGTGAGCAGTCGGGCGCCAGCCGCTTGGCCTTCGGCCACATAGCGTTCGACGACGGCCAGCTGGGTGTCGTTGACCAAGGAACCAACCAGCGTGTCGGCCTTGAGGGGGTCGCCGACCGACATGTGCTGGGCGCGTTCAACCACTGCGGCCGCGAATTCGTCGGCGATCGAGCGGTGGACGATGAGCCGGCTGCCGGAGTTGCAGCATTGCCCGACGTTGAAGTAGCCGCCGAAGACGCCGGCGTCGACCGCGGCGGCAAAGTCTGCGCTGGGGGTGATGATTTGTGGGTTTTTCCCACCGAGTTCCAGTTCAACCTTTTTCAGGTCCCGGCCGGCGGCGGCGGCGATGCTCCGGCCCACGCCGGTGGACCCGGTAAAGCTGATCATGTCGATGCCGGGGTGCCCGGCGATGGCCGAGCCGACCACGCGGTCTCCCGTGACGATGTTGACGACGCCTGCAGGGGCTCCGGCCTCGCGGATGAGCCTGCCCAGCATCACGGTGGTGGCCGAGGTGCTTTCGCTGGGCTTGACCACCGCGGTGTTGCCCGCGGCGAGGGCGAACGGGAGTTTTTGGCTGATGATTAACAGCGGGAAGTTCCACGGGGTGATCATGCCGATGACGCCGATGGGTTCGTGGACCACCAGGGCCAGGGTGTCGGGGCCGAGCGCGTTGTGGGCGTCGCCCTGTGTGTTGCGTGCCAAGGTGGCGGCGTATTCCCACAACTCGGCGGTGCCGGCCACTTCGCTGCGGGACTGGGTGATGGGCTTGCCGGATTCAAGGGTCTCGGCCAGGGCGAGTTCCTCCGCGTCGCGGCGGATGAGCTCGGCGACTTTCAGCAGGAGCTTTGAGCGCTGGGAACCGGACGAGTTTCGCCATCCTCCGTCCAGGGCCTTCCGGGCTGCTCGGACGGCGCGGTCAACGTCCTGCGCTCCGCCTTGGGGGAAGGAGGTGACTTCGACCTCGTGGGCGGGACTGAGGCGGGTGAAGGTGGCGCCGCTGAGGGCTTCGGTGTCCTGGCCGTCGATGATCATCGGGCGGTAGCTCGGCTGGATGTCGGAGAGGCTGTAGCTTGTGGTTTCCATGGGAGGTGTCCTTTGGTGCGGGTGTCTGCGTGGTGGGTTAGTCGTCCGTGAATTCTGGGTTGCGTCTGTCCCTGAAGGCGCTGACTCCTTCGGCGAGGTCGCCCGTGGCGGCGGCCAGGCCCCCGGCGAGGGCCTCGAGTACGCGGGAGGGTGCACCGCCGGCCGCGGCGTCGATGAGTTGCTTGGCCAGCTGGACGGCGATGGGGGCGCCGGCCAAGAGGGACTTGCACAGCCGGGTGACGGCCTCTTCGAGAACGTCTTTGGGTGCGGCGTCCGTGGCCAGGCCCCAGGCGACGGCTTCCAGGCCGGAGAGCTGGCGGCGGGTGAGCACCAGTTCCTTGGCCCGTGCCCGGCCGGTGAGTTCCGTGGCCCGTTCGGTGCCTCCCCATCCCGGGACGGTTCCCAGACCTGTTTCTGGCAGGGCGAGGCGGGCCTCCTCGGCGACAACGCGGAAGTCGCAGGCCAGTGCCAGCTCCAGCCCTCCGCCAAAGGCCAGCCCGTCGATGACGGCGATGCTGGGCTGGCGCAGGCCGGACAGGGCGTCAAAGGCGCGGTGTCCGGCGGCGATCCAGTCCCGCCACATGCCCGCCGCGGACAGGTCGGCGAAGTGGTTGATGTCCGCGCCGACGCAAAATACCTTTTGCCCGGCCGTGCGGACGATGACCACGCGGGCTGTGGAGGCGGATATCTCACGGGTGGCGGCGGACAGGTCCTCCAGCATTTTCAGGGTCAGGGCGTTCAGTTTGGCGGCCCGGTCGAGCAGGATGGTTGCAGTGTGTCCGTCGGGGGAGTAGCTGACGGTGACCTGGCCGGTGGCCTCATCAACTGTGGTGGTGCTCATGGCTGGTCCTTTCGCTGGCCGCCGAGCTTGCCGGCCAGGTGTTCCGCGGCCCGCAACACGACGGCCCAGATGGTGAGGGTGGGGTTGATGCCGGGGCAGCTGGGGAACGCGGCGCCGGAGTACAGGTAAAGGTTGGGGGTGTCGTGGACGGCGAGGTGTTCGTCCAGGGTGGAGTTGGCGCCGTCGTGCCCGAAGCGGGCTCCGCCCAGGTCGTGGCTGGAGCCGACGCCGGTAAAGTAAGGACCCTGCCAGGTCTTGCTCGCACCCATGTCGAGCAGCAGGGTGCCGGCGGTGTCCGCCATCCAGGAAGCCAGGCGGCGCTCGTTCTCTCGCAGCCGGTAGGTGACCCGGACCAGCGGCATGCCCAGGCCGGAGGCGTCCCTGTGGCGGGGGTCGATTTCCAGGCGGTGTGAGGCATAGGGGAGGGCGTCGGGCTGGATCCGGATCACGCCCTGCTGGGACCACAGCCGCAGGTGGTCGCGGTAGGGCGCCCCCCAGCCCCGTACGTCCGCGGGAAGGGTTTCACGCGCGATCTGCAGGGGCAGGGCCTGCTGTTCGGCGCCCAGGGTGGCGCCGCCGATGAAGCCGTGGTCCAGGGACCGGAAGTCCTTGGAGAGGAAGTCTTCGAGTACGACGCCCTGGGCGGCGGGTCCGGTGTGGCGGTTGAATTCGGTGCCGGGGAACAAGGCGTCGACGTGGCCGAACATTTTGGTCATGTAATGCCGGCCCAGCTGGCCGTTGTTGTTGCCGAGGCCATCCTCGTGTCGGGCGTCGGCGGAGAGGTACATCAGGCGGAGGTTCTCGTAGGTGTAGGCGGAGAGGATGACGGCACGGGCGTATTGGCGGCGGGTGCGGCCCAGCGGGTCAATCCACTCCACACCCCTGGCCGCGCCTGACTCGTCCATGATGATCCGGGTGACGCGGGAGTGGGTGCGCAGTTCAAAGTTGCCGGTGGCGATGGCGGCGGGCACGGGGCCCAGGCCGGGGTGCCAGCGGTCGCCGAGGAAGGAGCCCATGCCGTTGTTCCAGGCGCTGTAACCGGTGGCAGGGCGCCCGCCGTAGGATTCGGTGGTGAAGCCAACCGGGACGGGGTGGGGGTGCAGGCCGGCGGCGCGGGTGGCCTCGGTGAACTTGTTGCCCAGGGTGAAGGGGCGGGTGGGCGGCAGCGGCAGGGGCTTGCTGCGGGTGGAGAACGGGTTGGAGTCATCGCCGGCAATGCCGATCAGGTGCTCGAGCCTGGTGTAGAACGGTTCCAGGTCGTCGTAGCTGACCGGCCAGTCCGCCAGCGAGCAGTCCTCGGGCAGAGCGCCTGGGCCGTACATTTGGTCGTAGTGGCTCTTGGGGGCAAACTGCCACGGTTGGAAGCGGCGCAGCCAGGAACCGTAGTGGCCCGCGGAACCGCCGACGCCGTTGACCATGCGGCCAAGTGAGAACGTGGCTTCGCGGCTGTCATCTTCGTCGCTAGATTCGCGCCAGCGGGGGGTTTCCTGCTGGAACTTCGGGCCGAGACCGCCGCGGGTGTAATAGGAGTGTTCGAGTTCGTCGGGGAGGAATTCGTCCAGGGGGCGGAAGGGCCCTGCCTCCAGCCCGACCACGCTCAGTCCTGCTTCGGCGAAGACCTGGGCGCTCAGCCCGCCCATGGCGCCGACGCCAATGAGGAGGACGTCCACCTCGTCGGTCATGTGCGGGTTGACGGCGTTTTCGTAGCCGAGCTGCTTGAGCCGGTGCCCCTCGGTGTCGCGGGGTATTTCCTTCATGGCGTCGGCCAGGGTCTTGATGGTGCCGCCCTTGGTGACGTGCCCGGTGCGCAGGTTTTCCTCCGCGGAGTTTTCCAGCCAGACCCCGGGGTGCTTGAGGAATTTCCAACCGACGGCTCCCTTGTTGCCGCCGTGGGCGGGGTCCGCGAAGAGTCCTTCCTGCAGGTGGGAGATGACGAGTTCGAGCAAGGCCTGCTGTTCGGTGGCGGGCAGCTGGTCCGAGAGCTCGCCGCGTTCAAGGACGTCCACGACCTCGGTGCGGTCCCCGGGCGGCAGCATGGCAAAGATTTGGCCGTACTTTTCCTCGGCGAAGGTGTCCAGTGCCCCGAAAAGCCACTGGTAGCGGGGGAGTTCCTTGCGTCCGTAGCCCTCCAGCGTCAGGTCGAGGTATTCGGTGACGCCGGCGTCGCGGACGTCGGGGGTGTCGGCGTCGGGCGGGAAGATGGTCTCGAACAGGGCGTCGGCCAGCTCGGATTCGTAGGGGGTGAGAATGCGGAGGCTTTTCATTGCGGGTGTCCTTTCAGTAGTGGCGGACCGGTGTCAGCGCGGGGCCAGGGCGTGGGAGCGCCCTTCCATCCGCCCGTGCAGCGGCAGGGTGTCCAGGTGCAGGCCGAGCGGTGCGTCGATGAACAGGGCGGGGTCCATGGTGCGCAGCGTGTCCGAGACCAGCAGTGGGAACTCGCAGCGGTCCAGGACGTCCTTTTGCAGGTCGATTCCCGGGGCTAATTCGGTGACGAGCAGCCCGCCGGCCGTGAGCTCCAGGACGGCGCGTTCGGTGACGTACTTGACCTTTTGGCCCTGGGCCAAGGCTCGTTGCCCGGAGAATGTGACGGCGGAGACCTCGTTGACGAACTTGGTGTAGGGCCCGTCGGAGTGGATGTCCAGGCCGTTCTTGGTGACCGCGATGTCTCGCCGGCCCGCAGTGAAGGAGCCGATGAAGACGATTTCCGGGGCCGAGGACGTGATGTCGGCAAACCCCCCGACGCCGGCGGTCACGTGGCGTTTCTTGGGCAGGTCGTGGACGTTGACGTTGCCGTGGCGGTCAATCTCCAGGAAGGAGAGCAGGGAGCGGTTGAAGCCGCCGCCCTGCAGAAGGGTGAACTGGTCGATGCTGGGCAGGATCGCGTCGGGGTTCTGTGAGCATCCGAAGGCGAAGTCCAGCAGCGGGATGCCGCCCACCGCGCCCTGTTCGATGACCCAGCTGACTTCCCGGCCCTGGTCTTCCTCCACGAGGATGTGGGGGACCAGTGCGGAGATGCCAAAGCCAAGGTTGACGATCTCCCCGGAGCGGAGTTCCTGGGCCGCCCGCCGGGCGGTGATTTTCTCCAGTGAGAATTCGACGTGGGGGAGCGCGTTCATGGGCCGGCGCAGTTGTCCGGAGATGGCCGGGTCGTTGGCCGTGAGTGTGGTCTGGAGCTGGTCCTCGGCAATGACGACTGCGTTCACCAGGATCCCCGGGACCCTCACCTGTTGGGGGTGGAGGCTGCCGGCTTCGGCCAGCCGCTTGACCTGGGCAATGACGATTCCGCCGTTGTTGTGGGCGGAATAGGCCTGGTCCAGTGCGCCCAGCGGTGACCCTTCGTCCTCGAAGGTGAGGTTGCCGTATTCATCCGCTGTCGTGGCGCGGATGATGGCGACCTGGGGGATGACCGAGGGAAAGAACAGCCATTCCTCGCCCCCGGCGGTGGCGGTTTCAACATGCGCCGCAGGGGTCCGGCCATTCATTCGCCCGCCCTGGAGGCGCGGGTCGACAAAGGTGTCGATCCCTACCTTGGTGAAAACGCCGGGCTGGCGCGTGGCGGCTGTGCGGTGCATCTGGAAGATGACCCCGGATGGGAAGTTGTAGGCTTCAA
>Ga0134128_10008588_pt1 | contig 12298 bp, 9 predicted proteins | sample KB31754_FD_96462 | JGI IMG/M metagenome (GOLD analysis project Ga0134128, IMG submission 96462) | Terrestrial soil microbial communities with excess Nitrogen fertilizer from Kellogg Biological Station, Michigan, USA - KB3-175-4 | ecosystem: Environmental > Terrestrial > Soil > Unclassified ...
ACGCTCTCGGTGAGGTCCTTCCAGGTGCCGGCGACGCCGAGCACGTTGGCCTGTCCGCCGAGCCGGCCCTCGGTGCCGACCTCGCGCGCGACGCGCGTCACTTCGCCGGCAAACGCGTTGAGCTGGTCCACCATGGTGTTGAGCGTTTCCTTCAGCTGCAGGATCTCGCCCGACACGTTCACCGTGATCTTCTTCGACAGGTCGCCGCCCGCGATCGCGGTCGCGACGTCGGCGATGTTGCGGACCTGCGCCGTCAGGTTCGAGGCCATGAAGTTGACGCTGTCGGTCAGGTCCTTCCATGTGCCCGCGACACCAGGCACCTGGGCCTGGCCGCCGAGCTTGCCTTCGGTGCCGACCTCGCGCGCGACGCGGGTGACTTCCGAAGCGAACGAGTTGAGCTGGTCCACCATGGTGTTGATGGTGTCCTTCAGCTCCAGGATTTCGCCGCGCACGTCGACGGTGATCTTGCGCGACAGGTCGCCGCGCGCGACTGCGGTCGTGACGTTGGCGATGTTGCGGACCTGGGCGGTCAGGTTGCCGCACATTGCGTTCACGGAGTCGGTCAGGTCCTTCCAGGTGCCGGCCACGCCCGGCACGATCGCCTGGCCGCCGAGCTTGCCGTCGGTGCCGACCTCGCGCGCCACGCGCGTCACTTCGGAGGCGAAGGAGCGAAGCTGGTCCACCATCGTGTTGATGGCTTCCTTGAGCTGCAGGATCTCGCCGCGCACGTCGACCGTGATCTTCTTGGACAGGTCGCCGTTGGCAACCGCGATCGTCACTTCGGCGATGTTGCGGACCTGGCCGGTCAGGTTATTCGCCATCGAGTTGACGCTCTCGGTCAGATCCTTCCAGACGCCGGTCACCTCCGGCACCTGGGCCTGGCCGCCGAGCTTGCCTTCGGTGCCGACCTCGCGCGCCACGCGCGTCACCTCGGAGGTGAACACGGAGAGCTGCTTGATCATTGTGTTGACGATGTTGGCCGACTGCAGGAACTCGCCGCCGAGCGGACGGCCATCGACGTCGAGCTTCACGGTCTGCAGCAGGTCACCTTGCGCCACCGCGGCGACGGCGCGCGTCACTTCGCGGGTCGGCCAGAGCAGATCGTCGATGAGGGTGTTGACCGAACCTTCCATGTCGGCCCAGGACCCGGAGGCGAGGCCGAACCTGACGCGCTGGCGGGTATTGCCTTCGCGGCCGACCACCTGGCCGACGCGCTCGAGCTGCTGCGCCATGCGCTCGTTGGCGGCGACGATCTCGTTGAAGGTATCGGCGATCTTGCCGTCGATGCCGAGATGATCGCCCGTCATCCGCACCGAGAAATCGCCGGCCCGCATCGCCTGCAGCGCGTGCAGCAACTCCTGGGCCGCGTCGGCCTTCCCGTTGCCGGAATAGGATTTGTCTCGGGTGCGCCGGCGCGTCGATGACGCGGCGGAATCGAGATCACTCATGACGCTTCCCCCCAGCAGGTCGCAGCCGATTCGAAACCGGTGCGGACGATCAAAGCGCGGGCCAAGCTTTTGATCAAGCGGGAAGAAAATCTGTGGCTCGGAACTCGCTTGAATCAGCCCAACTGAGACAACGGCGTTGCGCTGCACGGGTTCCAATGCTCGGGAAATAACCTTTCTGAACGCCGGCGAAGTGGGTTAACGCCCGGTTAGCGGGTTGGTTCCTGGGGAGGAACCGGCTCATTGCCGTTTTCGCCCCGCTGGCCGGCGCGGCGCCGCGGCGGGCAGGGCGGCCGGATTGATCTTGCGGGTGAAATTGTTGGCGTCTTCGGAGACGTCCGCCAGCGTGCGGCGGCCCTCCTCCATGAAGGCTGCGGACTTTTGCTTGTAGGTGTCGGCGAGCTCGCGAAACGACTTCAGCTTCTCGAACAGCTCCTCAGCCTTGCCGTCGGCAATGCCGGGAACGGTGTCGTTGATCTTCGCCATGGCGTTGTCGAGGCCCGCAAAGGAGTCCTCGGTCCTGCTCATGATGCTGTCGATGGCAGCGCCCTTGTCCTTGAGCTCAGCCGTATAGGTCTCGAAGGAGCGCAGGCCGCTCTTGATCGTCTCGCGGTTATCGATCAGCAGGTGGTCGACATAGTGGAGGGTATCGGTGATCGACTGCTGCTCGCTCCAGTCGGCGGTCAGAACTGGCACGCCGTCCTTGTCGAGCGGCGCCGGTGGCGCGGCCGGCGCGCCGCCGACCAGCGCGATGTCGGCGACCCCGGTCAGTCCCTGGAATTCTATACCGACGGCCGTGTCCTTGCGGATCGGCGCGCTGTTGTCGAGCATGAGGAGCGCGACGATTTTGGAGGGGCTTTCCAGCTTGATCGACCGGATCTTGCCCGCCGGCACGCCGTCGAAGGTCACGGTGCCGCCCTTGCGCAGGCCGCTGGCGGAGCCGTTGAAGACGATGCGCAGCGGGCTCTGGTTGCGCAGGCCATGAAGCCTCTCGAAGATCAAGAGGCCGGCAAGCGCCGCGCCGATGATCGCCAGTGTCGTTGTTCCGACCACGAGGTTGGTTGCCCGCATGGTCTGATTTTATGATCAAAGGTCCGCGAACAAAAGGCAAATAGCAGCGCAGAACGGGCCTTTTGCCGCTGCTTGACAGCGCTTGGACAGGGCGCCACGCTTCGTTTCCAGCGTCAAGAACCGGAATGAAGGGAGCGAACGCATGCCCAGGATGCTGAGCGAGGCCGAGGTCGCCTGCTACCGCGACACTGGCTATCATTTCCCGATCGATGCGCTGTCCGCAGGCGAAGTCGCTGCGTTTCGCAACAAGCTCGAGGACTACGAGGCGGGGAGCGGCGGCCCGATCCAGGGCGAGATGCGCCATCGCAGCCATGTGCTGTTTGCCTGGATCGACGAGATGATCCGCCATCCCAAGGTCCTCGACGCGGTCGAGGATGTGCTGGGGCCGAACATCCTGTGCTGGAACACCAGCTTCTTCATCAAGGAAGCGCGCGATCCCGGCTTCGTCTCCTGGCACCAGGACGCGACCTATTGGGGCCTGAGCTCATCGGACGTCGCGACCGTCTGGATTGCGATGTCGCCGGCCAACAAGGTGTCCGGCTGCATGAAGTTCATCGCCGGCACGCATCGCCGGCAGGTTGTCCATCAAGACACCTTCGACAGGGATAACCTGCTCACGCGCGGGCAGGAAATCGCCGTCGAGGTGAACGAGCAGGACGCCGTGCATGTCGAATTGAAGCCGGGGCAGGCTTCGTTGCATCACGTACTGCTGTTTCACGGCTCGGAGCCGAACCGCTCCGACGAGCGGCGGATCGGCCTCGCGGTGCGCTATATCCCGACGCATCTGAAGCAGGCGGTGGGCTCGCGCGACTGGGCGACGCTGGTGCGTGGCGAGGACACCTACCATCATTTCGAGCCGGCGCACGTGCCCAAGCGCGACCTCGAGCCCGAAGCGCTCGCCTTCCACAGGATGGTCTCCGAAGAGCAGGTCAAGGTGCTCTATCGCGGCACCGGGAAGACGGCGTATCGGGCTTAGTTGCCACAGCCGTAGGGTGGGCAAAGGCGCGCATGCGCCGTGCCCACCACGCCGGACGACATTGTCGCGAGACGGTGGGCACGGCGCGATGCGCCTTTGCCCACCCTACGCAATCTTGATTGAGAAAGGCGCCGTGCTCGTTACGCCAGCGTCCATTCCTCGGCGCTGGCGCCCGCAAGCGAGCGCACGCGGGCGTCGTCGGCGGCAAGCTCGCGCGCCGAGCCGGAATAGACCACCGCGCCGTCGTCGAGCACATAGGCATCGTCGGCGATCTCGAGCGACATCCGCGCGTTCTGCTCGACCAGCAGCACCGAAATGCCTTCGTCTTTCATCTGCCGCACGATGCGGAATACTTCGCGCACGATCAGCGGCGCCAACCCTTGCGAGGGCTCGTCGAGGATCAAGAGGCGCGGATTGAGCAGGAGCGCGCGCGCGATCGAGAGCATCTCCTGCTCGCCGCCCGACAGCTGGCGGCCGCGGTTCTGCTTGCGCTCCTCGAGCCGCGGAAACAGCTTGTAGACGCGCTCGATGGTCCAGGGACCGCCGCGCTCCAGCGGCACCTTGAGATTTTCGTCGACGCTGAGGTTGGCGAAAATGCGCCGTCCCTCCGGCACGTAGCCGACGCCGTGTTCGGCGATACGGAAGGTCGGCCAGCGCGTGGTGTCCTCGCCGAAGATCGTGACCTTGCCTTCGCGCGGGGCCGTCAGCCCCATCAGGCTGCGCAGCGTCGTGGTCTTGCCGGCGCCGTTGCGGCCGAGCAGCGCGGTGATGCGTCCCTCGGTGACGTCGAGACTGACGCCGTGCAGGATGTGGCTCTTGCCGTAATAGGTGTGCAAGCCCTGGGCAGAGAGAGCGATGCTCATGCGGCTTGTCCCAGATAGGCGGCCTGGACGGCCTCGTTGGCCGCGATCTCCTTCGGCGTGCCCTGCGCCAGCATGCGGCCCTGGTCGAGCACGCAGACGCGGTCGGCCAGGTTGAACACCACGCGCATGTCGTGCTCGATCAGCACGATCGTGTAATTGCTGTCGCGGTGCAGCTTGCGGATCAATTGCGTGATCTGGAAGGTCTCCTGGTCGCCCATGCCGGCGGTCGGCTCGTCGAGCAGCAACAGATGCGGCTTCAGCGCCAGCGCCATGGCGATTTCGGCGGCGCGCTGGTCGCCATGGGACAACTCGCCGACCAGGCGGTCGCTCTTGGGCTCCAGCGACACCAGCTTCAGCGTCGCCTCGACATGCTCGTGAACCCTGGCGGCCTCGGTGCGGTTGATCCAGGGGCGCAGGCGGTAGCCGCTCGCGACCTCGGCCGCAATGCGGACATTCTCGAACACGGTGAGCTCGGGAAAGATCTCGGTGATCTGGAACGTCCGCGCCATGCCGCGGACAACGCGCTCATGGGTGGCGAGGCGGGTGATATCCTTGCCGTCGAAGGCGATGGTCCCGGACGTCGGCGGGAAATAGCCGCTGATCAGGTTGAAGAAGGTGGTCTTGCCGGCGCCGTTCGGGCCGATAATCGCGCACAGTTCGCCCTTGCCGACGTTGAGCGAGACCTCGCGCACGGCGACGAGGCTGCCGAAGCGCTTGGTAACGTTGTTGATCTCCAGCACGTTCATGCCTTGCTCCTCTGGAAGAAACCGAGCAGGCCGCGCGGAAAGAACAGCACGACGAGGACGAACAGGAGGCCTACGAATGACATCCAGTTCACGGTGATGCTGGAGAGATAGTCCTGCAACACGACAAACACGGCGGCGCCGAGCAGGGGGCCCCAGAAGCTGCGCATGCCGCCCATGACCGCCATCATCACGAAGTCGCCGGATTGGCTGTAATGCAGGCCGCGCGGATCGGCAAAATTGTTGGTCAGCGCGTACAGCGCGCCGGCAAAGCTTACGAAGAAGCAGGACAGCGAGAATGCGATCCAGATATGCCGTTCGATCGGAATGCCGAGGAAACGCGCGCGCCGCTCGTTTTCCCGGATCGCGATCATGGTTCGGCCGAACGGCGAGCGCAGGATGAAGGCCATCGCGCCGACGGCGAGCGCGAAGCAGAACAGTACGAAATAGTAGAATGCGGTGGCGTTGGTCAGGATATCGATCTTGAACAAGCCGAAATCGAGCGGCTGGCGCGCAAAGCCGCGCAGGCCGTCGTCGCCGCCCGTCAGCGAGCTCCACTGGAAGGCGATGTAATAGAACACCTGGCCGAATGCGATCGTGACCATGGCGAAATAGACGCCGCGCCGCCGCACGAGCAGGAGGCCGAGGATGGCGCCGCAGAGGCCGCCGAGCAGGATGCCGGCAAGGACGGCAAGCGGCGTGCTCAGCGCAAGGTATTTCAGCGTGAGCCCAGCGCCATAGGCGCCGAGCCCGAACCAGGCGGCGTGGCCGAAGGAGAGCACGCCGGTGAAGCCGAGCAGGAAGTTCAGCGACATCGCGGCAAGACCGAGCACCAGCACGCGGGTTGCGAGCGCGGTGTAGCCGCCGAGCGGCACCATCCAATAGGGGGCGAGCAGCAGCGCGGCCCAGATCGCAACGAGGACGATCAGCTTGCGAGACTGTGTGGTGTTCAAGTGAGCAGTCGCCTTCAATTGAGCAGTGGCCTTCAAGTGAGCATTCCTTCTTCGCCGAACAGGCCGCGTGGGCGAATGAGCAGGATGACCGCCATCATGACGTAGATCACGGCTTCGCTCGCCGCCGGGAAAAACACCGCGGTGATGCCGGAGGCGACGCCGATCAGAAGGCCTCCCACCAGGGTTCCCGGCAGGCTGCCGATGCCGCCGACGATGATCGCGATGAAGCTCGGCATCAACAGCCCGGTCCCCATGGTCGGGTCAAGGCCGAGCTGCCCCGCCGCCAGCACGCCGGAGAGGCCGGCGAGGAAAATCCCGACCGCGAAATTGAGCGTCCGCAGCATCCCCACATTGATGCCGAGCGCGGCCACCGTTTCGAGGTCGAGCACGCCGGCCCGGATGCGGATGCCGAGCCGCGTATAGCGCAGGAGGATGAACAGGAGTGCAATCGCGACGATCACCATGGCGACCATGAACAGCCGATAGCCGGTGATGAAGAACAGATCGTTGCTCAGCGGCGTCGACAGGAAGGCCGGGATGGCGACCGGCTTGCCCTGCGCGCCGAAGATGAAGCGCGTGCCGTCCTCGATCATGAAGGCGAGGCCGAAGGTGAGCAGCAGGCTATAGAGCGGGTCGCGCCCGTAGAGCGGACGGATCAGCACCCGTTCGACCACAATCCCGATGATCGCGGTCAGCGGCGGTGCCAGAAGCAGTGCGCCCCAGAAGCCGACATAGGGCGTGAGCGCATAGGCGACATAGCCGCCGATGACGAGAAACCCGCCATGGGCGAAGTTGATGACGTTGCTGAGGTTGAGAATGAGCGAGAGGCCGAGCGCCATCAGCACGTAGAACGCACCGACGATCAGCCCGTTGGTGATGTTGAACAGGAGCAATTGCCACATCAGAAAAACTCATGCATCTCGCCCGGGAGGCGAAGGGCTCCCGGCCGCGGGGAAGTATCGGATAGCATGTTATGCCGGCCACCGCACGTTGCAGCCGGTTTCGCTGACGGCCGGCGCGGTCTTGTCGCCTGGGATGATCTCATCGACACGGAACAGGTCTTCGGGGTCGTCCTTGCCTTTGGACTGCGCCTCGCCGACGAAGGCCGACGTCATCAGCTGATGATCGCCCTTGCGATAGTAGACCTTGTTCGGTTGCAACTTGACGTCCGCGGGCAACTCGAAATTCTCCAGGGCGGCGGCAAGCTTGACGGCATCGGTCGTTTTCTGCGCGTTGGCAACCAGTGCGAAGGTCATTGCCGAGGTGTAGCCGAACCAGTGCCGGGCGGTCGGCACGTTGCCGTTGTTCATCTTGCGGATGTCGGCCACGAATTTATCGACGCCGGCAACGCCGGGCTGCTTCCAGTACCATTCGAACATCCAGACGCCGATACGCGCTTCCGGCGGCAGACCGGCGAGTGACTCCAGTTCCTGCTGCGTGCCAGCCACGTGGATCTGCTTGTTGAGGCCGAACTGCACGACCTGCTTGAGGCAGTTGATCATGTCGGAGCCCTGCACCAGCAGGATCAGCACGTCCGGGTTGGCCGCACGTGCCTTGATCAAAAAGGCGGCGAAATCGGCGGTACCGAGCGGCGTCAATTCGTTGCCGGTCACGGTGCCGCCCAGCTTCTTCAGGTCGTCGGTGCAGGCGTCATAAAGCGTGTGGCCGAAAGCGTAGTCGGGCGTGATGAAGTGCCATTTCTTGCCGTATTTCTTGAACAGCACGTTCGAGACCGAATTCGCTTCCATCCGCGTGGTGTTGCAGACGCGGAACACGTTCCACTTGCAATCCTTGCCGGTAATCGAATCGGTGTGACCGCCGGAGACAACGTGCAGCACCTTCTTTTCATTGGTGACTTGCGAGATCGCGGCGGCGATGCCGGAATTGACGTCGCCGATCATGAAATTGACCTGGTCGCGCTCGATCAGCTTGCGCGCCTTCTGCACGCCGGTGCCGACGTCATTGGCGGAGTCTTCGACCAGCAGCTCGACGTGCCGACCCAGAATGCCGCCTTTTGCGTTGATGTGTTCGACCGCGAGCTTGGCACCCATCACCTCATTGCCGGCGGTCGCGGCATAGACGCCGGTGAGGGGATCGACCATGCCAATGCGGATCGGAGTGTCGCCGCGCGCCTTGATGATGAAGGGCGAGGCCACCTGAAGGGCGCCGATCGCGGCGGCGCCCTTGATCAGGCTACGACGATCGAATTTGGGTGTGAACAGCGACGACATCATACGTCTCCCTGGCTTTGGTTTCATTCGTCATTGCCAGCAGCAATACGCCGGGGACCTGGAAGGCCCCGGCGATATCGCGTTCCGTATCAAGCCGGCCACTTGATCTTGCAGCCGGTGGCCTCCGCGGGACCGGCCGCCTTCTCGCCGGGCACCGGGGTCTTGATCGTGAACATGTTGTCCGGATCGCCCTTCGGGGGGTGCGCCTCGCCGACGAACACGGTGCTCATCAGCTCGTGGTCGCCGGCGCGGTATGCCGGAGCCCCCGGCTGCAGCGCGATCTCCGGCGGCAGCTTGAAGCCGGACAGCGCCTTTGCGAGCTTCGGCGCATCGAGCGTCTTCTCCTGGTTGGCGATCACGGCAAAGGTCTGAACCGAGGTATAGCCGAACCAGTTGCGTGCGGTCGCGGCACCCCCGGTGATCTTCTTCATCGCGGCGTTGAACTCGGCGACATGCGGCACGCCGGGTTGGTCCCACCACCATTCCATGGTCCACCAGCCGATGCGGGCGCTGTCGGGGACAGCACGCAGGCTTTCCAGCTCGAACAGGGCGCCGCCGACCGCCATCTGCTTGTCGAGGCCGAACTGCACGAATTGCTTCAGGCTCGCGACCTGGTCGGCGCCGCCCATGACATTGATCAGAACCTTCGGATTGTAGGCCTTGGCCTGGATCAGATAGGACGAATAATCGGGCGTGCCGAGCGGCACCAGCGAGCCCGATGACTCGCCGCCAGCAGCTTTCAGGATCTTCTCGAAGCCGGCCTGGACCGAATGGCCATAGGCGTAATCCGGCGTGATGAAGTACCATTTCTTGCCGAACTTCTCGATCAGCGTCTGGGCAATGGCGCTGGAGTCCATCGCGGTCGAATTGCAGACGCGGAACACGTTCCACGTGCAGCTCGTGCCGGTGATCGGATCGGTATGGCCGCCCGAGACGATGTGCAGCACCTTTTTCTCGCTGGTGACCTGCGCCATCGCGATCGCGATGCCGGAGTTGACGTCGCCGATGATGAAGCTGGCCTGGTCGCGATCGATCAGCTTGCGCGTCTTCTGCACACCGGTGCCGACGTCGTTGGCGGAGTCCTCGACCAGGAGCTCGACTGGCCGGCCCAGGATCCCGCCCTTCTTGTTGATCCCCTCGACTGCGTACTTGGCGCCGACCACCTCGTTCTGTGCGAGGGCGGCATAGACGCCGGTCAGGGGATCGACCATGCCGATCCGGACCGGTGTTTCGCCTCTGGCCTTGATGATGAAGGGAGAAGTAACTTGCGCCGCAGCAATCGCAGCAGTGGATTTCAAGATAGTTCGTCGATCGATCAGGAAACGACGACGCGAGACAGGCATAGGATCCTCCCGGAAGGTGATTGCACCTTGTTGCACGGCATTTCTACGATGCCGCATGGCCGGAGCGTAGCCTTTCCTGTTTGTGTTTGCCAAGAGGGGGTGCTGCGACCTTCGGCCTAGGCTTGCTCAAAAAGGCGCCAGGCCAATAGGTTGACTTGCGTGCATTCAATGGCTCGCGGCGCGTTTGGCCGCCTCGTTGTTGAGGACGATCAGCGCGTCAACCGCGACGCCCGTCCTGGGGTTGATCAGGAACGGGTTGACATCGATCGAGGCGATGCGGTTGCCGGCGTCCGCGATCAGATTGGACAGGCCGACCAGGGCCTTCACCGCGGATGCTTCATGCAGCGCCGGCTTGCCGCGGTAGCCCTTGATCTTGACGCCGGCCTTGGTGCGGGCAATCAGCGCCTTCGCTTCGGCCGCATCGAGCGGGGCGCCGGCCAGCGCCACGTCCTTCATCAGCTCGATATCCACGCCGCCGGTGCCGAACAGCACCACCGGCCCCATCTCGGCATCGAGCGACGCGCCGACCACGAGCTCGAGATCGGCCTTGACGTGTTGCGCGATCAGGATGCCCTCAAGTCTGGGCCTGCCTTTCAGCTTCTTCACCCGCGCGGTGATGTCGTTGAAGGCTTTCTTGACCTCGGCCGCGCTGTTGAGATCGAGCACCACGCCGCCGATGTCGGATTTATGCAGGATATCGGCGCTGACGACCTTGGCGACCACGGGAAAGCCGATCGTCCTGGCGATCTTGACGGCCTGTGCCGCGGTCCGCGCGATGGCCTCTTTCGAAATCGGGATGCCGTAGGCCTTCAGGAGAGTCTTGGAGGCAACTTCGTCGAGCGCCGCGCCGTTGGCGCTCTTCAAGGCCTTCTCCAGCACCGCGCGCGCTGATTTCGTCGAGCTCGAGACGAGGTCGGGCACCTCCTTGCGCAGCTTCGCATAGTCGATCAGCGATTTGATCGCCGTCACCGCGCGGTCCATGCCCTGCATGACCGTGATGTGCGGCAGCGATTTGCGCAAATCCTTGGTGAACTCGGTAAAGCCGATCGACATGGCGCTGATGTAGATCACGGGCTTGCCGCCACGGCCCGCCATTTCGTCGACGATCCGCAGGTTGCGCTCGCGGAGTTCGTGCGGCGCTTTCGGCAGTTCCGAGTCGATGATGACGATATCGGTGTCGGGATCGTCGATCATGATCTTGATCGACTGCATGTAAACGGAGGGATCGACCACGGCTGCAAAGCCGGCGTCGAGCGGATTGCCGACGATCGAGCCCGGGCCCAGCATCTTCGCGAGCTTGTCGGTCGCGTCCTGCTTCAGCGGCGCAAAGCTCAAGCCCGCCGCATGGAAGGCATCGAGCAGCAGCCCGCGCTTGCCGCCCGACAGCGTCACCGCGGCGAGGCGATTGCCCTTTGGCACAGCCGCGTGGACGAAGCACTCGGCGGTCTCGATCAACTCGTCGAGCCCGCTCACCCGGATCACGCCTTCGCGGGTCGAGATCGCGTCAAAGGTCTCGATCGAGCCGGCGAGCGCGCCGGTATGGGCCATCGCCGCCGCGCGGCCGCCCTCGGAGGCGCCGAGCTTGAGCGCAATCACCGGCTTGCCCGCAGCGCGCGCGGCCTTGCAGGCATCACGGAACGCCTTGGTGTTACGCACGCCCTCCAGATAGACCACGATGACGCGGATCTGCGGATCGGCCGCGAAATAGCTCATCAGGTCGGGCGTCTCGAGGCCGGCCTCGTTGCCGGTCGTCACCATATAGCCGACGCCGACGCCGCGATCCTCCAGCGCCTGGCGGATCGCCATCACGATCGCGCCGGACTGGCCGGCGATCGCCACCGCGCCTGCCTCCATGGTGACGATGCGGTCGTCGATATTGGTGAACAGGTTTTCGCCGGCGGAGAGGTTGCCGAGGCAATTCGGCCCGGTGACGGCCATGCCGGTTTCGCGCACGGCCTCCTGCAGTTCGACCGCGAGCCGCTGGCTGTCCTCGTCCTGCAATTCGGCAAAACCCGAGGTGACGATGGTCGCCGAGCGCGCGCCGGCGGCGGCCGCATCGCGGATCACCTGCACGGCAAAGCGCGCCGGCACCAGCACCAGCACGTGGTCGGGCGCCTCGGGCAGGCTCGCAAAGTCCTTGTAGCAGGGCACGCCCCAGATCGTCTCGCGCCTGGCGTTGAGCGGGAAAAGGCCGCCTGCGTATTTGTACTTGATCAGGTTGTTCCAGATGCGCTCGGCGTAATTGCCGGGCTTGTCGGTGGCGCCGACCAGCACGATGTTGCGCGGGTGCAGCATCGCATGGATGCTCTTGACGATCGGACTCGCATCGGGCGCCGGCTCCCATTTGGCGGATGCGCGAGATGCGGGGCTGACCTGAGCTTCCATCGGCGTATTCCTGACCCTTGACGCTTTTTCCGCGTGGCGGACGCAAGCGAGCCCTGCGGATTTTCGTCCTTATTATGGTCCAATCGGCGGGGTGGCAACCGATGCCGCCGGATGGGCGGCATGATCAATGAAATGGCCCGCTCACCAAACCGGCCGCGGACGCGAGGGCGAGGCGAGGCCGGCGAGCAGCACGGCGAGGATGCCGGTCAGGAAAATGCCGTCGAACGTTCCCGCGCCGCCGATCGAGGCCACGGGCGCCCCGAGCCCGGTAATTTTGTCAAGATTGGA
>Ga0134128_10008590_pt1 | contig 12297 bp, 8 predicted proteins | sample KB31754_FD_96462 | JGI IMG/M metagenome (GOLD analysis project Ga0134128, IMG submission 96462) | Terrestrial soil microbial communities with excess Nitrogen fertilizer from Kellogg Biological Station, Michigan, USA - KB3-175-4 | ecosystem: Environmental > Terrestrial > Soil > Unclassified ...
CGAACTCCAGCGCACGCTTGCCGATGACAAGAGCATCCTGTGGATTGCAGACGCCGCCACCAACAACGGAATTGATGTTCACGTGGAATTCCGCGTGTTCGGCCAGGAGCTGAAGTTTCTTGTCGAGCACCTTCAAACTTTTTTTGGAAACATCATCGGGCGTGACGTTATCAATAGAAATTTGCAGCCATTCCAGGCTCGCTCGGTTGAGCCGCTCGATTCGCTCTGGAACCAGCAAGTAGCCGTTGGTAATCATGCCCGCGATCATGCCGCGCTGGCGAATGCGGCGGATAATTTCATCGAGATCAGGGTGCAGCAAGGGCTCGCCGCCGCTGATGGTGATCACCGATGTGCCGAGTTCGGCGAGCTTGTCCACGCGGCGGAACATGGTTTCCGTGGGAACGGGCTTGGAGAAATCGTCGAACTCGTTGCAGTACTTGCAGGCCAGGTTGCAGCGGCGGATGGGAATGATGTGCGCCAGAAAAGGATGATCTGTGGAGAGAAATGCCCGCGCGACCGCGCGCGTTCCACGCAAAGAACGGCCAATAGACTTCCTGCGGCGCCGCGAGTTGAGCTTAAGTTCTCCCATTACCTTCCATTTTATTAAAACATAGAATCGCCCAAGTGTTTGCTTTTCAACAGTATTTGGGAGAAATCGGCGGGTCAATGGTTGGGATCGTCAGGTGATCGAAAATTTCAGAAGAATAGAATTGTTGTATGAGATTCGCCTGTTTTGTTTTCCGCCGACTTTTTTGGATCTCCCAAAACGCGGATTGACGGTCGGATAGCTTCTTACTACACTTGCCGCCATGTTATATCTTCATAAATTTCTTATCGTTTGTATGCTTCTGATGTCGGTAGCTCCCGCATTTGACAATGACGGCCACGAACACCAATTGACTGAACAGCAAGTCGGGACCGTCCACTTTCCTACATCTTGCTCACCCTCCGTGCAAAAGGAATTCGAACGCGGAGTGGCTTTATTGCATTCCTTCGCATTCGAGACCGCAGAAACGACATTCCGCCAGGTAGTGAAGGACGATCCACAATGCGCAATGGCCCATTGGGGCATTGCAAAAACTTACTGGCGATGGGGCGGATCCAACGCAGCGAAGCTCAAGTTGGCATGGAACGAAGTGCAAACAGCCGAGTCCCTTCACGCGAAAACGCAGCGCGAACGAGACTACATCGGCGCTCTTGTAAAGCTCTATGAGCAACCCGAAAAAGACCGCAGTGATCGCATGGAAGTGTATTCGCAAGCCATGGGAAAGTTGTACGCCCGCTATCCCGACGACTATGAAGCGGCGGCATTCTATGCGTTGTCGTTAATTCAGGCAGAACCGGCAAACGATCCGGGTTATTCTTATCGCAAAAAAGCGGCGGCAGTTCTGGAGCCGTTATTCAAACTGGAACCTGACCATCCGGGAGTGGCACATTATTTGATCCACGCCTATGACAAACCAGGACTGGCAGAGTTGGGTCTTCCTGCTGCACGGCGTTACGCCAAGATCGCTCCCGCGGCTCCTCATGCCCTTCATATGCCATCGCACATCTTTGCGCGGCTTGGTTTGTGGCAGGAAGACATTGGTTCGAATCTGGCCTCGATCGCAGCGAGTAGGAATGCCGCCGCCATGCACATGGGAGATGAAGGTCATCAGTTCCATGCAATGGAATTTCTCGTCTATGCGTATTTGCAAAGTGGACGCGATGCCAAAGCCCGGCAAGTGGTAGATGAAGTGAAGACCTTGCCGAAGATGAATGACATGTACGGCATCGGTTACGATCCTCGAATTCCCGCGCAGATAGAATATTCTTCCTGCTACGTTCTCGAAACACACGACTGGAAAGCGGCGGCCAAGCTTCCAGAAATTCCCAACACTCCAATCTTCGAAATTTCAGTGGTCTATATGACGCGGGCCATTGGTGCCGCCCGGCTTGGTGATATCGCAGCGGCCCAAGCGGCCATCGCAAAACTCGAAGAAAACCATAAAACTCTCCTCAGCCAAAATAAACAAATGATCGCCGGCGGAGTAGAAGACGAAATAAAGATCTCCACCGCATGGCTTAATCACGCAAAAAGCCAAAACGACCAGGCCATTTCAATACTGCAAGGACTTACCGAAAAAGAAGAAGGTACCTTTGAGGCTGGAGACGATCCGCCCGCGCACGAAATGATTGCGGACATGCTGATGGATATGCACCAGCCAGAAAAAGCGCTGGTGGAATATGAAGCGGAATTAAAGCTGAGTCCGAAGCGTTTTGATTCACTCTATGGCGCGGCGTATGCTGCGGAACTCTCAGGCCAATCGCAAAAATCCAGCGGATACTATGCCCAATTAGTAAAAGATTGCGCAGGAGGAGATTCGGAACGGCCGGAATTGGCACATGCTAAAGAGGTGGTACAGAAAACCATTGCCATCCAATAAAGTTCAGATCGGCTATTTTTGTTATTCCCCTAACACTGGGAAATCAGGTGGTCTTGCGCAATTTTACTATCCCAAAACCCGCAGTTGAGCCATCAAACCCGCTGTGTTAGCATCCTTTCCCTGAGTTAGAGGCGAAGGTTTTACGCCGTCTAAATCATCCTTCCTGCCTCTGCCCGGAGGAGTGTATCCATGAAAGTCTATGAAGGCGCAAACGTTAGGAATGTGGCGGTGGTCGGGCATGGGCATGCCGGGAAAACGTCGCTTGTGTCGGCGATGCTTTACACCGCAGGCACAACGCCGCAAATGGGGCGCGTGGATGCCGGTTCGGCGCTGACCGACTATGACGAAGAAGAAGTCGCGCGCAAGATGTCCCTTTCCACGAGCCTGGCCTGTGTTGAATGGGAAAAGACGAAAATCAATTTTCTGGATACGCCCGGCTTCAACATGTTCGTGCATGAAGCCAAGATGGTGCTGCCGGTGGTGGATGCGGCCATTGTCGTGGTGGACGGAGTCGCCGGCGTGGAAGTGGTCACGCAGCGTGTCTGGAATTATTGCGAGGAGTACAACACTCCCCGGCTGATTGTCGCCAGCCGCATGGACCGTGACCGCGCTGACGTAGACCGCGTGCTGGAATCGGTGACCAATGCCTTTGGCCGGAATGCGATTCCGATAGAGCTGCCCATTGGCAGCGAAAAGAGTTTGAGCGGCGTCATTGATTTGGTCCGTATGAAAGCTTATAGCTACGAGCTTGGGGGAAATGGTAAAGGCAAAGAAATCGAGATTCCGGCGAATTTGAAAGAGCGCGCGCAAGCAGCGCATGAGCGGCTGGTGGAACTGGTGGCCGAAGGAAACGACGCGCTCATGGAAGAATTTTTCGAAAAGGGTACGATTCCTGAAGAAGACCTGATTCCGGCGCTGCATAACGCTATTCGCGAAGACAAAATCTTTCCGGTGATCTTCGGCTCTGGACTGGGCAACATTGGCACCGACCGCGTGATGGACTTTATTGTGGATTACACGCCAGCGCCCTCCGAGCACGAATGGGTGCAGGGCGAGACGGCATCCTCGGGCAATGGCAACAACGAAGCCCCACGGCGGCATGAGACGGATGCCGAACCGGTGTCGCTGTATGTCTTCAAGACCGTGGCGGACCCATTTGCGGGGAGGATTTCTTATTTCAAAGTGTTTTCTGGCGTGCTGAAGAACGATGCTGCTGTGCAGAACTTTACGCGCGGAACCCAGGAAAAGTTTTCCCACATTTCAGTGATGCAGGGAAAAACCGCCATTCCCATTAATGAGCTGCACGCGGGCGATATTGGCGCGGTGGCGAAATTGAAAGACACGCTGACCGGAGACACGCTAGGCGACAAGTCTGCCCCGATTCAATATCCAAAGGTGAAACTGCCGGAACCCGCGATCACCTTTGCCATTGAGCCGAAGACCCGCGCCGATGAAGACAAGCTCGGCCCCGGCATTCATAAGCTCATGGAAGAAGATGCCATGCTGCGCTTCTTCCGCGATCCCCAGACCAACGAATTTTTAATTGCAGGCACGGGCCAGCAGCACATTGAAGTGGCCGTCGCGAAGTTGAAAAAACGCTACCACACGGAAGTAAACCTGAAAGCGCCTAAGGTACCCTACCGGGAGACCATTCGCGGCAAGGCCGACGTGCAGGGCCGTCACAAAAAACAGACCGGAGGTCACGGTCAGTATGGCGATTGCAAAATCAAAATTGAACCGCTGCCACGGGGCGGTCAGTTCGAGTTTGTGAACGATATTTTCGGAGGGGCCATTCCGAAGAACTATATCGCCCCGGTAGAAAAGGGGATTAAAGACGCTGCCGCGCGCGGATACCTTGCCGGATATCCCGTGGTGGATTTCAAAGTTATTCTTTACGACGGTTCCTACCACGATGTGGACTCGAACGATCTTTCATTCCAGATGGCTGGCCGCATCGCCTTCCGCAAAGCCATGGAAACGGCGAAGCCCACGCTGCTCGAACCAGTAATGAGCGTAGAGATTACGGTTCCCGATGAATTTGCCGGCTCGATCATGGGCGACCTGAACAGCCGCCGCGGCCGCATACAGGGCATGGACAACAAAGCCGGCAACACAGTCGTGAAGGCCGAAGTGCCAATGGCCGAAATGCTGACTTACGGCGTGGATTTAACCGCGATGACCCAGGGCCGCGGCAGCTTCAGCATGGAGATGAACCACTACGATATTGTTCCTGCGCAGTTGCAGGAAAAGATCATCGAGAAGTACAAAGCCGAGCGCGGCGAAGTGACGGATGACGTGGCGTAGGAAAATGCTCAAGGATTACGTTTAGTCCAAAAAGAGAAAAACCTGCCGCATGTGTGTGCCAGATCAAGTCCTACTACCGAAAAACTAATTTTACTTAAGGGCGTTCAGCATCATGAAGAGAGCGCAAAGCGAGACCGACCCATCTGCTTGAAAAATCGATTAATAATATGATTTTCCAGAAATCTCTTGCAAAAGGGCCGGGAAGCCTGATACAACAAATCTTAACAGACCGGACGGTCGGTCGGTTTTGCGGGGCTGCTTGCGGCCCTTCTGGACTGGACTTCCGCGGGCCGTCCCGAGCAAACTGTTAGTAAGGTTACTCATATGAAAAAAACTGGAGCAGAGATTCTTTGGGAGTGTATTGAGCGGGAAGGCGTAACCGATATTTTTGGCTATCCCGGTGGCGCGATTCTTCCTGCCTATGACGCGCTGAAGCACAGCAAACTCCACCACATTCTTGTTCGCCACGAGCAGGGCGCAACCCACATGGCGGATGGCTACGCGCGCGCCAGTGGCAAAGTCGGCGTTGCTGTGGCGACTTCCGGCCCGGGCGCGACCAATATGGTCACCGGCATGGCTACGGCCATGCTGGATTCTTCGCCGATCGTGTGCATTACCGGCCAAGTGGGCAGCAAGCTGATTGGCTCCGATGCGTTCCAGGAAACCGACATTACCGGGATCACTCTGCCGGTTACGAAGCACAATTATCTTGTGACACGCGCGGATGAAGTCGCGCGCACGGTTCGTGAAGCTTTTTATGTTGCGAAGTCAGGGCGCCCCGGCCCGGTGCTGATTGACATCACTAAAGATGCGCAACAGTCGTCCTGCGAATTCGACTGGGATGCCGCCAAGCCGCAACTGCCCGGATACCGTCCCGATCTTTCTCCCGCTCCAGCGGAATATAAGCAGGCAATTGATTTGATTCAAAGCTCCAAGCGCCCGGTGATTCTGTTGGGGCACGGCGCAATTATTTCCGGCGCATTGCGCGAAGTGCGTGAACTGGTGGACCGTGGCGGGATTCCTGTGGCGGTCACTTTGCTGGGATTGGGCGCGCTGCCCGCATCGCATCCGCTGAACCTTGGCATGATGGGCATGCACGGAGAAGCATGGGTGAATCATGCCATTCAGGAAGCGGACCTGCTGATCGCATTGGGCATGCGTTTCGATGACCGCGTGACCGGAAATTTAAAGACATACGCGCCGAACGCGAAAAAGATCCACGTGGAAATTGATCCAGCGGAGATCAACAAAAACGTCAAAGTAGATGTGGCGCTGGTGGGCGACCTGCGCGAAGTGTTGCAGGAAGTAATTCCACACGTAGACACTGTGGATCGCAGTGAATGGCTGGACTTTATCGACAAGCTGAAAGGCGATGCCGCGGTACGCGATATTCAGAACTTGCCCGACAATGGGCATCTGTACGCCGCGCACGTCATTAACGATTTATGGCGGCAGACACGCGATGGCGACACCATTGTCGTGACCGATGTAGGCCAGCACCAGATGTGGGAGGCGCAATACTACAAGCATGAAAAAGAGCGGTCGCTGATTACATCCGGTGGGCTGGGAACCATGGGCTTTGCGCTCCCGGCGGCGATTGGCGCGAAAGTAGCGCGGCCGGAGGCTGACGTTTGGGTGGTCGTGGGCGATGGCGGCTTCCAGATGACGATGTGCGAACTGGCGACCATTGTGCAGGAAAATCTGAAGGTGAATATTGCCATCATCAACAATGGATTTTTGGGTATGGTGAGGCAGTGGCAGGAGTTCTTTTATGACAAGAACTATGCCGCCACACCGCTGGTGAATCCTGACTTCGCCAAGCTGGCACAAGCTTATGGGATTCGCAGCGAAGCGATCACCGAGCGTTCGCGCGTCGTACCAGCCGTGCAGGCTGCCCGCAAACATAGCGGTGCTGTGTTGTTTGACTTCAAAGTGGAGCAAGAGGACACGGTTTATCCGATGGTCGCAGCAGGGTCTGCTTTGAATGACATGATTCGCCGGCCAAGTCCGATTGTGGAGACCGCCGCGGACGAGTAGCCAGCTAGTAGCGCCGCCGTCTCGGCGGCAAATGGGCCGGCACGAGAAATAGCGCTAAGGGGATAAGGCTCTTAGAACGCCAGCGGGACGCTGGCGCTACGGGTCTGCCGCTACCTAAACGAGTTACACGAAAAGGGACGCACATGCTGAATACATTTGTGGTGTACGTGGAAAATAAGCCGGGCGTGCTGACGCGCGTATCCTCGTTATTTCGCCGCCGGGCTTTTAATATTGATTCGCTGACCGTGGGCCGCACGGAGAAGCCGGAAGTTTCGCGCATGACCATCACGGTAGACGCCGACCGCGACCAGGCGCGCCGCATCGAGGCCAACCTATACAAACTGGTGAATGTATTACTCGTCGAAAACATTACCCACCAGCCCGCCATGATGCGCGATCTGGCCATGATTAAAGTTGCCGCCACCCACGAGGCCCGCTCACATGTGCTGGAACTGGCTAACGTCTTCCGCGCTCGCGTGGTGGATGTAGCCCCCGAATCGCTGACCATCGAGATTACCGGCGCTGAGGACAAGATTGACGGCCTGCTCGAAGTTCTGCGGCCTTATGGCGTGCTGGAGATGGTGCGGACAGGTATTGTAGCCATGCGGCGCGGCGGCAAGGGCAGCGGCGCATCTTCCGATATACCGCAGGGGCTGGCGCAGATTGCTCCCGACGAAGGCGTTTCCTACTCGGTGTAGAGCGGAGTACGGCCAAGTATCAAGAAAGGAATAGGAAGCCGGAGAGCAAGTCCTTACTATTGCTTTTAAGCAGTAGCAATTGAGGATGATTCTTTGGCTCAGGCAATACTTGCGACTCCGCCCGGCGCCGTACAGCAACCTGTAATATTCCATTCTCAAAAAGCACAACCTGCTCCCCGTTTTTACCGCCCAGAACTCGATGTTCTGCGGTTTTTCGCATTTTTTAGCGTATTCCTTTCTCATGGATTGCCTGCTTTCAACTTACGTCATTTTTCGGGGCGGATTGTTCTTTTACTGCGTTTTGACGAACTGATCAAGGAATCCGGCGGTTTCGGCGTGTGCCTGTTCTTTTTTCTTAGCGCCTATTTGATTACCGAGCTGCTGGAAAGAGAATGCCGCCAGACCGGCAGCATTCGCGCCCGCTCGTTTTACCTTCGCAGAGTATTACGAATCTGGCCCTTGTATTTTTCCTTTTTGTTGTTCGCGGTGATATGTGGGATTGTTTTTCCCGTCTATCGCATTGAGACATCCCGCATCTTCGCCCTTATTTTTCTTTCCGCAAACTGGTACGTCGCAGTTCATAACATTGGGAGCAGCGCCATTATCGTGCCGTTATGGAGCATTTCGGTTGAAGAGCAGTTTTACTTATTATGGCCGTGGATTTCCAAGATCGGCAGAAAAGGAATGATCCGCGCCTGCCTCCTGTTGTTCCCTGTGGCGTGGCTTGCTCTTTTTGAGTTGGCGCGGCGGAATGCTAATGCAAATTCGATTTGGGTGAATAGCTTTGTGCAATTTCAGTTTTTCGCGCTGGGAGCTTTATTTGCGCTGGGATTGAGAGGCCGCATCCCTCAACTGAGATTTCGATGGCGTTTGGCTCTTATGCTTGCCGGCATTGTCCTATGGCTAGTCGGGGACGGCGTATTTCACATAAAGCCAGGCGGCACTCACCCGTTCGCAGGCATAACTTGCGCATATACATCGGTGGCAATCGGCTGTGCGCTGATTTTTTTGGGCTTTCTGGGTATACCCAGCCGCTATTTACCCGGAAAACTCGTTTATCTGGGTAAAATTTCCTACGGGCTTTATGTTTTCCATGCGCTCGCGCTTGAGTGCTCCTGGAAAACGGTGGCCTCTTTGAACCTTCATCCCGCTTCTGCTCTGGGTATGGTTAAGGTAGGCGCTTGCTTGATCTTTGTTCAGGTACTGGCAATGGCAATGACGATCCTGCTCGCGGCCGGATCGTACGAATATTTGGAACGGCCCTTTCTGAAATTGAAGGAACGTTTTACAACCATCCAGTCCAGGGCTGCCTAATCGAAGGGGCCCCGGCAAAGAAGCGACCGGGCAGCGGTCACCTCGATGCCCTTATCGTCGCTACACTTGCGCCCGCAACTCCGCCACAATCTCATGCGCGGCTTTGACGGCCGCCTCATGTTGGCTCACATCAAAAGAAATTGCGCCCACGCGGGCGTGCCCGCCTCCGCCATAGCGCTCGCAAATCTTTGCCAGGTTCACGCGCGGCTCCGAAGGCGACCAGGGATTAGAGCCGACCGAAACTTTTACCCTGAAACTGCTCTTGCTCAGGCCGATGCTGTAAACCGACTCGGGATGAAGATAGTAAGGAACAAACTTGTTGTATCCCTCAAGGTCGTAATCGGTGACGTCGAAGAAAATCACACGGTTTTTGCACTCTATCTTTTCCCGCAGAATTCCAATGGAACGCTCATGCCGATCGAGCAATGGCGGCAGCAGTTCAGCCACGAAAGGCTCCTGCAAAATCTGCTCCAGCGGTTTGGTGGCCAGTAGCGGAATTAGATGAGCGCCAAAATCGGAATCCTTGGCCGACTCAATCACCATGGTCAGCTTCATGGCGGGGGCCTTCATTTCGACGGCGTCGCGCGCTGTGGGGTAAAGAGCGCCATCAATGACGTCGGTCCAGTGAATAAGCTCGGCAACGGCGCTGGTATCGAAGCCGAAGCGTTCCTTGGCAATTTTTGCGATGAGGCTGGTGCAAGACTTAAATGTGGGATCGTAAAACTTGCGGTTGCTGCGGTCGCGTTCAAAATGCGCGGCATCCTCCGGCGTGAGAAAGGCGCTTTCATGGTGGTCGAACCACCATGTGATTTTTGGCGAACTGGAATACTTGAAATCTACAATGGCGTTTTCATCGCCATCGAAATCGCGCTCGTCAAAGAGGGCCCCGGCGCGGTGCAGCAGGCCGCTGAAAACAAATTGAACGTCATTGCGGATACGTTCCCGGTAAAAACGCGAGAACAACGCTGCCGAGGACGCGCCGTCGAAACATTTGTCATGGTAAAAAACACGAACTTTCAAACATCATCCTTTCACAGCTCGTTTCAACCACGGTGAGGCCGCTTTTTGCCTGAAGACGAAAGCTAATAGGAATGACATGAAGGCTTGGGTCGTGTCAAGCGGCCATCACGCCGGGCCAGCGAAATGGAAGCCTACTCACTGAAAACAAAGGCGGCCCCCCCCACGGGGCCGCCGCTACAAGGGATATGAGTAACCGCTGCCGTTATGCTACTGCCATGCTCGCAGCTTGCTTCTCCGCGAGATCCCCAATCACTGGCAGCTTAAACATCTGGCCTTGATTGGCTTTAAGCAGCAGGATGATCCAGAGAATGAGCCCGCCCAATCCCAGCAGTGGCCAAATGAGTATGGATAGCCAGCCGATCACGGGAATCATTCCCACAAAGCTCAATGCAATCCAAAGTACGGTCCAAGCAATCGCAAAGAAAATGCATTGGAATGAGTGGAACCGCACGAACCGGCTGCGGTTATAAGGCGCCATCACTAGAAAGATGATGGCTGGGATAATGGTGATGTAGGCCAGCATGCCGGCGACGTTATCGGCCATGCCCCCACCAGCAGGTTGCGCCACCGCAGCCGCCGCTGGACGGCTGCAGGCTGAACAAGTGGTTGAACCTTCAGGAATTTGTGCTCCACACGCGCTACAGAAAGCCATGGTAGTCTCCCAAAACAAATGGTGAAACCGGGCGATGCCGGATTGGAGGCCCGCCCGGTCTTAATCTTGACCCGGCGGCAAGGTACCAGAAAGCAGAATACAACGCAAATGAATTTTGGACTGGCTAGAGTGGCCCTTAACGCTGGCTGGGCGGCGTCCAATGCTGGGGATACGCGGGACCGACATAATCCGCACGCGGACGGATTAGCCGGTTGTCGTCGAGCTGCTCAATCACGTGGGCGGTCCAGCCGCTCACGCGAGAGACGGCAAAGATCGGCGTAAACAAGTCCACGTCAATGCCCAACGTGTGATAGGTGGAAGCCGAATAGAAGTCCACATTCGCATTGAGTTTTTTGTCGGCGTTCACGAATTTTTCAATTTTCTGCGAAATCTCGAACCATTTGATCTGCCCGCTCGCCTGGCCGAGGTCTTGTGACATTTTGCGGAGGTGCGTGGCGCGCGGATCTTCGGTGTGGTACACGCGATGACCGAAGCCGGGGACTTTTTTCTTCTGCGCCAACATTCCTTTTATATAGTCCACAGGGTCGCTGCCGGATTTGTCTATGCTCTCCAGAATACGGAACACCGCTTCGTTCGCGCCGCCGTGCAAGGGGCCTTTGAGCGCGCCAATGGCGGATGTGACCGCAGAATGCATATCAGAAAGCGTGGCCGCGGTAACCCGCGCGGCAAAGGTCGAGGCGTTCAGTTCGTGGTCTGCGTGGAGTATGAGCGCGATATCCAGCGCTTTTTCAGCCGTGGAAGACGGCTGTTTGCCGGTCAGCATGAGCAGGAAATTGGCGGCATGGCTGAGTTTCGGGTCCGGCGCGACGATTTCCAGTCCCTTGCGGAGGCGGTCATAGGCCGCAACAATCATGGCAATCTGCGAGGTCAGGCGGATGGCTTTATTGACATTGGCCTGGTGATCGTTATTTTTTTCTTCGGGATCGTAAAAAGAAAGCGCGGAAACGGCGGTTCTCAGAACATCCATGGGCAGGGCCTGGCGCGGGGCATTGCGCAGCAGGCTAAGGATCGCCGGATCGAGCTTCCGCTCACTGGCCAGCTGGGCCTTAAGCTTGCCGAGTTCATCGTTGGTGGGCAGCTTTCCATTCCAGAGCAAATAGCAGGTCTCTTCAAAATTAGAATGATCGGCCAATTCGTGAATATCAATGCCACGATAAGCCAAAACACCCTGCTCCCCGTCTATGTAGCAGATACCGGAAGTTGTCGCAACGACCCCTTCCAGCCCTTTTGGAGCATGAGTCATCGTGCTGGACATTAGAACCTCGCTCTGGATTTTTCCAATTATTCTGAGCTAAAAAGTCTACTTAAATTTTATACGACAAATTCCCTAACTTTCCAATGGCACGAGGGTTGCGGGTTTGCGCGATTGCAAGGCAAGAAGGCACGGGAGATACTTCCATTTGGTATCCTAAGCGGTCGCTGTAAGGAGACGATGGGCGTGGCAGCAACAGAAAATCCGGCAGAAAAATTCCGCATTGCTCTGGTGCAAATGGCGGCGACTCCTGAACCCGCGCAAAATCTGGAGCATGCCATGGAGCGTGTGCGCGAAGCCGCGCGCCTGGGCGCGCAGGTGGTTTGCCTGCCAGAATTATTCCAAACCCAGTATTTCTGCCAGCGCGAAGACCCCGATTTGTTTGATTTAGCTGAGCCGGTCCCGGGGCCAACCACCAACAAGCTTTCTGCTCTGGCAAAACAGACTGGCATTGTCTTGATTGCTTCATTGTTCGAGAGACGCACGGCGGGGATTTATCACAACACCGCCGTGATTTTCGACGCCGATGGCAGCATACTCGGGCTCTACCGCAAGATGCACATCCCTGACGAC
>Ga0134128_10008591_pt1 | contig 12296 bp, 8 predicted proteins | sample KB31754_FD_96462 | JGI IMG/M metagenome (GOLD analysis project Ga0134128, IMG submission 96462) | Terrestrial soil microbial communities with excess Nitrogen fertilizer from Kellogg Biological Station, Michigan, USA - KB3-175-4 | ecosystem: Environmental > Terrestrial > Soil > Unclassified ...
CAAGCCCGTGATCGGCAGGAAAAAAGGTCTGCAAACCGGCATGGACGTCTTTCGCGGCGGCCACGAGCCCCGGTTGCGACATTAGGAAGAATTCAATCGACGGTACGGTCTTGGCCATCAGGGCGCTGGCGCGCGCGGAGGGAGCGATATTGACTATGTGCAGTGAATTCGAATCGAGACCTTGTTGAGCCATATACCCGGCTAAAATTTTCGGCGTGAAACTTCCGGACCCGCTCCCGAGCGTTAGACCTTCCAGCTGTTTGGCCGTGGTCACGTTGGCGCCGGGATTCAAGCTGAAAACCGCAATAGGTATCTTCTGGTAAAGCACTGAAAGCATTTTGACCTTGGCGCCGTTGGCGCGCGCCAAAGCGACCGCGGGAGGGGCCATGAATCCAAGGTTCGCGGTTCCCGAAGCAACTGCCTGGATCGATTCTGCGCCGCCTTGCCCCGGAATGATGGTGACGTCGAGACCTTCATCCTTGAAATAGCCCTCGGCAATCGCCGCATACCATGGCGCGTGGCGTCCGGACGGGACGAAATCAAGAGAAAACACCACTTTGGTAAGTGGCTTGTCCTGCGCAACGCATGGAGACGCAACCACAGCAGCGGTCACCGCTGCCAACGCGGCGACGCAAACACTGACAATTTTCATAATCTTCCCCCGGCTAGGTTCCGGAGAGAATATCGTGAGATTGGCCCGATGCCAGCCCCTCCCGACAGAAAGCTGGTGCTTTAGGTTTTGCACGCGCAGCACCACGGATCGTCGCCAACTGGAAGCTGGGCTAGAATTTGGCAGCGCTCGGCGAGCGCGCAGGTCGGCCGAGGATACCCAAATGATTTCTTGCGACACAAAAACTGTCGTCGATTGGCTCGCGGACGGTGCGCGCTCAGTGAAACGCCCGGAGATGGTGCTTGCGGACTTGTGTGATCGCCTTGCCCAAGCCGGCATTCCCCTCTGGCGTGTGGCGGTATTTGTAAGAACTTTGCATCCGGAGATCATGGGGCGCCGCTTCATCTGGCAGCAAGATGCCGGCGTTACGATCACAGAAGGATCATTTGACCTCCTGGAAAGGGATCAATTTTTAAACAGCCCGTTCGTCGCCGTGATTAAATCGGGACAGACCATCAGACGCCAACTAGGAGAGCAGAATAATCCAAAGGAGTTTTCCATATTCCGCGAACTCCGCGCGGACGGAGCGACCGACTACCTCGCCACCCCCCTCATCTTCACAAACGGCTCCGTTCACGTGGCAACTTGGTCCACGCAGCAGGCGGGCGGATTCACTGACGCGCAAATTGCCGCTATCGAGACAATCGTTAAACCGTTCGCACGTGTCGCCGAGATCCGGGCATTGCAGCGGACTGCTACTAACCTACTCGACACGTATGTCGGCCATCATGCCGGCGAACGCATTCTGGCCGGCCGGATCAGGCGTGGCCACACCGAAACTATCCATTCGGTGATCTGGCTTTCAGACATGCGCGGCTTCACCGCTATGGCGGACCGATTGCCGCCCCAGGAATTAGTCGACCTCCTCAACCGTTACTTCGATTGCCAGGTTCCGGCAATTCTCAGACATGGCGGCGAGGTACTCAAATTTATTGGTGACGGACTGCTCGCCATCTTTCCCCTAGCCAAAAGTACGACGGATGCACGTGAAACCTGTGATAGCGCGCTAGCCGCGGCGCGCGAAGCACAGGTCAACATCGATGCCATCGATACGCTCGACAATATCGGCAACGCGAATGGCGTTCGGTTTGGTCTGGCGCTCCATATCGGTGAAGTCCTTTACGGGAATATCGGCAGCGGTAATCGGCTGGATTTCACCTGCATCGGCCCGGCCGTGAATCTTGCGGCACGGCTCGAAAAGCTCGCGGCCAACCTTGGACGGACGATCATTCTGTCCGCCGAATTCGCCCAACGTTCCCGACTCGAGCTGGAGCCTTTGGGAGAGTTCGCCGTCGCGGGCTTCACAGCAATGCAGAGGGCATTTGGCCTGCCGCCGGATCGCGCGGCGTCCGGCGGCAATAATTCATGAGTAGAGGCCGGTGACGAAAAATCACCTTCCGGCTCACGCCGGATCGCATGTCCCTATCTCTGTATCCCAGCGAGCATTGTAATGATTTCGGCCCCGCCCATCACGGCAAACACAAGGATAACGGGCGGATAGAGGACCACCATTGCGTCAAAGCGAAGAAAACGAAGGTGCTGCCCGCTTTTGTTGGGCCGTCCGATATAAATCAGGAATACTTCGATTGCGATCAAAACGATCCCGATGATGAGGTCCACGGTAATCCTCCCACGACCATAACTTTTGCATATCCTTCCCCTGCCACGCAAATTACTCGCGCCCGGCAGCCAGCGCGCGAAAGCACCAAACGATGCCCATTCCCTGGCCTGTTGGTGTCAGGCAGACAAAAGTTTGCGATTTAGTTACGGGCTATTAACAGCGCGCCGGTAGGGTCAACCACAGCCATTGAACCGCGCGTGCGCCCGGATGTCGCTTCAAGGTCCGCTGATCGTGGTCGCCGAGCAATCGGCGTCCGGCCTGGTGGAAGCGCTCAGCGCCGCTGGCGCCTTCCCGATCGTCGAAACCAAATGGGCTGATGCGCCGGCAGCGTTTCTTACGGTCAAGCCGACGGCCGTGGTCATTGCCGAGCCGGGCGCGGCCAACCAGGCTTCGGCACGAATGCTGGGCCTGCAGATCGCCACGCTCAACGGACCGATTGTCCCCATTATTGCCCGCGTCTGCGGTGATGAGGACGCCGCCGTCCCGATCGCGCTTCCCGCAGACGCCGCTTTGCCGATCGAAAGGCTGCTTGCGCGCCTGCAATCCGCGATGCGCGTTCGCGCATTGCACGCGACCGTCCTGCGACGGATCGAACTTTTTTCATCACAATACGGCAAATTGCCGATGCTGCCCGTGGGCGACGCACTCGCGGACGCCACTGTTCTGATTGCGGGCCGCGGGCCACTCTACCCGGCACTCAGCGTCGCCATGGGCGAACGGGTCAAAATCGCAGGCGCACTTAGCGTCGAGGCTGCGGCAAAACATCTCAATGCCCGCGACATCGACGGCATCGTCGTCGGTGACGGCTTTTCGCCGCGCATGGTCGAGGCGTTTCTAACAGTACTCGCGCAAGAGCCGCGCTTTCGCGACATACCGGTCGCAGTCATCGGAGAGGCGCCGCCGGAATTCGCCGACACGCTCCCTAATATCGATCAGGTTGCCGCCGACCCGGCGCGGCTGGTGGGACGTATGCTGCCACTCGTGCGGATGCGTGCCTTCGAGGCTCGTCTCAAGCGCATGCTCAAGTCGCTCGACGCCGAAGGCATGTTCGATCCGCAAACCAGTCTGTTGACCCGCAATTCATTCTGGGACGACTTGCGCACCGTCATCGCTGAAGCGGCGGACCGAAGTATGCCGCTTTCGGTGGCTCGTTTTTCCTTCGACAAATCCCTGGACGAACGGGCAAGCCTTGACGCAACGCGGCTCATGTCGCGTCTGATCCGCAACATCGATTTTGCGACCCGCGACGAAGAAGGCGCGATTCTGGTCGCCTTCACGCAAACCGATCTGCGCAGCACCCACGTCATCGCTCGCCGGATCGCGGGCACTCTCAAGAGCATAATACTCTCCCCGCCTCATTGCGATGAACTGTCGACCTTGAATGTCACTCTGGCAACTCTGAAAGCCGGCGACACGCTCGATACGCTGATGATGCGGGTCGTGGGCGGCCGCATGGTTGCGGCGGAATAGACAGGGGCTTAGGCTGGCTTCGAAAAGGAGCCCGCCATGTCCAGCAACCCAGTCCGAATTGACGTCGTTTCCGACGTTGTATGCCCCTGGTGTTTCATCGGAAAGCGCAGACTGGAAAAGGCGATTGCACTCAATCCGGATGTTCCGGTGGAGGTGCATTGGCGGCCGTATTTTCTCAACGACTGGATTCCGCGCGAAGGTATTTCCCGCGAAGAATATCTCACCACGAAGTTTGGCTCGGCTGAGCGCTATAAGGGGATCGCGCAACGCGTTGCTGCAGCCGCCTCGGCCGAAGGCCTCACTTACGCCATCGACAAGATCGGCCGCCAACCCAATACGCTCGACGCCCACCGATTGATCCGTTGGGCCGACGGCATCGGCAGGGCGGCCGCAATGAAGCAAAAACTGATGGATCTGTATTTCACCGAAGGTGCCGACTTGAGCGATCACGCCGTATTGGCGCAGGCCGCGGCCGATATCGGGCTCGATGCGCAGGAGGTGCGCGCCGCGCTCGACAGCGACAAAGACGTTGCGGACATTGAACGCGAAGCTTTGTCCGCAAAGGAAGCCGGAATCGAAGGCGTGCCTTGCTTCATCCTCGGCGGCAAATTCGCTGTTTCGGGCGCGCAGGCGCCGGAATATCTTGCCGAAGCCATTTCACGCGTTGCCCAAGCAGCCGACGCGGCCGAATAATTTCAGGCCTTTCCCAATGAAGATCACTGCCGCCGTGGTGCACGAGCGCTCCGGACCGTTCAGCATCGAGCAGGTAGACCTCTGCGAACCGCGCAAGGACGAGCTGCTCGTTGAAGTCGTCGCCAGCGGCATGTGCGCAACCGACCTGCATGGTCGTGACGCCTATTATCCGACGAAATTTCCAAAAATATTCGGCCACGAAGGGGCCGGAATCGTCCGCGCCACCGGCAGCGCCGTCACGAAATTTCGCGCCGGCGACCACGTCGTAATGGCCTATCCGTGGTGCGGTGATTGCCCAAATTGCCGGTCGCAGCGACAAAGCTACTGCCTGAAGGCTTTCGACCTGAAGATGAACGGGACCCGCGCGGATGGATCCACACTTCATTCGAAGGACGCCAAACCGGTCTATAGCGCGTTTTTCCAGCAGTCCTCGTTCGGCACGTTCACGATCGCCAACGAACGATTTGCCGTGAAAGTGCGCAACGACGTTGCAATCGAGCTTGTGTGCGCCCTCGCCTGCGGCGGCCAGACCGGGGCCGGCGCCGTCCTCAATGTAATGAAGCCGCGGGCCGGCGATAGCTTTGTGGTTTTCGGAGTCGGGGCAGTCGGGCTGTCTGGGCTGATGGCCGCAAAAATTGCCGGGTGCGATCCAATCATAGCGGTCGACGTTCACGAACACCGTCTGGCGTTGGCGCGCCAACTCGGGGCCACGCACACAATCAATCATTCCGGCGGCACAGATATTGTCGCTGAGGTCCGGAAAATCACGGGCCCCGGAGCTCGCTACACGCTCGAAACTTCCGCCTTGCCGGCAGTACTTCGCGAGGCTGTTGAGGCGCTCATGCCGGCCGGTAGCTGCATATTGCTCGGCAGCGCCCGCAAAGGAACGGATACGTCTCTCGAAATGCCATTCCTGCAAAACGGCCGGACTGTGCGCGGCGTCATACAGGGCGACAGCGTGCCGCAGGAATTCATACCCGTGCTCGTCGATCACATCGTCGCCGGCCGCTTTCCGGTCGAAAAGATGATTACGTTTTATCCGTTCGCCGACGTCAATCGTGCAGCCGCTGAATCGGTTTCAGGCGTGACAATCAAGCCCGTGCTTCGCATGCCTCGCTAAGGCCGGCGGACACCGTCACTAGGCAAAATTCACGCCGCCTTGGCCTGCTCGGCAATCGAGACGAGCCTGCGCAGCACAGCGGCAGTACCTTTCAAGCGGTCCTCCGGGCGCGGCCAGTCCTCGAAGAAGACAAGCTGTTGCGCTTTTGCGTTCTTTGGATCGTTGCGCATCCGGACTGCAGAACCCTGCTCGCGGATGAAGGCAATCAATCCGTCCGGATTGTCAAAAACGTTGTCACGGAACGAAAGCACAATACCCTTCGGTCCGGTTTCAACCTTTTCGACATTGGCTCGACGGCTCAGCGCCTTGATCGCGACGACCTGCAACAAATGCTCAACTTCGAGCGGCAATTTGCCGAAACGATCTACGAGTTCGGCGGCAAATCCATCGATGTCGCGCTCGTCTTCGATTTCGGCAAGCCGCCGGTAGAGCGCCAGCCGCACCGAAAGATCCGCGACATAATCCTGCGGGATGAGCAATGCCGTACCAATGGTAATTTGCGGCGACCATCGATCGGCAACCGGCGCCGTAATCCCGGCCTTCAGGCTCATGACCGCTTCCTCCAGCATCTGCTGGTAGAGTTCGAACCCCACTTCCTTGATGTGGCCTGATTGCTCTTCGCCGAGCAGATTGCCCGCCCCCCGAATGTCGAGATCGTGCGAAGCCAGCTGGAAGCCTGCACCCAGCGTATCCAGTGATTGCAGCACCTTGAGCCGACGCTCCGCTTGCGGCGTGATCGGTTTTTGCGCCGGCAATGTGAGCAGCGCATAGGCGCGCAGTTTTGCGCGTCCCACCCGGCCCCGCAATTGGTAGAGCTGTGCCAGGCCAAAGCGGTCGGCACGGTGGACGACCAACGTATTCGCAGTCGGAATGTCGAGCCCCGATTCGATGATTGTGGTCGACAGCAGCACGTCATATTTGCCGTCATAGAAAGCCGACATGATATCGTCGAGTACGGTTGGCGGCATTTGACCGTGCGCCACTGCGACGCGCACCTCGGGCACGTTCTTGTCGAGGAAATCCTTGGCCCCGGCCAGATCCTCGATGCGTGGACAGACATAAAAGGCCTGCCCGCCGCGGTATTTCTCGCGCAGCAAAGCCTCCCGTACGGTGACGGGATCAAATGGCGACACGAATGTACGCACCGCGAGCCGGTCGACCGGCGGTGATGCGATGATGGAAAGATCGCGCACCCCGGTGAGCGCCAGTTGCAGCGTTCGCGGAATGGGCGTCGCAGTCAAAGTCAGCACATGCACTTCGGAGCGCAACGTCTTGAGTTTTTCCTTATGAGCAACGCCGAAGTGCTGCTCTTCGTCAACCACCAGCAAGGCAAGGTCCTTAAAATTGATATTCTTGCCGAGTATGGCGTGGGTGCCGATCACGATGTCGACGCTTCCGTCGGCCAAACCGGACTTGACCTTGGCAAGCTCGGCGGCCGGCACCAGTCGCGATGCCTGCGCGACATTCACAGGGAAACCGCGAAAGCGCTCCGAAAACGTCTTGAAGTGCTGACGCGCCAGCAATGTCGTGGGTACGACGACGGCAACTTGCTTGCCGCCGATCGCCGTAATGAATGCCGCTCGTAACGCCACTTCGGTCTTCCCGAAACCGACGTCACCGCAAATGAGGCGGTCCATCGGCCGTCCCGACCCCAGGTCCTTGATTGCGGCGTCAATCGCCGCGAGCTGGTCGTCGGTCTCCTCATAGGGGAATCCGGCACAGAATTCGTCGTAAGCGCCCGGGCCGACAGTCAGGCGCGGCGCCTCGCGCAACTGCCGTTCGGCGGCAATCTTGATGAGCTCGCCCGCGATTTCGCGGATACGGCTCTTCATTCTTGCCTTGCGCGCCTGCCAATTTCCCCCGCCTAGCCGATCGAGATCAACGGCCGTCTCCTCCGCGCCGTAACGCGACAGCAGATCGACGTTTTCAACCGGCAGGAACAGCTTGTCGCCGCCCGCATAGTGGATTTCCAGGCAATCGTGCGGCGCGCCCGCCGCTTCGATTGCTTGCAAACCATTGAAACGACCGATCCCGTGATCGACGTGAACGACGAGGTCGCCGGGGGCAAGGCTCGTTGCTTCCGCGATGAAGTTCTCGGCACGGCGTGAAGCACGGCGCGGCCGCACAAGCCGATCGCCAAGAATATCCTGTTCGCTCACGATCGCCGCTTGTTCGGTCTCGAAACCGGACTCGATTCCCAGGACCGCAAGCGAAACCACGGAGGGAGGCAAACCCAGCGCCTGCGGCCAATCGGAAACCGGCCTTAGATTTTGAACTTGATGATCCGCAAGAACGTGGCTCATGCGCTCCCGGGCACCTTCGCTCCATAATGCGATCGCGACGCGCTTGCCCGCGGATTGCAGCGCTACAACGTGCTTGCCGACGGCCTCAAAGACATTGGCGCCGGGCTCAGCCCGTTCGGCTGCGAAATCCCGCCCCGCTTTTGCGCCAACGTCGACTGCGGCCGTCTCCGGCACTGCGAAAGGTGTCAGCCGGGCGAGCGGAGCCGAATCCAGGCGTTCTTTCCACTCCCGCTCACCAAGATACAGTCGGTCCGCCGGAAGCGGCTTATAGGGCGGCGTCACACCCTGCTTGAGCGCTTCGCGGCGCGCATCGTAGTAGTCGGCAATTTGCGCGAAACGTTCGTGGGCGGCATCCTCGGCGAGGTGCTCGAGCGCGAGCGCCGTTGCCGGCAGATAGTCGAAAATTGTTTCGAGCTTGTCGTGAAATAGCGGCAGCCAGTGTTCCATTCCCGGATGCCGCCGGCCTTCACTGACTGCTTCGTAGAGCAAATCGTCGGGCGCGGTTGCACCGAATTCGCCAACATAGCCCGTACGGAAGCGGCGGATCGTTTCGGTAACGAGCTGAAATTCAGCCACCGGGACCAGATCGAGCGCACGCAACTGCTCTTCGCTACGTTGCGTTTGCGGATCAAAGACACGAATGGTTTCCAGCGCATCCCCGAAAAAATCCAGGCGCACCGGCATATCCATGCCTGGCGGGAAAAGATCGAGGATGCCGCCACGCACGGCATAATCGGCCGGCTCGCGAACCGTCGAAGCGCGAATAAATCCATTAAGCTCCAGCCAGTCGACGATCCCCTGCATGCCGATGACATTTCCCGGCGCAACGGATAGCGCGTGGGTCGCGACAAATTCGCGTGCCGGCACCCGTTGAAGGGCAGCGTTGACCGTGGTCAGAAGAACCGAGGGCTTGTCGCGTCCCTTAACGCGCACGAGCCGAGACAACGCTGTCATGCGCTGTGCAACGACGGCCGCATTGGGCGACACCCGATCGTAGGGCAGGCAGTCCCAGGCCGGAAACTGCATCACCTCGATGTCAGGCCCGAAAAATCCCAAGGCGCGCGACAAGGCCGCCATCCGCTGCCCGTCGCGGCAGATCACCGCGAGCGAAATGGCCGGTGCGTCCTTGCCTGCGGCTATTGCCCGCGCGAGGTCGGCAAGCACCAGTCCTTCCGCGCCGTCGGCAACCCTCGCCAAGGTCAGCGGCTGGCCCATCCGGAGCAATTTAGCCGGCGAGTTGTTGATGCTGCTCACTCCCGCCTCTCACCGTGGAAATCGCGCAGCCGCCGAAAGAGCGGGGTATCGAATTCGCCTGGTGTCGATTCCATTCCATTGACCCAGCCAAAAATCTTCTGATCCGGAACGGCAAGCCAGCGTTCAAGCTCGTCGAGTTCATCGTCTTTGAGCGACACCAATTGCGCATCCGCGAATCGTCCGAGCACGAGATCCATCTCGCGAATCCCGCGATGCCAGCAGCGGAACAACAGCCGCCGCCGGCGCGGATCCAGGCCTTCGCTCGAGAGGTGCGTTCCAGTGCTCACCGCTTATTTCCAACGCCAAAAACCCGGACGGGGCCGGGCGGGGTTTATATAGTGGGTACTCTCTCCTTTGTCATGGCGGAGCTTGGGGAAAGGTCTTTGCTCACCCAAGCCGGATCCTCGGGAGAAGCCCGGTGATAACAGGGCGCTGGATGCTGCGCGTTCATTAAATCCATTACACTCATGCCATGCGCCCACTCGTGCTTAATCCGTTGTTTGCCTCGCTCACCAGCCTGCCCGGCGTCGGGCCGAAGCTGGAGCGCGTTTACGCGCGCTTGCTCGACCGCGAAGCGCCTCGCGTCGTCGATATTCTGTTCCATTTGCCGTCGGGGGCGATCGATCGTCGCGCGCGGCCGAAATTGCGTGACGTTCAGCCCGGACAGGTCGTAACTGTCGCAGTCACGGTCGATCGGCACCGGCCCTCGCCGCCACACCGTTCGCGTGCGCCGTACCGCATTTACACTCACGATGACACGGGCGATCTCACCCTCACCTACTTCAACGCACGTCGCGACTATTTGGAAAAGCTCCTGCCCCTGGACGAACTGCGCTACGTCTCCGGCACCGCCGAATTTTACGATGGCATGTTGCAAATGGTGCATCCGGACCGGGTGGTCGATGAAGCCGGGTTTGCCACCCTGCCATTGGTCGAACCGGTCTACCCGCTGACCGAAGGGCTGGCTCTCGGCAATGTGCGGCGCGCAATAGAAGGTGCGTTGACGCGACTGCCGGACTTGCCGGAATGGCAGGATGAAAGTTGGATTGCGCGCGAGCAATTCCCTCCCTTTTCCGTCGCGCTGCGTCACCTCCACAGGCCCGCTGAGCCGCACGATATTTCGCCGGACCAGCTGGCCTGGACCCGGCTCGCCTACGATGAATTGCTGGCTGGCCAGCTTGCGCTCGCGCTGGTGCGCGCGCACATGCGGCGCCAACCGGGCCGCGGCAGCGCCAGCGAGGGGCGTATGCGCGCCCGGATCCTGAACGCATTGCCCTTCGCGCTGACCCATTCGCAGCAGAAGGCCGTCGATGACATCACGATTGACCTCGCGCGGCCCCAAAGGATGCTGCGGCTGTTGCAGGGCGACGTCGGTTCGGGAAAAACAGTCGTCGCACTCACTGCCGCCGCGGCGGTGATCGAAGCCGGCCGTCAGGCGGCAATCATGGCGCCAACGGAAATTCTTGCACGCCAGCATCTTTCGACGATCGCACCGCTCGCGGAGGCTGCCGGTATCCGTGTTGCCGTTCTTACCGGCCGCGAACGCGGCTCGGCGCGTAAGGAGATCCTTGATCGCCTCATACTTGGCGACATCGATCTGCTCATCGGTACGCACGCGCTTTTCCAGGAAGACGTGGACTTCCACGATCTCGCGCTCGCCGTGGTGGATGAGCAGCACCGTTTCGGTGTCCATCAGCGGCTTGCACTCACCCAGAAAGGTGAAGCGGTGGACGTGCTCGTGCTTACCGCAACGCCGATCCCGCGCACGCTTGTTCTCACTTATTTCGGTGACATGGACATCTCGGAATTGCGCGAAAAGCCGCCGGGGCGTCAGCCAATCGATACCCGCACCATCCCCTTGTCGCGTCTGGAAGAGGTCGAAGAGGCAGTCGGCCGTGCGCTTGCCGAAGGCAAACGAGCCTACTGGGTCTGTCCGCTGGTGGACGAATCCGAAAAGATCGATCTCGCCGCCGCGCAAGCGCGCTTTGAGGAGCTTCGGCGCAAATTCGGCGACACCGTCGATCTCGTGCACGGCCGCATGAAAGGCAGCGACAAGGATGAGGCGATGGCCCGTTTTGCCGCCGGCGAAAAACGGCTGTTGGTCGCCACGACCGTGATCGAAGTTGGCGTCGACGTTCCCGAAGCAACCATCATGGTCATCGAGCATGCCGAACGCTTTGGACTGGCGCAGCTGCACCAGCTTCGCGGGCGCATCGGCCGGGGAGCCGGCGCCTCAACGTGCCTGCTGCTCTATAAAGCACCGCTGGGCGAAACGGCCAAAGCACGCCTTGCCATCCTCCGGGAAACCGAGGACGGATTCCGGATCGCTGAAGAAGACCTGCGCTTGCGCGGCGAAGGCGAACTGCTGGGAACGCGACAAAGCGGCCTTCCCGGTTTCCAGATTGCACGGCCCGAAGTACATGGAAAATATCTCGGCGCCGCGCGTGACGATGCGGCGCTCATTCTATCGCGCGACGCGACGCTGTCGACGCCGCGCGGCCAGGCCCTGCGGCAATTGCTCTATCTGTTTGGAAGGGATGAAGCGGTCAAGCTGATCCGGGCGGGCTGATTTACTCGACGCTTTCCGCCTTGCGCTTGGATCGGGCAGCCTTCGCAGAGACGGCGAGTGCGGCAAGCTTTTTCTGGGCGTCGGCATCGGGCTGCACCATGCCGGCAGAAATCAGCAGTGTCATCGCGTTTTCGACCGAAATGTCGAGTTCGATGAGGTCCTTCCTCTTCACGTAGAAGAAAAAACCGGTGGTCGGGTTAGGCGTGCACGGCATGAACGCGGAAACGTGTTCGCCCTGCGGCAACTTTTTTGCAAGGTCGCCACTGGGCGACTGCGAGAGAAACACCAGCGACCACATGCCGGGTGCCGGAAATTCCACCAGCGCCACTTTGCGGAAGCTTGAGCCGGTCTTCGAAAACAACGTCTCGAAAATCTGCTTCATCGTCTTGTAGATCGGGCGCACGATCGGCATGCGGCCGAGCAAGGACTCGCCCCAGCCGACCAGCGTACGCCCGACGAGGTTCGCAGTTAGGAAGCCAAGCAGGGTCAGCGCGACCACAGCAATAATGAGGCCTGTCCCGGGGATCGGCCAAGGAAGGTAACTTTCCGGCCGGTATGCGGGCGGAATGATCGGCGTCACGAAACCGTCGACCCAG
>Ga0134128_10008593_pt1 | contig 12296 bp, 8 predicted proteins | sample KB31754_FD_96462 | JGI IMG/M metagenome (GOLD analysis project Ga0134128, IMG submission 96462) | Terrestrial soil microbial communities with excess Nitrogen fertilizer from Kellogg Biological Station, Michigan, USA - KB3-175-4 | ecosystem: Environmental > Terrestrial > Soil > Unclassified ...
AGTCCGGGCGATCGTAGCCTGATTCTGCTCGCCGCACAGACTGATCTGGTGCTGGGGCAAATCGCAAAAGAGCGAAAGAACAGTGCTGCCGCAGAGCAATACTGGTCGCAGGCACGCGACCTGATCCTGCCGGCGACACGATCGGGTGACGACCCGAATTTTCTCGCGGCATGCGCCGAGGCGCTCCTGCGCCTCGGTCAGACCGGGGCCGCGCGCCCGGTGGTGGCCAGGCTGAACGCGATGGGCTACCGCACCCCCGATTTCGTCGCTGTCGTGACTCACAACCGACTCGCCTATCCGGTCAATGCAGCATTCTCGGGCCGCATAGAGCAGATCATGCGGGAGGGCGCCGGGAAGCTGCCGCATGTTGCGGGACTGTCCTCGTATCAAGGCGTCGCGGCCCGCCCATAGTGCCGTCCAACAATGAGAAGAGGGGTAGACCATGCCAAACGTAATCCTCAGAGTGACATTGAATGAGACGATGGGCGCTCTCGACGTCGATCAGGCAGGAAACAGCAACCAGATAGGCCATGGCAAGAACGAGACGATCGAATGGCAGCTGACCGGAAACGCTGCACAGGGATCCTTCAACTCCATGAGCGCTGCGAATCCGGGCTTCACGTGGAAGCAGAGCCCTCCCAACGGTGTGTTCGGTACCGCGGATCCGGAAGGCAGCCAAATGACCCTCTCGGACAACAACACGGATCCCAACGGAATCAACTCGGCCGGGACCTGGATTTATCAGATATGGGCTACCATCGGTGGCCAGCAGTATTCAACGATAGCGAGCCTTCCGAACCCTCGTACCGTCCCGACGAATCCGACCATACAGAACAAATGAAGGACCCGATCCCGGCTCGGGAATGAGCTGGCGCGCGGGACGTGATCCGATGGACGCCGGGAGTGCGGCGCCATCGGACTCACGCTCTCCAGTTACCGCTTCGGTAGCGGACGGGTTGCAGGCCCGGGATAATGGCCCAGCCATTGATGACATGTGGGGGCCAATGAGAGCGAGACGAGGCGCGTGAATCGTTGGAGCTTGGCAATTATCGTCGCGGGCCTGCTGCTGGCCCGGGCCGGCAGCGCGGCGTCCGTCGTCCTCGTGCCCATAGATGCGCGAGCGGCTGGCCAGCCGTTCCCGCACTTCTGGGAGCAGATGCTCGGCTCTGGACGTGCGGCGTTGGCCCTGCGCGCCGAATACCGGCGGGATGTCGCACTGGTGAAGGCCGTCAGCGATTTCCGCTACGTGCGGTTCCACGGCATACTCGACGATGATGTCGGAGTCTATGAAGGCCAGGCCCACGGGCAGCCGCTCTACAACTTCACGTACGTCGATCAGATCTACGACGGACTGCTCGCCGCCGGCGTACGACCATTCGTCGAGCTCAGCTTCATGCCGCGAAAGATGGCCGCGCGACCCGCGCGCCATTCGTTCTGGTACCACCCGATCGTCTCGCCGCCGAAGGATTACCGCCGCTGGGACGCGCTCATGCGCGCGTTCGTCACGCATCTCGAGCGCCGCTACGGCGCGACCGAGGTGCGCCGGTGGTACTTCGAGGTCTGGAACGAGCCCAATCTCGATTTCTGGACCGGCCGTCCGAAGCAGACGGCCTACTGGACGCTCTACGACCATACTGCGCGAGCGTTGAAGTCCGTCGATCCACGTGTGCGTGTCGGCGGCCCCGCAACCGCGCAAGCCGCCTGGATCAGCGCGTTTCTTCGTCACGCCGCACACGATCACGTGCCCGTCGACTTTGTCTCGACCCACGTCTATGCCGACGATACTTCGCACAACGTCTTCGGACGACCCGGACACATTCCACGCGACCAGATGGTGTGCCGCGCCGTGCGCAAGGTGCACGATGAGATTCTCGGGAGCCCATATCCGCGCCTGCCGCTGATCATGAGCGAATTCAACGCGACTTACATGAACAGCGGCCTGACGGACAGCGTCTACATGGGTCCTTGGCTGGCAGCGGTTGCGAGCCAATGCGACGGGCTGACGAGCATGATGTCCTACTGGACTTTCTCGGACGTGTTCGAGGAGCAAGGCGTACCAGAGCGCCCGCTCTGGGGCGGCTTTGGTCTGCTCACCATCGGGTCCGTCCCAAAGCCCGCCTACAACGCGTTCGCCATGCTGCATGAGCTCGGCAAGACACGCATACCGGACGAGCAGTCCGGCGTACTCATTACGCGGCGGCGGGACGGTGACCTCGCCGTCGCGCTCTGGAATCCCTTCGTACATGGGCAGCAGAAGGGCAGCCACACCTTCCTGCTGAAAATGACCTCTTCGCCGCTTCCCAGGCAGGCTCAGGTGCAGATCCTGGATGCCGCGCGGGGAGACCTGAACTCAGCGTACCTGCAAATGGGCAAACCACGCTATCCGACCCCGGCTCAGTACAGGCAGTTGCAGGAGGCGGCACGCCTGCCGCCACCGTGGCAGATGCCAGTCAAGGACGGGGCAGTGCAGGTGACCGTGCCGCAGAGCGGTCTCGCCCTGGTCATTCTCCACTGACAGGCAGCAACGACGGTTGCAGGTCAACATAAAGGAATTCTCCTTTTGTTGCAGTTTGTGTGTTATGGGAGAGTGAGCGAGCTCGAAGCGCAGAGGCGGCTGAGCTCATTGCTGGTCGAAAAAAGCGCGCGCGGCCACCATGCAGTACGGCACCTCATCCGTGTGGTAGGCCTCCATACCCACCTGAGCACCCCGCGAGGTAGCCACGGCATGCTGGAAGGCGGTGAACGCTGCCTGGAGTCGCGCAGCTATTGATTCTAGCGCCGCGTTCTGCGACGTGGTCAGCCCGTGCTCAACGTAGGTTCCCGTGGCGCCTGCACCGATGTCCAGATCCAGCGTGGCAAAGCGCAGTCCCGGATGCGCTACTACCTTACTCTGCAACACCGCGGTCATGGCTCCCGCTCCCTGATCCCAGAATACCTCGGGATCTGCGTGACCTCCGCACATCAGCAGGGGCATGCTCGGAGTGTAGTTGCGCAGATCGTTAGCCTCGAGATCGCGACGCAACAGCGATCGCGGATGAGCCGGCATAGTCGGCACGACGGTCGCGAGCTTCGGCGCGGAGCCATCGACCGGTGCGCCGCTGTCCGGGTTTGCATCGATGTCCGCCACGTATGCGGCACGGAATGCCGTGCTCACCAGGTATCGTGACGGGTCAAATCCGGCCTTGTAGAGCGGTGCGCCGGCAGGAAGTGCCGCAAGCGCGGGATACTGCTGTGCGGAGAACCCCGGAGCGCCAGCACCAGTGGATTCGGACTGAAAAAGCGCGCTCTCCGGAATCCCGCCTGCGGCTACCAGCTTGTCGAAGCCGTCATAGCCGACCTTGCCCGGGAACAGAGTCGCCGCCCCTTGGAATGGGGTGCTGAGGATTTGCCGCGGGTCGATCGATCCGTGCTCGAGATGCGCGTATGAATTCACGACCATCGGCATGTACGCTGTGCCGCCGAAGTCCGGATGACCGAGGAAAGCCTCGTCCCCCATCGCAAGCATGGCATACGGCCCGGACATCGGCGCGCCAGCAGTCGCCGGGCGGCCTTGCTCATCCAGTGCCTGGAGCGTGGCCATCGACACGAAACCGCCTTGCGAATAGCCCGTGACGAAGAGCCTGCCATCGTCGCTGACCGGACCCCCGATCTGCCGCAAGAGTTGCCGCCCGGCCGTCAGACTGTCGATTGCGTCCTGCGACTGCTGGATGCGGTTGAGGTAGGGGTGGTAGGTCAGCCTCGAGACGTCATAGCCAGCGTAATTCGGCGCCACCACGACATAGCCTTGCGCTGCGAAAACGAGCGCCACTCCAATCGAGGTGCCGTAGGCTGGATTGGCCGGATTAGCGAGAGCCGACATATCCGCGGCCCGGTCGATCTCCGTGCCATGCGTGTACAGAACGATCGGCCGTCGTCCGCGACACCGAGCCGCCGAGCCCCTGGGCACCATGAGTGTGCCTGAGGCGTCGGTTGCCTCGCCCTGACCGCCGACCGTGGCGTAAAGGAACTTGTAGACGCGCACACTGCACTTCGGCTTGCCAATCCAACTTTGGAGCGTTGGCCGGCTCGCGAATTCCTTCTGGAGGAGGCCACCCAGGGCGCCGACCGACAGCGTGGCTACCGGGTCGCCCTGGCGTGAAATCAGGGTAGAGGAGGTGCGGCCGGTAGCGTGCTGGGCGCCATGGGCGCTGATCAGCGCCGCACAAGCGATGACGAACGACGTTTTTGAGTACCAAGCACGCATGGCTTTCCCCTGTTATGAATCGATCACCGAGCCCGCAATGGTAATAATTGCAGGTTTTCGCATATGATGCGAGACATGCTGAAATTAGACGTTGGATTGCTGCTGTCCTCCCTGGCGTTTGCGGCGATTGCTCCGGTGATCGCGCAGACTGCCGCGAACCCACACCCGATGACGCTGAACGATGTATTTGCCGTAAAGGATGTGGGTGATCCAAAGGTGTCGCCGGACGGAAAGTGGGTGCTCTTTACCGTTTCATCAATGGATTTGAAGAAGGACCACCGGACCACGGACTTGTGGATGGTGAGCTGGGATGGCAAGCAGGATGTTCAACTGACGTATGACTATGACGAGCCGGTGAGCTCCCCCGAGTGGAGCCCGGACGGAAAGTACATTTCATTTCTGTCGGACCGCCAGGGCAAGGTGGCGGGCACACAGGTCTGGGCGCTCAGCCGGCGCGGGGGCGAGGCCCGGCAGCTTACCGATGTAGGGAAGAAGCGGGGCGAGATCAAAGATTATCAGTGGTCTCCGGACGCGCAGCGGCTGCTGCTGACGGTGCAGACGGGCGGGACGGTTAGCGCGAACGCGTTCAACGATACGAAACAAAAGAAGTATCTTCCGCCCATTGTGATTACCCGTTACCACTTCAAGCAGGACATCATCGGATACCTGACGGAGAAATCACACACGTTCCTGTATTTGTACGATGTTGCAACAGGCACGATGAAGAAGCTGACAGCCGGCGAGGCGTACGACGAGAGCGACGGCATGTGGTCGCCGGATGGGGAGGAGATTGCGTTTGTCAGCAATCACACAGCCGAGCCGGAGCGGAACATCACCACGGATGTGTTCGTGGTGTCCTCGAAGGGGGGATCTGAACCCCGGCAACTGACACATTATCCGGGCGCGGACGTGGGACCGCCGGAATGGAGCCCCGATGGCAAGGAAATCGCATTTTTGCGCGGCGGAGACGTCAAGTATTGGCAATACCAGGAGAATCGGCTGGCGGTCATAGCGGCTGACGGCAGCGGACGCGCGAAAGTGATGACGGCCAATTTCGACCGGCCCATCAGTGATCCGCAGTGGACTGCGGACGGCAAGCACCTCATGGCGCTGGTGACCGATGACAGGAACCTTTATCCGGCAACCATAGATCCGGCGACGGATACGGTGACACGACTGGTCGACAGCGAAGGCGTTTCGGGGAGCCTGTCCGGAAGAGCAGGCCACGCGGCGCTGATCTGGACCACCGATACGAATCCGAGCGAAGTGTATGCGCTGAGCGATGGACAGTTGCGGCAGCTGAGTCATCAGAACGCAAAGCTGCTGAGCGAGCTGGCGCTCGCCAATACTCAGAATCTGAGTTGCCGGAGCAAAGACGGCACGCGGGTGGATGGGCTGATTACGCTCCCGGACGAGCCCGGAGCGACGAGGCCATATCCGATGCTCCTGTGGATTCACGGGGGACCGCAGGGCCAGGACGCGCATGAGTTCTCGGCGATGAGGCAGTTGTTTGCCGCGCGCGGTTACGCGGTGCTGAATGTAAATTACCGCGGCAGCGACGGGCGCGGGATCGCATATCAGAGGGCGATCTGGTCGAACTGGGGCGTAGACGAGGTGCAGGACGTTGAAGCCTGCGTGAATGAAGTCATTCACAAGGGCATTGTCGATCCGAAGCGCATGGGCGTGGGTGGGTGGAGCTACGGCGGCATCACCACGGACTTCATGATCGCAAGCACCAACGAGTTCAAGGCGGCGAGCTCCGGCGCCGGTATGGGCGATCCGCTCGAGCTTTATGGCGTGGACGAGTACGTGAACCAGTACAACTTCGAACTGGGCCCGCCATGGAAGAATCTGCAGACCTACATCAAGCTCGCGTATCCGCTCCTGCACGCCGACCGGATCCATACGCCGACGCTGTTCATGGGCGGCACGAGCGACTTCAACGTGCCGCTGGTGGGCGGCGAACAGATGTATGAAGCGTTGCAGACGCTGCATGTGCCTTCAACCCTGATTGTCTATCCGCAGGAGTTCCACGGCTTTACTCGTCCGACTTACATTCGGGATCGTTACCAGTACTGGTTCAACTGGTACGACAAGTGGGTGCTGGGCAAGAGCGTGGAACTGACTTATGCGCCTTGGGCGAAGAAGGAGACAAAGGGGAAAGCGCAGTGATCCGCTATCGATGCAGTCGGCACTGATCTGTCGCTCCAGCCGGATTTCAGTAACGTGGTGTCAAGTGGATCAAGGGACTTATCCTACCTCGTGATAATTCTCGAATAGTCTCCTAAGTATTTGAATAACCGAAAATACTGACCATATCGCATGAAAAATATTTCCTACGCTGCCTTGAAGCTCCCCCCCGCCGCCGGCTCAGCAGGGCAGGGTTGCAAACCTGGATCACGTGAGACTATAGTAGGTATCGTGTGAGACGAGCAGGAGCGCTTATGATCGAATTGCGAGAAGCTGCGGGACTTCTGGGGGTGAACGTTGCCGCTATTGCTCACGCCTCGGACTTGAGTTACCTGCGATTGATTGAGAAGGGGCTCCCAGTAAGCGCCCTCGAGCGAGTGGCGGGGCTCGTTGCGCCGAAGGATGCGAAGTTCAAGTTTCGCATCGTCCCAAAGGCAAGCTTGGCGCGGGTATCCAAGCACCGCTTGAACGCCAATCAGAGCGTCCTGCTTGCGCGCATCGCCACCGTGTGGGCGCAGGCCCTCCGAGTGTGGAAGACGGACGATGCCGTGCGGGAATTCCTCTTTCGCCCCCACCCTGTCCTCGAAGGCCGCCCTCCAATGGACCTCGTCCTCGAGAATGAGATCGGCGCGAATCTGGTGCGCGGAGTACTCGGGCGGCTCGAGACTGGAAGCGCCGTGTAGCGCGAATGAGCGCACAAAGGCTCGATCGGGTCCTCAAATGTTATCGGATTGGCGATCCCAATGGCAGCCACCCGATTTTTGATGCGCAGGGCTCAACGCTTCATCCGGGACGTTGGAATACGCCGGCGAGCCCTATGGTCTACGCGAGTGAGCACTACTCGACCGCCATGCTCGAGAAGCTCGTGAACGGCAGCGGACATCTACCGCCCAATCAGCACTATATAGAAATCACCATCCCGAACGGCCTGAGCTATGAAATTTTCAACGCGGCCGCGGTGCCGGACTGGTACCTACCTTCGGCTGCTTCAAGCAAGACGTATGGAAGCGAGTGGCAGCAGCAACAGCGCTCGGTTTTGTTGATCGTGCCGAGTGTCGTAGCACGGCTTGAGCAGAATTTCCTACTGAATCCGGCTCACTCGGAATTTGCGCAGATTACGGCCAGCCTACATCAGCCGGTGTGGTGGGACAGCCGGCTGTTCGCGCCATAGCCGGGAGCGAATCGGGACATCAAGAAACGAACACGACCCCTTTTGGTTTCAGGGGGATCGTAAGCCTCTGATTTATGCTATTGGGCTCATTTAAGCGATAATGAGCCGGTCTCTTCGCACGCGGTTGACTCATAAGACCATAGATTGATCACCGGGAGAGGCGCCATGGTCAAGAAGTGCTCAGAACGCAGTACTGCCCTGCGATGCAAAATGATGGTGCTGTGCGCGCTGTCGTTGGACCTGGCCGCGTGCGGCGGCTCAGGAGGAGCGACCCAGGCGCCGATGGCCCAAATGACGGCGCCTACAATACTCACCCAACCTTCCAATCAAAGTGTTCCAATGGGTCTCCCCGCGACCTACTCGGTTAGCGCCAGCGGCACGTCTCTGTTGTATCAGTGGCTCCGAGACGGAGCCGAAATACCGGGAGCGAACTCCAGCAGTTTCACGACGCCCCCGGCGACCTTCACGGATACAGGAGCGAGCTTCTCGGTGCTGGTGAGCAACGCCGGCGGCTCGGTCGAGAGCAGCAACGCCTCACTCACAGTGACCGCGCGTGCGCCCGCGGCAGGTGACCGGCGTTTCCAGCAGGTTGACGCATCGTACGTCGTTAACGGCTGGGGAAACGCAGGCGTGGGTCTCGCTACCGCTGTCCCAGGTCGAAGTGCCTTCACCTATTCACCTGGCGTGGGGACACCGTTTTACGTCGGCTCGGGGGGAGACTGCAGCGTGCCGCCTCAGACCGATGGCTTCGGTTGCGCCTGGTTTTATTCCGAATGGCCCGTCATGTCGAGCGAAGCGCCCGTGATCGGCTATGGGGCGGACGTTTACGAGAACTTCAACGCCGATCTGCAACCCGGATCCACCTACTGGTTCTCTGATGGGGTTGGACCAAATTCCCCGGACGCAGTCATCAATTCGCTGGATCTTGAACCCGCGAGCGATCTCTTCGCAGTATCGTGGGCTCAAGCGCCTCCGCCGAATGGCGCGACCCCTCAAACCCAGTCGGCGGAGCCAAATGGTTTCGTGATGGTCGAGAACACCGTCCCCAACTCAGAGCTGCAGGCTGCGGCGACAGAAGAAGGAGCAGCCGGCAGAGTCATCACGGCCATTTCCGCTAATGAGCCAGGTGAGGCCACGTACCTGGCCTACGCATGGCAGGCGGATCCTGTGACGCTCTACGACCTGAAAGTCGTCACCGCGACAACGCCTGGTGCGCCGACGGCTGCTGGCGCGTTGGCTGCTCAAGGGTACATCATCACCGCCATCGGCCAGGCCGATCGAACGGGCGACCTGTTTCTCGTCGGAACGCGGGTGCAGGGCGACTCAATGCCGCGGCCGTTCGAGGCGGTGCAAGGTGGCTCGACGATACAAGTCATGCAGCAACAGGGCTATGCCATTGTCGGAGTCGTCACGGATCTCACTCAAGCTGCCGATCCCTACACTTGGCTCGGCGAGCGCTAGCAGGACCGCGGGCGCCGAGGATGTCGATACAACGAGATCCACGCGAGTGCGTTCGTAGATTTGCTTCGTCACAAATGGTTCGGGAGTTGGGCTACCAGGTCATTCTTTCAACTCACGATAGGAGTTTTGCGCCCAAGAGCTGTCGGTCCAACTAGATTTGGAACGACAAGAGCTGCGGCGACGCTCGTGGCTGCTGGTGCTGCTGGTAGCCTAATTTAACTTAATATATATTATGCGCACTTGCCCCGCGATTTGCTGGGCCAGCCACCGCGGTGCATCGCGCCTACCATCTGCAGCTCCTCAGGCTGCGCCGGGTATCCAGCAATTGCTGGAATTTTGCGAGATTCACTCCGCGCATCAACCCGAATTTGGTTGCCGCCTCGTCAAGACAACTCGTCGGCGCCACTCGGGCGTCTGCGTGAAAGGTCACACCGAGCTTAGATCTGCACCTGCACTCCGCAGCGACGACACTGGTAAAGCCGGTAGTGGTCATAGCACTGGCGCCCGCCGCTCGTGGCAGCGCCAGTGCCATGACCGTGAATCAGTCGTGTGTCACCGGGAGATTCAGCAAGGCAGTTGTGCAGGTCTGCTGATGTGCACTTCCACCGAACTCTCCCTGGTCTCGCCCGGAGACCGGGCAGGCGGTGGTTCCACTCGGGCACAACACGATCTGATCCGAGGCTGAGACGCCCGGACCCAAAAAGGCAGGATCGGTGTTGAAGATGCTGAGCGTCAGCACTTTGCCGCCGGCGGCCCTGCAGACCACACCTGTCGAGAACAGGACAACGGACGAAGCGGTCTTCGCGAAACCCGACCACGGCACGCAGTGGCTTGCTGTCGGCAGCGTGATAGTTGGAGCGATGTAGCTCGTGCCGCCGTGTCCGAAGCCGCCACTGGAGGCAACACAGAATGTTGCTGCGTACGTGTAGAACGGGGCAATCAGCCCCAACACAAGGAATAGAAGGGAAGACTTCGAGCGAAGCATAAGTGGTTCCTCCCGGATTAAAGTTTGTGACCGCCTGCTGCCGACGCCAACTCGAGCGCTGGGAACCGCTTGGCGATATTTATTCCACACCGGCGAAGCTCGAAAGAGTTCGCGCGGTGAGTATACAGGTTTACCAGGTCGCACCCGCCTTGGCGCGCGAATTGGGCGTTCGCAGGTCCGGCACGACGGTTAAGGTCACGTCGCCGCTCATCGACCCCCCGCGATGCGGCCCTCGATGAGATGGATCATGATGTTCGTATCCAACATCCAGGCGGGTCGGATGAACTTATGGAGTGGTGAGGACGTTCCTCGCATCCACCAGGGCTGGCCGCTCGTCAACCCGCGTGCAGCCCCTGCCCCACCCATCCCCGCAACCAGCGCACGTCCTGCAGCTTCTGTAACCTCGGAGGCAATCCTCGAAGCAGCGCCGCCGACCTCGCCTGCAGGCGCGCGCGTTGAGCCGGCTCGGCGAGGGACTGAGCGTAGAGCGCACCCGCGAGCTCGTAAGATATCCAGACATCGCCGTGGTCACGCTTGAGGAGCCCCTCTTCGAATTTCACCACCGGGTCGATGACTTGCGCCGCCTCACTCAGCTTGCCCTGCCGCGCGAGTGACATCGTGAGCCAGGTCGAATCCTTGACCAGCAGTCGTCGGTCTGAAATGGAATCGCTCAGTGTGAGCTTGCCCCATTTGAGCGCAGCGCGCCCGGCGCTTTCGGCCTGGGCAAAATGGCCGAGTTGGTACTCGGCCGGCCCGTTGAGATCTGACCACCAGTACAATAGCCCGGGTCGGAAGGATTGCTGCACGGCCCCAACGAGCTTCGCATCGCGTGTCTGCTGGATGGCTTCGGCGGCAAGGCGGCTCGTTTCCACGAACTCACCACGCTCGTAGCTCACCGTGGCCTGGATCCACAGCGGCCACAGATCCATCAGACGCAGGACGCCGCTGTCCTGCCCCATGCTGAGGCGGCTTTGGTCAAGGAATGCCCGACCGCTGGTTGCGGTGCGAAGCGCTCCCGTCAAATCGCCGGACAAGGCCTGCGAGTAGCCGGTCTGGGAGAGAAAGCCCGCGTAATTCGCAATGAAAAAGCTCCCGGCCTGCACAGTCTTGCCGAGCGGTTCCAGCGATCTGAGATTCCAGTCGTTGGCTTGAGCGAGGTGGCCGCGCGCCCATTGCGTGCTGGCCACGGTCGACATCGTGACGGTAAGGTTATTCAGCATGCTGATGTTGTTCGGATCGAGCTGCAGCAGCACCATCGCAGTCTGCCGACTCTGCAATGCATATTGCTGCGCTTGCTGCGGATTGAGCGCGTTGACAGCGACTGCGCTCAGCAGGCTCTCCGTGAGCTGCTTCGCATGCAACGCAAGTCGGTATCCGGGACGTTGCTGCAACACTCCGTCGGCAACGGTGAGGGCCTCCTTCCCGACCCGCAGCGCCTCCTCGTCGCGGCCGAGAGTGACGAGCCCGTTCACCAGCCAGCCGCCGGCCTCGGCGTAATCGGCGCTGATCTGCAGATCGCGCAGATCCTTCCCGCCGAGCTGGGTGGCGATCTGCATGGCCTTTTCCTCTTCTCGCCGGGTTCCCTCGAAGTTGTTGGACTGTAGATCCTCGAAGCCGGTACGCGTCAGGGTCTCCAGGTAAACCCGCCGGGCGGCGAATGAAGCGCCCGGCCGCTCGGCAAGCGGCTGGAGAATCGCCTCGGCATGCTGGCATGTCGCGGGTGCGGCCGGGTCCTGCTGACTGCCGAGCAGTACGCAGCGCACCGTGTAGCCCTTGCCGAGCGCCACGAGCGTCGCATCCGTCCGGTCGCCGCTACTGCGCAGGCCTTCGAGCAAACCGATGGCCTCGCCGGTGTTCGCGATGCCCGCACGGCCTTGGCCCAGATATCCCGCCGTATTGGCATGATCGATGAGCGCAAGCGCGCCGCTACGAACGGTGTCGGGGCTGCGCAGCTCCGACGGCAGCGAGTGAAAGTAATCGATCTCGCGCTGGGTGAACTGTGCCAGCACCTCGAGTCGTCCGAAGCTTTCCAGCTCCCGCGCGAAAGTGTCACTGAGATACCCGAGCAGCTGCTCCGCGTGGCTGCGAGCCTGCTCGGCCACGGCCCGACTGTGTTGCGCCCTGAGATCGGCGCGTTGCGCCCGCCGGGCACTCACGTAACCGAATACTGCAGCGGAGAGCGCCAGTATTGCGAGCAGAATGCACCCGGTGGCGATCGCCCGCGCGCGTCGGAGCGCACGCTGTGC
>Ga0134128_10008594_pt1 | contig 12296 bp, 10 predicted proteins | sample KB31754_FD_96462 | JGI IMG/M metagenome (GOLD analysis project Ga0134128, IMG submission 96462) | Terrestrial soil microbial communities with excess Nitrogen fertilizer from Kellogg Biological Station, Michigan, USA - KB3-175-4 | ecosystem: Environmental > Terrestrial > Soil > Unclassified ...
AGCGAGCGACGCCGCAGCAATGCCCTTGCCAAGCGAGGACACCACACCGCCGGTGACGAAAATCAGGGGGGTCATGGAAAGCAGCCGTGCTGGAAATAGTCATTTTAGCGGCAGAACCGTCGCACGGCGAGATGGCAGGCGAAAATTCCTCCGTCGCGTTCATTTCCGGCGCGTCGTCACGCGTGAAACCCGCGCGACCCGCCTGCTAGCATGCGCGGATGAACAACCCCATCCCCGCCCGTCTCGCCGCCCTGCGCGCCGCCATGAAGGAACATGGCGTCGCCGCGGTGCTGGTTCCCAGTGCCGACCCCCACCTGTCCGAATATCTCCCGGCGCACTGGTCGGCGCGCGAATGGCTGTCCGGCTTCACCGGCTCGGCCGGCACCCTGATCGTCGGCCGCGACCTGGCCGGGCTGTGGACCGACTCGCGCTATTTCGCCCAGGCCGAGCAGCAACTGGCCGGCAGCGGCATCGGCCTGATGAAGCTGCGCGTGCCGCACACCCCCGAGCATCTGGAATGGCTGCAGCAGCACCTGGGCCAGGACGATGTGCTGGCCGTGGCCGGCGACAGCATGGCCGTGAGCGCCTGCAAGGGCATGGCGCGCCGACTGGCCGATGTCGGCGCGATCGTGCGGACGGACCTGGATCTGCCCGGCATGGTCTGGCCGGACCGCCCGGTCCTGCCGCTGGCGCCGGTGTTCGCCCATGATCCGGCTTATGCCGCCACCCCTCGCGTCGACAAGTTCAGGCGCGTCCGCCAGGCGATGCGCAAGCTCGGCGCCAGCCATCACCTGCTGTCCAGCCTGGACGACATCGCGTGGCTGACCAACCTGCGCGGCAGCGATGTCGAGTGCAACCCGGTCTTCCTCGCCCACCTGCTGCTGCAGCCGGACGATCGCGCCACCCTGTTCGTCCAGCGCAGCAAGCTCGACGACGCCCTGGTCGCCGCGCTGGCGGCTGACGGCATCGGCATCGCCGACTATGCATCGACCACCTCGACGCTCGCCGAACTGGACGGGTCGGACAGCCTGTTGCTGGATGAAAACCGCATCGTCTGCACGATCTCCGCAGCCGTCGCGACCGGCGTGAAGCGAATCCAGGCAGCCAACCCGAGCACCGCGTTCAAGGCGGTCAAGACCAGCGCCGAACTGGACCACATCCGTGAGGTGATGCGCCGCGACGGCGCCGCCCTGGTACGCGGCTTCCGCCGGCTGGAACAGCGCCTCACCGCCGGCATGGCGGTCACCGAACTGGATGTTGACCGCCTGTTGCATGAAGAACGCTCGGCCCAGCCTGGCTGGATCGGCGAAAGCTTCGCCACCATCGCCGGCTACCAGGCCAACGGCGCGCTGCCGCACTACCGCGCCACGCCGGAGTCGCACAGCACACTGCACCCGAAGGGCCTGCTGCTGATCGATTCGGGCGGTCAGTACCTGGGGGGCACCACCGACATCACCCGCGTACTGGCGCTGGGCGAGACCACGCCGGAACAACGCCGGGACGCCACCCTCGTGCTGAAAGGGATGATCGCCCTGTCGCGCGCGCGCTTTCCGAAAGGCGCCAGCGGCCCGCAACTTGATGCGCTGGCGCGTGCACCGCTGTGGGCCGCGGGCATGGATTACGGTCACGGCACGGGCCACGGAGTCGGCTACTTTCTCAATGTGCACGAAGGCCCGCACGGCATCCGTCCACCGGTGGCCGGCGCTGCGCTGGTGGCGCTGGAGCCGGGCATGATCAGCTCGATCGAGCCGGGCCTGTACAAGCCCGGCCGACATGGCATCCGCCACGAGAACCTGGCGGTGGTGGTCGAAGCGGAGCAGTCCGAATTCGGCGAATACCGCGCGTTCGAGACCCTGACCCTTTGCCCGTTCGATCGTCGTGCGCTGGAGCCGGGCCTGCTCAACCCGGAGGAGCGCGCCTGGCTGGACGATTACCATGCGATCGTGCGCGCCGCGCTCAGTCCGTTGCTCGACGGCGCCGACCTGGAGTGGCTTGCCCGCCACTGCGCGCCGCTCTGAATCCACCCGCCAGTGTGGACCCTCAGCCGCGTTTGGGTGGCACCAACCTGAGCTTCGCCGGAACACCGGGCTGATTCGGACTCAGCAGCGCCTGGATTTCATCCGCTTTCAACGGGTAGGAATAGAGGTAACCCTGCCCTTCGGTGCAACCCGCACGCAGCAGGAAATCGTGCTGCGCCTCGGTTTCGATGCCTTCCGCGATGGCAATCAGGCCGAGGCTCCTGGACATGGCCAGCATCGCTTCGGTGATGGCTGCGTCATTCGCATCGCCAGGCAGGCCCGTGACGAAAGAGCGGTCGATCTTCAAATAGGTCACCGCGGGCAGTTTCAGGTAGGCCATCGATGAATAGCCGGTACCGAAATCATCGATCGCCACGTCGATCTCCAGCAGGTCCAGCGTCTGCATGGTGCGCTGGGTATCGTCGCCCAGCCGCAGCATCGCGCTTTCGGTGATCTCGAGCAGCAACCGGTGCGCGGGGATATGGCGTGATTGCAAGGTCCGGCTGACCCCGTCGACGAAGGATGGGTGGCCGAACCAGCGCGCCGAGATATTGACCGCCACGCGGATCGGCGGAACGCCCGCCAGATCCCAGGCCTGGATCTGCGCGCAGGTCGCCTGCAGCACCCACTCGTCGATGCGCCGTATCAGGCCCAACCCTTCGGCCACCGGGATGAATTCCGCCGGCATCACCTCGCCACGTTCGGGGTGCTGCCAGCGCACCAGCGCCTCGACCGCCACGATGCGCCCCGTGCGAAGCTCGATGCTGGGCTGGAATACCAGATGGAACTCGTCGCGGCTCAACGCCTGGCGCAACTCCGTGGCCAGCTGCAGGCGGCGCCGGTTGTCGGCATGCATCATCGGCGTGTAGAAGCGGAACGCATTGCGTTCCTCGGTCTTCGCCGCATACATGGCGGCATCGGCGTTGGCGATGAGTGCAGACGCGTCGCCGCCGTCCAGCGGATAACCGGCCACGCCGATGCTCGCGGTGAGCACGATCTCGTAGTCGTCCAGCAGTACTGGCTCGGAAAGCGCCGAGAGCAGGCGGTTCACGATTGCCCTGGCGTCCTCGCGCAGGCTCAGCCGCGGCAGCAACACGGTGAACTCGTCGCCGCCGATGCGGCCGGCGACATCACCATCGGACAGCTGCTTGCGGATGCGCTCGCCGACCTTGACCAGCAGACGGTCGCCGATCGCATGACTGTAGCTGTCGTTGACGATCTTGAAGGCGTCGAGATCGATGAACAGCACCACCACGGCCAGCCGCTCGCGCTCGGCCAGGGCAATCGCTTCGCCGCAATAGCGCTCGAACTCGGTGCGATTGACCAGGCCGGTCAGCGCGTCGTGCCGCGCCAGATGTTCCAGGCGCCGCTGGTTGGCCTTGGCTTCGTGGATGTCGGTGCATACGGCCACGTAATACACCACCTGCCCTTCGGCATTGCGTATCGCGCTGATGCTCAGGTGTTCCGGGTAACTGCTGCCATCGAAGCGCGTGCTGTGCACTTCGCCGATCCAGTTGCGGCCCGCGGCCACGGCGTCCCAGATGGCCTGCGGCATCGGCTTGCCATCGGGCAGGTAGCGCGTGTCGTCCAGCCGTCGACCCAGCAGTGCCTGGCTGGTGAACCCGGTGAGTTCGGCATGCGCAGCATTGGTCGAGATGATCCGCCGCCTGGCGTCGGCAATGAGCACGCCCTCGGCGATGCTGGCCAGCGCCTCGGCGGCCACCCGACGCTCCTGCTCCATTGCCACGCGTTCGGAGATGTCGCGGATGATCGCCTGGCACACCTGCACGTCGCCCCAGCGGGCAAAGCTGGTCTGGGTTTCCACCGGGCGGGTGGTGCCGTCGGCCGCCAGCAGGGCGTTGGTGGCGGCCCGCCCCACCAACTGGCCCGCGAGAGGTTGCATGTACAGATGCACGAAGCGATCGCCGATCAACTCCCTGCTGCTGCGACCGGTCCATGTTGCCGCAGTCCGGTTCACGTCCAGGATGCGTCCGCTTTCCTCGTCGATCATCACGATCGCATCGGCGGCGCTGTCGAACAGCAGGCGATAGCGCTCCTCGCTGCCACGGATGCTTTCCAGTATCCGGCGCGCCATGCGCAGCCACAACATGGCGGCAATGATGAAGGCGCCAAGCACGCCCCAGAACAGGACCTGGCCCAGCATCAACGCGCCCTTGACCATCTCCACCGAAAACAGATCGGTGCGTGGCCCCATGTACGCATTGAGCGCGTTGATCCGCGCACGCTGGCTGGCGATCTCGGCGGTGGTGGGGCCGCCGACCTGGTACAGCTTGCTCAGTTCCTTGGCGATCGCGCCGAGTTCGTCGATCGACGCATCGGTGGATCGCCAGGCCGAGATGGCCTGATGCATGTGCGGTGCGCCGGAGAAATACTGCAACATGAAGGTCATGCCCGGCTGGGCCGCCGGCATCACGTTGCCACGCTTGAAGACTTCGGTGATTTCGCGCTTGTCGTAGTTGCCCGAGGTGATCGCGTCGCGCCCGCGGCGATCGGCTTCAAGCAAGCCGAAGTTGCTCCAGAAACTGGCCAGGTCCTGCGCCGCGCCGGTGCTGGCGTAGTTGTCCAGATCGATCACGGCCTGTTTCTGCGCCTTGGACCAGACACTCTCGCTGTTCAGGAAACCAGCGAGGGTGACCTGCACCTGCAATACGCCCCAGGTCAGCGCCATGATCAGCGCAATCGCGACCGCCAGCGACCAGGCCAGCGGCATCAGGCGCCTTGCCAGGGGTTTCTGCAGGTTGTGATCCGGAGAGTGCATCGTCTTCCTGTTCAATGGATGATGCGGCGCCTTCCCTGGCTTCAGCTGGCTCCAGATCCTGCATCACGCCGCCGCTTCGTTGGCAACCCACAGGTGGCGACAGGTCTTGATGCAGCGGTCGCCCAGCAGGACCATGCTCATGTAGCTGCGCTTGATGCACTCACCCAGATGCGCCACGTCAACCGCGGACGGCTTCTCGCCCATCAGGGTACACACTATATCCAAAGCCTCCCACGGATGGACGTCATCGTACGCCGCATGCAGGTGCAGCCAGCGCAGGCTGGACGCCCGGATCGCCGGATCGAAGCTCTCCTGGTAGGTCGTACTCCCGTAGATCATGTGCGACCAATCGCCGGTGACCCCCTCGATCGCGTAATTGGTGGCCACCATGCCCGCCGCCAGGGTTCCCTGTGCGCTGATCTCCTCGCACCAGCGAGCCAGGCCGTCGGTACCATGTGGCGGCTTTTCGTTCAGCAACTGCTCGCGCGGCACGCCGGCACCTTCGGCCCAGTTGATCCAGTATTCCGCATGGTTCTGCTCGACCCGGATGTTGCGCACCAGCCACCGACGCGCCTTGTCGTCGCCCGGACTGCGGCCGTAGCGCGTCTTCAGCAGGTTGAGCGCCATGAAGCTCGGGAAACGCTCGATGAAAGGCCACAACCCCATCATGAAGTTGCGGGTGGATTCCCGATCGAGCTGGAGTGCCATCATCATTTTCCAGATGTCATGATCGAGCACGCGCTGCCTGGTGCTTTCACAATCGGCCACCATGTCCTGCGCCCATTGCGGATAGCTGGTCAGTTCGGTCAATGGGCCGGTGCGTTCAAAACGGGTGTTCATCTGCAATCTCCTGTACAGGTGGGTGTTGCGGGGTCTGCTGCTCGGCCGCGCGATGGATTGCTGTCGGTCATGATTGGGCGCCGCCAGGCGACGCCGGAAAACCTGGTGCATGAGCATTCGTCCCGGCCAAGAACAATATGACTCGCCTCAAAGTGGCCGAAATCACCATGCACCGGGTCGGAACCAGCGTGCCGCTGCCGCCATGCGCTGTCTGGATACCATGTCGCAGTCTGCGGCTCCAGTCACCTGAGTTGTGGCAGGACCCGAATATTCGGAAACCCGCTCGCCGCAACTCACGCGCAGAGGACAAGGCCGATCACTCGTCTGCCAGCGTGCTTACGGACAGGCTCTGGCGATAAGGCGCCATTTCCTCTTCCGATACCCCGGCGACCTGCATGTCGTGCAGCGCCTGCTGCATCAAGGACAACCCTTCGGCACGTCGCCCGAGGCGCAGCAGGATCCGCGCCCGCAGTGCCTTAAGTACCGCAGCGCGACCCGGGTCGGAGGTGCTGGCCTGATATGCCGCCGGATCGACATGTTCCACCAGTGCCAGCGCCTCGACGTTCCGACCCAGTTGACTCAGCACGTCAGCGAGGGTTGCACGGGCTGCCTGAACTGTCGGGCTGCGTTCACCCGACACCTCAAGCAGGCCCCGTTCGGCCATCTGCAAATCGGCAAGTGCAGCCTTGAGGTCACCAACCTCCTGCTCCTGCGAACCGAGATTGAGCTGCTCGACCAGGGTGTATTGATTGCGGCCGCCCCAGCGCGCCAGGGCTCGCTGGTAGACGTCGCGCTGGGTAGTCAACGACTTCGCGGCGTCGCCATTCAGCGAATACAGATAACCCAGGGTGCTCAAGGCACTGATCAGACCCTGTCCGCCGGGCCCCTGCGCCGCTTCATAATCGGCCACGGCCTGACGCGTGGCACCGATGGCATCCGCGTAGTGGCCCTGGGCACGCAGCGCGTCACCCAGCCGGGAATGCGCCAGGGCCAGCACTCCCAGGCCCACCCGTTGTGAGGTGTAAGGCGCGCCGGCAAGCACCTCGCGGGCAAGCCGTTCCGCTGCCTGCGCGTGATTCAGCCGCAGCTCGCACCCGGCGATGCCCAGCAGAAGGTGAGCCGACATCACGACGTCATCCGGATGCAGGACCTTCTGCATGGTCTGCGCCGCGCGGTAGTTGTCCAGTGCCGGCTGCACCTGCATCTGCTGATAGGCCAGGTCGCCGCGCGCTAGGTGCGAGCGCAGGCTGATCTCGGACACCGTCTGCCGACGCGTCCCGGCGGCGGCATCGGCGCGGTCTAGGCGCTCGCCGGCCTGCCCGAACTGCGACATGTGCGCCTGCATCACCGCCAGTTCGTACTCGGCCAGCAGGCTGCGCTCGTCGCCACTACCCCACTGCTGTTGCACAAGATCGGCCGCGATCTGCAACTGGGTGAGTGCCTTGGCGTAATTGCCGGTGCTGCGGTAGGCCCGGCCCAGGGTCTGGTGCAGGCCTGCGGCCAGCAGCGGGGCCTTGCCCAAACGCTGGTCCAGCCGCACCGCGGCGGCGTCGAGGATATCGCTCAGGCGCGGGTTCTTTTCGTACCAGGCGGGCGAGTCGCCGCCGACGCCGGCGCCGAGCAAGTCCTCGTTGAGGAAGCGGTTGGTGGCGGTGACCATCGCCGCCTGGTGCTGCGCGTCATCGCGTGCCACCCGGGCGCGCTGGAACTGCCACAGACTCATGCCCAGGCCGACCAGCAGCGCCAGCAAGGCGGCGGCAACCCACGGCCGCCGCGCACGGCTGCGCTGAAGCCGATGCTCGGCGCGTTGCGCCCGCGCCTCGGCATCGCGCAGACGCTGACGCTCGATCCGGCGCGCGTCGCAGCGGCGCAGTCGCGCGCACAGCTCGCCGACACTGCCGAGCCGGCGAGCCGGCGCGCCGTCCGTGGCTGCGGCAATGTCCTCGCGCAACAGCTCGTCGTCGATACCTGCTTCCCAGCCGGGCGCCAACGGACGGCGCAGGTCGCCGACCAGCAACTGATACAGCATCAGGCCCAGCGCGTAGACGTCGCTCTGCACCGTCGGTGCCTGCCCGGCCAGAAGTTCCGGCGCCAGGTACAGCGGGGTGGCGCCGGCATCGGCCATGGCCTGCGTCATGGTCAGGCCCAGCGCGGTGATGCCCAGCTCCTGCAACCGCTCCGGCTGCAGCAGCCGACTCGAACCGAAATCGGCCAATCGGGGCTGCCAGCCGTTGCCACACGGCTGCATCAGCACGTTGGCCGGCTTGATGTCCTTGTGCAGCACCCCGGCATCGTGCGCCGCGGCGATCGCGTCGGCGATCGCAAGGAACAGACGCAATCGCTGCGGCCGATCCAGACTGGTCAGGCCCGGCTCGCCCTCGGCCCAACGGGCCAGATCCGGACCGCCGTACTCGCATTCCAGATAGAACGGCGCCAACGCGAAGTTCCAGTCGATCACGCGGACGAAATCCTCACGATCGCCCAGGCTTTCGTGCAGCAGGCGATGAACCGTGGCTTCGCGCTTGAGTGCCGCCAGCCGTTCGCCGTCGGCGCTGAACTTGTATACCCGCAGCTCGCCGGTCTTGTCGTGCCGGGCCAGCCAGGACTCGTTGCCACGCGATGGACCCAATTGCTCGCGCAGGCGGAAATGTTCGCGCCCCGGCACGCGCTGACCCGCCGCGAGGTCGAGCCGGCTGTGCAGACGCCGCCCGGATACGGTGCGCTCGACCGGCCCGCACAGGCGGTAACCCACCCGCGGCACGTTGACCAGGCGTTCGTGCGCGGTGGCGCCCAACGCCTTGCGCAACTTGGCCACGGCGTTGGCCAGCACGTTGTCCACGGTCGGGCGCCCGGCCCACACGATGTCGAACAGATCCTGACGCGGCACGACTTCATCGGCCTGGTGCAGCAGGCAGGCCAGCACCTGCAATGGTCGGTGTTCCAGGTCCACCAGCAGGCCGCCCACGCGCAACTCGCCACGCACCTCGTCGAATTCGGCATTGCCGAAGACGTAGCGATAAAGCAGATGTTCGTCGCCAGGCACGAGCTGTTGCATGGGAACCCCCCGAAATCACTATGCCGCAATTGCCTGGGACGTGCGAGCGCCACCCGGGCGTGCACGGCGCGGCGGTTAGCGATCCGTTAGACCGTCGTGACGACTTCGCCGGCCCGACCGTGCGGAAATCCGCAGCATGCCATGCCACCACGCCGACCCGTCGGCCGGAGCAGACCATGCCGCATGCCCAACCATCGATCAACCTGCTCGCCGCACTCGCTCTGTGCGGCGTCGCGGCTTGCGGCGATCGGGTCAGTTGGATCGACGTCGACGCCAGCGGCTGCAACCTGGCCCGGGTCAGCGCGATGAATCGCGACGCCGTGCTCGTGCATCAGATGGGCGCGGTCTGCGCGGTGAATGGCAAGGCCGCCTCCGCCGACCGGCTGCGCTGCCATGGCAACACGCTGCAGGTGGCGTGCCGGGAATGATCGCCAGACCGCCAGCAGATGCCTCCACCACCGAAATTGAGGAACAGACCATGCGCGGAAAAATCATCCAGTACAACGGCGCCGACGGCAGCGGCACCCTCGTGGTCGACGGCAGGCAGCACCGCTTCGTACTCGAGGTCTGGCGCGCCGACAGCGCACCGACCGTCAACAAGGTGGTCGAGGTCACGCTGGACGATGACCTCGTCACCGCGGTGGCCGCGGTCGGCGACGACGTGCTGCTGAAGGAGAAGGCGGCGGAACTTGGCGGCAAGCTCGGCACACTGCTGCACAAGATACCCGCCTCGATGCCGTCGTCCGGCGGCACAGCGCACGGCGCAACGGCAGCGAACGGCGCCTCATCCGCCGCCACAACCGGCGGTGCGGCAATGGCCGGTTCGATCATCGACCGTTACGGCAAGCCGATCCTGGTGGCGTACTTGCTGTTCCTGATCGGCACCCTCGCCTTCAACGCCGTCTCGGTGTCCGCCTTCGGGCAAGGCATGGGCAAATCGCTGTTCGACATCGCCGGCCTGATGAGCCAGCTCGGGGGCAGCGGCGGCGGCAGTATCAAGGCCCTGCTGCTGCTCGCCTACGCCAGCATCGCCATGCCGATGGCATGGCACGACCGCCGCGCCTGGTTTGCCCTGGCGCTGCCCTTGCTGGCCCTGCTGTGGGCGATCTTCTCCACCGTGCATGCCCTCGGTTCGCTGGGCGGCGGCATGGCAGAGGGCATGTCCGACTTCTTCAGCATCAGCTTCGGTTTCTATCTGTCGCTCATCGCTGCGCTGGCACTGGCCGTACTCGGCGTGAAGCGCGCGCTGGGCGCGGCCTGACCGCCGCGCCGGCAGGCCGGCGCGGCAACCCACCCATCCGTACCGAGAAGCGACATGAAAAGCCGTGGAAAAATCCTCCCGACCCTGCTTGCCACCCTGCTGCTCGCCGCCTGCCGTGGCGGGATGAGCGGCACTTATGAAGGCGGCATGGGTTCGCTCACCTTCAACTCCGGCAAGGCCGACGCGACCCTCATGGGCAACACCATCGAGATGGATTACACGACCGACGGCAACAGGATCGTGCTCAAATCGCCGCAGGGCAACCTGGTGGTCACGCGCAACAGCGACGGCTCACTGGACACCCCGTGGGGAACCATGAAGAAGCGTTGAGCCGCGCCAGACGAGTACGAAGGTCCGGCAACAACGCGCGGGTGCCACAACGACGAAGGGGTCGTCGCGCGCGTGCGCCCGCATGAACCGTGCGTACAACCAAGGTCAGATCCGAGCGCCATGAGCGATCTGCGTCCAGGGAGCCATCCGATGAACATCAGGCATGCCGGCAGGATCGCGGGTCGCATCGCCCTGGCGAGCAACATGCTGCTCGCCGCCTGCGGGGAGAGCCTGTCCGGTACCTACAACGATCAGACCGGCCAGGTGCAGCTGACCTTCCGGTCCGGCAGCAAGGTCACGCTCGCGCAACGGACAGCTCAAGCAGTACAGCTGCACCATCGAGAACGACAAGGTGACCGCGAGCAGCAGCGGCGGCACCGTGGCGATCTTCCAGATCGAGGCCCATGGCTGCCTGCACAGCCCGCTGCATACCGGACTGTGCAAGCCGAAGTCGTCCTGACCTTGGCGCGTTGACATTCGCTGCGGCGTACCGCGGCCGGCGACATCGGGGAAGTCGATCACCCGCGCTGACGTGCCGGGTCCACGGGCATGAATCAGCCACCCGCCCCGACGGGCGCCGACGCCACAGGTACCAGGACCGCATCGGTGACGCTGCTGCCGGCCTTGCCGAACACCGAGTGGGTTTCCTCGGTGTGACGCGACAACACCACCAGGCGCGTGCCGATGACGGCCAGCCGGTAGTCGGTGGTGTTGCCGACCTCGATGCTTATCAGCAGCTTGCGCCCCTTCACCTCCATCACATTGCGCACCGCCACCGGCATCCCGTCCGCACCTACCCAGACCATGATCTGGCCGGTGTAGTGCTTGATCGTCATCTGCTGGCTGGCCGAAGCCGGCAATGGCACGTTGAACACGAGCAAGTGCGCAGGCTTGCCCTCGTGGGCCTCGTCGCGCTGGCTGGCCAGCGTGGCGCCATCGAGCTGGCGCGACAGCACCGGCGCGAAGTCGACCATCGGCTGCACGCTCACCGGGCTGAGCTTGCCGAGCAGATCCTCGATCGGGGTGGGCGTGTCCTTGTTCTTCGCATTCAGCGCAGCCTCCTTCGAGGCACGCTGCAGAAGCTCCGGCGAAAAGCCGATGTGCAGGCCGTCGCCTCCGCTGGCCACGCTGACCTGCAACTGCGCCCGGCTGGTCTTGCCCGTATCGCCATCGTCGTGGGTCGTGCTGCTGGTATTCAGCGTCGCCGACAGCGGCTGCGTCGCCTGCAAGCGGTCCAGCGTGGCGCGCAGGTCGGCAACCGCATCGGCCCTCGCCAGGGCGGGCAGCCCAAGGGCGGCAAACAGCATGACGGGAATGAGGCGAGGCGACATGGATCGTTCCTTGCGAAGGCGTGGGAGACAGTATCGCCCGATCGCTTCGAACCCGCGATCGCCCATCCCGCCGCCTTCAAAGGGCGCTGCGGCCACCTCGCAACTTCACCCCGCGCGCTTGTGCGGCACGCCGCGCACGGTCGGATCGAACATGATGCCAACCCGGCTGAATGGCGCATCCCGATACAGGCCCAGCACGCAATGTTCGGCACGCAGCGCGAAATCGGCGTAGTAGACGACGCCGGCATACGGCACGAAGCTCAGGTCCGGTGAACACGAATACATCCGCTGGTAACCGGCGGCCACCAGTACCTTGAACAGCATCAGGCGATGACCGACGGGCACCTGCAATTCGCCATGGCTGTTCTTCAGGTCGTAGCAGTGCTGACCGTCGCACATGCTCAACGGCATCGACTGACTGGCCATGTTCGGCGACAGCCTGATCGTGGCCAGCGGCTGGCTCGGCGCTGGCTGATACATCGGCAGGCCGGCACAACCGCCGAGCATGGCCAGCGCCAGACCTGTGCCGAGGCGACGGGCGATGCGTCCGCGGCGGCTCACGAGCGGGCTCCCTGCGGATGGATATAGGAGGCGTAGCGCTGCTCCACCTCGGCCGCCGACAGGTCGCCCGCCGAATAATTCTGGTCGAACAGGACGAACACCCAGTCGCCCATTGCCCCGG
>Ga0134128_10008595_pt1 | contig 12294 bp, 9 predicted proteins | sample KB31754_FD_96462 | JGI IMG/M metagenome (GOLD analysis project Ga0134128, IMG submission 96462) | Terrestrial soil microbial communities with excess Nitrogen fertilizer from Kellogg Biological Station, Michigan, USA - KB3-175-4 | ecosystem: Environmental > Terrestrial > Soil > Unclassified ...
CACGGGCGCTGCCCTGCATACGCTGTGCTCACATATCCGAGCGCGATCAGCCGCTCCATTGCCGGATACTCCCAGCTATCCAGCGGAAGATACGGTGATCCCATGGACTCAGCGCGCGGCCTGGGTTTTTCACTCCAGTGCGTGATGTCCCACGGCTCCCCACCTAATTCGGGATCGTGATGCGCACGGAAAACCGTCTTCCCCATGTACCAGCCAAGCGCGCCGCCGATGAACACATCCGAAGCAAAGTGTTCTTTTCCTGTAACCCGCGTTAAGGTTATTGCGGAAGCCAGCCCATAGGCTAAAAATTTAGTGAATGGCCCCGGATATTCGTGCGCGATAACGCTGGCAATAGACCATGCCGCAGCCGAATGTTCCGAAGGAAAAGAGCTTCCTCCGGCGAAAAATCTCCCATTTCCGTCTCCCACGAACGGGCGTGGACGCTGCGTAACTTCCTTCAAAGCGTATGCACCCAAGGTGCTATCAATGGCAGCTTCTCCTGCCAGAAATCCTGTTTCGCGCAAGTGGTCGTTGTGCGTCACGCGGCCCCAGAGATATGCGCTTGCCCCTGCTCCCACCAGTGAATAAACGCCATACTTGGAAAATGTCCGGCTCCGGTTGATCTCGCCCGGAGAAACCTGCTTAGAAATCCAACTGTCGCTCGCGATTAGGGCCGTAGAGAAGGCGGCAAATGGAACGACCGTCTTTAGCTTGTTCTTGTTCCACTGCGTTGTGCCATTCGCCCAAAACTGTTTCTGGTCCCAGGCGATGTGCTTCAAAAGGGGCATTCCAATTCTGTTTTGCGGATCTGCATTCGGCGGCAATAGTCCCGAAGGTCCCGGCTTTGAATGCTGCCTCTCAAAGACATCCGGCTTTTTATTGGGTGCCGATTGATTGTTTTCCTGGGCGTGAGCAAAAACCGTAAGCGCCAGAATTAACGGGCCAAGAGCTAAAAGAATCCTCGAATAATTTTGGATCCTCAGCATGGGAGCGGTATCTAGCCGAATCAGAATCCGCCCGCCAAGCTGATGGCCACTCCTACTGCCGAAGCCAATTGCGAAGACTCCAGCACTTGACGCCACTTGTTGCCGCCGCTCAAGGCCTTTTCAGGAACAACGACCATATCTCCGGGGCGGACTTCCGCATCGAGAGCGCCGCCATTAAACAATCCACCCTTGCCGCCTGCAACCGAACCATCCGCCCGCACCACAAAAATGGATCTTTTATCCGCAATATTTGTGGGGCCGCCTGCTTGCCGCAGATACCACTCGGCATTTTTACCTGAACGGTATGTCACAGCCGTTTGGTTATAGACGGCGCCATTGACCATGACGTAATCAGGAATGCGCGGAATTATGAGCACGTCATGCGCGTGCAAGTGCACGTCCCATGGCCCTCCAGCCCAGTCTTTTATCTTTCCGGAAATGTGTACCACTAACCTTCCAGCAGGCGGCGTGCTCTGCAATTTTTTAAGCGTAGACTGCCACTGTAAAAGGGCTGCTCCCTTCGCCATCTTCTGGTCTGGGTCGGCTTCTGGCATTGACTTTAACTCCATGCCTTCCTGTTCAACCCGGGCGATTAAATCGGAGCGGCCCTTGTCTTCGATTTCTCGGACTTCCTTACGTTCCAGGATGGTCCCGTAAACATAGGCATCCCCGCGAAAACCTCCAGCACGTTGCAGAACGGAACTCAGGCGTTCGCCTTCGTGAATCCCAAAACTTCCGGGGTGTGCCACTTCGCCTTTGACCGTAACAAAAGCTCCACGATCATCCCAGCCTGCCTGCCGGCCGACCGATAAAACATCTCCATCGTGCAGAGGAACATCAGCCACTGTATCGCCCGCCATGGCTTTGGCGAGCTCGACGGGTTGGCTCTCGCCCGCATTGCTTTTTCCGTCCACATTGTCATAGCTCGTTAATGCAACTTCGCTGGCATCGGCGCTGCGCTTCAATCCTCCAGCCAGCTTGACCAATTCCGACGCTGTCATCCCTTCTCCCAGCGGATAGCGCCCTGGATTGATCACATCGCCTTCAATCTGCACAGTTGCGGGATCGGTTTTCTGCTGATTTCGCGGGATTAAAATGCGGTCTTTAGGTTGCAAGAGAATGTCATCGCCCTGGTCGCCTTCAAGCGCCTTGGACAAATCAACGCTCAGGACTTTCAATTTTCCATCATCGGTCTTGCGGTAGACCTGCGCATCCTGAAGATCGGCATCCCGGGCCAGTCCGCCCGCCAAATAAATGGCATCGCGCAAGTGGGTGGCCCCGTTGGTTAAATGGTCCCCGGGATCGCGCACTGCGCCGCTCACTGTGATTTGCGGCGGATCTTCGAAGTCATAGCGGCTGAATACGCGTACGGTATCGAACGGTTCCAATGTAATGTCTGAGGCTTTCCCGGCCATGGCGTCGGCAAGATTGAACGCCATAACCACGGGACGATAGTCGGGCGCTTTCAATCGGATAATTTCCGCATGGCGCAAGGAAGGCTCGGGAAGAATATCCGCATAGGAATGAATCAGGTCACTAATCTTCATTCCGTCATGGTAAGGATATTTTCCGGGGTGAAATACGTGTCCATCGAGATAGACCGTTTTATCCGCATAAGGAAGGATGGGAGAAATCCTGATCTGGTCGCCATCCTGCACCTGAAAATTTTCCAGAGCCTGAGTCACGCTTTTTTCGTCGCTCGATTCAGGAATGTCGAGCTGCAACATGGTCCGCTTCTCGTGCGCCACAACGCGTTCAACATCCACATGGCGCAACGTGCCTGAAGGAAGCACCCCACCGGCCAGTTGCAAGACTTGGGCCAGGTTCTTCTCTCCATCCAGCTCATAAATGTCAGGGCGACGCACCATTCCCTGCACGGTAACTTCCGGTCCCATCGGAGGAACCAGAATTGTGTCGCCCGACTGTATATAGCCCATGGATTTGTGCACCCCATGCAACAACAGATCGTAGGCGTCCACTTTTTCGACGAGATCGTCGCCACGGTAGTGATTTATGTTGCGCAGCGATCCGCGGGACGTTGGTCCCCCCGCGGCATATAAAGCATTCAACACTGTAGAAAGCGAACTGATGTCATACGCGCCCGGACGTTCAACATCCCCGACCACATAGACGCGAACGGTGCGAATTCTTCCCAGCGAAACGTCGGCTTCCACATCACGAAACTGGGTGCGCAAAATGGATTGCACCATGTGCTGCACATCTCCCAGAGTTCTGCCTGCCACCTGTACGGTTCCAACTTCCGGCAATCCGACTTGCCCCTGGCGGTCCACTACGCGCCGAATACGTTGCGAAACCGCTCCCCACAGCTCAATGTTTAATCCGTCGCCGGGGCCCAGGACATAATCCGGCCCAACTGGAATATCCATGGGCAAATTGTCTGTATTGCCTGTTCCGTTGCGGAATACATCCGCACCGAAGCGCTCGAGCACAGCGGGCCGCCCGGAAACTTGCTCATACAGGTCATAGAGCGAAGGCACATCCGCGTAAGGATTCGGTTCGCGGCGTATCTGGGGACGGTCTTCATTCAGATCGGCTGCGCTGGGTGAGTTCCACGTTTTAGAGGGGGCGGAGTTTTGCTGGAGAGAAGATGGAGGCGGAAAATCGGCCATGTTCGCAAATGCCCCGTAGTCCGGCATAATGCCCAGTTCGGGTAGGGCCGGCTTGCCCATGGCCAAAGCAGTCGGAGAATCAACATTGCTCTCCTGCCTCGTCGAAGAGGCATTCGCCACCGCAAACGATGCCGGCGAATTGGTGTTGAGCAAAGCTCCCATCTGATCGGGCCTGACCCGTGGCATCGTGCTCGTGTCTCCCATGGCAAACCCGTCTTGATTTTCGAAGCTCTGGTTCAGGCTGGCTTGGTCTAACTGGCGCGCGGGATTGTTGGGCGCCGCTTTCGGTGGAGCGTTAGGCGTCGCTGGCGAGGTTTGGTTGGGTGGCGCGCTGCCATTCGGGGCAGATGGAAAATATCCTTCGGCAGCATTGTTGTGTGTGGCCCAATAGGCCTGCTCCTGATTCAGACCCGCGGTAGCGCCTTTCGTTGCCGCTGCGGTGCCGGCAATGGAAGGCATCATCCCATACCTCGCCCACATAGCGTTTTCGCGATTCGTTTCTTCTTGTGTGGGTTTGGCGCGTATATAGGAACGGTCAACGATCTCATGAGTGGCCAGAATACGAACGCTTTGCTGGTCGCGTAGTAACTGATAAAGCGCGTCATCGGTCAGGTCGGAGGCCTCGAGAACGCGGCCCTGTTCGAAGGCTTTGCGCACCAGCGCTTTCTTTACTTCGAGCAGTAGGCCCGGCTCATTTTGCAAAATGCCTATGATCGTCTCAGCCGAAAATGCCACCTGCTCTTCCGCTTCCTGCTCAGCCTGCGACTTTGCCGGTTCCGTAGCAGTAGCGCGGCCGCGCCCATAACTTTGGGCGAGGGCACTAGACGGCGAAAAATTGGCGATGAGGAAAACGCCAAATAAAAGAGCTATGACAAAAAAGCGCGAGCGCATCAACGATGTACCCATAATCTGTTCCTTGTGCGGGAAATATCCGGAGTGAGATGGAATAAGAACAAAAACCGATGCGGCTTATGTGGAAGGTCTTAAGTCGGCCGCGTCCAACTCCACAGCCACCGAACGCATGAGAACATCCAGCGAAATTACAAAGCGGAGACGGTCTTTTTTGCGAAGAAGAATTCCCTCGAGACCCGCAAGCGGCCCACGCAATACGCGGGCCTTACGTCCGATTTTCAAATAGGGATGGGGCTCGGCGTAAATTCCCTGTTCCAGCCCGTGCCGCAACGCTTCAATTTCAGCATCGGGCAAAACCGCCGGCTGACCATTAAAAGTCACCATGCGCACCACGCCGGGAGTTTGCAGCACCCGTAGACGGTCCTCCCTGCTCGCGTGTACGAAAACGTATCCGGGAAAAAGCACGAGTTCGAGTTCTTTGTTCCTGTCCTTCCAGCGGCGCATGCTTCGGTATAAAGGAAGAAAATATTCCGTGCTCCTTTGCTCAAGGTTGCGCGTCACGACCTTTTCCTGCCGCGGATAGGTATAGACGGCATACCAGGAAGGCGTCTCCGGCCCTGTTAAGCAGGGCGGGGTTACCGTATGATCCGAAGATTGATTCAGGTTCATTAGCAGAGACTTAGGATTCTCACGGCTCCGCCTCCTCACTTACACGGTCCGTGTGAGCTAACCAATTGAAAACACGTCGCTAATTCAACTAAAACCGCTTTACTAACTTGCCTTCCGCAAAGCACGATCCGCGCGGGCTCGCTTCCTAGGCTCACCGCGCAAAATATTCAAAATTCCTTCTTCCGACATCATGATGGCCGTGGAATAAACCCGGGAATTTATGCGGTACAAGACACATCGGTCACTATGGCGCGCCATCACGAGAATCTTCAACGCTGGAAATCGCTTCAACAGGCCTTCGCAAACACGCCGCTGAACATTTGCATCTTTCTCCAGCGTGAGCAGCAGGAAATCCGGATGTAAGCGCTCAATGTGTCCCGTTAGCTCAGAAGGAACAGGATTCTCCAGGGCATTATTTTCGAGAATTTCAATGTCAGGCTGATTTTCCAGCGTGGCAACCACCAGGTCTCGCATGAATCCGGGGCTGTTACCGACTAGTACTCTGACTTTCGGCACTGGTCTTTCCTCGTACACCCTCGATTTACTGATACAACGCAAAAGCTACATCCCGCGCCCAAGTGCTGAGTTAGTCCAGGGCCTGTCGCCTGATATTCCTGGCTTTCAACATTCTCTCTCTTGATATCAGGCAAACTTCTTGGATGCCGCTTTCTTACCTGAGTTGCTTCTGTCCTTAGATTGATCAGGGCAAAATGGGAGGCGGCTTAAGGTTTCCTACTTACCCGCCAATGGAGCGCGGGTTTAGCTGATTTTCTTGCAGCGCTTTACAGAACAGGGCTTAAAGAAACTAGCGGAAAAAAGCCCCTAAATAGGACCATGACCAAAAGTGTAAACGGAAGAAAAACGCAGAGAACCTTTCTTTATAGACGGGGTTACCAAAAATCATTTAAAGTATGTTCCTCGGCCAAAATCCTGAGCGTGCCTCCCCGTGAAATATCGGGTGAAGAGGCGAACCGTTGCAGCCGGAGGGGGAGGCAGCGGTAGTCGTGGGGACCTTGTAATCCGCGCTTCGTCTGGGTACGGGAGTGTAAGAATGAATGAAGCGGCTAGTGCCGCAGTATTTTTGCTTGCGCAGAACCGTCTTCTGCGTGAAGCACTGACGCGTATTCTTTGCAAAAAGAATGACCTGGTTGTAGTGGGATCCTGCTCGCTTACTCCCACAGCGCCGGATGAGATTACCAATGTCGGCCCAGACGTCCTGGTCATGGATTCCTTTGGCACAAGCTCGTCCCAATTGGAATTTCTTCGTGAGATACAGCGTTCCCTACCCGGCTTAAAGGTCGTTCTTATTGGGATGGATGCTGACGAACAGCTCTTCCTTCAGGCCGTGCGCGAAGGGGCCTTGGGCTACGTTCTGGAAGATGCTTCAGCCATCGAGGTGGTCAACGCCGTCCGCGCGGTTGCCATGGGCGACGCGGTATGTCCTCCCCATCTCTGCTCCACTCTTTTTCGTTATGTGGCGCGGCAGGGCAGCAACATTCCCAATTTCCATGTTCGTATGAGCCTGGGATTAACCAACCGCGAACAGCAGTTGGTCTTGCTTATCGGCAGGGGAATGACGAATAAGGAGATTGCAAGCCAGTTGCAGCTCGCCGAACAGACCGTCCGCAATCATGTTCACCGCATGTTGCGCAAAGTCGGCGCGAACGACCGTTTTGCGGTCGTGGAACTTTGCCGCATGCAAGGCCTGCCCATCTAATTCATTTATTGAAAAAATTCAGCCGGACGGCCAGTGAGCCGCTCGATCCGCTTGGCAATGGGCGGATGCGTGGAAAACAAATTGCCAAAGTTCATCCCCAGCAACGGCTGAATAATGAACAAGTGCGCCGTGGATGGAGTTCCGGCCATAGGCAGACGCCGCGAATAGGCATCCAGCTTTTGCAACGCGCTTGCCAGCGCGTAGGGGTTGCCGGTGTAATGGGCGCCGCTTTGATCGGCCTGATATTCCCGCGAGCGCGAAACCGCCAACTGAATCAGCATGGCTGCGAATGGCGCCACAAACAGCATGAGCAACGCTGAGAGCCCGCCGCCGCGATCATCGTCACGCTCATAGCCGCCGAAAATCATGGCCCAGCGGCCCATTTCCGCCGCGTAAGTAATGGCACCTGCGATGGTGGCTGCGATTGAACTGATTAAGATATCGCGGTTGCGCACGTGACCAAGTTCGTGGGCCAATACGCCTTCCATTTCTTCGTCATTCAATAAATTCAGAATGCCATGCGTCACGGCCACCGAAGCATGTTGGGGATTCCGGCCGGTGGCAAATGCATTGGGAGAATCAGTCGGAATCACATAAATTTTGGGCATGGGAATGCCAATTTTTTGCGTGAGCCGCTCCACAATGTTGTAAACGCGCGGAAGTTCTTCCCGCGATACAGGTTTGGCGCGATAGGCCGCCAACGCCAATTTGTCTGAAAAGAAATAGGAAACAAAGTTCATCACAGCGGCAATCACAAGCGCAATGATCATGCCGTTTTGACCGCCAAACACCCGGCCAAGGAATAGCAACAGCAGAGTTAATGCTGTAAGGAGAAACGCGGTCTTGAATGTATTTCCCATAAGTCTTACCTGCAATATAGATGTTACTCTGGCATCTCTCGATTCTTACCAGATCAGCATCTGTTTCTCTATAAAATCATTGCAAATTCGGCGTAAAAAGCTCACCAAAAGGCTATAAAGCTTCAAATTCGGCGGTAAATTCGCGATGACGAACGTCAGCGGCTTTCACCAGCGCCTGGAAGATTGCCCGCGAACGAGGATCATCCGCAAAGGACCGCTCCGGGTGCCATTGCACCGCCAGAATGAAGTGGTCCGGCGTTTCCCCTTCCAGAGCTTCGAGAATGCCATCTTCCGGACAGCGGGCCACGATCCGCAAACCGTCTCCAACGATCTCCGCCGATTGATGATGGCTCGAATTCACAGGCGCAAGCGGCGTATTACTTCCGCCGCTTGCCCGTAGACCAAGAATTTCAGCCAATTTGGAATCCGCTTCGACGGTTACCTGATGAGCAACGGCGATATCGCGCCCGGCCTCATGGTTAACTTTGCTTTCAATATGCTGCAGCAATGTCCCCGAACGGTAGACATTCAGGATTTGCAGTCCATAGCAAATCCCTAATATCGGCTTGCGCATGTTGTAAGCATCCTGGAGCAAGAGCTCATCTACGGTGTCTCTGTGGGAATCGGCATCTGCTGTGTGTGAATCGCGCGCTGCGCCGTATTTTGCCGGATCGACGTCAGCTTTGCTGCCCGGCAAAACCACGGCATCACAGCTCTCAATCAGCTTCATGACTTGCGCGGGCGGCAAATCGAGAGGAATGCGAACGGGAGTTCCACCCACGGCTTCAATTGCATGCGCATATTGCGGATAGGCTCGTTCGCCGTATTTCGCATCGGTCGAATGCGGCAAAGGAATGGCTATATGCGGAGGCACATTTCTATTTTACGATGCGCGCTTGCAGTAATGCCCGCGATCACAATGGGATAAAAAATCAGCCGGCGTTCTGGATTCCCGCCAAGGCTTTTGACTCCCGATAATGGCGAACTTCCATAACCGTTACTGTAACCAGCGCAATGGCAGCACACGCCACCGCTACCGGCAACGCGACATCCCGGTAAGCAATGGGCATATTCGGGTGAACACCGCGAGCGGCGGCAGTGAGGGCGACGCCAAGAATCCCCAGGAGAAGACTGGCGGCAAGCGCCAATAATGTCAACAGAATCGTAAGGCAAAGGATCCGCGCCATAACAAGTATCCAGGATGGCCGTGGCGCGGGAGCATTTACTGCGGGCATGGAAAAAGCTTACACCAAATTGCTGTGCCTTTTCACTATAGATGCCCGCCTGGGAAGGCTGGCCGTGGTTTCAGAGAAAATGAAAGGGTGGGTTACAATATGGCTCATGTCACCAGCAACATCGGCCATTACCCGGCAACCCGCCGAAGTGGTCCGTCAAAGTCCGGTATCGCAGGCGGCGAATGGCATTTGCTATGCCGCAGTGGGTGAAATTAACGTTTCCAGCAGCGATATGGAACGGATGGTGGCTGTTGTACCCCGGGCAGCGGCGGCGGCATTGCAGCGCAAAGCTTATTATTTTGTACCGCTTACGGTGAACCAGGGCGATGACACCGTGATTGCCGACCGCTACGATGTTTCCCTTAGCGATAATGCCGTTTGTCACCGCAATTTGAATCTGGGCGATTCGCAGTGCGTATTCATCTCCACCCGGCTGATGGACGACAAATTTTCGGTCGCGTTTGAGTTTTACATTAACGTTGGGCACGCCCTGGTTGAACAAGCGGGAGTGTCACGGGAGTTTGCCGATTTGGTCTGGAAGCAAGTCGAGGCGAATGCCAAGGGCGAGACGTCGCTTGACGCCTGGGAATCCCGGAAGCTGGCTACCTCATTAGGGCCGGACGTAGAGAAACACAAAAACGAGTACTTTGCGGCGGCTTTTTCCGATGCAATCTCGATTTATCTTTTGTCGCTCTACCTCGATTTCGACTATTACGATCTGCGCGAACGCGACTATTCTCTGCTAGCTCCGGCGCAACTAGCGGAACGGCTGCGGAAAATCGCCGAGATATTTCCACCTAACCCCGGCTTTGACTTCGCTATTTACTACAAGAGACGCAGCTAGCGGTTTTTCGTACCGTCTATTTCTCCGCAAATTTTCTCCACCGAAAAAGCGATCACGCTCCTAATCCGCGCGTTTCCACTTTTCGGGCGCGTATCCAGCTTGTAACTTGCGGGAATTATGCGGTTTGCCTGACTCTAGATTCAAAACAGCTAGAGAGGTTTCTATGCTTCCTATTCACACCCGCATTGAACGAACCGAGCGGTTACTACGCCGGATGGAACAAGATGCGCCGCTAATGGCGGTGCGTGTAGCTCCGCTCGCAGCCGACCATCGCGCCTCGGCCATTAGCTACGCCGAATTATTGCGCAGCCAGGCCCGCGCGGAGTTGGCAAAGCTTATGGAAGAGCGGCGATTCAGCGAGATGACTTCCACCGCTCCGCAACCTGCGGACTGAGCGGCGGCATTGATGCTGTCGCAATAGGCGCATTCATCGCACTCAATTAAGTTTGCAAAAGGATTGTCTCTCAGGAATTCCCGGAAGAGCTCGCGCTGGCACTCCACATAAAACTAGGCGTATCGTAGGGGTTCGGGCCGAAGCGGCCATCTACCTATCAAAGAGGATATTTCATGTCCCTGTTTGCAAGCCTCTCGTCTGCAATCCTGATTGGCGCCGTAATTATTCCCGCGGTTGCGCAGAGTTTCCCTGCCAACCAGCCGCCCCTATGGAGCGCAAAGCCCGATATTCCGGCATTTGAAAAGATTGAGAATGACCATCTGGCGGCAGCGCAACGCCTGGTGGATAAGCTTACAGCGGCAAAAGGCAAGCGGACGGTTGAAAACACTCTCGCGCCTTTTGATGAAGCGTTGACGCAGATCAATACGGCAAATTATTTCGCCGGCCTGATGCAACAAGTCCATCCTGACGCCAAGTTCCGCGACAGCGCCACAGAAATGGTGCGCAAGGCGAGCGCAGCCCTGACCGCCCTTTCGCTGAACCGTGATGTGTACAAGGCGCTGGCCGGCATGGACATTTCGAGGGCAGATGCGGCCACACAATATTATGTGCGGCGGCAACTGCTGGAATTCCGCCTGGCGGGTGTAGACAAAGATGACGCGACCCGGGCGAAATTGAAGGCACTCAATGATCAACTGACGGAAGAGCAGTCCATGTTTGACCGCAATATTTCCGACGGGCAAAGGACCGTGGAAGCCACCCCGGAGGAACTGAACGGCCTGCCGGCGGACTATATTGCGCGCCACAAGCCCGGCCCGGACGGAAAAATAAAAATTACGACCGAATATCCCGACATTCTGCCGGCAATGCGCTTCACCAATAGCGACTCCCTGCGCCGCCGGCTGTCCGAAGCTTTCAATAACCGGGCGTATCCGAAGAATCAGGAAGTGCTTGAAAGCATGATGAAGACCCGTTACGAAATCGCCACGCTGCTCGGCTATCCTTCGTGGGCGGACTACAACGCGGCCGACAAGATGATTAAAAAAGGCGAAAAGATCGGGGCCTTTATCCAGCAGGTGAATGATGCCGCCCGGCCCATCGCCAAGCGCGAGTTCGAAATGCTTCTGGCGGAGAAACGCAGGACCGATCCCAAAGCGACAGAGATAGGCGATTACGAAGAGAGTCACCTGGAAGAGCTGGTCCGCCGCTCGCGCTATGACTTCGATTCGCAATCGGTGCGGCCGTATTTTCCGTTCATGAAGGTCAAGCAGGGAGTGCTGGATACCGCTTCCAAGTTGTTCCATGTCACCTTCCGCCAGGAACAGAACGTTCCCGCATGGGATCCGCTGGTTGAAACCTGGGATGTAATTGATAGCGGAAAAGCAATTGGCCGCTTCTATTTAGATATGCATCCGCGGGAAGGCAAATACAGCCACGCGGAAATGGCCCCGGTGCTGGACGGCGTCCGCGGTAAGCAGCTTCCGGAAGCGATTCTGGTGTGCAATTTTCCCGAACCGACCGCCGACGATCCGGGCCTCATGGAATACAACGATGTCGTGACGTTCTTCCACGAATTTGGCCATCTTATGCACTGGATTCTGGGCGGGCAGCAGCAATGGGCCGGCATCAGCGGCATCACCATGGAGTCTGATTTCGTCGAAGCGCCTTCGCAGATGCTGGAGGAGTGGATGCACAGTCCGCAGGTGCTCGCGACCTTTGCCCGGAATTACAAAACGGGAGAGCCTATCCCGGCAGATCTCGTCAGCCGCATGAACCGTGCCTCCGCATTCGGACGCGCCATCTGGGTCACCCGCCAAAACAGCTATACGGCCATTTCCTACGACATTTACAAAGATAAGCCGCAGGACGTGAACCTTGATGCCGTTTGCCGCCACGCCACAGAAGCTTATACCGATTTCGCGCCTCTGCCCGGCACTCACATGTTTGCATCGTTCGGGCATTTGGGCGGATATTCCTCCGCCTACTACACCTACCTTTGGGACAAAGTGATTGCAGAAGATTTCTTTATGCAGTTTGATCAGAACGACCTTCTTGCCGGGCCTACTCCCATGCGCTACCGCCGCGAGGTGTTGGAGCCGGGAGGATC
>Ga0134128_10008597_pt1 | contig 12293 bp, 13 predicted proteins | sample KB31754_FD_96462 | JGI IMG/M metagenome (GOLD analysis project Ga0134128, IMG submission 96462) | Terrestrial soil microbial communities with excess Nitrogen fertilizer from Kellogg Biological Station, Michigan, USA - KB3-175-4 | ecosystem: Environmental > Terrestrial > Soil > Unclassified ...
CACAATATCCATAGAGAGGTCACGCAAAGAATCCACAATAAAGCTTATTGTTATGCCAATAAAGCAAAAAGATCCCCAAATGTGGAATTTCAAATAAAGCTTTTAAAACAGAAAATTTACTTGAAAAGTACATGTCTCAAAAGGCTCAAACAAAGAGAATCAGAATCTTGGTTTCAAAATTAGGGCTTGATGGTCACGACAGAGGGGCTCTGGTACTATGTAGAGCATTCAGAGATGCAGGCATGGAGGTAATCTATTCTGGGCTGTTTGCAACTCCTGAAAGAATAGCCCAGATAGTAGAAGACGAAGATATTGATGTTGTTGCACTAAGTCTCCTAAATGGCGCACATCTTACCCTGTTTCCTAGAGTTGCAAAAGCAATCAAGGACAAGGGAATAAACGATGTACTAGTAATTGGCGGAGGAGTCATACCCGAAGATGACAAACCGGCACTTGAAAAATCAGGGGTGCTTGGAAACTTTGGACCGGGAACCCCACTTCCATCAATAATTGATTTTATCCAGACAAATCTTTCAAAGAAGTAAATTTATTCTGTAGAGTCTGGCCACATCATTTTTCGCATGTCTTTTCCTACTTTTTCTATCTGATGTGCAGTTATTTCGTTCATGAATCTGTCAAAAGAGTTCTTGCCATTCTTTTGATAGTCGGAGATCCATTCTTGGTTGAATGTTCCATCCTGAATCATCTTTAGTGCTTTTTTCATTTTTTCTTTTACATCTTTATCCATAACCATCGGACCTCTTGTCAGTCCACCATATCTTGCAGTCTCACTTACTCTTCTGTACATTCCTGCGATACCATATCGCTGAATCATGTCAACTATTAGTTTTAGTTCATGTAAAACTTCAAAGTAGGCAATCTCTGGTTGGTATCCTGCCTCGACCAAGGTTTCAAATGCATTCATGACCATAGAAGCAGAACCTCCGCAAAGGTCTACCTGTTCACCAAACCAATCAGTCTCTACTTCTTCTTTGAATGTAGTTTCTATTACACCGGCTCGTGTACTTCCCAAACCTTTTGCAATACCAAGTGTTCGCTCCCAAGCTTTCTTGGTATAATCTTGGTATACTGCAACAATTGATGGTGTTCCAAATCCTTGTTGGTATGTTTCACGAACCTTTGAGCCAGGACCTTTTGGAGCAATCATGATCACATCAACATCTTTTGGTGCCTGTATCCAACCCCAATGGATTGCAGCTGCATGAGAAAATGAAAGTGCTTTTCCTGCAGTCAAGTTTGGTCCAATTGATTCCTTGTAGACTTTAGACTGGACCATATCTGGAATCAATACATGAATAATGTCTGCTTTTTGGCAAGCCTGTGGAATTGCCATAACTTGGTGACCATCTTGCTGTGCCTTTTTCCAGCTTGCGCCTGATTCTTGCAAGCCAACTATAACGTTAAGACCAGAATCCTTGAGATTATTTGCCTGTGCATGTCCTTGAATGCCATAGCCAAGTACTGCGATTGTCTGATTTTTGATTAGATCTAAATTAACATCTGCATCTTTCCAACTTTTAGCCATGGGTGACACTGGAAATCAAGGAAATAAAAACTTACAACTAATCCAAAAAACGGCACCTAGAGCAGATCATGACACAATACCGCAAAATAGACTCAGATCGTAATCTCTTTTCCACAGACAGTACACCTGACAACTGTCTTTTCAGATGGTACCCTGTCAAACTTTTTGGAGCCACATCCCGGGCATATTGGACATGCTCTGACTTTTTCCATACATGATTCATTAACAACACAAAGATATCACTTGCGTTTTTCCAACATGGAAAAATAGAGTTTATCTAAAAGATTTTTCAAGAGTTACCAGTTGAGTGAGTTTATCAATTTTTCATCAGATGACGAGGATGCAAATATAGAATATTTGTACAACATTGGTCTATCGCATGCAAAAAGAGGCAACCCGCGCGATGCCATATTTTATTTTGACAAGGTTTTACAAGTAGAACCGGATCACACCAATGCACTTGCAAACATGGGAAATGCACTTGGAAAACTTGGCAAATATGACCAGGCAATTACATGTTATGATAAAATTCTAAAAAGCAATCCAGAACATGCCATATGTCTTCTCAACAAGGGACTTGCCCTTCATTACCTTGGGAGGTATGATCAAGCAGTCACATGTTATGATAAAATTTTATCAAAGACTCCAGAGAATGCAAGTGTATTATACCACAAGGCTTGCACCAAGGCGTTACAAAAAGACAGCGAGCAGTCATTATCATTACTTGAAAGTGCAATACTAATTGATGGACAATATGCAGAAAAGGCTTCAAGAGACAAAGATTTTGATTCTTTATACAACGACCCACGATTCAAGTCACTCACAGCGTAAATACCCAATAGAAAAAAATACTATGAGAGAAATACCAAAGTGTTGATTGTTGGAATAATAGGTACAGGTCTTCTTGGGAGTGCCATTGCAAAGCGTCTTGTCTCATCTGGGTTTACGGTTCACGCATACAACAGGACGAGGAAAAAGGTAGATGCATTAAAAAAATTAGGAGTCCATGTAGAGGATACGCCAAAAGCACTTGCAGAAAAATGTGATGTTGTCATCATGATATTAAAAGATGCTCCAGTTATCGAAAAACTGGCATTTGGCAAAAACGGTGTGGCACATGGAAAACACAGTGGATTAATAGTTGCAGACATGAGCACAATCAGTCCCATATCATCAAAAAAGATTGCCAAGAAATTTGCTGACAAGAAAATTTCAATGATTGATACTCCAGTGATGGGAGGTCCAAGCTTGGCAGAAAAGGGTCAGATGATAGTCATGGTAGGAGGCAAAGAGGAGACATACCAAAAGTGTAAGCAAGTATTAGATAAAATCGGAGAAAAAACATTTCATCTTGGCAAGAACGGGGCAGGCCATGCAATGAAGCTTGCAATGAATTCCCAGATAGCAATTCTTGCCCTTTCACTATCAGAGGGAATCATACTTGCAAAAAAATCAGGACTGGACCCAATGATATTTCTTGATGTCCTAAATTCTACGTACTTTAAGACAGGAATGAGTGTAAACAAGGGACCAAAGATGGCAAAAGGAAACTTTGAGCCAAGTTTCTTTTTGAAGATGATGCAAAAAGATCTTGATGAGATAGATTATACCGCAAGGAAGTTTGGAGCAAACATGCCAGTGTCAAGACTCGCAAATAAAATATACAAAAAGGCAATCAAGAAAGGTTTTGGAGATATGGATTACACTGGAATTCTGGCATATCTTGAAAGATCAAAATAAAAATCACAGTTCTTCTGGAGGCTTTATCTTTCTGAAACTAAAGAATATTCCAACATCATAGACAATCTTTAGCACTCCACCTATAACAAAGGGGGCAGAAAGCGAGAGCGTCTGTATTATTATTCCAGTAATTGACGGGCTTATTGCCTGGGATATGTTTCGGGAGGTATTTGTAAATACAGCAGCAGGAATTCTCTCATTTTCACTCACTACACCCATGATATACGATTGCCTAGTTGGGACATCCATCTGGGATAGACTCATCCTTGCAAAGAGCAACGATACTGCAATAGATAGAGATGGAGCAAAGGCAAGCAGTATCAGTAAAACATTTGATGGAATGTGTGTAAAGACCATCGTATTTACCAGCCCTATCTTTGACGCAATTTTTGTAGAGGCCACGTATGATATTGCAGTCAATACACCTGAAACTGCAAATATGTATGACAGCGAAGAAAGATCTGCACCAAATTTTGTGTAAAACCAAAATGAAACAATGCTTTGTATTACAAATCCTCCCCCAAACGAATCAATTGCAAAAAGCGAGGACATTTTCACAATGATGTTTTTAGATTGTGGAGAGATGTTTTTCAACGAGAGACTAGACTTTGCACTTTCTTTTACTTCGATATTTTTAGAAAGCATCAGGTAGATTACAAGAACCACAACTGCACATGCGGCATAAATCAAAAATAATGACTTTATTGCTCCTATTTTATCAAATCCATAATTTTGTAACACAGATGGCAGACCCGATAACAGTACACCTGCTGACATGGCAAAAGTTCCAACTGCATTATAGATTGCAAATATCGAATTTCTTTTCTTGATGTCACGTATGGTTTGTGGTAACATGGCTTGCTCTAGTGACAAAAATGCTCCAACTTCAGATCCTGTGACGTTTATTGTTCCAACAAGTGCTGCAATTACAAGTGCAATATAATTACTTGTTACAAAAAATATTATCGATGATACAATCATCAGTGCGGCATATATGACTAGAATTTTTCTTCTGCCAATTTTGTCAGCATATGCACTTGATAAGAGATTGAAAAATATGCTGTTTACAAGCGTAGCAGTAAGGACAATGCCAACTAGAATGTCGTCAAATCCCACTAGTTTTAGATAGATTGCAAGAATTACGCTAAGAAATCCATATGAGAAAGTCCTGACAATTCGTGCCCCAAGTAAAAGCTTACCGTCTCGTGATATCCACTGTAGACTCATTTGCCAAGTTTTGCCTTGTTGGCCTCAATGTCAGAGGCTTCAATTTTTTTGAATAAAGGTGATGCTGCGCCAATCTTGTGACCCTCAGGTATCTTGATTTCAGACATGGATCCCCAGGATTGTTCTGATACGGAACCTGCCATGCCAAGCTGTTCCCACATCTTCTGTGAAGATTCTGGCAAGAACGGGTATAGCGATATTGCCAAGCTTCGAACAGCATTTACGGAAACAAACACACAGTTGCCAGAGCCTGCCCCACCTTTCCATGGTTCTTTTTTCTGGAAATACTGGTTAAAGTGCGCAGAAAATTCTATGATCTTTTTCAGTGCCTTGTCAAGACTGTTGTTTTCCATCAATGGTGTCAGCTCGCTTGAAAAATTGTTAATTTTTTCTTGGGCTTCCTTGTCACTAGAGTCAAACTCTGTTACATTAGGTACCACACCTGCCATGCTTTTATGGGTAAAGCCAAGTGCACGGTTGATAAAATTTCCAATGTTTCCAATCAGTTCAGAATTAATTCTTGATGCAAACTCTTCCCAGTCAAAATTAAGATCATCTTGGCTGTAGGGAGTTATCAGTGCAAGATAGAATCGCAGGTAATCTGCAGGATATATTCCAAGAAAGTCCTTGAGCCCAATGTACCAATTACGACTCTTTGATATTTTTTTAGACTGGAGCATCAAGTGGCCCCGAGTTGGGATATAATCAGGCAACTTGAATTCACTTTTAATTCCAATTCTCATTGCAGGCAAGAACAGGTAATGGTGATACACGATATCTTTTCCAATGAAATGGTAAATGTCTGCAGAGTTCCAGAATTCTTTTCCGTCAAGTCCCTTTTCGTCTAGAAACTTTAGCGCAGTAGAGATGTATGCCAAGTGGTTGTCAAACCATCCATAGAATACCTGTCCCTTGGCACTATCAAGCGGAATTGGGACACCCCAGTTCATGTCTCGTGTGATATCCCAGTCAACTAGGCCTTCTTTTATCCAGTTTTGTACGTATTTTTTGACGTCTTTTTGTAGATGAGAGTCAGATTCCAGCCACTGGTTTAGTTCATTGACAAAGTTTGTCAGTTTGAAAAAGTAGTGTCTTGTATTTTCTTTTGTAGGAGGATTTTTGCAGATAGAGCATTTTGGATCCTCAATCTCTTCTGGCACCCTGCCACACTTTTCACACAAGTCAGAGTATTGATCTTCTGCCTTGCAGTACTGACATCTCCCTAGAACGTATCTATCAGGGAGGAATTTCTTGTCAACGGTACAATAAAACTGGATTATCTCTTTTTCGTAGATGTGGCCATTTACCTGTAATTTTTTAAAGACATCTTGCACAAATGCTACGTTTTCTGGAGAGCTTGTGCGATAAAAAAAATCAAACCCTATTCCAAATGATGTAAAGTCTTTATGGTCTCGCTTGTTCCAGATTTTTACATATTCTTCCGGAGTCTTGTTTTCTTTCTCAGACTGGATTAAAATTGGCGTACCAAAATCATCAGATGCACAAAAGTAATAGGCTTCGGTGCCATTTAATTTTAAAAATCTAGTTGTTATATCAGCTGGCAAGTAAGTGGATGCGACATGACCAAGATGTATCTCTCCGTTTGCATATGGTAATGCGCTTGTTATGATTGCCCTTTTCATTATCAGGGTAAAGTTTGTGTCTGATTTAAGCTATGCCCAGCTTTGACCGTATTTTATCTGAGCTGCAGTTGGCTTGTCCATTTCTACATTCATTGCCTTAAGTGCATCCACTGCAATCTGGATATCAATTTCTTGTGGAACTGTTATCACATTCTTTCCTATTTTTTTATGGTTCTTTGCAATGTATATCATAGATAGTAACTGATTTGAGAATGATTGTGCCATGACTTCGGGCGGGTGTCCTTCTGCTGCAACAAGATTTGCAATTCTTCCCTTTCCAATCAAGTACATTTTCTTGCCATTCTTGAGAACACATTCATCAAGATTTGGTCTTACTTCTCGTACAGATTTTGATTCAGTTAACAAGAATTTGGCATCAACTTCAACATCAAAGTGTCCAACATTACCCATGATTGCGCCATTTCGCATTGTAATGATATGTTCTTTTCTGATTACTCCGGTCTGACCTGTTGCTGTGATAAATATCTCTCCGGTCTTTGCGGCGTCAGCCATTGGAGCAACTTCAAAACCATCCATGTGAGCCTCTAATGCTCGCACAGGATCAACTTCGGTAACAGTAACTTTGGCACCCATTCCACGGCATCTTGATGCAACTCCCCTTCCTACCCACCCATATCCTGCAACAACGACTCGTTTTCCTGCAAACAACAAGTTCATTGAACGTAGATAACCATCAATTGTACTTTGACCTGTTCCATATCGGTTGTCAAACATGTGTTTTGTATAAGCATCATTTACTGCAATTACTGGATATTTCAATTTCTTTTCTTTTGCAAGTGCCTTTAGTCTTATGACACCTGTTGTTGTTTCTTCAGTTCCTCCCAAGACTTTCATGGAAGCAAATTTCTTGTTACCGTGTATCTTGCTGTGGCTGTCAGAACCATCGTCTGTTAAGATCTGGGGCTTGTGGCTGAGCATCTGGTCGATACACCAGTCATACTCTTTTGAGGTCTGACCAGTCCAAGCATAAATGTGAATTCCATTTTCAGCCAAGAATGCGGCAATGTCATCCTGTGTTGAAAGAGGATTTGCAGCACATGCACTTACATCGGCACCAAGTTCTTTTGCGCCCATTATCAAGACAGATGTCTCTTTTGTAATATGGAGACAGATTCCGATGCGTAGCCCTTTGAGAGGCTGAGATTTTTTTAATCTAGATATAGTATTAGTGAGAATTTGCATGTGATCGCGAGCCCATTCATATGACATCTTTCCCTTTTCTGAAAGGCTTGGATCTTTTACTTGGCTCATGGTAAACCACAATTTTTGGGGATATAAAACAGTATCAGAAATGACAATCTAAATATTGGATAGATTTAGTTTTACAAAACATGGCATGGAAAAAGGTAGCAGAAAAAGATGCAGTTGCCCCAGGAAAAGGCAAAGAGTTTCTAGTTGACGGCAAGAGAATCGCAATATTCAACCAGAACGGTTTTCATGCACTGGATTCAGTATGTGTCCACCAGGATGGATCACTTGCACCGGGCAAACTTGATGGGGATATTGTAGAATGCCCACTTCACTTTTGGCACTATAACATCAAGACCGGAGAACTACAGGACTACATCAAGGGGGTCAAGCTTCAGACATATAATGTCGAAGTAAAAAAAGATGGAATCTACCTAGACGTTTGATAAGTTTAATTTCTTACAGTCATTTTAAAAAACATTGAATCGTAAAATAATCGAAGATCTAGTCAGACAAGACTATGATTCAATCCAGAATAAAATCGGGAATTTTCTAAAAGATGAAATTGAAAAAAGAAGAGCAGGCGGACTTGTCTTTGGTTTAAGCGGAGGAATAGATTCTGCAGTAATCGCATCACTTTGTGCAAAATTTGCCAAGGAAAAATCTCTTGCACTCATCATGCCAAACGCAAAGATTACTCCAAACAGCGAGACAGAAGACGCAATAAGGATAGTTGACAAGTATTCAATCGAATACAAGCTAATCGACATTGGTTTTATCCACAAAGAATATTCAAAGTATCTAGAACAAAATCCGTTAGCATTTGGAAACCTAGGGGCAAGAATCCGTGCAAACGTGTTATACTATTATGCAAATGCAAGAAACTCACTTGTACTTGGTTCATCAGACAGAAGTGAGTTTCTGATAGGTTACTTTACAAAATTTGGTGACGGTGCATCAGACTTGCTTCCCATTGTATCATTGTATAAAACCCAGATACGTGAGCTTGCAAAAAGTCTAGGAGTGGAACAAAACATCATCTCCAAGCCAAGTGGCCCACACTTGTGGGAGGGTCATACCGCTGAAACAGAACTGGGCCTAAATTATGAAGAAATTGATTCCATATTACACTGTACGATAGACAAGGGACTTGCAATTGATGAGACAGCAAAGATAACAGAAATTCCAATTTCTGATGTTGACAAGATCTATAGGATGTACAAAAAAAGCGAACATAAAAGAACCATGGCAACACCATGCACCATATAGAATAACATGAGAATTTTTGACACGCTGTCTGTGACAGAGAAGAATGTGGATACATCAAATTCTGTCAGAATCTACCTGTGTGGTGTCACAGTGTATGATGAGAGCCACATAGGCCATGCAAGAACCATCATAGTGTTTGACACACTAAGAAGATACCTAGAATCAAAAGGAATCAAGGTCAATATCGTCCAGAATTTTACTGACGTTGATGATAAAATAATCAATAGGGCAAGACAAGAAAATACCTCTGCTGGAACCATCACTGAAAGATACATAAAAAATTATTTTGATGATTTTGACAAGCTAAATGTAAAGAGGGCAGACTTGTACCCCAAGGCAACAGAACATATCTCAGACATGATAGATCTCATAAAAAGTCTGATTGAGAAAGGGTTTGCATATACATCCAAAAATGGAGTATATTTTTCAGTATCTAAATTCAAGGAATATGGAAAACTATCCAAGAAAAAAATAGACGAGTTGGTAGCAGGTTCCAGAGTCGAAGTAGATGAAACAAAAAAAGATCCACTTGATTTTGCGTTGTGGAAATTCTCTGACGAGTCTCCAGCATGGGAGAGCCCATGGGGCACGGGCAGACCTGGATGGCACATTGAGTGCTCTGCCATGAGTCTGAAATATCTTGGAAGCAACTTTGAGATACATGGCGGTGGACGAGATCTGATATTTCCACACCATGAAAATGAGATAGCCCAGTCAGAGTCATTTTCTGGAATTAACTTTGCTAAAATTTGGATGCATGTAGGAATGGTTACAATAAACGGTGAAAAAATGTCAAAGTCTCTTGGAAATACAAAGTCAATTGACCACGTTCTAAAAAAATGGGGTCCAAATATAATCAGACTATTTTGCCTCTCAGGACATTACACAAAACCAATTGATTATTCTGAAGATATTCTGAAGGAGACCATAACAAAGTGGCGTCAGGTGGAAAACTGTTACTATGAGATGATTTTATCAGATGATTCCCAGGCAACTGAGGGATTAGACCATGTAAAGAATATTGTTTTAGAATCAAAGACAGAGTTTGATGGTGCACTTGAATCGGACTTTAACACTCCACTTGCACTCGGGGCTTTTTTCAAACTTGTCAAAAACATCAATCAACTTGCATCATCTGAGAAATTAACAAAGACGATATCAGATACTGTCTTGCCAGTATTTCAAGAAATGTCATCAATTCTTGGTTTGAATGTCATCCATGTAGCAGACGAAGAAAAAAACAACATATCAAATCTTATCCGACAGCGAGATACGCTGCGCAGTCAGAAAAAATTCCAAGAGGCAGATGAAATTAGAAAACAAATCTCAGACATGAATATTGTCCTAATTGATCACAAAAACAAGACACTCTGGATGAAGCAAGAAAAAATCGGTATCGAATCCTAGGACTTTTTGGTTTTTGCACTAACTAGGGATACAATGTCTCTGTCTCGCAATTGATAATTCACAGGTAGCCTTACTCCATAGCGTACATCTTTTGCATAGAGAAGACCCTTTGTAAGATCAGTATGAATCTCTTTTGCCAGGTCTTCAACCGTCGCACCGTCTTTTAGCAAGATCAAGTCTGGCAGTATTCTACCCTTTTTGTCGGAGAGGTTTTCAGGATTTGCTACAGGGTATATGGAATTCATCTTTAGTAACTTGAATACAGTAACATTGATTGCAAACTGGACACCAGTTCTCATGTACTCGCCCAATATTCCTTGTGTAATAAAATCAAGTGCCTCTATCTGTTTTTTGTTTAGCTGCTCCTTGTGCAATATCTCAAACTGTTCTGATCCTGGGACATACTTTATGAGACCTTTCTTTTCTGCCTTGCGTAGCGAGAGTTCACTGTCAGTGCTTGCAGGAATTATTATGGTATCAATGTATTTTTCTCGCAGCCTGTCAAAGTTTTTTTCTGCACCTGGAACATCAATTTTATTTGCAACAATAAGTGTCGGTTTTGATATCTTTCGCAAATGTGCGGCAAACTTTTTGCTGTCATGCATGTCAAAGTTCTCAAAGTGCTTGTCTTCAAGCCCTGTTGTCTTTAATGCCTCCTTGACGTGCCCTTCCTTGACGCCAATGCCTCGAAATACATCAGTTATTGCAACAATTGGCTCGGTCTCAGACTGGATTAGTTTTGATATTTTATCCCTGTTGCCTTCAAGCAATTTCAGATACCACATGATGAGCTCCTCTTCAATGTCAGAGACATCAGCTATCGGATCACCGCTTCCAACTTCAGCTATACGTCCTGCAGCATCAATGCTACCGGATACATCTACAACATGTAGTATAGCATCAGACTGGGTTGCCACTGAAAGAAATTGGTTTCCTAACCCCTTGCCTGCCCATGCATCTTTTATTAATCCAGGAAGGTCAATTAGCTCAATTGGAATAAATCTCCAGCCATCAGTGCATTTTGAATTTTGAGGATTGTCCTTGATGTTAAATTCAGTGTGGACACATGGCGTGATTGCATTTCCAAGTGCCCTTTCTGGTTTTTTTGTTGTAAATGGATAAGTCGAGACTTCACCACCTGCCAGTGTGGCTGCATTGAAAAATGTAGTTTTACCGGTGTTAGTCTTACCTAAAAGGCCAATCTTGATTGGCATGTCCTCATCTGATGGATGCTTGCTATTTATCTTTGCCGTAGTTTATTCATCGTGGTGATGAGAGGAGACATTACCAGATGAATTTTTTATCTCTTCTGAATACCACTTGATCTGGTTTTTTTCATCTTCTGTCAGTGTGTCATTCCATTTTTCAAGCACAAGTTTTATGATCTGCGAACCGTTGTACAACAACCCCCAGTAAGGATGATGCTCTGCAGTTGTAAGGGCAAGCTCCTCTACCTCTTCAAGACCTGTCTTTGCAACATCCAATCCACTGGAACCCTCACCATAAATTCGGATTATACCAGAACTTGGATCAGAATGCATCTTGACTAGAACATTTTTCTTTTCAAAAGACTGGACCAGAGCCAAGAGCGACTTGTGAAATTCCTCAAAATCGTCTGACATGTCTCTAGAATAATCTCTTGTGTTCTGCAAGCATGCAACGATTAAAGACAACTATTGGAATTCCAGCTTTTCGTGCAATATCCTCTGCTTGCTCATTGTGTATTCCTTCCTGTAGCCATATGACTTTGGGTTTTATCTTGACAGCTTCTTCAATGACTGGTACAAGCTGCTCAGAGGGCCTAAAGACATCAACAACATCAACGGCCCCAAGAACATCAAGAAGTGAAGGATAACATTTTCTTCCAAGAATTTCTGTTGCAGTAGGATTTACAGGAATTACATTGTACCCGTTTTCAATCAAATACTTTGGAACATAGTGTGCGGCCTTGTCTGGATTTTTTGACATGCCAACAACTGCAATATTTTTTAGAGAATAAATTTTTCGTATGTCATCATCAGTAAAAGAGTCGTGCTCCATGTTTTTCATATGGTACCATACCGCTTAATATCTTGCGGAATAACCGATTTATAGGGCAGCCACAATTATTTTCTCATGGAACAAGAAGAACCAAATGATGTAATCATACTTAGTGCAATAAACCAGGGCGCAAGAAAGTTTGACAAGATTTCAAAAAAGACAAAGATTGACTCACAAGAATTGAACATTTTGCTTAACAGACTCGAAGAGAA
>Ga0134128_10008598_pt1 | contig 12293 bp, 15 predicted proteins | sample KB31754_FD_96462 | JGI IMG/M metagenome (GOLD analysis project Ga0134128, IMG submission 96462) | Terrestrial soil microbial communities with excess Nitrogen fertilizer from Kellogg Biological Station, Michigan, USA - KB3-175-4 | ecosystem: Environmental > Terrestrial > Soil > Unclassified ...
CGGCCAAAACATGAACGACGATTCCGTGAAATGGCTCGTCTCCGGACTGCTCGGACGTGAATCCGCCAACCAGCCGGCGCGCCCGTTCATCAACGTATTGCCGCCCATGGAAAACGGATTGGCCGCGCAATCACAAACGCGCATCAACGCCGACGAAGTGCGCCACATCGCCTGGTGGAGTTTGCTGCTGACGCCTTCCGCCGGCGTGAGCTACGGCGCGCAGGACGTCGCCACCTGGAACGCCACCAAACAATCCAAACTGCCAACCTGGCAGGTTTCGCTGTTCCTGCCCGGCGCGAAACAAATGAGCCAGATGCAATCCGGCATCGAATCGCTCGAATGGTGGACGTTGCATCCCGCGCCCAAATCAATCGCGGGCCAGCCCGGCAACCAAAATCCCAACCGTTACATCGCCAATGCGGAGAACGACGCCAAAACTCTGAGCCTCACCTATGTTCCCGAAGAGCGCACCGTGGATTTATTTTTGGAAGCGCTTCCATCCGCTCCGGTCATTCATTGGCTGAACCCCCGCACCGGCAAAACAACCAGTGCCGTCGCCGTCGTCGGCACGCGCACCTGCCAGCTTCCGACGCCAGACAAAGGCGACTGGGTGCTGCTGGTGAAAACCGGCAAATGAACCCATCATTTCGGCAAAAACGGCCGCACGCGTTCCGCCATCAATTTATTTCCCGCTGCATTGAAGTGCAGTTTGTCGCTCTGAAATAATTCCGGACGCACGTTGCCATTCTTATCGAGCGGCACGTCGGTCATGTCGCAATATTGCATGTGCCGATTCCGTTTCACGAAATCCTTCACCAGTCGGTTGTAAGTCTGCTCCTTGCTCCGGTTTCCCAAGCGCGCAATCGTCGGACTCCATGACATAAACACGATTTCCGTGTCCGGCAATTTCGTTCGCACCAGCGCCACGAACTCTTTGAAATCCGCGAACACCCGCTCCGGCGATTTGCCCGCAGCGATGTCGTTCCCACCGCACCGGAAGAAAATCATTTTCGGCTCATATGGAAACACGATGCGATCGGCGAAATGCGTGATGTCCACCACCTCGGAACCGCCCACGCCGCGATTCACCACCGGTTGCCCCGGAAAATCCTGCGCCAGCGTCGTCCACTTGCGAATGGTCGACGAACCCGTGAACAACAAACAATGCTTCGGCGGCGGATGCGTGCGGTCGGAAGCTTCGAAAGCTTTAATCTCCTTCTCCCACTGCGCGAAATTGTGATTCGCCTCAGCGGCAACCGCAGACCGGAATGGAGACAATACGGTAAATGTAAGGAGAGCAATCAGAGAGATACGGCGCATGACGAATTTTTAAAATGGATATTTAGCTGCGATATATTTCGCGGCGATGGCCATGGCAATCAGATAGATTTCGAGCCGAAGCGGATCAAAATGATAAATCACTCGGTAATCTCCAACTCGCAATCGGTATCTGTCGGCCCCTGTCAGGCGGTAGTGCTGGAAAGCTGCCAAGCGCAAACCCATATCGTCAATTTTCTTTTGAACAAGCGACTGGATGTTCGAAGGTAATCGGAAAAAGTCAGCGTCGAATTCCCGCGAGGCAATCTGAGTGGCGGCGCTCATCCGCGAGGCTAAGGCTTCCGAATACGGACACGGCCTTCGCGAATGTCTTTTTCCCCTTGTTCGATCTTTGCCTTGAACTCATCAGTCAACTCCAACTCGTCTTCCAAAACATTCTCCAACCAGTCGCGTAAAGTTTCCTGTTCAGCCTTTGAAAGACGCTTAACCTGTTCCTCGATTTGTTCCAGAGCTGACATGCTATAAGTAAAGCCGAATCCCGGCGGATTGCAACCCTAACCGCCTCCTCCAATTCCCGAACCGCCCCCCGGCTCCGTCTGTCCCCTCGCATCCAACAACTTATCCAGCTTGCGTTTATCCAATCCGGAAATTTCCAGCGCCACTTCGCGCACCGTGCGGCCGGATTCATAAGCCACCTTCGCAATCTTCGCCGCCTTGTCGTAACCAATCTCCGGCGCCAGCGCGGTGCACATCGCCAGGCTTTGCTCAATATTCGCCTAGCACTTCGCAGCGTCCGCTTCCAGGCCGGCCACACACCGCCGCGCAAACACGTGGCTCGCCCTGGCTAACAGCTCAATCGCCTGCAGCAAATTATACGCGGTCACCGGCAGCATCGTGTTTAACTCAAAATTCCCAAACGTGCCCGCGAACGTAATCGCCGCGTCATTGCCAATCACCTGCGCGCCCACTTGAATCACCATCTCGCACATCACGGGGTTCACCTTGCCCGGCATGATGGACGAACCCGGCTGCATCGCGGGGAATTTGATTTCGCCCAAGCCGCACCGCGGACCCGAGCCGAGCCAGCGGATGTCATTCGCAATTTTAATCAAGCTGATCGCAACTGTTTTCAACACGCCGCTGGTTTCCACCAGCGCATCGATCGCGCCCTGCGCCTCAAAATGATTCGGCGCCTCCCGCAGCGGCAACTTCGCTTCCTGCGCGATGCCGCCGATCGTGCGTTTCGCAAATTCAACGTGCGTATTGATGCCCGTGCCCACCGCCGTGCCGCCCAGCGGCAACTCGCCCAGATGCGTCTCCAACCGCTGCAACCGCGCCAGACCGTGCTCAACCTGGCTCGCGTATCCGCTGAACTCCTGCCCGAGCCGAATCGGCGTCGCGTCCTGCAAATGTGTCCGGCCAATTTTAAGCACGGCATCGAACTCCTTTGCCTTTTTCACGAGCGCCGAATGCAATTCTCCCAACGACGGCATCAACTCATGCGTGATGCCATCGAGCGCCGCGATGTGAATCGCCGTCGGAATCACGTCGTTGGAAGATTGCCCGCGATTCACGTGATCGTTCGGATGAACCGATTTGTCGCCGCGCTTGCCGCCGTTGATTTCCGCCGCGCGATTTGCAATCACCTCGTTCGCGTTCATGTTCGTCGACGTTCCCGACCCCGTCTGAAAAATATCCACCACGAATTCGGAATCCCATTTGCCATCAATGACTTCTTGCGCGGCGGATTGGATCGCGTGCGCAAGGTTCGCCCGCAAACCCAGCGTGGCATTCGCCGCGGCGGCGTGTTTTTTGATGAGGCCGATGGCGCGGATAAATCGCCGTGGGAATCGCAAATCGCTGATGGGAAAATTCTCCACCGCCCGCGCCGTTTGTGCGCCATAATAGGCATCCGCCGGCACCTGCATCTGCCCCATGGAATCGGCCTCGGTTCGAAAGTCAGCTTTCATGGTGAGCAATATCGTTCATTCGATGAGGGTCGCAAAGTTGCCGGTCAAGCCCCCCTCCCCCTATCGTGTTTAGTCCGAAAAGACCCGAATAGGCCCGATTCATACACGACCGGTCGTGCATGGTCGTAGTCCTCACCTCCCGCCTGTCACCCGTTTTGTATCCATTTCTCATGGCCAGTTTCCTTCCCCGGGATTAGATAGCACGAGTGGCGATTCAGTTCAATGCGCGAAACGGCAGCGCGCACGCAATTATAGGCCGCAAATTCAACGGCTCATCCCAAGCTTGAACTGGACTGAATGCGTCTTTACGCTAAACACGATGAACGTGTTGCAAGATTCACTGCTCGAACTGATCCGCCGCACCTCAACGGAAATCCCCGATGACGTGCACCAAGCTATTTTGAATTCGCTCGAACAGGAAAAGAAAGGGACCATCGCCGAGAGCGCGATGAAGATCATCGACCAGAACATTGCCCTCGCGAAAAACAAATCGCAGCCCATTTGCCAGGACACCGGCAGCATCATTTTCTACGTGGATTGTCCCGTGGGCTACGACCAGATCGCGTTCGAAGAAGCCGCGCGCGAAGCCGTGAAACTGGCGACCAAAAAAGGTTACCTCCGCCAGAACTCCGTCGATTCCGTCACCGGCAAAAACGATGGCACCAATCTCGGCCCCGGCTCGCCCACCGTGCACTTCCATCAGCACCGTTCGCCGGAACTTAGCGTGCGCCTCGTGCTCAAAGGCGGCGGCTGCGAAAACGTCGGCGCGCAATATTCATTACCGAACGAAAAACTGAAAGCCAACCGCGACCTCGACGGTTGCCGCAAAGTGATCCTCGACGCGGTGCTCCAAGCCCAGGGCAAAGGCTGCGGTCCCGGCATCCTCGGCGTGTGCATCGGCGGCGATCGCGCCACCGGCTACGAGCATTCCAAACAACAACTCCTGCGCAAACTCGACGACAGTCACGCGAGCCCCGAAATCGACAAACTCGAAAAGGACATCGTCGACACCGCCAACAAACTCGGCATTGGCCCCATGGGTTTCGGCGGTAAAACCACGTTGCTCGGCACCAAGATCGGGGTCCTGAATCGCCTCCCCGCGTCCTATTTCGTCAGCGTCAGCTACATGTGCTGGGCCTATCGGCGGCAGGGAGTCACGCTGGACGACGACGGAAAAATCGGGAAATGGCTTTACTAGACAACTTGCAAAGTTTTCAACGAATGAGTATCTATTAATTGGCCATGAAAACTCTAGAGCAGATTGAAGCCGAAGTTCGCAAGCTCTCTCCTCAGGAACAAGAAAAGCTTCACGACTGGCTGGAGAATCTATTGGAAGACCGCCTGGAGTTAAAGGATGAATTCAAAGCTGAGATCGAAACCGCAAAGAAGGACATTGCAGAGGGTCGCTATCGGATTCGCAAACCATGAAATCCCTCGGTGGAGCGGCAACTCAAATTTATTCTCCCAAATTTGACTTAAGATTCCATGCCTTGCCGGAAAAGGTGCAAACCAGAATCCAAAATCGGATTGACGAATTAGGTCTGAATCTCCGGCTATTCCCCCACCAGCGGCTGCAAGGTGTCGAAGCCTTTAAATTACGCGTCGGAGATTATCGGGTCGTTTATGATTTTGACATCGAGCTAAACGAATTGCTCCTGCTGACAGTTGGCAACCGGAAAGACGTGTACAAAAAAGCATTCAATTAATCTCAACCCATGATTTCGCTCAATACACCTATCTCCGAGCAACACATCCGCGCCCTCAAAGTCGGCGACGAAGTCTTGGTCACGGGCGTCCTGTTCACCGGCCGCGATGCCGTGCATAAGTATTTGCACGAAGGCGGCAAACTGCCGTCCGGCGTGAATTTCAAGGACGGCATCCTTTATCACTGCGGCCCGGTCGTCATCAAAGACGAGCAAGGCAATTGGAAATGCACCGCCGCCGGCCCCACCACCTCGATTCGCGAGGAGCCGTATCAATGGCAGGTCATCCGCGATTTCGGTTTGCGCGGCGTCATCGGCAAAGGCGGCATGGGCGACAAAACGCTGCAAGCCTGCCAGGAACACGGCTGCGTTTACCTGCACGGGATCGGCGGCGCCGCACAAGTGCTCGCGCAATGCATCAAAAAGGTGCGCGGCGTCCACATGCTGGAACAATTCGGCGCGCCCGAAGCCATCTGGGAATTCGAAGTCCAGGATTTCCCCGCCGTGGTCACGATGGACTCGCACGGAAATTCGCTGCACAAGGAAGTTTTTGCGGCGAGTCAGGCGGAATTGGCCAAATACCTTTGAGATTGAAGATTGCCAATTGACGATTGCCAATTGAAAAGATGCAATTGCGTGATGCCCGCCTTAAATCGGCAATCGGAAATCTGCAATCGGCAATTAGCTAGACCGCGTCGATGAGATCGATGCGCCTCTGATGCCTTCCGCCCTCAAACGGCGTGTCCAGCCACGTCTTCACAATCTCCAGCGCCATTTCCAGCGTCACCATCCGCTCGCCGATGGAAATGAGGTTCGCGTTGTTGTGCTGACGTCCAAGCCGCGCGGATTCGAGATTCCAACATAGCGCACAGCGCACGCCCTTCACGCGATTTGCCACGATGGCTTCGCCGTTGCCCGAACCGCCCAGCACAATCCCGCGCTCGCACTCGCCGCGCGCGACGGCTTCCGCGGTTGGCCGGATGTAAACCGGGTAATCCACCGGCGCGTCCGAGTTCGTCCCAAAATCCTTCACGTCATGCCCGAGCTTCAAAAGAAACTTTTTGATTTCTTCTTTGTATTGGAAACCCGCGTGATCCGAGCCAATGGCAATTTTCATGAATGACTCCAACATGGCAGAATCGAAAAATTTCGCGAGCGAAAATCGATTTAGCACACGGTCCCAATCTCAAGCTTCAGGAGCAATATCCGCCCCGCCGACTACCAGCCGGCGATACAGCAGACAAAGCTGTCTGCGCTACAAACATTTCCGCAATCGGCCCTATTGACTGCAAAAAGAAATCGCGTTCATTCTTTCCCATGCGAGCAATGGTGTTGGAAAAACCGGGAACACCGCTTCAGCTCCGGGAAATACCGCAGCCGAAACCAATGCCCGGCGAGGTTTTAATTCGCGTGCGGGCGTGCGCCGTGTGCCGTACCGATTTGCACGTGATGGACGGCGAATTGCCGAATCCAAAACTGCCGGTCGTCCCCGGCCATGAGATCGTCGGCACCGTGATGGAAGCCGGCAACGGCGCGAATTGGTTCCCGGTCGGTGCGCGCGTCGGCGTGCCGTGGCTGGGTTGGACGTGCGGCGAATGCGCTTTCTGCCTTTCCGACCGTGAGAATCTTTGCGACCGGGCCCGGTTCACGGGCTACACGCTTGATGGCGGTTACGCGGAATACGTCGTCGCCGATGAACGCTTTTGTTTTCCCATTCCGCAAAATTGTTCCGACGCCGAAGCCGCTCCCCTGCTCTGCGCCGGATTGATCGGCTACCGTTCGCTCGCCAAAACCGGCGCGGCGAAACGCATCGGGATTTACGGCTTCGGCGCCGCGGCGCACATCATTACGCAAGTGGCGCGCTACCAGGGCCGCGAGATCTACGCCTTCACGCGCCCGGGCGATTTCGAAGGGCAACAGTTCGCCAAATCGCTCGGCGCCATTTGGGCCGGCGATTCCGAAACGCTCCCGCCGGAGCCGCTGGACGCCGCCATTATTTTCGCGCCCGCCGGCGAACTGGTCCCACGCGCGTTGCAAGCCCTCAACAAAGGCGGCGTGGTCGTCTGCGGCGGAATTCACATGAGCGATATTCCGTCGTTTCCCTACGACTCGCTCTGGAACGAACGCAGCATTTGTTCCGTGGCCAATTTAACGCGCCGCGACGGCAAGGAATTTTTTCTGCTGGCGCCGCGCATCCCCGTAAAAACCACCGTGCTGACGTTTCCGATGGAAGAAGCGAACGAAGCCCTCGCGCGCCTGCGACAAGGCAAAATCAAAGGGGCCGCGGTCTTGATGCCGTGACGCCAAAGCGGCAGAGGGCTGCCGCAATCCAAAACCTGGCGGAAATTGCTGGCGCCCCATGACTCGCGACAGCGTCTTGGAGTGAGGCGACCCTCTGCCGCTTTCCCGGATTTTGCTCGTCAATTCAGATCGAAAACTACCCGCAGTTCTCCGACTGGTGAACCGGTTCGATTCGTATTATATCTCCCAAGTGAAATCCGCCATTCGCGTCGCCACGCCGCCGCCCAAGCCGTTGATGATTTACGACGGCGACTGCGGGTTTTGCAAACTCTGGGTAAACCGCTGGCGCTGCGCAACCGGCGAGTTAGTCGATTACTTGCCCTCGCAAGACCCGCAGATCGCGGAACGTTTCCCGGAGATTCCGCGCGAAACGTTTGACACCTCCGTGCAACTCATCGAGCCGGACGGCTCGGTCTACAACGGCTCCGAGGCAGTCTTCCGCTCGCTCAGTCATCACCCGCATTTTCGCTGGCCGCTCGATATCTACGAAGTCTTTCCGCTCTTTGCAGCAATCACCGAATGGTATTAAAAGCTCGTCGCCCGGCATCGCCCTTTTTTTTCGCTCCTCACGAAATTGCTCTGGGGCCGGTATGTGGAAAGGCCTTCGTATGTCCTGGTGCGGCGCGCCTTTCTGAGTTGCCTCGGCGTCATTTACCTCATCGCCTTCCTTTCGCTTTGGGTGCAAATCGACGGCCTCATCGGCAGCAAAGGCATCGTTCCCGCTGCGCAAACAATGGCGGGCGTCAAACAGGCCGTGAAAGCGCAGAACCTCGGCCTGAGCCGCTACTATCGCGTGCCGACCCTTTGCTGGCTTGGCACGAGCGATGGTTTCCTGAATGCCCAATGCGCCGCCGGCGTGGCGCTCGCCATCCTCTTGATCATCGGCATTGCTCCGGCACCGTGCCTGTTTTTGCTCTGGTTGATTTATCTTTCCCTGTGCACGGTGAGCGATCCATTCCTGAGCTTTCAGTGGGACGTGCTCCTTTTGGAAACCGGATTTCTCGCCATCTTTTTTGCGCCGCTGCACTGGTGGCCAAAACGCAATCCCGCGCGAACTCAGCAACCCTCGCGTGTCGCGCTCTGGCTCCTGCGCTGGCTGCTGTTCAAATTGATGTTCCGCTCCGGTTGCGTGAAACTCACGAGCGGCGATCCGACGTGGCGCAATCTCACCGCGCTCAATTATCATTTCGAAACGCAGCCCTTGCCCACGTGGATTGGCTGGCACGCGCATCATTTTCCCCAGTGGATTCACAAAAGCGACACCGCGTTCATGTTCGTGATTGAACTCGCGGTGCCCTTCCTGATTTTCCTGCCGCGCCGTCCGCGTCAACTTGCGTGCCTTGCTTTTTTCGCCCTGCAATTTTTCATCATGCTCACCGGCAATTACGCTTTCTTCAATTTGTTGACGATGGTCTTATGCCTGACGCTGCTCGACGATGCCACCCTGCAAAAATGCCTCCCGGCGCGCTGGTGTGGGCAACGTGACGAACGCTCCATCACGCAATGGTCCGCTCTCGAAATTTGCCGCGGCATTATCCTGGTCCCAGTCGTTGCCATCATGATGCTCACTTCCTTCGTGCAATTCTACGACATGTTCCACTCGAACGTCCGATTGCCCATTCGATTGCTCCGGGCGTACGAAGACGTGGAGCCGTTGCGCACCTTCAACGGCTACGGCTTGTTCCAGGTGATGACCACCACCCGCCCGGAAATCATCGTTCAAGGCAGCAGCGACGGCGTGACCTGGCGCAATTACGAATTCAAATATAAACCGGGCGATTTAAAACGCCGCCCGACCTTCGTCGAACCGCATCAGCCGCGGCTGGATTGGCAAATGTGGTTTGCCGCGCTCGGCAATTATCAAAGCAATCCCTGGTTTGTGCAATTTTGCGAGCGTCTGCTGGAAGGCTCACCGCCAGTGCTGGACTTGCTGGAGAAAAATCCGTTTCCGGATGCGCCGCCGAAATACATTCGCGCCGTCGTCTTCGAATACCATTTCACCGATGCCGCCACGAAAAAGAAAACCGGCGAATGGTGGCGGCGCGAATTGGTTGGCGGCTATCTGCCCATCATATCGCTGCGAACCGAACCTGGCGGGCAGAGTGGTTTGCCCACCGCTCCGTGATCAGCGGGAGAACGCCCGCTGCCCGGCGCTCGCGCGGGCGTTTCCCTTCTCCGTATCCAGTTCATTGTCCTGCCACGCTTCAAAGCCGCCGTCCATCTCCATCACTGGATAACCCTGGCTGGCGAACTTCACGCACGCATTTGCCGCGAGATGACATTGCTGCGTGTAGCAATACACAATATTCATCGCGTCCTTTTGCAACCCTTCGGCATTGTCCCACGTTCCCTTCGGCAGATTGATCGCGCCCGGCACGTGCGCCTTCGCGTAATCCTCGGCCTCGCGCACATCCACGACCACAATATTTTCGTGTCCCTCAAGCGCGTGGCTCAACTCCACCGGACCCGTCGTGAAGGCGACCTTCTGTTCGAAAAACGCCCGCGCCCGAGCCGGATCCTGGCTCTTCGGTATGATTTGCATAGTTTTCCTTTCGTTTGGATTCACGCCGTTTTTTTTCGGCGAAACGGAAACCTAATCCCCGAAAAATTTTTCTCAAGGGGTCAACTTTATTTTTTGCGCGCTTGTGACCAAGCCAATTTTTCGGATACTGGCGCGCGCAGGTGAATGATTTCGAAGCGCAATTGAAATTCGAAGACGGCCACCGCTCGGTCGAGCGGTTGCTGTCGCCGTTGCGCAATCTCCCGGGCGTGCAATGCGAATCACTCGGCAATTTCCGCTCCGGCACGCAAACCTATTCCCTGCCGCGATTCACCGCGCGTGGCCCCAACAGCGGCGACCCGATTCGCATCGGCATTTTTCGCCGCCATCCACGGGGATGAACCCGCGGGAGCCTTGGCCGCCGCAATGTTTCTCAACGATATCGCGCGCGAGCCGCAACTCATCGAAAACTTTCTGCTGCACATTTATCCGCTGTGCAACCCGACCGGGTTCGAAGACAACACGCGCCACTCGCGACGCGGCAAGGACCTGAACCGCGAATTTTGGAAATCATCCGCCGAACCAGAAATTGAAATTCTCGAGCACGAACTCCGCACGCAGCATTTCAACGGCATCATCCAGTTGCACGCGGACGACACCAGCGACTGCCTCTACGGTTTCGTGCGCGAGCATACGTTGACAGAAAACCTCCTGCGCCCGGCTCTCGCGGAGGCAGGCAAAATCCTCCCGCGCAACGTGAACGCCACCATCGATGGCTTCGCGGCGCGGGATGGAATTATTTACAGCGGCTACCAGGGAATCCTCGCCGCGCCCATGCAATCCGAACCGCCGTTCGAAATTGTTTTCGAGACCCCGCACCACGCGCCGATGGAGTTGCAAGTGCAAGCGCTGGTGGTCGCTGTCCGCACGATCTTGCGCGAATACCGGCAACTCATCTCCTTCGCCGCGAACCTCTAAGCCGGAACGATGCAGTTAAAAAGGGGAGCACGCCCGCCGCGGGCGTGGTGAGCCGCGCCCTCGCGGCTCACCGGAAGGCTCGAAATGCAACCCCCGTTTAGTGCCTACCCACGCCGCGAACGTTCGGCGCGAGGCGCGCCGAACCGCGCCCGAGGCGGGCGCACTCCCCAAAAACCTACTGCATCGTTCCGGCTAAACTCGCTTCCCTCAGATTGGGTATTTCCACTTACGGGCAAACCCCTAATAGCGCGGTCAGTTCCCCTCCAGTATCCTGTTATCATGCTGAACAGGCATGTCGAGGCAGTCACCGTATCGGTCGTGTTCCTGACCGGAGCCTTGATATGGACTCTGAACGCCGCGGCCGAGAGCAATAACATTTCACCTCCCCTCCGCGCGCGGCAACTGGAAGGCATGAAGGTCGAGGATTCCGACGGGCAAAAAGCCGGCACGGTTCGCAATGTGGTGCTCAACTTGAATACGGGAAATCTTCGCTACGTTGTCATCGGCTACGGCGGAATTCTCGGCGTCCGCGCGACCTTGAAACTCGCGCCCACCCAGGTGATGTCCGCCGCCACCACAAAGAAACAAACCCTGGCCATCAACGCCACCACACCCCAATGGCGCGGCGCACCCGCCTTCAAATACTCGAACCTCACCACCATTGCCGAGCAGGACCGCGCGCGCGAGATTTCGCGTTACTTCCAAACCTCGGCAAAAAACACCGCGAACGGAACCGACGCTTCCCTTTCAAAAACCGGGCGCGATCAATCATCCGATACACAACCGGCGCAATTGAAATTTGCCAGCGACATCATAGGGCTCCGTGTGGTGAATCAGAAGCGCGAAAAAATCGGAGAGGTTGCCGATTTACTGGTCGGGCTCGGCGAACCGCGCCCCGCCTTTGCGATCATCTCCGGCGGCCGGATGTTCCACCACGAACAACAATACGCCGTGCCGCTAAAGACGCTGACTCTCTCCGACAATAAACTGATCTGGAATGTGGACGCGGCCGCGTTGCCAAACGCGCCGCAGTTCGATGAAGCCGCCTGGGAATCGCGTGGGAAAAGCGCCGGGGCTTATCGCTATTCCACGCCGGCGGAATAAGAACCTGTGATCAAAATGACGGGAGCGATCTTAAAGTAGGGCGCGTCAGTCCCCTGCGCGCCGCTACAGTTGCAACAGCACGGCGCGCAGGGGACTGAGGCGCCTACCCGAAAAGTTCATTTCGATACAACCTTTAAGTCAGTCACGCAGTCGTTGCGCTTAAATCTGCCCTTCAACCGCTGCGTGAGACTCGCGCAAAATGCGTGAATTTCTGCGCGGGCATCCCGCCACTTTCGTTATTTCGCAGCAAATCCTGCATGGCCTCACTCATTGCTCTGTGCGTCTTGCAGCACACGCCATAAATCCCTTTTACAAATTTTTTGGCGACTGTATAAGGAATTCACCAGGAATGAAAACCCACGGAGTCATTCGATTCGGGGCCATTGCATGGTTCTTTTGCGTATCCCTCGCGAGCGCAACGGCCGTTACCTTCACACAAGACACCTCGATCAGCTTCTC
>Ga0134128_10008599_pt1 | contig 12293 bp, 4 predicted proteins | sample KB31754_FD_96462 | JGI IMG/M metagenome (GOLD analysis project Ga0134128, IMG submission 96462) | Terrestrial soil microbial communities with excess Nitrogen fertilizer from Kellogg Biological Station, Michigan, USA - KB3-175-4 | ecosystem: Environmental > Terrestrial > Soil > Unclassified ...
AAGGTCTGGTTATCGATGTGCGCTGGAATTCAGGCGGCTCTGTATCCGGTCTGTTGCTGGAAAAACTGGCCCGGCGGCGGCTGGCCTACCGCTTCTCGCGCTGGCACCAGCCTCAGCCATATCCCTATGAATCGCCCTCTGGCCCAATGGTGGCCATCACTAATGAACACGCAGCCTCCGATGGCGACAAATTCAGCCATAGCTTCAAATTGATGGAGTTGGGACCACTGATTGGCACGCGTACCTGGGGCGGCGTGATTGGTATTAGCTATCGCCATCAACTGGTCGATGGCACCAGCACGACGCAACCAACCTCAGCCAACTGGTTCAAGGATGTAGGCTGGAGCCTGGAAAACTATGGCACTGACCCCGATATTGAGGTTGAAATTACGCCACAGGATTATGTCAACAATCGTGACCCGCAGTTAGAGCGAGCGATTGAGGAATGCCTGAAACAGCTGGAGACCTATCCAGTGCTACGGCCTGAGCCAGGCGAACGCCCTAAAACTGCCAGAGATAAGTAGCCTCAACGACAAGGATTCGTCGCGCTATTGACGTTGCTCGTCGGACAGCTCTTGATCGCGAAAGTGGGTGATACGCTGGAAGTGTGCGTAATCAGCGCGTAATAAAGATGTCTGGCGGGCAAAGGATAAGGTATTATAGGCGTGCTACTGGCATCTTCCGCCGTAACCAGGAAAAGATTACTGGCTGCTAACAGATTGAGCTGAGGCGAACTGCTGGTATAGAGATCATGGATAGTGCCATTGCTCTCTTGAAGTGGCCAGTGAGGAATGATGCTCGCCTCACTATCAGCCTGCATCAGCCACGCATAATAGACCTGCCCGGCTGGCACGGGCGGCACATTGCTCAGATCGATCTGCAATTCATTAAAAACGCTCTTTGCTCCAGGTGAGCTACTAAGAAAGAGAATATGCCCACTGATGCCGCTGTTGGTGTCGCTGGTCGTAGTAGGCGTGCTGAGCGTGTGAAAGAAGCGTGGCACCAGTAGAGCGCCTCCGAGTCCTAGAAAAAGCAATGCAATGCAGATCGCGCTGACCACTAGCAACCACTTTCGCGAGAAATTCCCTGGCTGTCTGCGTGTACCTGGAGCAAGTGGTTGCGCTTCTCCAGTTGCTTGCTGTGGCTGCGGTGAAAAGCCGGGAGAGAAAGTGGAAGTGGGAGTTATACGCGTGAGATCGCCTGCGCCAGGAGTTACGCGGTTCATTTCGTTCACGGGCGGAGCACCCAGCAAAGGTCGCGCTGGAGAATTTCCGACAAAAGGTGTAAAGCCTGAATGAGGTGTGGATACGGGCGGCGCAGGAGTGAACATACTACCTGGGCGCGGTTGAAGTGGATTATAAGCGCTCGGCGACCCATGTCCCTCTCCTGACCTCCCCAGCAGAGCAGGCGTGGGCAAGTTGAACGCCTGGGCCAGCGCTTTCGTCATAGCGAGAGCGCTGGGAAAGCGCTCTCGCGGGTCTTTAGCAATACTTTGCAGCACCACAGCGGAGAGCGCAGGCGAAATCAGGGGATTAATCAGAGCTGGCAATGGCGGCTGATCTTCGACGTGTTGCAGCATAATGCCCAGAGGATTGTCTCCGCGAAAAGGCGTAACACCGGTGAGGACTTCATAGAGAACAATTCCCAATGAATAGAGATCTGAACGCGCATCAACCGGGCGACTCTGGGCTTGCTCCGGCGAGATATAGAGTGGCGTGCCCACGAAACCTGTCACGGTAGAACCACCACCTTGCCACCTGGCAATGCCAAAATCGGTCAATATTGGCTCCCCCAGAGTATGGCTCGTCGAAAGCGAGTGGTCTAGCAAAATATTCGCGGGCTTGATATCGCGATGAATCATGCCCTGTTCATGGGCATAATCCAGGGCCAGGCCAATCGCGGTAAAAAGATCTACAATCTCGCTCGCTGACCAGAAAACTCCCTTGCGCTTGATACCATGAATAGCGCCTGCCAGTGTACCGCCCTCGATATAATCCATAACCATGTACGCGTGGTCATTTTCATCCTGTGAACCGGCGAGCTGAAAGTCATGGAGTTGGACAATATTGGGATGGTGCAATGCAGCGACCAGGCGGGCTTCACGCATAAAATAGGCAATAAAATCAGCATCGTCCTGGAGATCCGCGCGCAAAAGCTTAATGGCCACATAGCGCTGAAGCTGGGTATCGCGCGCTTTCCAGACCTCACCCATACCACCATGCCCCAGACGCTCCAACAATTCATATTTGCCGAGCCGCTGCCGTTTGCCTGTTTGTTTTTGCTCCATTGCGCTATTCTCTCCGTTAGTTACAGTTTGATTTTCACCACCCCCATCTCTGCTGCTCCTGAGCTAACGCGCCTGCAGCGCGTCATCACTCAGGAGTGTTTATGCAAAACTGGTGCTTCGCACCAGTTTTGCATAAACACTCCTGAGTGATGACGCGCTGTCGGCACGTGTACTCAGAGGGCAGTAATGACCATGATGGCCATGCACATCAAACACTCATTTAGATATTTCGCGGAAGGTTCGCCGTCACGGTCAAGACGGCGAGCTTTTGAACATCATAGTGAATCTGGAGTACGCCAGGTATAACCTGATCGCTCTTGGGGTCTAGCTGACCAACATAGGCATAGGTCGCGTACTGTAACATCGTATCCAACATGGTCAGGGATGATGGTTGGGAAAGCTGCGCGGCATCCATGCGTATGAGTTGCTTCACATACGTGTGTACCTGCTGCAACCAGCCTTTCGCGTTATTCAACCCTTCGATCATCTGCGTGCTGAGCGTGCGCATCTGCGCGGTGGCATCAGGCGCCTGCACCACGCCATTGAGATGCAAAGCAAAGTGGTCCAGATAGCCTGGCGGGTCATTGTTCAGATCCGTCTGCTGCTGCTGCGTGGGCGAAATCGAGAGCAAGCCTACTTTTGAGGCCGTTGGATCAGGATTGCCAATGCTGGCCGGAGACACATCGATTCCAACGTTAGGAGAGCCATCCAGGTATTCCAGCATATCACCAAACAGCCCGTGGATCACGCTCGTATTGGTCATGGTCGGGCTATAATCATCGCGAGCGCTCACAGACCATTCCATGACCTTCTCAGTATTCCGAAAGAGCCAGACATCCAGCCCGCCCGGCAGACCCAGGACTGCCACTTTCGTCTCTTTATAGAAAAGGTGACGAATGTGATCCAGGGCGCTCAAAGCAGGCGTACCATACGGCGTCTGCGGGATTTCAGCATAATAACGCCAGAGGCTGTGGTTAGCCTTTGGCCCTAATTGCTGACCGCTCACGTTCTCTTCAGTAATCAACAAGCGGCTGGCAAGGGAAAACAAATTATCGTGAGTAGCAGTACCCGGATACAGATAGTTGATACTCCCATTGCTGAACGGCAGTGGGCCAATTTTGAGTGGCATCGTAAATTGTGGAGCCGGCTGCAATGGCGCTGCTTCGGCCTGTGGCTGTCGATCAGCCAGCAACCAGGCATAATAGCCCTGCCCTGACTGGGGAGCTGGCAGATTATGCAGCGCGAAATCCAGCTCGTCGGCGATACCCTGAGCGGAAACATCTGGGTTAAATTGACCACTACTGACGAAGAAAACCTGGCCACCGCTGCTCACGACTGGTATATTATTATGAAAAAACGTGAAATATGATCCCAGGCCCGCACCCGCTAGCACAAGCAGAATAAGCACCACCAGTATGGTATAGAGGCCGCGCCATCCTTTCCTTCTCCCTGGTGAAGATGAAGCTGGTTCAGGTAGCACAGGCGCACCTGGGAAGGGCACAGTCTGAGCAAACGTTATTCCCGGCGAGGAAGCAGACGACGGCGTTTGCCCGGATATAGCACCTACTGCCATTGGCGCCTGGCTGGAAGGTCCCTGTAGTCCTCCACCCGCCTGCGTAGGCGGAATAGCAGGCAGAGGCGCACTTCCCTGTGGCATGCCAGTTGCCATTACAACCCCAGACCAGGAAGGCGGATTCGTGCCCCAAAGCGCGGGAGTAATCGGCGCCGGCACTGTTGGCCCCGATGTGTTGGCAGCAAAACCAGTATTGTCAGAGGTCATAGGAGCATGGATTGTTGCCTCCGATGCATCCAATTCAGAACCGCTCCCGGCACCCAAAGGCGGGATACCGCTACCACTGGCGGGACCGGATGCCAACTGCGTGCCTGGGGCAATCGGGGCAATCGGTGACACCTGGGGCGAAATGGGAGAAGAGGCCGCACCTGTGCTGGCCTGGGGAGCTTGTATGCCCATATATGTGGGCATATTGCGCACATCCGACGAAAAAGCTGGCTGGCCAAGACTCTCTGGCAACGGAACGTTAAGCGCTTCAGCGAGCGCCGCAGTCATGGTAACGGCACGCGAGAAACGCGCGTTAGGATCTTTCGCCAACGAGGTCATAATGACCATAGTCAAGGCCGGCGGAATATTCGGGTTGAGTAGAACCGGCGCCGTTGGCGTGGCGAAGAGATGCTGGGCAAGGACAGCCGTTGGAGTATCGGCTCGGAAAGGCGCCACGCCAGTCACCATCTCGTAGAGTATTACGCCCAACGAATACAGGTCGCTGCGCTCATTGCCTGGATAGCCACGCGCCTGCTCCGGGGAAGTATACAGCGGCGTTCCCATTTGCGTCCCTGTCAACGTAACTGCGGAAACTCCCAGCAGCTTGGCCAGACCGAAATCTGTTAGAATTGGCTCACCCATAGGATTGCGCGAGCGATTACGCTGATCCAGCAAAATATTCGCCGGTTTGATATCGCGATGAATCATGCCCTTCTGGTGCGCGTAGTCCACAGCCAGGCTGACCGAGGCAAACAGATTGACAATCTCCATTGGCGAGGGAATTTTACCCTGAGCGGAGGTGCTGGTGATATAATCTGCCAGCGTCTGACCCTCAATATAGGACATCACCATATAAAAAACGGGATCATCCCCAGAGGAAGCTTGCTCGACCTGAAAATCGTGAATTTGCACAATATTCGGATGGTGCAGGGAAGCGATCACCTGGGCCTCGCGTTGAAAACGCGAGACAAAGTTGGCATCGGCCTGGAGATTGGTATGCAGCAGTTTGATAGCCACATAACGCTGCAACTGCGTATCCAACGCCTTCCAGACCTCCGCCATGCCACCACGCCCCAGGCGTTCCTGTAACTCGTATTTTCCAAGCTTCCTGGGCGATTCTGTGCTCATCGCAGATCCTCTTTTCCGTAGCAACAACATCTCAGGGCAAATTCATAGGATTATTTGAGTTTCCAATAGTCAGCTCATCTGGCCGCTTATACCAGTGCAGGACAGGGATTGCTCGCCGTACATGCCTGCACATCGAAGGTAGCCAGCCTCTGGACCGCATAGTGAACCTGTATCACACCATATGTCACCTGTCCCAACGGATCGACCTGACCCACCAGCGCGTTATTAGCCAATGTCGCTACCTCGTTCAGCAAGCTCTGCGCCTGGCTCCCAACCAACTGCGTATCGCTCATACCGAAGAGAGTCAGCACATCGCTGCGGATGGTGTGATCCCAGCCATCGACTGCATTAATCCCCTGGCCAATTTGCAACGCGAGCGATCTTTGCGTTGCCGTCGCCTCTGGCAAGGTCGCGACCTCGTGAAGATGCTTCTCGATGTGATAGAGATAGCCCGGTGGCTTCTGATTGACTGGATCAAAGGTCAGCAGCCCAATCCTCGCGATCACCGGGTCCACGAGCAGCGGCTGGTTCGGCAAATCGCGCTGAGCATAGACGGCTCCATCGAGATAGTCGATGATACGCGTCAATTGACGACGCACCAGTGAGAGATTACGTGTAGCCGGAAAGTCCGCATCCCTGGCGCTACCAGCCCATTCGAGTAATTTCTCTGTGTTGCGATACAGCCAGATATCCAGGCCACCGGTAAGTCCCGCAGCCTGTACATTGGGATCGTTGGCCAGCAAGTGGCGAATATGGTCGTACAGGCTAAACTGCTCTGTCCCAAAAGGATGCTTGATCTCAGAAAAGGCTGCGTAATAGACAACAGCAGCAGAACCAGGATTCGTTGGCGGCGACGCTGTATCCTCTTCAGTAATCAGGAAACGACTGTTAGTGGCCAGCAAATCCGCGTGTTGCGCGTCACCAGCATAGGAAAACGCAAGCGTACCATTATTCACCGGCAACGGACCCAGCGGAATCGGCAACCATTGCAAATTTTTCGCGTTCAGCAGCCACCCATAATAACTTTTACCCGCCTGTGGCTGAGGAATATGTTCAAGCTTGATCTCCAACTGATCGGTAATTCCCTGCACTGTCGCTGTATCAGGATTCGCGCTCAAGAGTCCGCTACTGACAAAATAGGCGTGCCCAACAATCGGTGAGGTGACTGCCGTCGAGATGGAAGAAGCGTTATGTGAAACGAAATAGGCTCCCAAGCCGGAGCCAATCACCAGCAGCGCCAGCAAGATTGCAAGGGCAATCCCCAGGCCGCGCCGCCTGCCTCTGTGGGGTGGCGGAGTCTGAGGAGGAAGCTGAATTGGAGCTGGCAGCACACTGGGACCAGTAGAAAAAACCTGGCCAGGCGCGTACACCGTCGGCATAGGGGTCGCGGGTCCGGCTGGTGTGAGCGTGGTAGATGGTTGCGCAACTCCGGCCAGGCCAGGAGAAGATCTTGGCGCGTATCCTGCCTGCGATGAGAAACCAACACCGCTGATCCCTGGCAAAGAGCCTGGCAAGGGAGCTGATGGGACCCCCGGTGGCGGAGTCAGATAGGTAGGATGCTCCGAACCCATGATAGTCGGTAAATTGGTGCTCACAACCGGCTCAATCTGTCCAGCGTTTACAGAAACAGGCATATTGCCAGCCGACAAATCGGCAGGTCCCGCTATCTGTGCCAGATCGGCGATCATAGCGGAAACACTGGAGAAACGCAGAGCAGGATCTTTCGCGATGCTACGCATGATAAGAGTGACGAGTCCTGGCGGAATGTTGGGGTTAATCAGCACCGGCGATGCAGGAATCGTGTTCATATGCTGCATCATAATTGTGGCCGGATTGTTCCCCGGAAAAGGTGGCGTCCCAGCACTGATTTCATAGAGGATGATCCCCAGCGAATAGACATCGCTGCGGGCATCCCCTGGCGTACCCATAATTTGCTCTGGTGAGGTATACAGCGGTGTCCCCAACCACCAGCCGCTGGTATGACTGGCAGCGGCAGCCAGAAGTTTGGCCATTCCAAAATCGGCCACAATCGGCTCACCCACGAGATTATGCTCTGTATTGCGCCGATCAAGCAAAATATTAGCAGGCTTGAGCTGACCATGCACAACACCATGTTGATGCGCGTAGTCAAGCGCCGCGCCAATTGACGTGAAAAGGCTAATCACATCGGCCACTGGCAGAAATTTTCCCTGACGCGCTGTATTACGGATATAATCGCCCAATGTTCCGCCATCCACATAATCCATCACTATGCTGGCTGTTGTATTGCCCGTACCAGGCGGCTGCGAGATAAAAAAGTCCTGATACTGCACAATGTTGGGATGGCGCAATGAAGCAATGGTCTGCGCTTCGCGCTGGAAACGGGTTGAAAACTCAGGGTCCGCTCGCAGATTGGCATGCAGAAACTTGATCGCCACATACTGACGCGTCTGGGTATCGAAGGCTTTCCAAACCTCCGCCAGGCCTCCCTGACCCAGAAGTTCTTGTAGCTCGTATCTCCCTGTATAACCTGGATTTGTCGTCATAAGAACTTGCGCCTTTCTCTCAGAGCACTTTCGCGAAAGCTGCGGCCTTGCACCCTGATACTCCCCTCTCTAGGAAAAACGTTGCATCCCACCCTTTCGTGCATACCAACCTACTCCTACTCGTACACCAGAAATAGATCCAACCACATTATTAAATACCTCCTAATGGTTGTCAATAGACATTTTCACCTGCTTTCTCTCGTTTTACAATAAATAACCGCTAGCTTGCTATTCAAAAGATTTTACTTGAACGGGTTCGCTTTTTTTGAAAGGGCGTCTGATTTTCATCGTGGCCGCGTACTAGCGCCTGCGGCGCTCGCTTTCTGTTGTAGGTGTTGTGGGAAGAGGCGCGAAGCGCCTCTTCCCACAACACCTACAACACTCTTTGTGCGGCGAAGCTGCATCTACTTCTAGTATACAGTAAAGGCCTTCCGTGTAGAAAAAGTAAAGTGAGTAATCTCTGCACCGGGCGCCCCCGGAAGAACGATCACTCACCTCGTTTTTTAGGTATGGAGAACTATCTAAATCTGAATAACCAAAGCCTTATAGCGCTCATTCTCAGATCGCGCTCTCACCTTCTGCCTATAGATATTGTTAACTCTGCAAGCAATGCCTCTATCTCTTTAAACGCGAGACGTTACACCCTGGCCTTATATCCTTGCACCCAGGTACCAGTAATCACCTCTGCGCTGGCACCAAAAAAGAGCACATCCAGCAAATCTTCGCTCGTCCAACCAGCCAGAGATGCATGGTTGAGGTTGATTGCGATCAGATCTGCGGGCCTGCCAGCGACAATCTCACCTGAGGAGAGGCCCAGCGCGCTCGCGCCCATCAAAGTTCCACTGGCAAGCAACAGCGGCCCAGGCGAAGCCAACTCGCCGCTCACAAGCACGCGACGGCGTTGGTAACGCATACGCGCGCTATATTCGGCCCAGCGCAATTCTTCAAACGGGTCCAGGCGCGTGTTACTATCGGCTCCAATAGCCAGCGGAACACCTGCGGCAAGCAGCTCGGCATAAGGCGCGATCCCATCCCCAAGATCGCCCTCAGTCGTAGGACACACACAGACAGTACTACCAGCACGCGCCAGCAATTCAATTTCGGTAGCATTGGCATGAGTAGCATGAATAACCGTCGTGTGCTCGTGCAGCGCACCAACGCGCTCCAGCAACTCAATCGGTGTGCAGCCACAGGCAGCCTGAGATTGCTCAATCTCAGCAAGCTGCTCATCGGCATGGACATGCAGGGGCAACTGATGTGTACGGCTATATTCAGCAATTTTGCGGAACCAGTGCGCGGGTACAGCGCGCACTGAATGAGGCGCCACCCCAACCGGCACACCAGCCACACGCAACGCCTCCACGCGCTCCAGATAGGCCTCGACGGAGGCATCACAGAAACGCAACTGGCCCTTCTCTGGCGGCTGAGCAAAACCACTCTGCGCGTAAGCGGTCATCAACACTACCACGCGAATGCCCGCCTCGCGGCCAGCCTGGAGAATAGCCTCTGACATTGCGTTGGGATTGGCGTAAGGCTGTCCATCAGGCTGGTGATGGACATAGTGAAACTCGCCCACAGTCGTATAGCCCGCAGCCAGCATCTCGCGATAGGTACACAACGCGCTGACATAGAGACGATCTGGATCAAGGCGCGCGGCCTCCGCGTACATCGCGCGCCGCCACGTCCAAAATGTATCCTGTTTTGAGAGTGGACGGTGCGTATGCCCGCGCAACGCTCGCTGAAACACATGGCTATGAGCATTCACAAATCCCGGCAACAGCGCTACTCCAGGCAAAGGATCGGTAATCAACGAATCCGCCACACGCGGCGTAATTCCGCTGATCACCCCATCATCCGAAATAGCCACCACCATATCAGACTGGAGGCCAGCAGGAGTATAGACATAATCCGGTGCGAGATATTTCATTAGGTATGAGTCCTGACTAATAAGCGCGCAACTTTGCAAGCGCTATTCTGGCTGCGGCAAATTGAGCCAACTGAGGTCACAATCGGCTGGAAAGTCAGGCAGTACTATAGCATGCCAGAACCATAAAAACAAGGCACCAATTTGCTAGCAAACCATTCTATAAAGCCCCTGCGTCGCCAATCAATTGGAAGGCTGCCCAGAAGTATGGATGCAGGTGGTAGAGGCGGCCAGTGGAGCGGGCACGTTGGAGAAAGGCACACTGGGCGCTGGCAAGCGCAGCAGCTTTGGTGTAGCCACTGAGCAACGCTTGATAGAAAATCTCCATCAGTTCAGCACTGCTGGCGTCGTCGACTTTCCAGAGGGTGGGCAAAAGCGAGGCTGCTCCAGCGTAGAGAAAACCACGACCCAGCCCAATGACTTCATCCCCTCCACCAATGCTGGCCCGGCCCGTTTCGCAGGCGCTGAGCGTGACCAGCGAGCAGGATGAGAGATCGAGATTGAAGACCTCGATTGTGCTGAGCTGGCGATCAGCAAGCTTGATGCTTGAGAAGTTGGGCGCGTCCAGACGAAAGAGACCATGCGCGGCGATGTGGATAATCGGGCAGCGCGGCGCGGCCTCGCGCAAGAGCGTGGAGGTGGCGGCTTCATTCGAAACACAGCGCGCACCAAGCCGACGCGCCACGGCTTCGGCCTCCTGCACCGCGTAAGCGAGCCGCCCATGATCGGAAAGGCCCATGACCAGCGCGTTTGCCGGCTTTATTCCTCCAGCCCGTACACGCTGGCCACGCTGCTGCGAGATATCAAGAAGCGCGGCTGCTGGTAGATAGGAGATATGCAGGCGCTCGACCAGGAAACGCTGACCATCAAAGAGACAGTGGAAAGGCAAATAGTGCAGGATACCATATGGGATGATGGTCAGATGCGTATATGCATGTACGATATCGGCCACTGGCGCGAACAGCAATTGATAAAGCCGACTTAACAATCCCAGGCCATTCGCCTGCAAGTTCGCGAAAGTCTGATCGTAGTCGTGAACGCCACTGGCCTGAGCTGCCAGTTCCAGATTGACACGCCAGAGCGCCAGTAAACGCTCCAATTTTGGAACCGCGCCCTCTATACAATGAACCTCAATGCTCTCGCGCGTCAGTTGAAACAGATAGATATCCTGGCCAGCGAGATAGTATTCTAGCAGGAGAGACTGCGGCGCGAGCCGCCTGCCCAGATCAGTAACCAATGTATCACTCCACTGCGAACGCGAGCGTGCCACCAGGTCGCCGGCCAGGCGGAGTTGCATCTGCTCAAGCAATTGCTCGATTTTATGCTCGCGCTTCCGCATCTCCTGACGCGCCTGGCCAGGCTTCATTGCGCGAATACGCATGATCGCCGTGTCGCTTAGATTAGCCTCGTGCTCGGTCTCGTAGACAATTGAACTGTACCAGGCCTGCTCCTCGCGCAGACGAGCCAGGTCCTCCAAAATTGCTTCGCCAGCCTTGTCCCCTGCACGCAAGCGGATATCGATGTTGTTACGCAGGTAATCGCCGAGCACGCGCGATTTGGCCTTCTCTACATAGACCAGCGCCTGGTCCTTGCTCCCACGTTTGAGCGCTAGAATAACCGCGCGCTGGTAAACTTCGCCTTTGTCCTCCAAAAAGCTGCTACGCTCATCCAGCACCAGGTGGCCCTGCACTTCGTCGATACCTTCGATGGCCTGATCGTAGTAGCTCGCGGCTGCCGCCAGGTCGCCATTGTGTTCAGCTATCTGGCCTAACAGAGTGTCACAGCGACATTTGAGGTCGAGCAAACCCTGCCCCTGCGCGATATCCAGCGCCTGAGAGCAGAGATCGCTGGCCGTCGTTGGATCGCCCTGGACAAAGGCAATATGCGCCTGCAAGAGAGCTGCGCGGGCTAATTGGGGCAACGCTTCCTGCTCAGCAAAGATATCGGCAACATAGCGATCCTCGCGCAGGCTAGCTTCGATCTGTCCAGCAACAAAGTAAAGCTCCGCCTGCAACAAGCGCACGCGAGCGGCCAGGCCCATAAAGCCGGTCTCCTCCAAAAGCACTCCGGCCTCGCGCAACATTGCATCCGCGTCGCTCACATCGCCCCTGAGCAGCGCTGCCTCCGCCTGGTACATCAGTGAGTGCGCCAGATTGTGATGATTACTGGGAGAATTGCGAAAATAAGCGACAGTTTCGCCCGCCAGTTCGTATGCCTCCTGCGCACGATTCAGGCGCAGCAGACAAACGCAGGTCTGCTGCGCTACCTCTGCCGCTTCCAGAAGCATTGCATGATTTTGAAAAATAGCGCGGCTGCGATTAAAAAGCAACAATGCCTGCGAATAGTGGCCTTGCGCGGCGGAGATCAGAGCGATATTCAATTCTTCACGCGCCACGGCGACTTCCTGACTGCGATGGGTGGCAAAGGTTGAGCGAGCCTGCTCGTGGAGAGCGACTGCCTCGCGAAAGCGTCCCTGCGCAGCCAGCGTGATCGCCTTATTGCCGCGCGCGCGCGCGAGATAGAGATCAACGCCATCCCCCTGCAAGGCATACGTTTCAATCGCCCGATCAAAGAGGCGTAGCGCCTGATCATACTGACCCAGTTCATAATTAATAATCGCGGCGTTGACATCAATCTGACCAGCGCGTA
>Ga0134128_10008600_pt1 | contig 12292 bp, 13 predicted proteins | sample KB31754_FD_96462 | JGI IMG/M metagenome (GOLD analysis project Ga0134128, IMG submission 96462) | Terrestrial soil microbial communities with excess Nitrogen fertilizer from Kellogg Biological Station, Michigan, USA - KB3-175-4 | ecosystem: Environmental > Terrestrial > Soil > Unclassified ...
AACGTCCGTTCTCCGTGTTGTTTTAACCAATTCTAACCACTGGCATGCCAGATGCCAAGAGAAAATTAGAACGACTATAAGCATTTAAGGGGCATGCAGCCGCGCTGTCATGCCCCTTTTGCATTGGTTTAGCGCCCTGAGGTACTCAGGTCTTGTTCGCCTCGGGGCGGCACGCCCGCTCGAGCAACATGAGCGGGCCGATCAGCGCAAAGCTATTGAAACAGCTTGAGCGCGTTGCTGATCGTCTCGATCACGCCCCAAGCGAGCGGGATTCCGACAAATCCCCAGGCGAGGATCACCTTCAGCATCATCGAGTTGTCAGTCTGCGTTGCCATGTTTGTTCTCCTCAGGCTCGTGCGCCAACGGGCACTGGTTTTGCAGCCGAGTCGGATACCGCATCATGCGCACGCGGGTCGTCCGGCCTCATGTGATAGCGCGCATTCACGGCCTTCACGAGCGCGTTGCAGATGAACCCGATGACCAGAAGGCCCGCCATGATGTACATGGTGGTGTTGTAGGCCTGCGCCTTCGGTACGCCGTGGTTGACGTTGTACTCGCGGATGTAGTTGACGAGCACCGGGCCGAAGATGCCGGCCGCCGACCATGCGGTCAGCAGCAGGCCGTGGATGGCTCCGACATAGCGCGTACCGAACATGTCCTTCAGGTAGGCCGGCACGGTCGAAAAACCGCCGCCGTACATGCTGATGATGATCAGGAACGCGCAGACGAATCCGACCACGCTGCCGATCGATCCGGTGTAGGGCACCGCGCAATAGAGGAAGAAGCCGAGCACCATGAACACGAAGTAGGTGTTGCGTCTTCCGATATAGTCGGAGGTCGTCGCCCATGCGAAGCGGCCGCCCATGTTGAACAGGCTCATCAGACCGACGAACCCTGCCGCTGCCACCGGCGTGATATGACCGGGGAACATCTCCTGGCTCATGGCGGAGGCTTGGCCAAGCACGCCGATGCCAGCAGTGACGTTGAGGCAGAGAACCCACCAGATCAGCCAGAACTGCGGCGTCTTCAGCGCGTCATAGACGTAGACGTCGTTCTTGCTGATCAGCTTCTGCGTGGCAGCCGGCGCGGTGTAGCCTTCCGGCCTCCAGCCTGGCGCCGGCACGCGGACCATGATGGCGCCAATGATCATGAAGAAGAAGTAGACGACGCCCAGCACGATGAAGGTTTCGGCGACACCGATATGCGTCGCGGTGGTGAACCTGTGCATGAGCCAAACCGACAGCGGGGAAGCGATGAAGGCGCCTCCGCCGAAGCCCATGATCGCCATTCCGGTCGCCATTCCCGGACGGTCGGGAAACCATTTGATCAACGTCGAGACCGGCGAGATGTAGCCGATACCGAGCGCGATACCGCCGAGCACGCCGTAGCCCAGATAGATCAGCCACAGCGTATGGGCATAGACGCCGACCGCCGAGATCAGGAATCCACCCGCCCAGCAGCATGCCGCCGTGAACATCGCGCGGCGCGGTCCTCCCTCCTCGACCCACCGACCGAATACCGCGGACGATACGCCGAGGAAGAAGATAGCGAGGGAAAATATCCAGCCGAGCTCGGTAAGCTTCCAGTCGTCAGGTGCCGACTTCGTGATGCCGATGAGTTTTGTCATCGGCAGATTGAACACGCTGAAAGCGTAGGCTTGGCCGATGCACAAATGCACACACAGCGCCGCTGGCGGCACCAACCATCTGCTGAAGCCCGGTTCTGCAACCGTGTGCTCCCGATCAAGAAACGATAATACGCCCATCAGTCTTCTCCTCCAGTCGCCCTTTCTGGCGTTTGTTTCGTCGCGATCCTGTTCACCCCGAACCAGTCACACAACGGTCTCTCGCTGCCGCTTCACCTGTCCAAGGCTCAGCATCAAGGCCTGCGTGGCATGCATTGCTGCCTCGCAGCATTCCAATATGCGCCCGGAATAGCCAGGCGCATTCGAAGCTTTGAACACCAGCTCTGGCGCAATATGCCGACGCACCATTGTGCGACGCGAAGAAACTGCAAGACCCCAACGCCGCGTACACACGACACGACTGCACCCCCGCCATACCGCAGAGAAATTGAATTGGGGCAGAAGCGACCGGTGATGTCGATTGGCAAAAGGTAGCGACCACTGCTTCTGCGGCTGCGTCATGGTCGATTGATAATAGCTATCAATTGATCTAATTTTTCTATCGAGCGGCTGACACTGCTTCGCCCGAGCATGCGATCTCGTTCCCGCGGCGCATCTCGCCCGAGTTTCGATCATATGTGCCCCTCATCATACGGAGGGTGCGGGGAATGCCGGGTGCCCATCGCACCCGCAGCCTCGCGTGTAGAATGGTAGTCACGCGAGTTAGTCACCGCAGGTACGCCGAAACACGCCGGCATTCCCCGCGCAATGGTGTTAACGGCTGCTTCGCGCTCTCCCCGGTGTGCCGGGCTTGATAGCCACCGTCGCCCGTGAAGTCGTCCACAGGCTTGACCCCAGCGTCGGGGGATCGGGACCACGCGACTTGGCCGTCCGCGACGATCTGCGCTCGTCTTGCGCAGGGCCGCGTCCATTGCATCCCGCACCCCACGTCCGTGACGATCGCGATACGCCCCTCTTGTGGGCACGAGATAGCCTTCCCTACACCTGATTTGCATTTCTGGAAAAGCGAAATATTTTTTGTTAAGGGGCTGGACAGTGGTTTTGACGGCCGCGTAGTGATTTGCCCGTCGGGCAAATCATATCGTGACCGGGAAGCGCGAAAATGTGGCGCAACACGGATCATCCGAAGGCGCAGGCATGACGGAGTTGGGGAGAGCCGCCTTGTGCCGCGACCATTACGGTGGCCCGGCTCAGGTCGAGGTCATTCCGCCCGATTGGAAACGAGTGCCGCCTGCCCCGCGGCTGTCGCCGCCCCCCTGAGTTATTGCGCCTTGGTCCCGTATTGCAGGACCTGAACCTTTTCCATGGTGATCAGCCCGCTGGTCATCATGCCGTCGAGCATCGGCAGGAACGCGTTGATCTTCTCCTCACTGTCGACGATCTCGATCACGAGCGGCAAATCCTCCGACAAGCGCAGGATCTTGCTGGTGTGAAGCCGGCTGGAGGCGCCGAAGCCCATGGGTCCCCGCAGCACGGTGGCGCCGGCCAGATGCTGCTCACGCGCCTTCAGAACGATCGCCTCGCACAACGGCTTTCCATCCGAGCGGTCATTCTCGCCGATGAAAATACGAAGCAGCACAGCCTGTTTCGGGATTTGCATTGTCAGTCCCCTTTCAAACGATTGAGCCGGGCGGCTAGCGCATATCCCAGCCAAACGGCGAGTACCCAGGTTACAACCGACACGCCTATGTTCAAAAATGCCGTCTCTGCCTGGCCGGCGCGCAACAGCCTCACCGTCTCGAGGCTGAAGGAGGAGAACGTGGTGTAGCCCCCGCAAAACCCGGTCATGACGAATTGGCGCTGCTCCGCAGTCGCAAACAACCTGCCATCGGGTCCGCTCAGCGTACCGTAGAATCCGATGATGAAGGAGCCCGTGACGTTCACGAACAGCGTCGCGAGCGGAAATCCGGAAACCGGCAGGATCAGCAGCGATGCGAGATAGCGGGCAAGGCCGCCCAGCACGGCGCCGGTCGCAACATAGGCATACATGATCGCCGTCTTGTATCTGTCCGCGCTCTTTGTTTTGCCAGTCATTGCTGCCTGCTCATTTCATCAGATCGACCAAGGCAAACCCTGCGGCGGCGGCGGCGAGACAGAAGACCACGGAAACGACCACATAGCCGAACGAACGGCCGGTCTCTCCGTCCCTTGCCAGCGCCAGCGTCTGCAAGCTGAAGGAAGAGACCGTGGTGTAGCAGCCGAGAAAGCCGATTACGGCAAACAGCCATGCATCGGGCAGTGCCAACAGTGAGGTGCGGCTTTCGGATAGCGCCCCGAAGATCCCGATCAGGAACGCCCCGCTGACGTTGACGAAAAGCGTGCCCCAGGGAAACGTCTCACCTAACCGACGTGCGATCACACCGGAGAGAAAATAGCGCGCGACGCCACCCAGAATGCTGCCCAGTATGACGGAGATGACATTGCTCATTGGCTCAGAACCGTCCTCTGCCAACCGTCAGCCAACCTAAGCTCATCACCACCTCCTTCTTAAGCCGCAGCCGCACGCTCACGACAGGCCAACGGCCCGTCATGTCGCAACTCAACCCGGTTCGCCACCTTGTCCGGCAGCGAACGACGATCAAACCAGCTGCTTATCGCGGAGGAATTTAGACAAGCTCCTACCGACGCAAAGCGCCTGGCAGGAGTCATCAGCCTTGCGGCGGTTATCGGGGGACCCCATCCCCATCCGTGGACGAAAAGCTAATGGATGCGCTGCGCAGGCGCAACATGTTTTAGCTACGGGCGCAGGCAGTACCGGGTACCATGCATGGATCATCGAAAGACACTGCTATGACGGACTCTGCGAAAGCGCCCCATAATCCCGCACTGCGCCGCGTGGTCATCACGGTGGCGCTGCTCAATCTCGCCTATTTCGGCGTCGAGTTCGCGGTGGGTCTTGCGATCGGATCGGTCTCGCTGTTTGCCGACAGCGTCGACTTCCTGGAAGATGCGTCGATCAATCTGTTGATCGCTTTTGCGCTTGGCTGGCAGCCGAAAAACCGGGCGCGTCTCGGCATGGGGCTTGCGATGATCCTGCTGGCGCCGGCGATTGCCGGGCTCTGGACCGCCTGGCACAAGCTGATCTCGCCCTCAGCGCCGGCCTCCGGACCGCTGACGCTGGCGGGAACCGGCGCGCTTGTGGTCAATCTCACCTGCGCTTTCCTGCTTGCGCGCTTTCGACACCATGGCGGCAGCCTGACCAAGGCGGCATTCCTTTCCGCGCGCAACGACACATTGGCCAATGTGGCGATCATCGCCGCCGGCGCGGTCACTGCTTTCTGGTGGCATTCGGCCTGGCCCGACCTGATCGTCGGCATCGGCATCGCAATCATGAATGCCGATGCCGCGCGCGAGGTGTTCGAGGCGGCGCGGGAGGAGCATAAGGGGGCGGTGGGGTAATTCTCACCGTCGTCATTCCGGGGCGCGCGAAAGCGCGAGCCCGGAATCCATAACCACAGGAAATAGTCGTGGCACGGCCGTCGAACAACGCGCGCATAACCACGGCCTGTGGTTATGGATTCCGGGCTCGCTCGCGTTGCGAGCGCCCCGGAATGACGAGGGAATGACGAGGGCGGCTACGCCTTCTCGATCAGAAACACGATTCGCTTTTCATCGCGCTCGGTGATCTCGACCTTGTCGCCGGTCTCGCGGATCAAATTGGGGATGTCGATCACCGACAGCGGATCAGTGCAGTGCACTTCGAGGCGATCGCCGGCCGCGACCGATTTCAGCGCTTTGCGGGTCTTGAGCGCAGGCAGCGGGCATTTGAGGCCGGTGAGGTCGAGCTTGGTCGTATTCATAATTGGAAATCTTTACAGCAGATTCGCATAGCCGAGGAAGCCGACGAGATCGCCGGGCTCGACCTTGGCGATGTCCTCGCCGAGCTCAACCAGCCCGTCGGTGTCGACCAGCGACGACAGCAGGCCGGCGCCCTCGCGTGAGAATTTCACCGCTTCCAGCGCGCCGTCGGAGGCAGGGCGCAGCGTGACGCGGACATATTCGCGGCGGCCGCTCTTCTTCTTGTGGGTGAAGGCGGCGCGCACGGGAATCGGCACGAGGGGCGCAGGCCGTGCGCCTGAAAGCGCGAGCACGGTCGGGCGCACGACATGGGCGAAGGTGACAAAGCTCGCGACCGGATTGCCCGGAAGGCCGATGAAGGGCGTGCCACCGATGATGCCCATCGCCACGGGACGGCCTGGCTTGATCGCCATCCGCCACAGCACCAGCGAGCCGACGGCTTCGACGCCGGCCTTGACGTGGTCCTCCTCACCGGTCGAGACGCCGCCGGTGGTGAGGATCAGATCGTGCGCGCCTGCAACGCGCTTCAAGGCCTGCGCCAGCGGCTCGCGCTCGTCGCGCAGGATGCCGAGATCGGAGACTTCGCAGCCGAGCCGCTTCAGCATCGCGATCAGCATGAAGCGGTTGGAATCGAACAGTTGCGCAGCGGAGCGCGGCGCGCCCGGAGAGACCAGCTCGTCACCGGTCGAGAACACCGCCACGCGAATGCGCCTGACCACTTGCAGGACGGTCAGGCCGAAGGCCGCGGCCAGCGCAATGTCCTGCGGCCGCAGGCGCTGGCCGGCCTTCAGCGCGAGGTGGCCTTGCGCGATGTCCTCGCCGGCGGGCCGCACATTGGCGCCCACCTTCAGGCCCGCCGGCAGCACGACGTGGCCGTTGTCGTCGACGTGCACGTCTTCCTGCATGAACACGGTATCGGTGCCGCCGGGCATCGGCGCGCCGGTGAAGATGCGCACGGCGTAACCGGGCCGGGCCGTGTGTGGGGATGCTCCTGCGGCCACGCGCCCCTCGATCGGAAACGCCCGCTCGTTCTCGCGCGGCAGATCACTGCCTGGCAACGCATAGCCGTCGACGGCGGAGTTGGTGAAAGGCGGCAGCGGCAGGGGCGCCGTGATATCGCGGGCGAGGATGCGGCCGTCGGCATCGACCAGCGCCACCGTCTCGGTCTCACCGACTGCGACGACGCGCGAGGCGATCAGGCGAACGGCCTCGTCGACCGACATCATCGGCCCGCCGAACGTAAAGCAATCGTCGGAGAGTTGCGCCATGCCTTTAGCCTTCGGCCATCGCCAGCACGTCCTCGATCGGGATGGCATATCGCCGCATCATGGCGGCGACCGCGCCGATGTCGTCGAGATGGGCGACCGGGAGCCTGGTTTCAACCGCTACATCGGCGGCGATGCCGACGATATCCGGGTCGGTGGGAAACAGGAACGGCTTGCCGTTCTCGGCGCGATGCACCTCGATCTTGCGATGCGGCTCGGATTTGTAGCCTTCGATCACGACCAGATCGACGCGCGACAATCTTTGCAGCAGCTCCGGCAGGGCCGGCTCGCGTTTCCCGCGCAGCTCATGCATCAAGGCCCAGCGATTGCCGGAGGAGACCAGCACCTCCTCCGCGCCCGCCTCGCGATGACGCCAGGAATCCTTACCGGGCTTGTCGACATCGAATGTGTGATGGGCGTGCTTGATCACGGAGACGGAAAGCCCCTGCTCGTTCAGCAGCGGAATCACCCGCGTCAGCAAGGTAGTCTTGCCGGCGCCGCTCCAGCCTGCGAGGCCAATGACTTTCATACCGTCCAGTCTCCGGAACCTGTTCCCTTCGTCATTGCGAGCGAAGCGAAGCAATCCAGACCATTTCCGCGGAAGCAGTCTGGATTGCTTCGTCGCTCCGCTCCTCGCAATGACGGCGGGGCGGGATTTCATTCATTCTCCGCCATGCTTATATCGGCTGTCAGCGAATGTCATGCTAGCCTGAGCATTATGATGAAGATCGAGAAAGCCCCCGTCCCCCTGATCGTGCCCAACCCGGACGATCCGCGCCTGACCGAGCGCGTCGTGGGCATCGACCAGACCGGGGCGAAGACCGAGATCAAGGTGCCGGTGGAACGGCCGCTGACGCTGTATCTCAACGCGCAGGAGATTGTCACCATGATGACGATCGGCGACTACCCGGAATATCTCGCGCTCGGCTATCTCCTGAACCAGAACATGCTCAAATATGACGACGTCGTCACCGAGGTCGAATATGACGACGACCTCCAGGTCGTCGTGGTGCGCACGGAGCATCACACCAATTTCGAGGCCAAGCTGAAGAAGCGCACGCAAACTTCCGGTTGCGCGCAGGGCACCGCGTTCGGCGACCTGCTCGAAGCCGTCGAGAGCGTGGCGCTGCCGAAGGCGGAATTGCGCACGTCCTGGCTCTACCAGATGACGCAAACGATCAACACCATGCCCTCGCTTTATCTCGAGGCCGGCGCGATCCATGGCTGCGTGCTGTGCAAGGAAGGCACGCCCGTCTGCTACACCGAAGATGTCGGCCGCCATAACGCCGTCGACAAGATCGCGGGCTGGATCTTTCGCCACGGCGTCGATCCCGCCGACAAGATCCTCTACACCACGGGACGCCTCACCTCGGAGATGGTGATCAAGACGGTGCGGATGGGCATTCCCATTCTCGTCTCGCGCTCGGGCTTCACGGCCTGGGGCGTCGATCTGGCGCGGCAGGTCGGACTGACGCTGGTCGGGCGCACACGGGGAAAACGCTTCATCGCGCTGTCAGGCGAGGAGCGCATCGTCTACGACCAGAACCTCGATTACGTCGAAGAAGAATCGGCGCGGCACAAGCGCAAGGGCGAAAGCAGTGACGACTGACGCGACGCCAAACGCCGCGCGGGCGACGCCAAGAGGCGCGCAGGAAATTCCTGGCGTGCTGCTTGCCGGCGGCCTGGCGCGCCGGATGGGCGGCGGCGACAAGCCGATGCGCAGCATCGCGGGCAAGACCATCCTGGAGCGCGTGATTGCGCGGCTGAAGCCGCAATGCAGCGGACTGGTCCTCAACGCCAATGGTGATCCCGCGCGTTTTGCTAGTTTCGGCCTGCCCGTCATTGCCGACACGGTCGCGGATTTTCCAGGTCCCCTCGCCGGCATTCTGGCCGCACTCGACTGGATGGCGGAGCATCGCCCCGAGGTGAAGTTTGTGCTGAGCGCCGCGGCCGACTGCCCGTTCCTGCCGCGCGATCTGGTGGCCCGGCTGGAAGCGGCGCGGCGCGCGGAAAATGCCGAGCTCGCAGTCGCCTCCTCCGGCGGACAGACGCATCCCGTGATCGGGCTGTGGAGCGTGCGCCTGCGCGGCGAGCTGCGCCATGCGCTGGTCGAAGAGGACATCCGCAAGATCGACCGCTGGACCGCGCGCTATCCCCTGGCGACGGTGAGCTGGCCAACCGCGCCGGTCGATCCCTTCTTCAACGCCAACACGGTGGACGACATCGCCGAAGCGGATCGGCTCGCCGCACTCGACGGCGGCCCGGAATAAGGAACATCCCATGATCATCACTCCCAATCTCAACGGCAAGGTGGCGCTGGTGACCGGTGGCTCGCGCGGCATTGGCGCGGCGATCGCGGTCGCGCTCAGCGAGGCGGGTGCGGCGGTCGCGGTGAACTATCGCGAGCGGGCCGACGCGGCGGATGCGCTGGTCGCCGATCTCAACAAGGCCGGCAAACGCGCGATTGCGGTCGCTGCGGATGTGTCGCAGGGATCGCACGTCACCAAGATGATCGAGCGCGTCACTTCAGCGCTCGGCCCGGTCGACATCCTCGTCAACAATGCCGGAATTGCGATCGTGCGAGGTGTCGATGACCTCACCGAGGAGGATTTCGACCGCACCATCACAGTCAACCTGAAATCGGCGTTTCTCTGCACCCAGGCCGTGCTGGCCTCTATGCGCGCCAGGAAATGGGGCCGCATCGTCAACATCACCTCGGGCGCGGCGCGCGGCGGCGGCTCGATCGGGCCGCACTACAACGCGTCGAAGGCGGGCATGGAGGGGCTGACGCGTGGCTATGCCGCCCGGCTGGTCAAGGAAGGCATCACCGTCAATTCGGTCGCGCCATCCCTGATCGAGACCGACATGATGAGCGGCCGCCCCGAACTCGCCGCCCGCATCCCGCTCGGCCGCTTCGGCCATCCCGAGGAGGTGGCGCAGGCGGTGCTGATGGTGCTGGGCAACGACTACATGACGGGCCAGACCATCATCCTCAATGGCGGCATGGCATTCATCTAGCGGTAGGACCCAACCGACGTCTTTCCTCTGTTGCTGGTAGCAATTCCGGACTTATCAGCCGATTGAGCGGTACACAGGAATATGCATACTGGTGCAGGATGGAATTCCTGACCACCAGCGAGGCCGCAGATTACCTGCGGCTCGGCGAGCGCAAGCTCTATGAGCTGGTCACCGCGGGCGCGATCCCCTGCAGCAAGGTGACCGGCAAGTGGCTGTTTCCGCGCCACGAGCTGGACCTCTGGGTGTTGTCTGGACTGGCGCGTCCAGAAGGCATGATCGCCGCAGACGCGCCGGCGATCGTCGGCGGCAGCCAGGACGATCTCCTCGAATGGAGCCTGCGCGAATCCGGATCGGGCCTGGCTTCGCTCAACGAAGGCACGACGCGCGGCGTCGAGCGGCTGCTGCGCGGCGAGGTGATCGCGGCCGCGGTTCACTTTCATTCGCCCGAAATTTCCGCCAACGAAGACGCCAATGTCGCGGCGCTCCGCGGCACCGTGGGCCTGCACGATGCCGTGCTGGTCGGCGTGGCGCGGCGCGAACAGGGGCTCTTGCTGGCTCCGGGCAATCCGAAAAACCTGAACAGCCTTTCGGACGTGCTGTCATCCGGTGCGCAGGTGGCGATGCGCCAGCCCGGCGCAGGCGCGCAGTTATTGCTGGAAGCCTTGCTGGCGCGGCTCGGCGCCAGCGTGAAGAATTTGCGGCGGCGCGAGCCGCCCTGTCTCACCGGACCTGACCTGGCGGCCACCATTCGCGCCGGACAAGCCGATTGCGGCATCGCGACGCGCGCAGCGGCGAAATCGGCGGGACTCGATTTCGTGCCGCAGCTCTGGGAGAGCTTTGATCTGTTGATGCGCCAGCGCAGCTATTTCCGTCCCAACATGCAGGCGCTGATGGGATTCCTGCGCGAGAGCCGCTTCAAGCAGCGCGCCATCGAGATGAGCGGCTACGATACCACCAGCGCCGGCCAGATCCGCTTCGCGGCATAATCAGGCTGGCCGAAATCCTGCCTTGGTCAGCGCCGCGCGGCTCTCATCCGACGCCAACGCATCGAGAAAGGCCTGCACGGCCGCGCGCTCCTTGCGCGCTTTGACCGGCGCGAAGTCGTAATGTTCTTCCGCATGCGGAATGAAGCCGAGACCTGAGGCATTCGCGACCGGCGCGATCGTCATACCCCAATCGGCGCGATGCTGCGCGACGGCGGCCGCAACGGCATTATGCGAGCGCGGCTGATTCCAGTAGCCATCGGGACGCGCATCGCCAAGCAAGCGATCGATCAGGATGCGCGTGCCCGCGCCCTGATTGCGGTTGACCATGATACAGGCGGGATCGGCGAGCGCAGATTGCACCGCCTCCTGTGCCGTCTTTCCTTCGAAGCGCATATCGCCCTTGCGGAATACGATGCCCTGCATGCGCCGCCAGCCCGGCACCAGCTCGAGGCCTTCGCTCAGGAACGGCGTGTTGTAGGTCTCGCTCTTGTCGTCAAAGAGATGGATCGGTGCGAGATCGCATTCGCCGCGCTTGGCCGCCGCCAGACCACCGAGGCTGCCGACCGCGATCGAGCGCACGCTGAGCCCGGCATGCGCCATCGGCGCGGTGACGAGGTCGAGTCCGGTGCAATGACTGCCGACGATGACGAGATCAGGCACCCGCACATGCGGGGTGAACAGCGTGACCTCGGCTTGCGCGTTCGCCGGCATCTGGTCGGCGAGCGCATCGATCTTCAGGAAGCCGTCGGCCTGCGCGAATGATGTGATCGCGCCCGAACCCTTGCCGGTGGGGTAAGCGATCAGGCCGTCCGCGCCTTCGACCAGCGATACCATCACGAATTCGGTGCGGCCGAGCTCGGAGGCGATGCGCACCGGCACCCTCGCCGAAACCTTGGCCTCCGAGCGCGGCGGCAGTCCGGCCATCCGCCGCAACACCGGCACGATCATGTCGTGGAAGGTGAACATCGCCGAGGTCGGAAAGCCCGGCAGGATGATGACGGGCTTGCCGTCGCAAACGGCGAGGCACAGCGGCTTGCCCGGCTTCAGCGCGACGCCATGAGCGATGATGCCGGGCTTGCCGAGACGCGCGATGATGCGATGGGAGACATCGCCCGCGCCCTTCGAGGTGCCGCCCGACAACACCAGCATATCGCTCTCGGCGAGCGCCTTGCGCATCACAGCCTCGAGCGCGGCTTCGTCGTCAGCGATAGCGCCATAGAAATGCGCCTCACCGCCATTCTCGTTGATGGCCGCGGTGACGATCGCGCCGTTGGTGTCGTAGATCGCAGCTGGCGGCAAGGCTTCACCCGGTTGCACCAGCTCGTCGCCGGTCGAGATCACCGCCACGTGCGGCTTCTTGGCGACCATCACGCCGGCAATGCCGCAGGCTGCCAGAATCCCGATCTCGCGCGAGCCGATGATGGTGCCGGCGCGCAGCAGCGCCTCGCCGCGGGCGATGTCGGAGCCGGCATAGGAGACGAATTGTCCAGGAGAAGCAGCACGACGAATGTCGATCGCGCCTAGGCCTGACGGCTGCGTGTGCTCGACCATCACGATGGCGTCGGCGCCGCGCGGCAGCG
>Ga0134128_10008601_pt1 | contig 12292 bp, 11 predicted proteins | sample KB31754_FD_96462 | JGI IMG/M metagenome (GOLD analysis project Ga0134128, IMG submission 96462) | Terrestrial soil microbial communities with excess Nitrogen fertilizer from Kellogg Biological Station, Michigan, USA - KB3-175-4 | ecosystem: Environmental > Terrestrial > Soil > Unclassified ...
GCCTTGTGCTGATATTCCAGCACCTGGACATGATAGCCAGCGCGGCTCAATTCCATCGCCGCGGTGAGACCGGCAAGGCCCGCGCCCAGCACCAGGACAGAGGCGCCCTTGGGATCGCCCTGAAGTTTGACGGGTCCGGTGTAGCCGGACTCGCCGGCGTAACCGAGATCGGTCATCGCCTGGTACATCACCGCGCTGCCCGCGGCCATGCCAATCATCTTGAATAAGGAGCGCCGGCTCATGGGTATGTGGGCTTCTGGCGCGTGTGTCTGATCAGCCATCTTTCCTGGTCCTCATGTTCCCCAGGGCTGCCAAGCCGAGTGCTTTTCTATCGCGCACTCTTGTTATTGCCCTTGCCGTGGACGAAGGGCGTTGTTCAGAACGCCCGCGGCAATAAACGGCAAATGACTCGGTCGAACCCTGATCCGGTTCTAGCCCATGGTCCTGGAAGGGAAAAGAGGCGGTTCCGTCGCAGGCAATGCTGACTTTTCGCCAATATTTACGACATTGCACTCTGTCATGGCCCACCAAGTGTGGGCCATCCAGTTGAACCCCGCACCAATAACGACAGCGATGCTGCGTTGCCTGGATGGCCCGGACTTTAGCTTTACCCTCGGGCCGCGCTTTGCGCGGACCCGGGGGCGGGCCATGACAATTGTGGGGGTTGGCTGACAGCGGCCGGACTCCCGGCCAATTCAGGCCAGAAACGCCTCGATCTTGTCGGCGGCGCGCACCAGATCGGCCAGCGAGGCGGTGCCCATCTTGCGCATCACCTGGGCGCGGTGAATTTTCACTGTTACTTCACTCAAGCCCACCTGGGCGGCGATCTGCTTGTTGATCTGGCCGGTAACTACCAATTTCATGATTTCGCGTTCGCGCTTGGTGAGCGAGCGGTAGGAATTCATCACTTCGGATATCTGCTCTTCGCTTTCGCGCAGCGCCATGTCTTTCCGCAGCGCCGCCTGCACGCACTCCAAAAGCTCCTGTTCACGGAAAGGTTTCTGCAGGAATTCGGCGGCGCCCGCCTTCATGATCTGCACCACCATGGGAATGTCGCCATAGCCGGAGATGAAGATGATGGGGATTCTATCCCTTTGGGCGATCAGCCGCTTTTGAAGCTCCAGCCCGCTGGTGCCCGGCAGGCGGACATCCAGCACCAGGCAGCCGGGGGCGTTGGGCTCGCGCCGGTGGATGAATTCTTCCGCAGAGGGAAAGGTTTCGACCAGGTGCCCCACCGACGACAGCAACTCATGCACCGCGCCCCGGATGGCGGCGTCGTCGTCAACCACGAATACTATGGGCGTCTTGCTCAGCCGGCCCCCCGGGATCACTAGCACCTTCGGATAGGAGCTTTCACCAGCTTTGGTTTTGGCACAAGGGCTATCTTACAGCGTTGCAATTTACAGTTTTGCCGTTGTTATTTTGGAGATTTGCGAGATTTAACAGGTAGATACCAAAAAACGGGGCAAAAGGGTGGGCGAATGTGTGCCTGCGGACCGACCCCTTTCCTCATTTGGCAACCTCTCGTGACCGCCAATCCGGCACATGCATTGTCATGAGTGCCCGGAAAAGGCGGCCATGGTTGGGCACTCGGAGGTGGAGAAGCTCATGGGCAATCACAAAGTCCTGAAATCCCTCCTGCTGGTCATCCAGATCAGTCGCCAAGGTGATCGTTCCCGCGCTGGAGCATGAACCCCATTTGCGTGTCATCCGGTGCACGCGGATCGCGCGCGGCATCACCCGCAGCCTGACTGCCCAAAGATCGACGCGCCGCTTGAGGCGTGCGGCCGGCGCAAGCGAATCGGTCATGGACCATCTCATTGCGTCACAATATCCATGATCGTATCGACCAGTTTGGAGCGCGCATCGCGTTCGACGCCAAGCAGCGGCCGGTACAAGGCCGCCCTGAACTGTCTCTGCTCGTCCGGATTCACGTTTGCGTTGGGAAAACGCAGGATCAGCTTCTCGACTTCCCTGGCAAGATCAAGAACCGCTATGTCCGCCTTTATGAGCGCCCCCTCGTCCTTGAGCGCCCAAAACACACCGAAGGCTTTGGGGGAAAGGCCGGTTTTATTGGCGGCTTCTGCGGCCTTTTCCTTTTCGGCGACAAGCGCGGCCAACAAGTCCATTGCCGCGAGTCCTGTCGTTTTACGCTCCTCCATATCCTGGAGGATGCGTTCGGCCCGATCCTTGAGAGGCTGAAGAACCGGCGCCGCCTCGGCCTCATCGTCGATCTCTTTTTGCAGCCCGCGCACCAGGTTGAAGACCTTCGCCTCGTCGGGACCCCTTTCTCCGCGCAAGGCTTCCAGCGTCTTCAAGTCGAAGGTCACGCTCTTTGTCAGGTTGCCGAGACCGCTCTGCGTGGCGCTTTCTTCCACCAATCGCTTGGTCTTGTAGGCCAAGTCGGCGACGAACCCCACTTTCTCGGCATAGGCGTTGCGAACGGCGGCGTAGAGTTGCGCCAGATGCTTGAACGTCTCGATATGATCGCGCAGCTCGGGAGAGGGGGAGAGGATTTCCCAAAGCGCCTCGATCTCCTTATACGCCTCGAAGAAGGCCTTGCGCGCTTCCGGTTCGAGAAAGCGCCCGTAAACGATGCGCTCCAGCTTCTCATCGGCACCGCCCCCGCCCCCCGTGTCGAGATAGTCTTTTTCTATTCTGGCGATCTTCTCCAAGAAGTCCTTGAGAAGAAGATCGAGGTCCTCGATCACACCGCTGACATCCGAAGAATCAAACTTCAATGCTTTCCGGAGTTCGCGCAAAACGCCGACAAAATCGACCACAAGGCCGATGCGCTTCTGGATGCCTTGAGGATCGACATAGGGGCGATTCACCCGCGCCACTGCTTGCAGCAGAACATGGTCGCGCATCGGCTTGTCGAGGTAGAGGCAATAAAGCAGCGGGGCGTCGTAGCCGGTCAGCAGCTTGTCGGTGACGATCAAGATTTTTGGGTCCTTGTCCGCCTTCTTAAACAATAGCCGGACATCTTCCTCACGCTCGTCGGTTACTTGAAGCTCGTGGACCAGCGGTCGGTCGACAATGTCCGCCGCATTTTCCGTGTAGATCGGGACGCTCCATTCCGGTGGGAGCAGCTTGTCGAGCGCCTTTTTGTATTTTGCGCAAGCCTCACGGTTCACGCCAACAAGAAATGCCTTGTAGCCAAGTGGAAGGACGTTCTCCTTGAAATGCCCGGCAACAAAAGCGGCCACCTTCGCGATGCGATCATCCGCCGTGAGAAAGGTGCGTAGTCCGACAGCGCGGTCCAGCGCCTTGTTAAGCTCGTCGATATCGGTCACGCCCTCGGCCGCCGCGAGCTCGAAAAATTCCTTGTCGAGCCGTTCCGCCGGCACGGTCATCTCACTTGGCGCCATGCCATGCTTGATCGGTAGCGTTGTCTCATCCTCGATGGACTCGGCGATGGAATATTTGTCGAGGTAACCGCGCTCGTCGTCCTTGCCGAATATCTTGAACGTCCCCTCGCCTTGCTCGGTCTTGGCGATTGGCGTGCCGGTAAAACCGATGATCGTCGCGTTCGGCACCGACGCCATGAGATAGGTGCCGAGGTCCTTGGCGACCGAACGATGCGCTTCGTCGATGAAAACATAAATCTCGTCGCGGGTGTTGCTGTCCTTATCGACACCCTCGAATTTGTGGATCATCGACAGGATCAGCCCGCGTTTGTCGCTCTTGAGCAGGTCTTGCAATTCGGCTTTGGTGTTCGCTCGCCAGGTGGCGATGTCCTGCTGCTGCATCTCGCCCAGCAGCTTCTCGACCCAGCCCTTCATCTGCCCTTCGAGCTCGGTGCGGTCCACCACCAGGATCACGGTCGCGTTTTTGAACCGGTCCTTCTGTTCAAGGATCAGACGGGCCGCCGTCAGCAAGGTGAAGGTCTTGCCCGAACCTTGGGTATGCCAGACCAGACCGCGGTTCTTGGCGGGATCGCCGCAGCGTTCGATAACGGCATCGATAGCGCGGCGCTGATGCTGGCGCAGCACCGATTTCCTGGTCTCACTGTCCTCGACATAGAACAGAATCCAGTGCTGGAGCGTGCGCAGGAAGTCCGTGCGCTCGAAGAATGCCTGCACGGCGAAGCGATAAATTTCCTCCGGCTTTTCCTTCCAGCGGAAAAGAAAGCGCCGATTGGCGTTCCAGGTGACGCCGTACCAGTATTCAATCAGGTGGGTGACATTGAAAAGTTGCGGGGAACCGATCAATTCCGGGGTCTCCAGCTCATACCGGCGCAACTGCTTGATCGCGCGCTCGATCGCGTCCCCGTCCCTGGGGTTCTTGTGCTCGACGATGCAGACCGGCACGCCATTGACGCAGAACATCACGTCGGCACGGTTGCCCTTGCGGGCCGGCGGCTTGAGCGCCCATTCCCAGGAGACATGAAACGCGTTGGCGTCGGTGTGCTCGAAATCGATCAGCGTGACCCGGCGGTGGCGCTTTTCCTCTTCGTCATACCATTGCTGCTCGCCCCTGAGCCAAGACAGCATTTCGCGGTTGCCTTCGATGGTTGGCGGGAGAGCGTCAAGCTTCTCGGCGACGGAACGAATGGCATCCTTGCTCATCCAGGGATTGAACTGACCGAGTTTCATCTCCAGCTCGTCCCGCAGCAACATCCCGGCTTCACCGCCACGTTTTTGCTTGGCGACTTCCGGCGGCAGCGGCGTCCAGCCAATTTCGACGGCGTGCTTCACCATCGGGAATTGGACGGTGCCAGCCTCGCTGATCTTGAGCGGCTTGTTCATGCCGCAGCCTCCGCAACCCCGGGCGCTTTCAATGCGGCGAGGTCAAGGTCGCCAACCCGAATTTCCCCGGCCATCAGCTTGTACAGAAGCGATTTGAAAAGTTCGTCGAGAACCGCCCGCTTGCGCTTATGCAGATCAATCTTGCGGTCTATGGCATCAAGTATGCCGACGATCTCGCGCTGCTCGTCGAGCGTCGAGGGGAGCGGGACCGGAATCGCTTTGAGTATACCGCCGGTCAAGGCAGCTCTCGTACTTCCATTTCCTGAAGCCAACTGACGCAGATAATCGTACTGCGCTTCGAGATAACCTCTGAGATATTCGGGCGCAATTACATTCTGATCCGCCTGGATGAATCCAACATGCCGGCTAATCGTAGCGTCCACTCTCAATATCGCGCAGTGTCCGAGCGTTTTTCCCTGTCCGACAATTGCGACAAGCACCGCTCCTGCCTTTAGCAGGGGCAGGCTCGAACTCTCAATTGCCCGCGAGGTGACACAGGTGTCTGAGCCTGTGATCTCACGCTCATACATCCGACCGCTTGTAATCCACGCAATATTCCCGTCGCACCAGAAGTCGGGGTTCTTGCGGTCTGGCGTTGTTCCACTGCCAATTTGTCCGAGAGAGCCAAGAGGCACAACACCCCAACTCTCCGGCATCGGGCCTATTTCGGTTTCCTTTTGCGGCTCGCCGCGAAGGCCGCGCGTGAACAACGTGCGCATCACGGCGCGCTGGAGGTCTTGAGCAGAAGCAAGGCTTCGATGATGAACCTTCATTGCCTCCCGCACGCGAGCGAGAGCACAAACGACACGGTGCTGTTCGCCGATTCCCGGATGCGGCACGTGCAGGGCAGCGAGCCGGTTACGCGACAGGTTTGGAATTGTCGTCTTGTTTCCGGCCCCCTCGAAGAGGCCAAGCTGGGTGAAGCCTGATTGCAGGAAATAGACGTAGAAGCGCGGGTCCACACCATCACCAATCGGGCGCAGTCGATGCAAGTGGTTCTGGAACGACATGGCTTTTACTTCGCCGTTCCAGATCGCTGCACGCCCGATCTCACCGCCCTCGCAAACTAGGAGGTCTCCAGGCTCCAACAGCTTCTCCCGAAGCTCCTGCGCAGGGATGGCCATTTCATCCACCGTGGTCAGGTCAATTTCATCCCAGAGGACATTCGACGTCCGCAGAAATGGTGTTTTCATGTCGCCAGCCCGAGCGGCAGCAGACATGGTCTTGCCTGCTCCAATCTCGAACAGCTCGCCAAGCGGACGAAGCGGCCATGCTTCATTGATCATAGCCGAACCAGCATTTTCGCTAGCGAGGCGTCAATCTCTCGCGCCTGTTCGTCGAGCATGAGCAGTTCAGCCATGATTTCTTTGATCGGCTTTTTATCAATGGCATTCGGCTGACCAACCCACCGGCTTGGACTGAGATTGTAGTCGGCCTCCTCCGCCTGCTCTCGCGTGATGACGGCGATTTCACTCTCAACCGGCTCGCCTTTGAGAAATGCGGCGGCGAGAGGGCGGATATGGTCGTCGGGGATGAAATTCTTCGGGCGACCCTTCTCAACATGCCGGCTGGCATTCAGGAGCACAATCCGGTTCCTGCGCGCCGGGGGCTTGCGTTTGTTCAGCACCACAATGACGCCGGCGGCGCTGGTGTTGTAGAACAGATTGTCCGGCAGAAGGATCACGCCATCAATCAGATCGTGATCGACGAACCATTTGCGGATGTTGCGCTCCTTGTCCTCGTTCTTTGAACCCGAGCCGCGCGTCACGGCGCCGGTGTCGAGGACCACGGCCGCGCGGCCATTGCCGTTCATGCAGGCGAGTGTGTGCTGAAGCCAGGCCCAATCGCCCTTGCCGGTGGTGACGCCGCCCGTAGTGCGGAAGCGGTCGAATGGATCGTCCTTGAAAATGTCCGGATTGTTGAACGATTGATTCCACATCGGATTGGCGACGACGATGTCGTGAGTCTTGACCTTGCCGTCTGGCGTGCGGAACTTGGGATTTATCATCGTGTCGCCACGCGCAAGCTCGACATCCATGTCGTGGATGACGCCGTTCATCTGGGCGATGGCGTAGTTCTCCGCCTGGAGCTCCTGTCCCGTCAGCTTGAGCGGCACTTTGCTGGTGGGGTCGAGTTCGCGGGCCACCAGTTGCAGCTTCACCAAGAGGCCGGCCGAGCCGCAGGCATAATCGTGGCAATCCTCGCCGGGGCGCGGGCGCATGATGTGCGCCATCAGGAACCCAACCTCGGTGGGCGTGAAGAATTCGCCGGCGCTCTGGCCCGATCCTTCGGCAAATTTCCGCAGCAGGTACTCATAAGCGCGGCCAAGAAAGTCCGGCTGCACGTCGGCAAGGCCCAGCCGATAGCGGGCATCGGAAAAGGTCTCGATCACGCCGCGCAGCTTGGCCGGATTGATGTCGCGCTCGCCATTGCGCTCGGCGGCGAAGTCCACCACGTCGATCACGCCCGAAAGCGACGGATTCTGCTTCACGACCGCGCGCACCGCCCTGGTCAGATGCTCGCCAATGTCCTTTGGCTTGGTACTCTCGCCCTTGGCATCGAGCGGCCAGGCGTAATTCCCGCGCCCGCTGATGATGCCCCAGCGCGCTTCGGGCGGCAGATAGAAGCGCAGCAAGGAATGGTCGGCTTCCGCGATCTCAAGCGCTGTGGCCCGTTCGCCATATTCCTCAGCAAGGCGGGTGATCTCGGCGTCGAACACGTCGGAGAGGCGCTTGAGAAACAAAAGCGGCAGCAGATAGTCCTTGAACTTGGCGGCATCCTTCTCCCCCCGGATGGAGCACGCGGCATCCCACAGCATCTGCTCCATCGGCTTGGTGGATGGGGCCGCAATCCCACGCCGGCGACGGGTTACGGCCGCAGCCGGCTCGGATGTCGCCGGCGCTTCGTCGTGCGACCCGAACCCCGCCTCAAGGGCGAGGGACTCGATAACCTCGCGAGCGGCCTTCTGGGGAAGATTCGAGCCTCCTTCCCAGCGATTGACGGTCGCAAACGACACCCCCAACCTTTCGGCGAGCTGTTCCTGAGAGAGATTGAGCTTGGCTCTTATGGCGCGGAGTGTGGCGGAAATTGAAGTTTCTTTTGTCATGTTTGATATATTTGCTATAATAACATAGCATGTCAAGGAACTTTCGCGCTGAAGGCGGGCCCTCATTGACGACCAGCACAATTATATAATAACTATTATATACAAGGACCTCCCATGATGCGTTTCAAGGTCACCACAGTGGGCGCTTCGGCCGGTTTTATCCTGACCAAGGAAGCGATGGCTCATCTCAAGATCCAGAAGGGCGACAGCATCTATCTCACCGAGGCCCCGGATGGCGGGTACCGGTTGACACCTTACAATCCGGATTTCGAGCGCCAGATGGAGCTCGCGGAAGACATCATGCACAAGGATCGCGATATCCTGCGGGCCTTGGCAAAATGACGATTTGGCGCTGGATTCGCGCCGATGTTCTGTTCGCGATTCATGACCGGCAAATTGCAGAACATGGGGGATTGGACGGCATCCGGGATTTGGGGGCCGTGGAATCCGCCCTCGCCCGCCCCCTAAATCTTGCGAACTATGGCGAACCGGATGGAGCGGGGTTGGCCGCGGCCTATGCGTTCGGGCTGGCGCGCAATCACGGCTTCTCCGACGGCAACAAACGCACGGCCTGGATCGCCGCGCGGCTATTTTTGGCGGACAATGGTTTCCAATTGACCTTCGATCCGGCGGAAGCTGTCAAGACCATGGAAGCGGTCGCGGCCGGCACCATGGCGGAGGGCGCCCTTGCAGAGTGGTTGCGGCAAAGGATGAGCAAGGGCTAGCGGAGATCGCGGGCTCACCCTTCGCAGGCGGGGACCCCCATCGCCCCTCCTCCCGATCTTCCCTTGACCTTCGGAGTTTTATCTGATACGTATCTAGTACCATGCGATAGGTAGCGAATGATCCGAGGCTTTGAAGACAAGGAGACGGAGCGGATATGGCATGGTCAACATAGCCGAAAGTTTCCCGGAGATATTCAGGATCGGGCCTTGCGCAAGCTGCGCCAACTGGATGCTTCCCTTACGCTGGACGACTTGCGCAACCCGCCAGGCAACCGTCTGGAGGCCCTCAAAGGCGATCGCAAAGGCCAGTGGAGCATCCGGATAAACGATCAATGGCGTATCTGTTTTCGATGGAATGATGGCGAAGCCCGCGATGTCGAAATCGCGGACTATCACTGATAGGAGCAATAACATGGCACTGCTGCACAACCCCCATCCCGGAGAAATCCTGAAGGCAGAATTTCTGGGTGAGATCGGCATGAGCCAAAACCAGCTCGCAAATGCCATTGGCGTTCCCTCCAACCGCATTCACGCAATCGTTGCCGGAACGCGGGGGATTACCGCCGATACGGATTTGCGTCTCAGCAAGTTCTTTGGTCTCTCTGAGGGATACTTTCTGCGTCTTCAGAACGCTTTCGACATGCTCGAAGCAAAGCGTCAGGCGTCCAAGGATCTCGCCAAGATCAAGCCTTACAAAGCCGCAGCCGCGTAAGATTAGGCACCCCACTCGGCCATAAGCTGAGGAGCCTAATCTCCGCCTGAAATCGGCTTGCGGGGCATGGAGGCATTGTCCGCAATAAAGCCCTGTTCCTTGGGTTTTCGGCTCTCGGCGAACGGTCGCGAATGTCGGGGAGGGAACAAATGGTGCCCAGAAGAGGACTCGAACCTCCACGCCTTGCAGCGCTAGTACCTGAAACTAGTGCGTCTACCAATTCCGCCATCTGGGCAGATGCCGAAGGCGGCGATGTTTAGGGGCGAGGGCTTTGGAGGTCAACCTCGGTCTGGCGGTCCCGGGCGCCCTCCCCCAAGCAATCGAATGTTCCTTATTCGGTTGCTTGCCCCCTCCCGTAAAGGGAGGGGTAGGCGGCTGAGCAGGCTCACGCTTCGACAGGTTCAGCATGAGGAGGGGGCCGCGCGGCTTGGCCGAGGCTTTCTTCCCCCGCGCCGCGAAGCGACTGGCGGGGAAGACGGCTTCCGAGGGCTTGACCCGAGGAAGACAGATGGGGGAAGACCTGGATATGGAAGCAAGACAGATCACGGTGTTCGGCGGCTCGGGTTTCCTGGGCCGCTATGTGGTGCGGGCGCTGGCCAAAAAGGGCTGGCGCATCAAGGTCGCCACGCGGCGTCCCAACCGGGCCTTCTTCCTGCGCCCCATGGGCCAGGTGGGCCAGATCGGCTTCGTCAAATGCGACGTGGCCGACGCCGGGCAGATCGCCCATGCCCTGGCCGGCAGCCAGGCTGCGGTCAATCTCGCCGGCATCCTGTTCCAGCGCGGCCAGACCTTCCAGGACGTGCATGTGAAAGGTCCCGAGGCGATTGCCGAAGCGGCTTCGCGGCTCGGCCTGCGCGCCTTCGTCCATGTCTCGGCCATCGGCGCCGATGCGGAGTCGGAATCGCGCTATGCCGAGACCAAGGCGGAAGGCGAAAAGCGCGTGCGCGAAGCCTTCCCCCATGCCGTCATCATGCGGCCGTCGCTTCTGTTCGGGCCCGAGGACCGGTTCTTCAACCACTTCGCGGAGCTGGCGCGCTTTCTTCCCGCCCTGCCCCTGATCGGCGGCGGCCGCACCAGATTCCAGCCCGTGTTCGTGGGCGACGCGGCCGCGGCGATCGTCACCGCGCTGGATGAGCCTCATGCGCAGGGCAGGACCTATGAGCTGGGCGGGCCCACCATCTACAGCTTCCGGCAGTTGATGGAGATCATGCTGGCCGTGATCGAGAGGAAGCGGGTTCTGGTGCCGCTGCCGTTCTGGCTGGCCTTCCTCAAGTCAATCTTTCTCCAGCTTGCGCCCAAGCCCCTGCTCACGCCCGATCAGGTGCGGCTGCTGAAGTACGACAATGTGGTTTCGCCTACGGCGCACACGCTGAAGGATCTGGGCATCACGCCCACCACCGTGGAAGCCGAAGTGCCCAACTATCTCTGGCGGTACCGCGCCAAGGGCGAATACGCGGATTTGGCCAGGCAGCGCTGAGGCCTGAACTCCTCATGCTGACACCCAGCTTTCGTTAGCGAACACAGTGAGCTTACGAAAGCTGGCGCTCTGCGAGCATAGCGAGCGGTGGCTTGTCGAAGCATGAGGGAGCGCGGAAAAGCCTTACAGTCCCCACCCTTCGACAAGCTCAGAGGAGATCGGACGGCGGCCCTACACATAAATATAAGCCGCCAGGGCGATGGCGGCGGCGATGCGGTACCAGCCGAAGGGCGCAAGGCCGTAGCGCTCCACCACCTTGAGGAAAGCGCGGATCACCACATAGGCGACGATGAAGGAAACGACAAAGCCCACCGCGATGTCGAGGCCCTGGCCGTGGCTGAGTTCGGCGCCCTTCTTGTAAAGCTCGAACACGGTGGCGCCCAGCATGGTGGGCACGGCCAGAAAAAAAGTGAACTTGGTCGCCGCCACCCGGTCCACGCCCAGAAGTTCGCCACCCAGGATGGTGGCGCCGGAACGCGAGGTGCCGGGGATCAGCGCAAGCACCTGGCAAAGCCCGATCTGGAACGCTTTCGACAATGGCAAGGTCTCGCTATCCATGAAGCGTGGACGGGGCGACAGCCGCTCCAAAACCAGAATGATTACCCCGCCCACGAACCAGGTGGTCGCAATCACCGGCATGGCGATAGCGGGATTGAGCAAGGTCGAGTTGATCCATTTGTTGATGGCCACGCCCACCACCGCCGCCGGCAGGAACGCCACGATGATCGAGAGCGCAAAACGCCGCGCGTCGGGTGACGACGGGAGGTGGATCAAGGCCTGCCAGAAGGTGCGGAAATAGATCACCACCACCGCCAGGATCGCGCCCAACTGGATCACGATGGTGAAGACTTCCCAGCGCTCGGTAAGGCCCAAAAGCCGCTCGGCCACCAGAAGGTGGCCGGTGGAGGACACGGGAAGAAACTCGGTCAGGCCTTCGACAATACCCAGCCAGACCGAGACCAGAACGTCATGCATGAAAGGGATTCTCCGGACGCCACCGACAGGTAGCATTGGCCGCGCGGGCGCGCCATCGCCCGAATCTTGAGGTTTGGTAAGATGGGTCATGGGGCGAAAGAGATTCGCGCGCGGCTTCTGGCGCGGCCGGCTTCTGTTCTGGCTGTTCGTGATTCTGGTGGCGGCGCCGGTTGCGCTTTTGCTTCTGTTCCGTTTCGTGCCGCCGCCCGGCACGCCCCAGATGCTTGTAAGCCTGGTGGAAGGTAAGGGCGCTCATTATGCCTGGGCAGACCGGCTGCCGCCCATTCTGGGCAAATCGGTGATCGGTTCCGAGGACCAGAATTTCTGCCGTCATCATGGCTTCGACTGGAAATCCATCGACCAGGCTATGGCCGCCCATGAACGCGACCCGCGCAAGCGGCTGCGCGGCGCCAGCACCATCTCGCAACAGACCGCGCGCACTTTATTCCTGGTTCCGACGCGCAGTTGGATCCGCAAGGGGGCGGAAGCCTATCTCACCGTGCTGATGGAAGCGTTTTGGCCCAAAAAGCGCATCCTGCAGGCCTA
>Ga0134128_10008602_pt1 | contig 12290 bp, 10 predicted proteins | sample KB31754_FD_96462 | JGI IMG/M metagenome (GOLD analysis project Ga0134128, IMG submission 96462) | Terrestrial soil microbial communities with excess Nitrogen fertilizer from Kellogg Biological Station, Michigan, USA - KB3-175-4 | ecosystem: Environmental > Terrestrial > Soil > Unclassified ...
AGCAATATCCGAATATCGAGGTGCTCGACACCCAGCCTGCCGACTGGGACGTCTCGAAGACGGCGCGGCTTTGGGAGACCTATCTCACCAAATATCCGCAGATCGACGCCGCGTTCTTCCACAACGACGACATGGCGCTCGCCGCCTACAACATCATGAAGGCGCACAACCGTACCAACATCCTGATCGGCGGTGTCGACGCCATGCCGCCCGCGATCCAGGCCGTGGTTGAAGGCCGGATGTACGCCACTGTCCGCAACCCCTCCTGCCGCATCCATGGCGGGGCGATCGTCGCGGGCGTCGCCGCTGTCGTCGGCGGCGAGAAGACCGGTCAGGGCGGCATCCCCAAGAACGTGGTCACCGACGGCCCGGTCGTGACCAAGGCCAATGCGCCAGGCATGCAGTGGATGGAGGATCACTTCCTGATCTGAGCCATGGTGGAAGGCTCTTCCCCCCTCCTCGACCTCAAGGGGATCAGCAAGGCCTTCGGCGGCGTCGAGGCGCTGCGCGGGGTCGACTTCGCGCTGTCCGCCGGCGAGATCCATGGTCTCGTCGGCGAGAACGGCGCGGGCAAGAGCACGCTGATGAAGATCATCGCCGGCGTGCACCCGGAGTTTTCCGGCCGATTCCTCCTGGACGGTCAGGAGACCCGCTTCCGGTCGGCGCGCGATGCGCGCGCCGCCGGCATCGCCATGGTGCATCAGGAACTCAGCGTTGCGCCGGACCTGTCGGTGGCCGAGAACGTGTTTCTCGGCGTGCAGCCGACGAGCCGGCTGGGCCTCGTGCAATGGCGGCGCATGGCTCGCGAGGCCGGCGAGCAACTCTCGCGGTTCGGCATCGACGTCGATCCGTTGTCCCGACTCGGCGACCTGCCGATCGGACTGCAGCAATTGATCGAGATTGCCCGCGTCCTGTTCTCCGGCGCCCGCATCATCATCCTGGATGAGCCGACCTCGGCGCTTTCCCCGCCGGAAGCCGAACGCCTGTTCGCAACGCTGAGACGGCTTCGCGACGAAGGCACCGCGATCGCCTTCATCTCGCATTTCATCGAAGACATCCTGCGCGTCTCCGACACTGTCACCGTCTTCCGCAACGGCCGCAAGGTCGCGGAAACCGCGGCCGCGGCAACGACAAAGGGCGCGCTCATCGAAGCCATGATCGGCAAGGGCCGCGAGGCGCTGGAGCACAGCTACACCGACGATCTCATGCTGCCACCTTCCCGCGCCGCGGCGACCGTGCTGAAGGTCGATCACCTCACGCTGGCGCGCAGCCTGCAGGACGTTTCCTTCGAAGCACACTCAGGCGAGGTGCTCGGCATCTATGGCTTCATGGGCTGCGGACAGCACGAACTGTCGCGGATTTTGTTCGGCAAGCTGAGGCCCGACGGCGGCGTGCTGATTGTTGACGGCGCGCACAGAACGTTCGCGAGCACGGCCGACGCGCGGCGCGCCGGCGTGGCGCTGGTGCCCGAAAGCCGGCGCGCCATGCTGTTTCACCAGGAGCCGGTCTACAAGAACATCTCGATCAGCATCCTCGAGCGGATTTCGGCCCTGCTGCTCAAGCCTGCCCGCGAGCGGGCAATCGCCAGGCGCCAGGTCGAGCAACTCCAGATCCGGCCGCCCGTCGTGGGGCTCGACCTCGGCATGCTCTCCGGCGGCAATCAGCAGAAGGTAGCGCTGGCGAAGTGGCTGACCTATCCGCCACGGCTTCTGGTGCTGTGCGAGCCGACGCGCGGCATGGACGTCGGCGCCAAGAACGACGTCATCAACATCGTGAAGGATTTGCGCGCCAAGGACCTTGCGATCATCGTTTTGTCGACCGAGCCGGAGACGGTGTTGTCGCTGGCCGATCGCATCCTCGTGCTCAAGCGCGGTGCGGTAGTGCGTGAATTCGCAAGCGAAGTGGTCAGCAAGGACCGCCTCCTTGAAGCGGCATGACGGAGAAGCATGATGGTGAGCAGTGAGACAGTTGCTTCGGCCGATCGCGCGCCGCGGGGCATCGCCTCGTTCCTGCGGTCCCAAATGCGCAATATCGCGCCGTTCCTGACGCTGATCCTGCTCTCCGCCTTCTTCGCCGTCGCAAGCCCTTCCTTTGCCACGCTCGACAACGTCGGCAATATCATGACCCAGGTCTCGGTCACGGGCATCATCGCGGTCGGGCTGACGTTCGTCATCCTCTGCGCCGAGATCGACCTCTCGATTGCCAGCATCGCCAATGTCACGGGCATTGCGGTGGCTTATTTCACGATGCAGGAGTCCTACGTAAATATCGCCAACATCCCGTTGCCGGGATGGGCCGCGATCCTGCTCGCGCTTCTGCTTTGCGCTCTCCTCGGCCTCATCAATGCGCTCGGGCTGACGCTGATCGGCATCCCCTCTTTCATCATGACGCTCGCGATGATGCAGATCGCGGCCGGAATCTCGGCATTGCTGGTGCGCGGGCAGATCGCCTACAAGGTTCCGCCACTGATTTCGACACTCGGCTCGGCCTCGATCGGCGGCATTCCCTGGATCGTCATCGTCGCCGCCGTGATGCTGCTTGGCGGTCATCTCGTGCTCACCTACACGCGCTTCGGCCGCTATGTGTACATGGTCGGAGGAAACCGCGAGGCTGCGGAGTATTCAGGCCTCAATGTCAACCTCATTCTCGGCAGCGTGATGGTGATCGCCGCGGTCTGCGCCGGGATCGGCGGCATGCTCGGGGTCGCCCATTTCGGAAGCGCGCAGCAGAACGAGTTCGATACCTATCTTCTGGACTCGATCGCAGCAGTCGTGGTCGGGGGCACCAGCCTGTTCGGCGGGCGCGGCGGTATCGGCAACACCATCGTCGGCCTGTTCGTGCTCGGGGTACTCAACAACGGCCTTGACCACGTCAACATCGACAGCTTCCTGAAGATATTGATCCGCGGATTGATCCTGCTGGCCGCGCTCGTGATCAACGTCTACGCGCAGCGGCTGCGGGAGAAGACGGCGGAGTAGCTATTCACGTGCAAAATCGGGCTGCCAGTCGCGCGCTTGTCGCGCCGCACCGGTGACGGCGCCGATCGTGGCGTAGGCCGCCGTGTTCACCAGCATGTCGCGGGCGAGACGCAGGCTGCGCGCCTCGCAGATGGCGCGCATTCTCGCATCCTCGATCCATTCGAAGTCGATGTTGTGCGCAAGCCCAAGGATGCGACGGATGGTCTTGGCGGCGGAGAATCCGACCGTGTCGGCGAACAGCCGCGCCATGTAGGCCTGACGCTCGGTCTCGAGCCGCTTCGCGCCTGCGCCGCCAGCAAACAGCGTCAGGGGGTAAGCATCGCCCTTGGGCTCGCTCCGCCAAAGCTCTAGGAATTTTCGCGAAAATTCGGTCCACACCTGCTCGATCGTCTCAAGCATCCACGCCTCGAAAGCGCGGCGCTCGCCCGGCGAACGCTCATGACCGGCTGAGGCCAAATAGCTCATCAGGAGATTGCCGATCACCGCCCCGACGTCGAATCCCATCGGCCCGTAAAAGGCAAACTCCGGATCGATCACCCGCGTTTCGCGCTCGGTCACCATGATCGACCCGGTGTGGAGGTCGCCGTGGATCAGCGCTTCAGGCGAGCCCAAGAATTTCAGCTTGAGGCGGGAGATCGCGACATGGGCATCGAGGTCCTCGCGGAAGGCTGCGGCCGTGGCGTCGAGCCATGGTGAAGTCCAGCGATTTTGCTCGGCCACGCGATAGGGATCGGTGAAGATCAGATCTTCAGTGATCTTGCAGAGCGCGTAGTTGCCGGCGAAGGTCGCGATTCCTTCCTTCTTTGCCGCGGCAGGCACGGCGAGATCGGAGCTGAAGAACAGCGTCCGCGAAAGGAACGTCGTGATGTCGTCGAGAAAGCGCGGATAGGTGGTTCCCGCAACGAGCCCCTTGCGCATGATGATATGCGGTTCGAGCAGCTCCATCGCGACGAGCGCCAGCGCCTCATTGTGATGCAGCACATGCGGCACGAGGCTCGGCGCCAGCTTCGCCTGATTCACCAGCGCCAGATACTCGTAGTGCGAACGCGAAAGTGGCAGCGGCCAGCTTTCGCCCACCAGCCGCACATAGGGCAACGCCTGCTTGGCGGCGATGCCGCCCGCCGATCCCTTGATGATGAAGACCAGATTGAGGTTGCCATCGCCGACTTCGGTGATGGTCCAATCCGCAGTCGCCCCACCAAGCCTTTTGGACACCTCCGGAAGGCCCGACAAATAGTCGCGAAGATCGGCCTCTTTCAGGATTCGGTATTGGTCAGGCATGGGTCATCGCACGCGACGGAGACGCTAGAAATCCTCGCGCTCAAGGAAGTTATTGCCGATGCTCGCCTTGTGCTTGATCGGATCGTAGTCGCAATAGACGCCGTCGGCGAGCAGCGTGTAGCTCGCAATAGTCGTGTACTTGTCGAGCTTGATCGAATCCAAGCCGACGATCGAGGTATTCTTGCCGCCGTTCCATTTGAAAGGCGTGGAGCTCTGCGTCTTCTCGCAAGCGGCCACGGCTTCGGCAAAGACATAACCTTCGACGAATGCTTTCAGGCTGCGCACCTGAACGGCCAGCTTCCAGTTGGTGTAGAAAGCCGCCCCCAAGCCTGCGATGATCAGCACCAAGAGCCCGATCCCGATTCGCTCAAACATCGTCATTCGTATTCCCCCGGGCACGACTTTTGCCGGCGAATGATCCCTCGGGTCAAGCCTGAGGGCAGGCTCTTCGGAAAACCCGCTGCACACTTTTCCGGATCATGCGCTAGAAATCTATCCCCATCAGCTTCGACAACCGATCGATCGTGAGATAGCCGCTATCATAGGCGAGCATGGCGATTGCGAAGATCACGGCCGAAATGACGGTGGTCCAGATCAACTTTCGGCCCATGCCGGTCACAACCGGCGCGCCGGGATCGGTGCCGGGTGCACCGGCGCCGTCCTCGTGCTGACTGCGAATCCCGAACGGCAGCGTAAAAAACAGCACGATCCACCACACGACGAAGTAGATCGCGAACATGGTTGAGAGTGTGTATCCCATGATCTAGCTCTGCTCGATCTCGACCAATGCGCCGGAAAAGTCCTTTGGGTGCATGAACAGCACGGGCTTACCGTGCGCGCCGATCCGGGGCACGCCGTCGCCGAGCACCCGCGCTCCCTCCTTGATCAAGGTGTCGCGTGAGGCGATGATGTCGGCAACCTCATAGCAGATGTGATGAATGCCGCCATCGGCATTGCGCTCCAGGAATTTGGCGATTGGCGAGGCTTCGCCGAGCGGCTGGATGAACTCGATCTTGGTGTTGGGCAAGGTCACGAACACGGTGATGACGCCGTGGTCCGGCAGCGGCACGGCATCGGAAATGTCGGCGCCGAACGCCGCGCCGTAGATCCTGGCGGCTTTTTCGGCATCCCTGACCGCGATAGCGACATGATTGAGCCGGCCGAGCATGGACACCTCCATTTCCAATCTGCGCGTATTCTGATCGCAAAACCACCCTTGCGAGAACGAGCGCTACACTTCGAGCACATGCACAAGGCAGAGCGGCCTCTTGCCCCACTGCTCGTTCAGCGTCGATCGAACGGCCCGCCGCACCGATTCCGCGAGCGCGTCGGGATCCCGCCGCCTCGCCCGCGGCAGGCCCTCCACCGTCGAGACGACGACATCGAAAACGATGTCATCGAGTTCCTCGCCGGCGCCATTCTTCTCGGGGATGCCGACAAGATCAACCTCGGGATCGTCGGCAAGCTCGCCCGTTTCGCTCATGGCGAGCGCGACGAAGACGCAACCGGCAAACCCCATCCGGCGCCGCTCGACCACGGCACGCGATTTGGCATCCTCCAGGATGTTTCCGTCCTTGTAGAGCCGCCCGGAGGGAAGTTCGGCAATGATGCCGGGATCGCCGGGGCCGAGCTTGACCAGGTCGCCGTTGCGGCAGGACAGCACTTTTGGCACGCCTACGGTGCGAGCAAGCTGTGCATGTTCGGACAGGTGCAAGGCCTCGCCATGGACCGGGATCAGGATCTGCGGCCGCACCCACGAAAGAATGTCGCGCAGCTCGTCGCGGCGCGGATGGCCGGACACATGCACGAGATGGGTACGGTCGGTGATGACCTCGACGCCCTGCGCCACCAGACCATTGATGATGGAGCCGACGGCCTTCTCGTTGCCGGGGATGGTGCGAGAGGAGAAGATCACGCTGTCGCCCTTGTTCAGGGTTACCTGCGGATGGTCGTTGCCCGCAATCCGCGCCAGCGCGGCGCGCGGCTCGCCCTGGCTTCCCGTGCACAACGCGAGCACCTTGTCGGCCGGAAATTGGCCATAGAGATCCCCGCCGCGGAAATTCTGCACCCCATCGAGATAGCCGGTCTCGCGCGCAACCTGCACCACGCGTTCCATGGCGCGGCCGACCACGACGATCTCGCGCTCGGCGGCCCTCGCAGCGTCGGCGACCGCCTTGATGCGCGCGACGTTGGAGGCAAAGGTCGTCACCGCGACGCGGCCCTTGGCGGATTTCACGAGCGCGGCGATGGTCTTTGCGACCTCGGCTTCCGACGGCGAGCGCCCGTCGCGCACGGCATTGGTGGAATCGCCGACCAGCGCCAGCACACCGGCATCACCCAGTTCGCGCAGCCGCCGCTCGTCGGTCGGTGGTCCGATGATTGGTGTCGGATCGATCTTCCAGTCGCCGGTGTGCAACACCGTTCCGATCTCGGTGTGGATCGCCAGCGCATGCGACTCCGGAATCGAGTGAGCGACCGGAATGAACTCGACGCTGAACGGGCCGATTTCGATGCTGCCACCCGACGGCACCACCGTAACCGGAATCTTCGGCGGCTCGCGCTCGGCTAAGCGTTTAGCCTCGAACAGAGCCGCGCTGAACCTTGTCGCATAGATAGGACATTTCAGCCGAGGCCAGAGGTCGATGATGGCGCCAAAATGATCCTCATGGGCGTGCGTCAGCACGAGGCCAACCAGGTTCTTCCGCTCTTTCACGAGGAAGCCGATGTCGGGCATGATCAGGTCGATGCCCGGCAGATGCTCCTCGTCGCCGAAGGAGACGCCAAGGTCGACCGCAAGCCAGGAGCGCTGCTGACCTTTGCCGAGGCCGTAGATCGACAGGTTCATGCCGATCTCGCCGACGCCGCCGAGTGGCGCAAAGGTCAGTTCATCCGGCTGCGCCATCACGCCGCTCCCGCGGAGGCGGCGGAGCCGAAATAGACGTCGCCGGCAGTGATCGGCACCAACTGGCCTGCCACGGTCCGGACGATCAGGCAACCCTGCTCGTCGATGGTGTCAAAAGTACCCTCGATCGTGGCGCCGGCCGACTTGATCGCGACCGCTTGCCCCAAGCCGGCCGCGCGCTCCAGCCACAGCTTGCGGATTTCGCCGAAGCCGCGGCCGTTGTCCCAGATGGCTCGAAACTCCGCCCAACCGTCGGAAAGCGCAGCAAAGAGCTCCTCGGCGCCGACGTCGATGCCGAGCGCGCGCAACGCAGTCGCCGGCGTCGGCGTACCCTCGGGCGCGGCAACGACGTTGGTGCCGATGCCAACCACGACCGCTAGCCCGCGGCCTGACACTATTTCCGCTTCCAGCAAGATGCCTGCGAGCTTCCGACGGCCGGCGAGCACGTCATTGGGCCACTTCAAGCAGAATTGCAGGCCGTCTCCGCCTGCCCGCATCGCCGCCTCGACGCTGACCTTGCGCAGCGCCTGCTCCAGCGCGAGCCCTGCGGCAAACCCCAACGTCGCGGCGACCGCTGGCGTCACGTCGATCGCTTCCAGAATGCTGCTGGCCAGATTGCCGCGCGGCGCGACCCAGGGCCGCAAGCGCCGACCGCGGCCCGCGGTCTGCTCCGATGTCACGAACCAGATCGGGCCGCGCTCACCCGCGCGGGCGCGCGCCATGGCTTCGGCGTTGGTCGAGCCGATCTGGTCGAAGGCGGCGAGCCGGTAACCGGCGGATGCGGCGCGCGGACCGAGCGTGAAGGTCATATCGAGGTCTTGCGCATGATCTTGTTCGAGCCGCCTTCGCCCGCCGAAACTTCAGCCCATCCGGACCCAACGTGCCGGGGGTTCGCGCCAGCGGAAAACCGGTCTTCACGTTTCGGGATCATGCGCACCTAGAACAGCGATTTCGCCGCGGCGGTCGCAACGCTGACCAGCGGCCCCGGATAAACGAAGAACAGGATATTGAACAGGCCGGTGAACGCCACCACAGTGCTGAGCTCGACGCGCACCGGATCGAGCTTGGGCAGCGGGTCGTCAAAATACATCACCTTGACGATCGACAGATAATAGAAGGCGCCCACCACGCTGGTCAGCACGCCGATGACGGCAAGCGTGAACAGGCCCGACTTGATCGCCGCGACGAATACGTACCATTTGGCGAAGAAGCCCGCGAGCGGAGGAACGCCGGCAAGCGAGAACAGGAACATGGCGAAGAAGAACGCGAGCAACGGGTTGGTGCGCGACAGGCCCGCGAAATCGCTGATCTCCTCGAAAGCCTGGCCGTTGCGCTTGATGGCGAGGACGACAGTGAAGGACCCGAGCGTCATCGCCACGTAGATCGCCAGATAGACCAGAACGCCCTGTGCGCCTTCGGCCGTACCCGCCGCGAGCCCGACCAGCGCATATCCCATATGGCCGATCGACGAGTACGCCAGCAGCCGCTTGATGTTCTTTTGTCCGATCGCTCCGAACGCGCCGAGCGCCATCGAAGCGATCGAGACGAACACGACGATCTGCCGCCACTCGGTCGTGATTCCGGGGAAAGCCGTCATCGCGGCACGGACAAACACTGCCATCGCCGCGACCTTGGGCGCCGAAGCGAAGAAAGTCGTCACCGGCGTCGGGGCGCCCTCGTAGACGTCGGGCGTCCACATGTGGAACGGCACGGCGGAAACCTTGAAGCAGAGACCTGCGAGCAGGAACACCAGGCCGAACAGGAGACCGATGTTGCCGACCTTGGCGACCGCGGCAATGCCGGCAAAGCTAACGGTGCCGGTAAAGCCATAAACCAGCGAGGCACCATAGAGTAGCATGCCCGAGGCCAGCGCGCTCAGGACAAAATACTTCAGGCCGGCTTCGGTCGATTTCACATCGTCGCGGTTGCAGGCGGCCACAACGTAGAGCGCAAGCGACATCAGCTCGAGCCCGAGATAGAGCACGATCAGATCGCCGGCCGAGATCAGCACCATCATGCCGAGCGTCGAAAGCACGATCAGGATCGCATATTCGAAAATGCGCCGCGACGGATCGGCGAGGAACTCTGCCGACACTACGAGCGTCGCAACCGAGCTGATCAGCGCCACGATCTTCAGGAAACGGGCGAAGTCGTCGACGATGAAGCTGCCGCCGAAGGTCGAGAGCTTTCCCGCCGGCAGCATCAACTCGAGCACGCCGGTCACGATGAGCAGGCAAATGGAGAGCCCGGTGACCAGCGCGGTGGTGCCCTGCCCGCGATAGGCCCCGAGCATCAACAGCGCCATGGCGCCGACCGCGAGCACCAACTCGGGCATGACCGGCAGCAATTGATAACCAGCGGTGACAAAGCTCATGGCGCGGGCCTTAATGCATCAGTGCGGCGGCCTTCACGGCCGTCACCGCGGTGCTGTAGTTGTTGACGAGGAGCTGGACCGAGGCGGCCGACATGTCGAGCACCGGCTTCGGATAGACACCGAAGAAGATCGACAGCGCAACCAGCGGGAACAGCGTCACGCATTCACGCAACGTCATGTCCTTGATCGACATCAGCGACGGCTTGACCAGCGCGCCGAACACGATCTTGCGGTAGAGCCAGAGCGCGTACGCCGCGGACAGGATCACACCCGTCGTGGCGAAGATCACCGTTGCAGTGGAGACCTTGAACGTGCCGATCAGCGTCATGAACTCGCCGATGAACCCGGAGGTGCCGGGCAGACCCACATTGGCCATGGTGAAGACCATGAACACGAAAGCGTAGAGCGGCATCCGGTTGACGACACCGCCGTAAGCCGCGATCTCGCGGGTATGCAAGCGGTCGTAGACGATGCCAACGCAGAGGAACAGCGCGCCGGAGACGATGCCGTGCGAGATCATCTGGAACATGCCGCCGGCGACGCCCTGCATGGTGCCGGCGAAGATGCCCATGGTGACGAAGCCCATATGCGCCACGGAGGAATAGGCGATCAGCTTCTTCATGTCCTCCTGCATCAACGCCACCAGCGAAGTGTAGATGATGGCGATGACCGAGAGCGTGAAGATCAGCGGCGCGAAGTCGTGGGAGGCGAGCGGGAACATCGGCAGCGAGAAGCGCAGGAAGCCGTAGCCGCCCAACTTCAAGAGGATCGCAGCCAGGATCACCGAGCCCGCGGTCGGCGCCTCGACGTGGGCGTCCGGCAGCCAGGTGTGCACCGGCCACATCGGCAGTTTCACGGCAAAGGAGGCGGCGAACGCCAGCCAGGCCCAGGTCTGCAGCGAGCGCGGCACGGCCGTGTGCAACAAGATCGGGATGTCGGTGGTGCCGCCGTTCCAATACAGCGCCATGATGGCGAGCAGCATCAACACCGAGCCGAGGAAGGTATAGAGGAAGAACTTGAAGGAGGCGTAGACCCGGCGCGGCCCGCCCCACACCCCGATGATCAGGAACATCGGGATCAGGCCGCCCTCGAAGAACAGATAGAACAGCACGAGGTCGAGCGCCGCGAAGGTACCGACCATCAGCGTTTCCAGGATCAGGAACGCCATCATGTATTCGGGCACGCGCATGGTGATCGCACGCCAGCTCGCGATGATGCAGATCGGCAGGATCGCGGTGGTCAGGATCAGGAGCGGCAGCGAGATGCCGTCGACGCCCATGTGATAGGTAATGCCGGTCGCAAGCCAGGTGGCCTTTTCGACGAACTGAAAGTCGGTCTGAGCAGGATCGAAGCGCCAGGCCAGGATCAGCGAGAGGCCGAAGGTGACGAGCGTGGTCCAGAGTGCGATCCAGCGCGCGTTCCGATTGGCGGCCTCGTCGGCGCCGCGGGCAAGCAGATAGACCAGGAGCGCGCCGAACACCGGCAGGAAGGTGACGACGGAAAGGATGGGCCAGGTTGTCATTACTGGCCTCCCAGGCCGAACATGAACCAGGTGATCAGGCCCGCGGCCCCGATCAGCATCGCAAAAGCGTAGTGATAGAGATAGCCGGTCTGGATCTTGACGACGCCGCGTGTGACGTCGAGCACCCGCGCGGAGACGCCATCGGGACCGAAGCCGTCGATGATGGTGCCGTCGCCGACCTTCCAGAGGAAGCGTCCGATCGCCTTGGCGGGACGCACGAAGATCAGGTCGTACAACTCGTCAAAATACCATTTGTTGAGCAGGAACTGGTACAGCATCGGCTGCTGCGCGGCGAGATCCTCCGGCAGATATGGCCGCCGGATATAGAAGACGTAGGAGATGAACAGGCCGATGCCCATGGCCAACAGCGGCAGCACTTTGATGTATTCGGGGATCTGCTCCATGTCCTCGATGATGTGCGGATTCATCTTCACCGATTCGCGGAAGAACTCATCCACACCGTTACCCGCGAACAGCTCCTTGAAGGGGAAACCGGACGCGATCGAACCGACGGCCAGCACGCCGATCGGGATCAGCATCCAGAGCGGGCTCTCGTGGGCCGCCTCAAGATGCTCTTCGTCGTGCGGCTCGCCGAAGAAGGTCTTGAAGATCAACCGCCATGAATAGAACGCCGTCAGGCCTGCGGTCACCACCGTGAGGATCCAGGCGTAGGCGGCGAGCGGATTGTGCGAGGCATAAGCCGATTCGATGATCGCATCCTTGGAGAAGTTTCCGGCGAAGAAGGGAAAGCCGGTCAACGCCAGCGTGCCGATGCACATCACGGTGAAGGTATAGGGAATCTTGCGCCACAACCCGCCCATCATGCGGATGTCCTGCTCGTGGTGCATCGCATAGATCACCGAGCCTGAGCCCAGGAACAGCAGCGCCTTGAAGAAGGCGTGGGTGAACAGGTGGAACATGCCGACCGAATAGGCCCCTGCCCCCATCGCCACGAACATGTAGCCAAGCTGTGAACAGGTCGAATAGGCGATGATGCGCTTGATATCGTTCTGCACGAGGCCGATGGTCGCGGCGAAGAAGGCCGTGGTCGCGCCGAAGAACATCACCACCGCCTGCGCGTCGGGAGCAAGCTCGAATAGCGGCGACAGCCGCGCCACCATGAACACGCCGGCCGTCACCATGGTCGCGGCGTGGATCAGCGCAGAGACCGGGGTCGGGCCTTCCATCGCATCCGGCAACCAGGTGTGCAGCAGGAACTGCGCCGATTTGCCC
>Ga0134128_10008603_pt1 | contig 12288 bp, 11 predicted proteins | sample KB31754_FD_96462 | JGI IMG/M metagenome (GOLD analysis project Ga0134128, IMG submission 96462) | Terrestrial soil microbial communities with excess Nitrogen fertilizer from Kellogg Biological Station, Michigan, USA - KB3-175-4 | ecosystem: Environmental > Terrestrial > Soil > Unclassified ...
CGCGGAGTACCTGGGCTGGTGCGCGACCGTCGGCCAGCCGGTCCGGGTCGAGCTGCCCGGCGGCGGGCTGCTCACCGGTATCGCGCGGGACGTGGACGCCACCGGCCGGCTGGCCGTGCAGACCCGGTCCGGCGTGGAGCTAGTCGGCGCCGGGGACGTCGTGCACCTGCGCTGAGTCCTCCGCCGGGGCCGGGCCGGCCACCTCATCCGGTCCGGGTGAGGCGCGGCCGGTGACCCGGATGACCGCCATTCCATGTCACGATGTGCGCTATGGGATGGGAGGACCAGCTCGCCGACGGCGAGCGGAGTGTGCTCGTGGTGCACCCGCACTGGAAAACAGTGCTCTGGCCGATCCTCGGGTTCATCGTCGTCGTGCTGGCCGCCGCGGTACTGCTGGTGATCATCCCCGCTGGGCGCGGAGCGGCCCTAGCCCGGATCGCGGTGGGCGTGGTCGTGGTGGCCGTGCTGCTGTTCTGGTTCCTGATCCCGCTGCTGCGCTGGCGCACCACCACCTACCAGCTCACCACCCGCCGGTTCCGGCTGCGCCGGGGCATCCTGTCCCGGTCCGGGCGGGACTTCCCGCTGAACCGGATCAGCGACGTGTCGTTTTCGCACGGGCTGATCGACCGGCTGCTGGGCACCGGCCGGCTGACCATAGAGTCCGCGGGTGAGCACGGCCAGCTCGTGCTCACCGAGATCCCCGACGTCGAGCAAGTTCAGGCCACGCTGTTCCAGCTGGTCGAGGACGAGCACCAGCGGCTGGCCCGCGAGGAGCGCTGACCAAGCGGCCCGGTGGCTGAGGCGGTCGTGAAACGGGTTAGCCTGCGCTCATGGATGGTGTTTCGGTACGGAGGCATGTCATCGGGGTCGGCAGGGTCGCGGAGATCGTGCTGGACCGGTCGGAGGCGCTGAACGCGCTGAACACCACGATGGCGGTGCGGCTCGCCCAGGTGTGCGCTGAGCTGGCCGCCGACCGCGAGGTCTGCTCCATCGTGCTCACCGCGGCCGGGCCGCGGGCCTTTTGCGTCGGCGCCGACCTGAAGGAACGGCACCGGATGAGCGACCCGGACTGGCTCGCCCAGCGGCCGGTGTTCCGGGCCGCGTTCGGCGGCCTGCTCGACCTCCCGCAGCCGGTGGTCGCGGCCGTGCACGGGTACGCGCTCGGCGGCGGCTGCGAGCTGGCGATGAGCTGCGATGTGATCGTCGCGGACGACACCGCGGTGTTCGGCCTGCCGGAGACCACCGTCGGGCTGGTGCCCGGGGGCGGGGGCACGCAGCTCGCGCTGCGCCGCCTCGGCCCAGGCCGGGCGGCCGACCTGGTACTGACCGGCCGCCAGGTGCCGGCCGCCGAAGCCGAACGGATCGGGCTGGTGGACCGGCTGGTGCCGGCCGGGACGGCGGACAAGACCGCGCTGGAGATCGCTGGGGGGATAGCCTGCAACTCCGCGGTCGCGGTGCAGGCGGCCAAGCGCGCGCTGCGCCAGGGCTGGGGGATCGGCCTGCAAGCCGGGCTCGAGGTGGAGGACGCCGCGTGGCGCACCGCCGCGATGGCCGCCGACCGGAAGGAAGGCATCGCGGCGTTCAACGAGAAGCGGGACCCGGTCTGGCCCGGTTTCCCGGAATGGCCCGAGTGACGCCCGGCCGCGACCGCACCAGGCGGCCGGCCATCCCGGAACGCGAGGACGCTGTGCATGAGTGACCTGCCCGCCCGCATCTCGCTGCGGGAAGTGGGGCCGCGGGACGGCCTGCAGAACGAGGACCCGGTACCCACCGCGGCCAAGATCGAGCTGATCAACTCGCTGGCCCAGACCGGGGTGGCCAGGATCGAGGCGGTGTCGTTCGTCCGGGCCGAGGCCATCCCGCAGATGGCCGACGCCGACCAGGTGTGGCAGGGCATCACCCGCCCGGACTCGGTCCGCTTCTCCGCGCTCTCCCCCAACCTGCGCGGCGACCGGCACGCGCTGGGCGCCGGGGTCCACGAGCTGGAGGCCGTGGTGTCCGCGTCCGACACGCATAACCGGAAGAACGTCAACCGGGGCACTGCGGAATCGCTGGACGACATCGCCCGGATCATCGACGAGGCGCACCAGCAGGGCGCCAGCTGCCAGGTGGTGGTAGCCACCGCGTGGGGCTGCCCGTATGAGGGGGACGTGCCGGCCAGCCGGGTGCTGGCCGTGGCTGGCCGGGCCGTGGCCGACGGGGCGGACTCCATCTCGTTCGGCGACACCACCGGGATGGCCACCCCGCGCCGGGTCACCGAGCTGGTCGGCGGGTTCCGGTCGCAGCATCCGGACGTCCCGCTGAACCTGCACTTCCACAACACGAGGGGAACCGGGCTGGCCAATGTGCTGGCCGCGCTGGAGCTGGGTGTGGACGACTTCGATGCCTCGGTCGGCGGGCTCGGCGGCTGCCCGTACGCACCCGGGGCCACCGGCAACATCGCCACCGAGGAACTGGTGCACATGGTCGAGGACATGGGGGTGGCCACCGGGGTGGACCTGGACGCGATGATCGGCGCGGCCGCCGAGGCGGAGCGGATCGTCGGGCGGCAGCTGCCCTCCCAGGTGCTCCGGGCCGGCCCGCGGACCAGGACCATCCCGGCATGACCGACACCGAGCGGCCGGTGCCCGGTCACCCCGAGCTGGCCGGGCTGCGGGCCCAGATCGAGCGGGGCGGCGCGCCCAGGTACCACGAGGCCGCGGCCCGGGCCGGGAAACTGTTCGCCCGGGACCGGATCGCCGGCCTGCTGGATGCGGGCAGCTTCACCGAAGACGGGCGGTACGCCAACGCAGCCGCGGCGGGGCTGCCCGCCGACGGCGTGGTCACCGGGACCGGCACCGTCGACGGGCGGCCGGTGGCGGTGATGGCCAACGACTCCACCGTCAAGGCCGGGTCGTGGGGCGCCCGCACCGTGGAGAAGATCATCCGGATCATCGAGAAGGCCTACCAGGCCGGCCTGCCCATGATCTACCTGGTGGACTCGGCGGGCGCGCGGATCACCGACCAGGTCGACATGTTCCCAGGCCGCCGCGGGGCCGGCCGGATCTTCCACACCCAGGTCCGCGCGTCCGGTGCCATCCCGCAGGTGTGCGCGCTGTTCGGGCCGTCCGCCGCGGGCGGCGCGTACATCCCGGCGTTCTGCGACTTCGTCGCGATGGTGGACGGCAACGCGTCGATGTACCTGGGCAGCCCGCGCATGGTCGAGATGGTGGTCAGGGAGAAGACCACGCTGGAGGAGATGGGCGGGGCCCGGATGCACTGCACGGTCTCCGGCTGCGGCCACTACCTGGCCGCCGATGAGCAGGACGCGCTGCGCGCGGTCCGCGGCTTCCTGTCCTACCTGCCCGGAAACTGGCAGCAGCGGCCGCCCGCGGCCGCCGCGGCCGAGCCGGAGCCCGGCATCGACCTGGCCGCGCTGGTCCCAGCCAGCGAGCGGCAGGCGTTCGACATGCGCCGCTACATCCGCGGGCTGGTCGACGGTGATTCCTTCTTCGAGATCCACGGGCTGTGGGCGCGCGAGCTGACCATCGGGTTCGCCCGGCTGGGGGGCCAGGTAACCGGGGTGGTCGCGAACAACCCGATGTTCAAGGGCGGCGTGCTGTTCGTGGATTCCGCGGACAAGGCCACCCGGTTCATCCAGCTGTGCGATGCGTTCAGCGTGCCGCTGCTGTTCCTGGCCGACGTGCCGGGCTTCATGGTGGGCACGGCCGTGGAGAAGCAGGGCATCATCCGGCACGGCGCCAAGATGATCAGCGCGGTGGCCGAGGCCACGGTGCCGAAGATCAGCGTGGTGGTACGCAAGGCCTACGGGGCCGGCCTGTACGCGATGGCCGGGCCCGGATTCGAGCCTGACGCGACGCTGGCCCTGCCCACCGCGAAGATCGCGGTCATGGGCGCCGACGCCGCGGTCAACGCGGTCTACTTCAACAAGCTGGCCGCGATCGGTGACCCCGATGAGCGGGACAAGGAGATCCAGCGGCTGCGCGCCGAGTACGACGCGGATATCGACGTGCTCCGGCTGGCCAGCGAACTCGTCGTGGACGACGTGGTGCAGCCCGGGGACCTGCGCGGTGAGCTGATCCGCCGCTTTGCGGCGGCGGCCGGGAAGGACCGCTCCTTTTCCCGCCGCCGTCACGGCGTCACCCCGGTATGAACCGCTGACGGCCGGGCTCGCGATTGGCCCACTTTTACCGCCGAACGGGGAACCCCGGGCAAATTCTTAACATAAAGAACACGCACGTCAGCGGGCAGTGAGGGGCTCGCACACAGGATTAAGCCGTAACATCTGTGCATGACCTGTGTTCTGCTCGCTGAGGATGACAGCTCCATCTCAGAGCCGCTGGCCCGCGCGCTGCGCCGGGAGGGCTATGACGTCGACGTCTCTGCGGACGGCCCGGGCACGCTGGAAGCGGCCCAGGCCGGGGGGATCGACCTGATCGTGCTGGACATTGGGCTGCCCCGGCTGGACGGGCTGGAGGTGTGCCGCCGCCTGCGTTCCGACGGGCAGACCCTGCCGGTGCTGATCCTCACCGCGCGGGCCGATGAGGTCGACACGGTGATCGGCCTCGACGCGGGCGCCGACGACTACGTGACCAAGCCGTTCCGGCTCGCCGAGCTGCTGGCCCGGGTCCGTGCGCTGCTGCGCCGCGGCACCCCGGAGACCAGCACGGTGCAGGGCGTGCGGGTCGACGCGGACGCCCGGCGGGCGTGGATCGGCGACACGGAACTCGAACTCACCACAAAAGAGTTTGACCTGCTGAGCGTGCTGGTAGGCGACGCAGGGAAGGTGGTCACCCGTGAGCAGATCATGCGGGAGGTCTGGGACAGCAAGTGGTGGGGGTCCACGAAGACGCTGGATATGCACATCTCCTGGCTGCGCCGCAAGCTCGGCGACGACGCGCACAACCCCCGCTACATCACGACGGTCCGGGGGGTGGGCTTCCGGTTCGAGCGGGGTGACTGACAGCTTCGTCCGGGGGCGCTGAGCCGTGCGCCGCCGCCTGCTCGTGTCCACCCTCGCGGTGGCGGTCACGGCTGTCCTGCTGCTCGGCATCCCGCTGGCCTTCGTGCTCAGCCGGCTGCAGATCAGCGCCGCGGACCAGCAGGTGCGGCGGGACGCGACGACCATGGCCCGGACCCTGCAGGGCCGGGTCGACTCCGGCCTGCCCGCTGACGTGGCCGAGGCGGCCGCAGCGGCCAAGTCGCTGCCTGACCGCTACGTCAGCGTCCGGCAGTTCGGGCTGCGCGAGTTCACGATCGGGGACCGGCCCAAGGCGGGCCAGGGGATCATCTCCCAGGCAGTGACCAAGGACTTCCGGGTGACGATCGCCGCCGACGATTCCGTCCGGTACGGGCGGCTGACCGGCGCGCTCGCGCTCATCGGCGCGCTGGCCCTGGCCGCGGTGGCGGTGGCGGTGGCCCTGGCCATCCTGCAGGCCCGGCGGCTGACCCGCCCGCTGGAGGAACTGGCCAGCGCGGCCGACCGGCTTGGCCTGGGCGACGCCCGCCCGCTCGGCCGCCGCTACGGGGTCGCCGAGCTGGACCAGCTGGCCGAGGGGCTGGACGGTTCCGCGCAGCGCATCACCGACCTGCTGTCCGCCGAGCGGGACTTCGCCGCCGACGCGTCTCACCAGCTGCGCACCCCGCTGACCGCGCTGTCCATGCGGCTGGAAGAGATGATCGCGTCCGCCGACGACTCCGCAGTAGTCCGGGAGGAGGGCGCGGCCGCCCTGGCGCAGACCGAACGGCTGACCGAGGTGGTCAGCCAGCTGCTCGGCCGGACCCGGCGGGCCGCCCCCGGCGTGCCCTCGCTGCTGGCCATCGACGACGTGATCGCCCAGCAGGTCATCGAGTGGGATCCGGCGTTCCGCCGGGTCAACCGCAAGCTGGAAGTGGCTGGGGAGAAGGGCCTGGCCGGGTACATCACCCCTGGCGCCCTGGCCCAGGTCATCGCGACCCTGCTGGACAACGCGCTGGTGCACGGCGCGGGCACGGTCACCATCCGCACCTCACGGACCCCCAAGTCGGTGGTGGTGGAAGTCCGCGACGAGGGCAAGGGCGTACCGCACGAACTGGTCCCGCGCATCTTCGAGCGCAACGTCAGCGGCCGGCCCGGCGGCACCGGGCTGGGGCTCGCGCTGGCCCGCGACGTGGCCACGGCCGACGGGGCCAACGTGGTGCTGGTCCGGCCCAGGCCGGCCGTGTTCGCCGTCTTCCTGCCCCGCGGGCTGCGCGGGGCGGATGACCGCCCGGTGGTCACCGGGCCGGCCTGAGCCGCAGGCTCAGCCGGAGCTGACCAGCGCGGCCCGGCCCCGGCTGCGGGCGATCCCGTGCCAGGACAGGTAGATCAGGGCGGTAAGAACGAAGCCCACCTCGAAGGTCAGGTCGCCGACCGACGGGACGTGCTTGGGCACCACGCCGACGTACTCGGTCTGGTTCGAGAACAGCACGATCGACACGACGATCCCGACCAGCATCGACACCGGGCCGGCCCAGTTCGTGTACTTGGTGTCGAACAGCAGCCGGTCGAGGTCTCTCGGGTGCTGCCCACGGCGCAGTATCTGGTCGCAGAACATCACCGCCAGCCATGGGGCGATCCAGTACGCAATCACCAGCAGGAAGTTCTCGTACTTGGTGCCCGCGTCGTGCAGCCCGGTCAGTGCGACGATGAAGCCGATCACGCCAAACACCAAGGCGACGATGGCCCGGCGCAGCGCCAGCGGCAGCTTGATGCCCAGCGCGGTGAAGGACAGCGCGCCGGAGTAGATGTTCAGCACGTTCGCGGCCACCGCGCCGATCGCGATGCACAGCAAGGTGAGATCGGCCAGGAACGTGGGCAGGTTGCCGGTGAACGCGCCGGTGGGGTCGTTGACCGCGGCCGCCCCGGTGACGGTGGCCGACCCGGCCCCGGCGATCTCCAGCAGCACGCAGGATACGAACACACCCAGCCCCGACCACCAGCCGATGGCCTGCTTGCTGGTGTGCGGGGAGAAGTAGCGGGTGTAGTCGGCCGCGTATGGGTTCCAGCCGACCGCGTAGCCGAACGCCGCGCCCAGAGTGAGCAGGAAGCCGCCGATCCCGCCGCCGTGCGAGGGGGCACCCGGGCTCGACTTGGCCAGGATGACGCAGGTGGCGATGACGAAGATGACCGCCAGCAGCGGGAACGCGTACCGCTCGAACGCGTGCACCAGGTTGTGCCCGAAGAAGGCGACGACGACCTGCACCAGGACGATGATCACCAGGCACAGCGGCTTGGGCAGGTGGGTCAGGGTGTTCAGCGCGAACGTGCCGCTCACGCTGTTCACCGCGAACCAGCCGATGCCGGCGGTGATCGAGTTCAGCCCGGCGGGCAGCACGTTGCCCCAGTAGCCGAAGCCGAGCCGGGACAGCACCATCTGCGGTACGCCGAACTCAGGCCCGCGCGCGGACAGCAGGCCCTGGGTGACTGAGCCCAGCCCGGTCCCGATCACGATGGCCAGCACCGCCTGCCAGAAGTTCAGCCCGAAGATGGCCACCCCGATGACGCCGACGAAAACCGTGGCGAACTCGAAGTTCGGCGAGGTCCAGGTCCAGAACAGCTGGATCGGCCGGCCGTGCCGTTCCTCCAGCGGGATGAATTCCGCGCCACCGGGCTCTACCGCAGTCACCTTGGCGCCGTAGCTGCCCTCCCGGACGACGACACCGGGCGGTGGCTCTTCTTCCTCGAGAACAGGGCTCGTCTGATCAGGTCCCACCATCGGCGTGCTCCTTACGGGCTCGTGCCGGTCGGTGCCCCGCCAGCCAGGCCAGCAGCGCGATCGGACGCGCTGATCATGAGTGGCGCTAGGACCGGGGGCTGTTTCCGATGCGTTAAATATCCCGTAGCCACCCGGTAGGGACAAGAAGGCCGCGTAACACTCTGGATTCGACTGCGTCACGGCCATTACCAGCGTGTTCCGGGTAACCGCCAGTGTGCGGCCGGCATCCGGGCCTCGTAGGCTACGGCGGGTGACCGATGTTCCTGACGCTGGGCGCGCCATCCCGGTGGTGGGCATGGTCGGCGGCGGGCAGCTGGCCCGGATGACCTACCAGGCCGCCATCCCCCTCGGCATCCGGTTCCGGGTGCTGGCCGACTCACCTGCCGACAGCGCCGCCCAGGTCGTTCCCGGGGCCGAGGTCGGGGACTACCACTCGCTGGACGACCTGCTGGCCTTCGCCCGAGGGTGCGACGTGCTGACCTTCGATCACGAGCACGTGCCCGGCGAGCACCTGGCCACACTCGCCGACGCCGGGGTGACACTGGCCCCGGGTGGCGGCGCGCTGCGTTACGCCCAGGACAAGCTGGCCATGCGCGAGGAGCTCGGCCGGCTGGGGGTGCCCTGCCCGCGGTACACCCCGGTAGCCACCCTCGACGAGGTCGCCGCGTTCGCGGCGGCCACCTGCTGGCCGGTGGTGCTGAAGGCGGTCAGCGGCGGGTACGACGGTCGCGGCGTATGGGTGTGCGAGAGTGCCGAACAGGCCGCGCGGGTGCTGGCGCATGGCGTCGCGCTGCTGGCCGAGGAGCATGTCTCGTTCGGCCGTGAGCTGGCCGCCGTGGTCGCCCGGTCATCGCACCGGCAGGGCGCCACCTACCCGGTGGTGCAGACCGTGCAGCGCGACGGCGTGTGCCACGAAGTGCTCGCGCCCGCGCCGGGGCTAGCCCCGGCCGTGGCGGAGGAGGCGCAGCGGCTGGCCCTGACCATCGCCGACCGTCTCGGCGTGACCGGCCTGCTCGCGGTGGAACTATTCGAGACTGACGGCGGGCTGCTGGTCAACGAGCTGGCCATGCGGCCGCACAACAGCGGCCACTGGACCATCGAGGGCGCCCGGACCTCGCAGTTCGAGCAGCATCTGCGGGCTGTGCTCGACCTGCCGCTGGGCGAGCCGCAGCCAACCGCCCCGCAGGTGGTGATGGCCAACGTGTTCGGCGGGACCGACCCGGACCTGTACTCGCGGTTCACCCATGTGATGGCCGCCGACCCGGGGGTGAAGGTGCACCTGTACGGCAAGGCGGTCCGGCCGGGCCGCAAGATCGGCCACGTCACCGTGCTCGGCCCGGCCACCGGGGACTGGGGCGGTGGCACCGCGGACCTGCGCGACCGCGCGCTGCGCGCCGCCAGCTATCTCGGCACCGGTCAGGAGCAAGGGCTGTGACCGGGCCGCTGGTCGGCGTCGTGATGGGCAGTGACTCGGACTGGCCGGTGATGGAGGCGGCGGCCGCCGCGCTGGCCGAGTTCGGCGTGCCGTACGAGGCCGACGTGGTGTCCGCGCACCGGATGCCGCACGAGATGATCCAGTACGGGGCGGCGGCGGCCGGCCGCGGCCTCCGGGTGATCATCGCGGGCGCGGGGGGCGCGGCGCACCTGCCCGGCATGCTGGCCGCGGTCACCCCGCTGCCGGTCATCGGCGTGCCCGTGCCGCTCAAGCACCTGGACGGGCTCGACTCGCTGCTGTCCATCGTGCAGATGCCCGCCGGTGTCCCGGTGGCCACGGTTGCGGTCGGTGCGGCGCGCAACGCCGGGCTGCTCGCCGTGCGCATCCTCGGTACCGGCGACCCGGCGCTGCGCGAGCGGATGACCGCGTTCCAGGCTGACCTGCGCGCTACCGCCCAGGCCAAGGGGGCGGCGCTGCGTGACCGCCTACCATCAGAGGATGAGCGCTGACTTTCCTGCCTTTGCCCTGTCCGAGGAGCACGAGGCGATCCGCGAGGCGGTCCGGGCCCTGGCCGACGACAAGATCGCGCCACGGGCGGCCGACGTGGACGAGTCCGGCGAATTCCCCTGGGACGTGTACGAGGCGCTGGCCAAGGCCGATTTCGCGGCCGCGCACATCCCCGCCGAGTACGGCGGCGCGGGCGCGGACGCCATTGCCACCGCGATCATCATCGAGGAAGTGGCCCGGGCCTGCGCCGCGTCCTCGCTGATCCCGGCGGTGAACAAGCTGGGCACGGTGCCGCTGCTGCTGGCTGGCTCGGCCGGGCTGAAGCAGCGCTACCTGCCGCCGGTGGCCCGCGGCGAGGCGATGTTCTCCTACGCGCTGTCCGAGCCTGAGGCCGGCTCCGACGCTGCGGCCATGAGCACCCGCGCCGTCCGTAACGGCGAGAACTACCTGCTTAACGGAACCAAGCGCTGGATCACGAACGCCGGGGTTTCCCGGTTCTACACGGTGATGGCGGTGACCGACCCGTCCGCCGGGGCCAGCGGCATCTCCGCGTTCGTGGTGGAATCCGGCGATCCGGGATTGTCGTTTGGCGCGCCCGAGCACAAGCTGGGCATCAAGGGGTCACCGACCCGGGAGCTGTACTTCGACGACTGTGCCATCCCAGCGGACCGGATGATCGGCGCGGAGGGCAGCGGGTTCCGCACCGCCCTGGCCACCCTGGACCACACCCGGATCACGATCGCCGCGCAGGCACTGGGCATTGCCCAGGGCGCGCTGGACTACGCGACCGGGTACGTCAGGGAGCGCCGCCAGTTCGGCCAGCCGGTGGCCGAGTTCCAGGGCGTCCAGTTCATGCTGGCCGACGCGGCGATGCGGGTCGAGGCGGCCAGGCAGCTCACCTATGCGGCGGCGGCCAAGTCCGAGCGGGCCATGGCCGGGGACCGCAGCAGCGACCTGACCTTCTTCTCCTCGGCGGCCAAGTGCTTCGCGTCCGACGTGGCCATGGACGTCACCACCGACGCGGTCCAGCTGCTCGGCGGCTACGGGTACGTCAAGGACTACCCGGTCGAGCGGATGATGCGCGACGCCAAGATCACCCAGATCTACGAGGGCACCAACCAGATCCAGCGCCTGGTCATGGCCCGCCAGCTGCTCAAGGGCTGACGGGTGAAGTTGGCCGGGTTGCCCGTCCTGCCGGTTACCTGTTCTGTTAGATGACATCCGCGCCGCGGTGGGCCACGCCGAGCACCTCATCAGCGCGCTACTCATCCTCGCGCGCAACGAGCACGGGCTCGCCGTCCGCGAGGAGACCGACCTGGCCACCGTCGACCAAGACGTCCTCGACACCGCCGGCCTGGGCGACCGGCAGGTGCACGCAACGCTGGAGCCCGCCGCCATACCGGGTGATCCGGTGCTGGCCGGACGCCTCATCGCGAACCTGGTCGACAACGCGGTCCGGTACAACCTTCCCGCTGGTGACATCTGGATCAGCACCTGCACAATGGCGGGCAGCAGCCAGCTGACGGTGGCCAATACCGGCCCGGTCATCAGCCCGGCGGATGCCGGCCGCATCTTCCAGCCGTTCCAGCGGCTCAGCGACCGCACCTCCCATGACGGCTTCGGGCTCGGCCTGGCCATCGTCGCATCCATCGCCGCGATCCACGGTGGCACCGCCACCGCCTGTCCCCGCGAAGACGGCGGCCTGTCCGTCACGGTCACCATCCCCTCGGCCGGCGCCCGCGGCACGGCCCACCAGGTGACTGGGTCGGTCAATTTACGTAGCCGAAACTCATAACGGTGGGCGATCCGTGCCCTGGCCTGCGTTCCTAGCCTTGTCCAATGCGACCGGCGGCCATGCCGCCGGGTTGACGAGGGGGCAAGGTGGAGATCGACGAAATTGCCGCACGCCTGCTGCGGCAGTACTGGGCTGTGCTGGCGGTCTGCATCGTGGTGCCCCTCGTCGCGGTCTCCTTCATCACTGCGAAGCAGCCCAACGTCTACGCCGCGTCCGCCCGGGTCATCACCGGGAGCACGGTCCCGCAGACCAGCGCGGCGGCGGACGCCGTGGCCAGCCAGGTTGAGGCCATCGCCACGGGCCGGTCGGCGGTCAAGCAAGCACTGCAGGCGGCCGGGGCGAACCGGAACCTGAGCGACTTCATCAACGGCAACATCGCGGTCAGCGGGCTCGGCAGCTCGCAGGTGATCGATCTCACCGTGACCGACCGCAGCCCGAAGGTCGCCCAGCAGGCAGCCCGGGTGCTGGCCGCTGAAGCCGTCCGTTCCATCAACAACGTGGGGCAGAGCGGCCTGCGGGCGGCGCTGACCGCCAACGACCAGGAAATCGTCCGGCTCTCCCAGCAGCGGGCCGTTAAAGCGCAGAAGGCGGCTGCCCAACCGCAGAATCAGCAGCTGCAATCCGAGCTGGCCGGCATGGACCAGGTGATCGCGAACTTCACCGGTGACCGGAGCCGTCTCTTGATCCAGGCGGGCTCGCTGGGCCTGGCGGGCGTCATCGATGAGCCAGCCACGCCGGCCCGGCCCCAGTCCAATGCGTCCGCCCAGAAGCTGGGACTGGCCGCGCTGCTCGGGCTGGTCGCCGGGATCCTCATC
>Ga0134128_10008607_pt1 | contig 12287 bp, 10 predicted proteins | sample KB31754_FD_96462 | JGI IMG/M metagenome (GOLD analysis project Ga0134128, IMG submission 96462) | Terrestrial soil microbial communities with excess Nitrogen fertilizer from Kellogg Biological Station, Michigan, USA - KB3-175-4 | ecosystem: Environmental > Terrestrial > Soil > Unclassified ...
ATCGAGGATCCGGTCTTGAGCTGTCGCGCGACGGTTTCCCACCAGCCAATCCTGTCCAGCCACCGCATTCATCCTTCCGGCCGAGACGCAACATCGAACCCTACCGCCGCCCCGCCGCCGCGCGCAGTCACATCGAAGGGCTCCAGGCGGTCTCGATACCTTCCAGGTCGGGGAACCGCTCAAACTCGGTTTTTGCACGCTGAGAAGATGGGCCTGCCGAATTTATGCTGTTTTTGCTCTTCAAAAGCGACGGGTTGAGAACTCGGGGCGAGGTGGGGTCTCGGGGTCGGCTGTCACGTTTACGCGTTCGTACTCGATACCGATGGGCATTTGTCACCCTAGCGCTGTGATGGACACCGACCGTCTGCGTAAGCTGCTGCCTGGTCGGCGTAGGTGTGGGAATTTCCAGCTTCCCCCCTGCCGCCGAGTGGGGCGGCCGGTCGCGTCGACAACGGTTGCACGCCGATGACGACGACTGCGCCCTACCCCGGCACCGATGGCACGCCAGGGCGGTCGGCTCTCGGTGAAATCCGATCCTGGGGACGGCAATACGCGCGCAGACACCCGTTGCAGGCTCTTGAAACCGTGGGCGGGCAGACCGTGCTCGGTGCGCGCACGTTGCAATATCTGACCACAGACGTATGCACCGGACGGTTTCAGTTCTGGGAGTTTGTCCGCCAGGCCGCGTTCATGGCCTCCACCGCGTTGTTACCCACGTTGCTAGTGACGGTTCCGGTCGCGGTGACTCTGTCGATCCAGTTCGGGGTTCTGGCCGGGCAGGTCGGGGCGTCGTCGTTGGCTGGTGCTGCGAATGGCCTGGTGGTTATCCGCCAGGGCGCCCCGCTGGTGGCCGCGATCTTGTTAGCCGCCGCGGTGGGCGCGGCGGTGAGCGCGGATCTGGGGTCGCGCAAGATGCGCGAGGAGATCGACGCGATGGAGGTCATGGGCGTCTCGGTGATTCAGCGCCTGATCGTGCCGCGCTTCATGGCGGTGATCGTGGTCGGGGTGGGCTTGACCGGCTTGGTGACCTGCGCGGGGTTCTTTGTGGGATACCTGTTCAACGTGTTCATGCAAGAGGGAACTCCCGGGTCGTTCGTGGCGACTTTCGCGTCGTTCGCTGTGGTAGGTGATCTCGGGCTGGCGCTGTGCAAGGCCGTGACATTCGGGGCGATTGTGGGAATCATCAGCTGCCACAAAGGGTTGGCCACCCGCGGGGGGCCGGCTGGTGTGGCCAACTCGGTGAACGCCGCGGTGGTCGAGTCAATCCTGCTGCTGATGATCGTCAACGTCGCGATGAGCCAGCTGTATTTGCTGCTGTTCCCGAGAGCCAGCCTGTAACCATGGCCGTCGTTGCGCGCTACGAACCGGCGTTCGTCGGCCCGCTGCTGCGGGCGGCCGACACCGTCGGTGCGCCGGTGTCGCGTGCGGGGCACATGCTTTTCTTTTTCGGACAGATCCTGGGGAGCGTTCCGCTGACATTGCGCCGCTACCGCCGTGAGTTTTTCCGCAATCTGTCCGACATCACTTGGGGGAATGGGTCGATCGTGGTCGGTGGCGGCACCGTCGGTGTCGCAATGGTGTTGGGTGTGACTGCAGGCGCCCTGTTGGCTGTCGAGGGTTACAACGCGCTTAACCTTCTGGGTCTCGGGGCGGCGACCGGTCTGTTGTCCTCGTGGGGCTCCACCCGTGAACTGGTGCCGATCATGATTGCGTTGGCCTTCACCACTCAAGCCGGTTGCCGATTCACCGCTCAACTGGGCGCGATGCGGATCTCCGAGGAAGTCGACGCGCTGGAAGCTCTTGCGATCAAACCGATTCCGTACCTGGTGACCACCCGGGCGCTGGCTGCCGTCGTCGCCGCTGCCCCGCTGTTTTTGGTGTCGCTGGCCACCGCATACTGGTCGGCGCGGGCAGTGGTCGCCGTCATCGCCGGCACCTCCCCGGGCACCTACCAACACTATTTCGAGCTCTTCAGCAGCAGCACCGACGTCATCTACGCGGCGATTAAGGCTGTGATCTTCATCTTCGTCGCCGCCGCGATCCAGTGCTACTACGGCTATTTCGCCTCCGGCGGGCCCGAAGGCGTGGGGGTGGCCGCCGGTCACGCAATGCGCGCCTCCATCACCGTCGTCGTCATCTTGAACGCGCTGCTGACGATGGCGATGTGGGGCGTCGACGCCGGCGCAAGGTTCGGCGGATAGATGCCCAACCGCTACGACGGCGACAGCCGCAGCCCATCCACCGCCCGCCTATACGTGGTGGGTGTGGTGTTCGTGGCGATCGTCGCCGCGACCGTGACCGTGTTGATCGCGAAATCCCGCGGCGCCCTGGATCCTTTTGTACGAGTCAGCGCGCAGCTGATCAATGTCGGTGACGGCCTGCCGGTCAAATCCGATGTCAAATTTCGCGGCGTCCTTGTCGGCTTCGTCTCCGGTGTAATCCCCGCACAGGCTGGGCAACCCAACGTCGTCAACTTGAACCTCAAACCCCAACTGGCCGCCGGTATTCCAGAGACGGTCACTGCGCGCGTGGTGCCCTCGAATGTGTTCGCGGTGTCCTCTGTGCAACTCGTGGACAACCACACCAGCGCTGCGCCGCTGCACTCCGGCTCTGTCGTGCGTGAAGACCAGACGTTGCCGACGGTGCTGTTCCAGACCACGCTGGAGAAATTCCGGCGGGTCCTGGCCGCGATCGGCCGTGAGCCCACCGACACCAACGTCGGATGGCTGACCGCGCTGGGGGAGGCCACCAGCGGCCGTGGCAACAAGCTGCAGCAAGCCGGTCACGACCTCAATGAGATTGTTGCGCAACTCAACACGATCGTCACCGATCAACCCGTCCCCAGCACACTGTCAGCCTTGACGGCGGCGACGGCCGGGCTGAGCCGCACCGCACCCGAACTGCTTAACGCGCTGGACCAGGCCGTCACACCGATGCGCACCCTGACCGAGAAGCGTGCCGCGCTCACCGACTTTCTGGCCGCCGGCATGGGGACCCTCGGACCGCTCGGACAAGGCTTCGACAACCAGACCGACCGGCTGATCACCATCACCACCCAAATGACCCCGGTCTTGGGAGCGCTCGCCGACCACGGTGGTTCCATCCACTCCATCGCCGTCAACGCCCAAGAACTGGTGACGAAATTCGTCGACGAGGGCTGGGACTGGAACACCAACCAGCTCAAAGCAAAAGCGGTCGTCGCGTTAACACCGACCCGCACCTATGTGCGTGCCGACTGCCCCCGCTACGGCGCGATGCTGGGACCGAGCTGCTTCACCGCACCCGAGGTGCCCACAGCGCCGGCCCTGACGCCGTCGCTGGGATCGATGGGACTTCCGTTGCCGCCCAACACCAGCGAAAACCGGCCCAACTACGCCCCACCGCGGGGATCGGTGCTGCCCCCCGACGCGCCCCGCCCCGACGGTCCTCCCCAACCCAGCCCCCTGCAGCCATCGACACCGGGTGGAGCACCGCTACCGGCCGAAGCGCCGCCGCCCCCACCACGCCCACCCGGTGCCGTTCCCCAGGCCGCGATCATCGGCGGCAATGTCGGCCCGGTGGGAAGCCACGAAGAAAAACAACAACTCAGCTTCCTGCTGGGCGGAAAAGCCAACGCCGCCAGTGAAATTCTCTTCGCCCCACTTGTGCGCGGACACACCGTCGTCGCGTCGCCAGCCCCAGGAGAGCCGCGATGAGGAACCGGCGCACACCCGCGATTATCTTGAGCCTGTTTGTCGTCGTAGCCACGGTCGCAACGTGGCTGGTCTACAACACGCTGCGCCGCGATGTCCCCGGCCCGACCAACACCTACACCGCCACCTTCACCGATGTGTCCGGGCTCAACGTCGGTGACGACGTCCGGGTGGCCGGTGTCCGCGTTGGACGCGTCGACCGCATCGATCTCGTCGGAACTCACGCCGCCGTCGGCTTCCGCGTCGAACGAGGGCAGCGGGTTTACGACGACACCATCGCCACGGTGACGTACCAGAACATCATCGGCCAGCGCTACCTCGGGTTGCTCCCCGGCCGCGCACCACGGCACAACACCCTCGGTGATCGCGCACAAATACCGCTGCAACGCACTAAACCGTCCTTCGATATCTCCAATCTGCTCAACGGCTTCGAACCACTCTTCACGCTGATGAGCCCCCAACAGGTCGACAACCTCACCGGCGGCATCATCCAGGCGCTGCAAGGCGACTCCGGCTCGGTGTTGACCCTCATCACGCAAAGCTCAGCCCTCGCCGAGACACTCGCCGGGCCCGACGCGGTCCTGGGTGACGTCATAACCAACCTCAACCAGGTCACCACCATCTTGGCCCGGCAGAACGCCCATCTGCAGGCGAGCATCACCCAATCGCGCGACATCATGGTCACCTTGGCCAACCGCCGCGATGAACTCCTCGCCTCAGCCGGCTCCATCAACCACGCCATGGGCCGCCTCGCCGAAATCACCGCCGCGATCAATCCGGCGCTGCAACAACTCATTCAGCGTGAGCCAGGTTTCCTGGCGCACGCGACAGGGGACGGCAGACAACGATTCTCGGCGTTCGCGACCAACCTGATCCTCGTTTGGAAGGGGCTGGCTCGCGCGACGCAAAGCGGCGCCTACGTCGACGGCCTGATCTGCGACATCAACTCCACCATCTTCGCGTTCCTAAGTCGTGTCATCCCCGCCCTGGTCAAGTTGGGCTCGCCCGGCAACATCATCGAACACTCACCGATCTGTAGTAAGTGACTCCCACTATGTTCACACGCCGCCACACACCACTCGAAGCGCGCAACCAAATCTGGTTGGGCACAGTAACATTGGGTGTCATCGCGAGCGTCATAGCCGTGATCGTCGGAATCGGGCACATGTCGATCGACCAGACCCGCTACCGGGCACAGTTCGCCCAAGCCGCCCAAATCAACGCCGGTGACCAAGTCACTGTGGCCGGCATCAGTGTGGGCTCAGTCAGCACTGTCGAGCTGGCCGGCGACCACGTCGTGGTCACCTTCACCGCCGGCAACAACGTGCACCTCGGCGCGACCACCCACGCAGCCATCAAACTGACCACGCTGTTGGGCCGCCGCTACCTCGAACTCGCCCCGGCACCTGATGGCGAACTCGACCACCGCACCATCGGCCTACGTAACACCACCGTCCCCTACGACTTGCAAGACGCCCTGGCCGGCGCCACCACCACCTTCGAGCAAGTCGACGCCGACCAGATCGCCGCATCGATGGCCACGCTCAGCCAAGGACTCGAGGGCGTCCCCGAAGCGCTGCCCCAAGCCCTGGCCAACGTGACCACGTTGGCGAACATCATCTCCACGCGCCGCACCCAACTCGGGTCTCTGCTGAAAAACGTCGACAGCATTACCGCGATGATCCGCGATCAAAAAGCCGACCTCGGCGCGCTAGTCCTGCACGGCCGCGACCTGCTCGCCGAGATCACCACCCGCGCAGCCGCAGTGCACCGCATGTTCGCCGCCGCCACCGAACTCGTGGGCCGCATCAAGGGCATCCTCAACGACGAACCCTCCATTGACGCCATGCTGACCAACCTGCAGAAATTCGGTGACATGGCCGCCAATAACGACGCTCTGCTGCGCGCGTTCCTGCAGTCAGCGCCCGTCGCGTTCCGCAACCTGGCCAACGTCACAGGCAGCGGCACCGCCTTCGATATCAACTTGCCTGCCGGAATCATGGTGGATTCCTGGATGTGCGTGCTCAGCCAGCGAGCCAAGCAATTCAATCTGGCGCAATATTTCACCGACTGCAAACCCGCGCCCGACCCGTTCCCCGGTTGGCCACCGCCAGACCCTGCGCGGCTACCAAAATGAGCGGCAACAGCGTTGAGCGTCAACATGTCCGGTGGCGTCGACTCAGGCGCCCAGCGGCCATCGGGGCGATCGCGGTCGCGGTGCTGGCGCTAGTCTTTGCGCTGCTCCCTGGCCGTAGCAGCCAATCTCTCACTGTGACCGCTCAATTCGAAGACACCGTTGGGCTCTACGCCGGCAACGCCGTCTCCGTGCTCGGCATGCGCGTCGGGAAAGTCACCCATATCACCCCGAAAGACAGCTATGTCGAGGTGGTCATCGAGATCAACCGTGACGTCCCGATCCCGGCGACCGTGCAAGCGGTCACCATATCCACGTCAATCCTGACCGACCGGCACATCGAACTCACCCCCGCCTACAAGTCCGGGCCCAAGCTGCGCGACGGCGATGTGCTGGGTCTCGCTCGCACCCGTACACCAGTCGAGTTCGACCGCACCCTGGCCATGGCCGACAAACTCTCGCGCGCCCTCGACGGCGACGGCAAAGGCCACGGACCTGTGGCCGATCTCATCACCGTCGGCTCCAAAATCGCCTCCGGCAGTGGCCAAGACATCAAATCGGCGCTCGAGCAACTCTCGCAAGCACTGCGCCTTGGCGCCGACCACGGCACCGCCACGCAGCACGACATTCAAGCCATCGCCAGCAGCCTGGCCACCCTGACGCAGGCGGCCGCCGACAACGACACCGCAATCCGTGAATTCGGCTCCAACATCAGCCAACTCAGCGACATCGCCGCCGCGGAGAAACTCGGCACCGGCACCACTGGCAGCCAACTCAACGACATCCTGAACCAAGCAGCCGCCCTGCTGGAAAAAAACCGGTCCGGCCTCAAAACCACCGTCTCCGATTTCCAGACCATGATGACAGCCCTGACCGACTACCGCCGCGAACTCGCCGAAATGATCGACGTCCTACCCATGCTCGGCACCAACGTCTACAACGCGATCGACCATGACGCCGGCGCAATTCGCGTCCACGCCCTCCTCGACAAATTCCTAGCCAACGGACAAATGGCCAAAGAAGTGTGCAACCTGGCCGGCATCAAAGATTTGGGCTGCAACACCGGGACCATCGCTGACTACGCACCAGGATTCGGCGCCAATTTCTTCGTCGACAGCATGACTGGTCTACTCCAGAACATGGCAGGAGCCCGCAAATGACACCGCACGCCAGCGTTTCTCGTCGCCGCGCCCGAACAACGGCATGCCTTGCCGCAACGCCACTGTTGCTCGCCGGATGCGCGACCGGACTCGGCAGCATTCCGCTACCCACACCCGGCGCAGTGCACGGCGCCCTCACCATCACCGCCAGCTTTGCCGACGCCATGAACCTGCCACAGAAAGCCAAAGTCAAACTCAACGGCGCCGACATCGGTGCAGTCGAGTCCATCACCGCCCAAGACTTCACCGCCAACGTCACCATGCGGATCGACGGCACAGTTCCGGTCTACACAGACTCCACCGCCGAGCTACGCTCAGCAACCCCACTCGGCGACCTCTTCGTCGCGCTGCGCCCAGCACCCCGCACCGCCTCGACCCCCCGACGTTTACGCAACGGCGACCACATTGCGCTGGCCTCCACCACATCCGCCGCGACCGTCGAAGACGTGCTCAGCTCAGCAGCGCTGCTTGTCAACGGGGGTGCGATCCGGCGCCTGGTCAGCATCGTCAACGGCGCCGGAAAAGCCGTCGGCGGCCGCGGCGCCAAAGTCGCTGCGCTACTGCGCGACTCGAACACACTCATCTCGCGCCTCAACGCCCGAACCGGCGACATCGACGCGGCGCTGCGCAATACCTCCGACATCGCCGCCACCGTCGCCGCGCGCCAACACACTCTCGAAGAGGTGCTCGACGCCGCCGCTCCAGCGACCGCGGTCATCGACGACAACAGCACCCAGCTCGCCGATATGACCGACGCCGTCGCCCGAATCACCCGCCAAATCAACCGCTTTCCCTCCATGCAGCACACCGACACCCGCAGCATCATCAACGACCTCAACACGCTGTCAGCGGCACTCAACGAGGTGGTTACCGACCCGCAAGTCAACATCAACACCTGGATCCGCGTCATCCCCGTCCTAGCCAAACTCACCAGCGGACCCGACATCCACGCCGTCGCCGACATTCACCAACTCGCCTTTGGCGCACTGCCCGACAAGAACTACCCCGGCGACCCCATGTTCCACGGCGCCGACGGCACCGACTGGCACGCCGCTATCGGCAGCCTGCGCTACGAGTGGAACCTATTGCTAGGCAAAATCTATGGACCGCAGCACGCACCACGATGACCACTGATACCCCGAGCTCGGCAGAACGGGTAGCACGGCTGACCGTGGACCTGATCCGCGCCGCAGCCCGCCACACCGTCCCCCTCGCCATCCTCGGGCTGGTCACGTCGATGCTGGTAGCCGGTGTATACATCCTGGCAGCGCTGGGGACCCACCCCACCCGCTCCACCATCTCGATCAAAGTACTGCTCGCCGAATCCGGCGGACTGCTACCCAACCAAGACGTCACCCTTCGAGGCGTGTCGATCGGCCGAGTCACCGCAGTCAACTTCACCGCCGCCGGTGTCGCCGCCACCGCCGAGATCGACGCCCGAATCAAAGTGCCCCGCAACAGCACAATCAGCGTCTCCGCGCTCTCACCAGCCGGCGAGCAATACCTCAACATTCACCCGCACCACGACGGCGGACCCCCCTTGACCGATGGCAGCGTCATCTCCGAAGACCGCACCACGGTGCCTGTCTCGCTGTCACGGCTCCTGGCGGACTCCGACGGCCTACTCGGACAACTTGACCCGACCAAACTGCGGGCCATCACCGACGAACTACGCGTCACCCGCCAAGGACCAGCCAAACTAGCTGCACTCCTCGATGGCGGCGCATTTCTGATCACGACCGTCGACTCCGTTCTCCCGCAAACCACCAGCGTGCTGCGCAACAGTCGAACCGTATTCACCACCCTGGCTGACGCGGCCCCAGCGTTGCACCGCACTGCCCGCAACCTCGGACCCACGTTGCGCGGTGTCAACACAATGGATGGCGGCTTTCGTCGCCTCCTCGATCACGGAAAAGCGCCCTTGACTCAGCTCGACGGCATAGTGGCCGACAACTCCGACACCATGGTCCAACTCTTCGGAAATCTCACCACAGTGGGACAGATCGCGTCCGCGCGAGTACCCGCCCTCACCGACATGCTCAACTCCCAACGCGGCGGCTCAGCCCTCGGGGCGATCACCAAAGTCATTCACGACGGGGCAGCCTGGGTGGTCGTCGACATCTACCCCCGTTACGGCTGCGACTACGACCTGCCCCGACTACCGCCGTTTGTGCCCGACTATCCCGAACCGTACCTCTATACCTATTGCACCAACCCCGATCCCTCGGTCCTGGTGCGCGGCGCACGCAACGCACCCCGCCCGCCCGGAGACGACACCGCCGGACCACCGCCGGGCTTCGACCCGCTCGCCCAAACCGCGCCCACCCCGCCCGCCAAAAGCCTGATACCCACACCATTCGGCGGCACACCCTTCCCCATACAACTGCCGCCCGACCCGCCGGATTGGCCGGTACCCCCCAATTGGCCGGGACCCCGGCCATCCAACTAACCCGACCCGTTCGACCTGACCCACTGACACAGATCGGAGGCCCCCATGCCAACGCGACTTTTCAGCCGCACCGACGGTGAAGACGTCTTCACTAAAGCCTCGAAACACGAGGCCGACGGCGACACAGTGGACGCCGATACCAGCGACGACCAACCCGCACCGCAAGCCACGTCCGACGAGGCACACGATGACCGCACTGATCCTGCAGATGACGAGGGCGAAGTCGAATCCACGGAGACCGTACCCGCGACGCGCACGAGACGGCTTCGCTACGCACTCGCCGGCATCATCGCGCTGATATTCATTCTCGCGCTGAGCACTTCGGGATACTTGGGGTGGAAAGTCAAGCAACGCAACGACATCGATCACGCCAGCCAGGCAGCGCTAGCAGCAGCGCAAGCTTTCACGGTCAACCTAACCAGCATCGACACCAGCAAAGTCGACCAGAATTTCAATGACGTCGTCAACGCGTCCACCGGCGAATTCAAAGACGCCTACACCCAATCGGCCACCCAGCTCCGCCAAATCCTGATCGACAACAAAGCTCTAAGCAAAGGCACCGTCATCGACTCAGCCGTCAAAGCCGCCTCAAAAGACAAAGCCGATGTCATCCTCTTCGTCGACCAGTGGATCACCAATTCCGTCGATCCCAAACCGCGACTCGACCGCAGCAGAGTTGCGCTGACCATGAAGCTAGTTGACGGCAAATGGCTGGCGGAAAAAGTCGATCTCAAATGACATCTGCGATCGGACCAGCGCTTGCAACCTCCGCGCAGGTCTTCGCCGGGGCCGCCATGACCGTTGCAATCGTGTGGACCTGCGCCCTACCACCGCCCGCCCGCGCCGACAATCTCACGTCGACCCAGTCAGTGATGTCGGGAAACAGCCCAGATGGACTAGGAACGTGGACAGTTCGCTACCAGCGCCTCGACGGCAGCGCTTCCGACATCATCACTGAAATAAACGACCAACTCGACGCACATGCTCACAACCTGGTCCAGCAAGCCACGTGGGACGGGTCAACCCGACGACCATGGACCTACGACGCCGCCGGCACCCTCCAGATCCAACCAACAACCGCATCAGAACTCTTCACAGCGCAATACAACACAGCCGAACCACACATGCCGATCCAATCGGTGTCAAGCATCGTCCTCGACAGACGCAGCGCCACTCCCATCACATGGGACAACCTATTCATCGACAAAACCGCGGGCCTGACCCGACTCAGCGAAGCCACGGAAACCGCCCTCGTAGCCACAGCACCTCCCGCACACGTCCGTGACTGGAAACGCCAAGGCCAATTCGCGCCTATCGACATCAACTTCAAAGCGTGGACGCCCACTGCAGACGGAATCGAACTGCACTTCCCCGAATTTCAATACGGGGGCGGACTCAAAACCCTCAACGTGCCCTGGTCGCGGGTAGCCGACCAGCTCAGACCTGAATTCGCGAATCTCGCAATCAGATAACGGTAGCCGTCAAATAACGACTTCGCCGCCGGACGAATCGACGGCGACAAGTTGAGGGCAACCCGCGGAGCCGTAATTTAGCTGCGAGACAACCACATTCGCTCCACCAAGATGTCCCGCCCGCATGGACATTTATGTCTCGAGCGTATGACCAGAGCCCAAGACCGTCAAGTTGAGGGTCGATATGTCCGGCTAAATGCCCCCGCCAACTGCAATGATCATACGAACTGCTATTGATCGTCTATTTCGCCGGCGTGGGCCCATCGCTTTTGGAGCGGGGTCTGATATCGAAGCCGATCACTCGAACGCGATGACGCCTCGGATGTTCTTGCCGGCCCGCAGATCCTTCATCGCTTCGTTGATGTCGTCGAGCTTGTATGTCTGTGTGACGAGCTCATCGAGCTTCAGCGTTCCGGCCTCGTACATCGACAACAGCATCGGCATCGCGTCACGCGGGTTCATCTCGCCGTACAGCACGCCTTTCAGCGTCTTACACGAGCTCACCATGTCGGGCAAAATGAGCGGCACCATCATGTCCGTAATCTTCGCCATCCCGGTCAGTACACAGGTACCACCCTTGCGTAGCAGCATCATCCCGATCATGATCAGGTCGGGCGGCACGACGCCCGGCGTCAGGATCACCCGGTCGGCCATCACGCCCCACGTCAGTTCTTTGACGAGGTCCAAGGCGGCGCCGGCATCGGCGGAGGTATGGGTGGCGCCGAATGTCGGTGCGACATCCCGCTTGAACTGCACCGGGTCGACAGCGATCACATGTTTGGCACCGGCAATTTTCGCGCCCTGTACCGCATTCATGCCGATCCCGCCGACGCCCACCACAACGACTGTGTCACCGGGTCGAGTGCCGGCCGCAACCGTTCCTGAGCCGAACCCTGTTGTCACACCACAGGATACGAGGGAAGCGGCCTCCAGTGAGATCCAGTCATTGATCTTGACTAGCGAGCGTTCGGAGGCGACCACATACTCCGAGAACGTGCCAACCTGCATCATGGCCATCAGATCCTCGTCGCCGAGGTGGCGCCGCCGAGTTCCGTCGGTGGTCATGTTCTTGCTGTAGATGTCGGCACCGACATCGCACAGGTAGGTATGTCCGGTGGAGCACCACCGGCAATTGCCACAGGCGGGGAAGAACGAGATCGCCACGTGGTCACCGGGTTTGAGGGTTTTGACCTCCGGCCCGACCTCCTCGACGACGCCAGAGCCTTCATGCCCACCCAGCATGGGGAACCATTCGGGCACCGGGAGACCGGAGGCGCGCATCATCTCCTCCATGTCTTTTGTCGGCACGCTGTCCCCGGTGTAGAAGTGCTCATCGGAGTGACAGATGCCGGCGTAGGACATCTTGACCAGCACCTCGCC
>Ga0134128_10008608_pt1 | contig 12286 bp, 12 predicted proteins | sample KB31754_FD_96462 | JGI IMG/M metagenome (GOLD analysis project Ga0134128, IMG submission 96462) | Terrestrial soil microbial communities with excess Nitrogen fertilizer from Kellogg Biological Station, Michigan, USA - KB3-175-4 | ecosystem: Environmental > Terrestrial > Soil > Unclassified ...
ATTCCGCCGCAGGGCCTGACCGTCGACACCTCGGTCGCAGCCTTGGAACTGGCGACTTCCGGCTACGGCGCGGCGTTGATCCTCTCGTGTTTTACCGAGCGCTACCTTGGCGAGGGCCATTTGATTGTTCTTGAGGATTTTCAGGTCGCCCCCGAACATGGGCACTTCGTCGTCGTCCCGGATGGCCCGCACCGGGAAAAGCCCGAAGCCATCTTTTTTCGCCGCTGGTTGGCGCAGGCAAACGTCAAGAAGGAGTCTGTCACAAAGTTTTGACACTCACTCCCAAACACCATCGCTTTGCTGCCCCCGCCGCCCTACGCCCCGGTACTCAATCGGCGCCTCGGGCAAATGGGGCGGCACACAGCCCGACGGCCGCGCCGCCTCGAATATCCGCCGCCACAAGGCGCGTCGATCAAAGTTCACCGCCCCGTTTCCTGCCTGCGAGATCAGGCGGATTGGCCGATCTCGAAGTTCGCCAGGGTTTCGAGCGCCTTGACGAGCGCGAGTGGTCCCAGGCGCCGCCGCCATGGGCGGCGCAGGAATTGAACAGTTCCTGACAGGTGGCGGTGTTTGGCAGCGAAAGGCCCATCTGATGCGCCGTCGTCAAGGCGAGATTCAGATCCTTTTGGTGTAAAGCGATTCGAAAGCCAGGATCAAAGGTCCGCTTGACCATCCTCTCGCCATGCACACTTCGAGAATCTTGGAAGACGCGAAGCCTCCCATCAGAGCCTGACGCACGCGGGCTGGATCGGCGCCGGCTCTGGCGGCGAACAGCAGCGCCTCCGCCACCGCCTCGATGGTCATGGCGACGATCATCTGATTGGCCACCTTGGCGGTTTGGCCGGCGTCGACACCACCGACCAGAGTGATGTTCTTGCCCATCAATTCGAACAGCGGCCGGACTTTCTCGAACACCTCGTTCTTGCCCCGCCCATGATCGAGAGCGTGCCGGCTTTGGCGCCGACTTCGCCGCCCGACACCGGCGCGTCGAGATACTCGCAACCGAGCGCCTCGATCCTGGCTCCGTACTGTTTGGCGTCGATCGGCGATATCGAACTCATGTCGACGACAATCTTGCCTCTGGACAGCCCTTCAGCCGCCCCGTTCTCCCCGAACAGCACGGCGCCGACATCCGGAGTATCCGGCGTCATGACGAAGAAGATCTCGCAGGCCGCCGCGACGTCCTTGCTGGAGCCGCACTCGATCAGGCCGTTGGCGACCAGTTCCGCCGGCAGATCCTTCCGGGCGTAGGCGAAAACCTGATGACCGGCGGCAATGAGACGCCCCGCCATCGGCGCGCCCAAGATGCCAAGACTACGAAACCCAACTTACGCATGACCAACTCCAAACTGAATGACATTCGCGGTTCTTATAAAACCTAGCTTCTCAGCACCTCGGGGTTGACACAGGTTTTCAGCAGGCTGACCACCGCCGACCTGCCGCGAACTTTTTCCTTGAGTTCGGCCGGGCTCAAGGCCCGGTCTTCCCTATTCACCTCGACATCGAACTGCGTCCGCAGCGCGTCGATAGTCTCCTGAGGGATGAGGCGTGTGATACACACGCTGGCTTTTGACATGACCGTCTCTCTTTCTCGAATATGAGTTCAGGCGCTTCCAGCCGAGGCGAGGGCGACGAGCGTTTTTTTTTTGCAATCGCCACATCTTCGTCGGGCGCCAGCCCGCTGACCCCGACGGCGCCGATCACGCCGCCGCCGGCGTTTTTGAGAACGCAGCCGCCCGGCAGGCTCGTCAGTTTGTCGTCGCAGAAATAACTGGCGGGGATGTTGTCGACGTGCAGCCGTTCGAGAAGCACGTCTGTGTCGACACCCATCCGCGCGGATGTGTAAGCCTTGCCTTGCGACAGTTGGATGCTGCGCACCGGCGCGTCATCCATGGTGGCGAAAGCCGTCAAAAACCCGTAACGGTCGCAGACCGCTATACATATCGAGCGTCCATAGTCGGCCTTGGCTTTGGCGATCGCCGCCGCGACCAAATTTCTCGCTAGTTCGATATTCACAAGCCCGCTCCCTTTCTAGTTTCCATGACGTCGAGCGCTTTCAGTACGGGTAGAGCAGCGGCAACTTGCTGAGGGCATTCAGCCGCGTCATGTCGTCATCGGTCAGCCGCACATCCCCCGCCTTGAGGTTGGCGCCAAGTTGCGCGCCTCATTTTTCGCGCCGATCGCCACGGAAGTCACCGCCGGTCTGCGCAGCAGCCAAGCCAAGGCTATCTCTGCCGCGGAAGCGCCATGCGCCTCGCCGATGCCGACCAGCAGTTCGAGTAGCCAATGGCCGCCAATGTCGAAGAGCTGCTTGCCCGCCTTCATTGCAACGACGTTGGAGCCGTTGAGATCACATCCTTGCCAGGCTTTTTGCCCGCGCGCTCCAACACCGCGATCACGCCCATCGCCATCGGATCATTCGCCGAAAAGACGGATTTGATTTCGGGATGGCCCTGGTAGAGAGCCTCGAACGCGGTCTGCGCCTGGTCGCGGACGAAATTGCCCTGGACCTCGCCCGCGATGGTGACTTTATCGGCGCCCTCTTCCTCGATCGCCTGAGCGAGACCTTTGCGGCGGTCAATGGCGACCGACGTGCCGGGCGTTCCGTTGACGACGCCAATCACCTTCTTGCCGTCCGGGCCTGGCTTGAGCGCGGCAAGCAGCGCCTTGCCCATGTGATAGCCGGCGTCTTTGTCGCCCGGTCCAACGAACGCGATGTAGTTGGGTATTTCGGACTCAGCGGGGTGAAATCGGGATAGGTGTCGGTGATGACCCGCTGGCGATCTCGGCGCCCTTGACACCCCCCGCCCCCTCCCGCATAAGCCGCGGATGACGCAGAGCCGCATATGCCGGGGTCGAATTATCCGCCGCTGATTGAGCGGCCGGCCCATCGCGTCTTCATTCAATCTCTATAAGACGTGGGGCTAGGGGCCCTGACGCTTGGGGATTGGGGAGAGCATGTCGGTCGAGCTGACCTTCTACAACACGCTGACGCGGGCCAAGGCGCCCTTCGCGCCGATCGACCCTAACCATGTGCGCCTCTACGCCTGCGGCCCGACGGTCTATGATTACGCCCATATCGGCAACGGCCGCGCGGCCATCGTCTTCGACCTGCTGTTCCGCCTGCTGCGCCAGGTCTATGGCGCGGAACACGTCCTCTACGCCCGCAACGTCACCGACGTTGACGACAAGATCAACGCCCGCGCCGCGCGCGACTTTCCCGATCTGCCGCTCAACGCCGCCATCGCCGAGGTGACGCGCAAGACCCTGGCGCAGTACGACGAGGACGTCGCGGCGCTCGGCTGCCTGCCGCCGACCTACGAGCCGCGCGCCACCGACCACATGCCGCAGATGCGGGCGCTGATCGAGCGGCTGGTGGCGCGCGGCGTCGCTTATGTCGCGCAGGATCATGTGCTGTTCTCGCCCGCCGCGATGGACGCCCTGGCCGGCGCGCCGCGCTACGGCTCGCTCGCCCGCCGCTCACTCGACGAGATGCTCGCCGGCGCCCGCGTCGAGGTCGCCCCCTACAAGCGCGATCCCATGGATTTCGTGCTGTGGAAGCCGTCCAAACCCGGCGAGCCGGCCTGGGAGTCCCCCAGCGGCATTAAAGCCCCCGGCCGCCCCGGCTGGCACATCGAATGCTCGGCGATGTCGATGCACACGTTGCTCGATCCCTTCGGCGGCGGCTTGGCTTGCGAGGACGCCGACAAGCAGGTGTTCGACATTCACGGCGGCGGCGTCGACCTCGTCTTCCCCCACCACGAGAACGAGATCGCCCAAAGCTGCTGCGCCTTCGGCTCGCAGCGCATGGCCAATGTGTGGATGCACAACGGCTTCCTGCAAGTGGAGGGCGAGAAGATGTCGAAAAGCCTCGGCAATTTCGTCACCATGCACGAGTTGCTGCGCACCGATACATTCGGCGGCCGCCGCTGGCCGGGGCCGGCGCTGCGCCTGGCCATGCTGCGCGGCCACTACCGGCAGCCGATCGATTGGACGGTGCGCGCCCTCGAAGAGGCCGAGAAGACGATGCAGCGCTTCGCCCGCGTTGCCATCGCCGCGCCGCCGGCCGCCGAGCCGACGCCGGAACTTATGGAAGCGCTCGCCGACGATCTCAACTCGGCCGCCGCCATCGCCCATCTGCACGCGCTGGCCAACGAGGACCGCGCGGCGGAACTGCGCCGCGACGCGATGCTGCTCGGCCTCGACCTCGCCGCCGAGAGCGCCGACGTCGATCCCGCTTTACGTGCGCAAGTCGAGGCGCTGGTCGCCGAGCGCCTCGCCGCGCGCCAGGCCCGGGACTGGAAAGCCTCGGACCGGCTGCGCGATGCGCTTTCCGGCCTCGGCGTGACGGTGAAGGACAGCAAGGACGGCACGACCTGGGAGTTCAAACGATGAGCGTCGCCCTGCGGCCCTACCTGCCGGCCGACGCCGGCCGCTGCGCCGCCATCTTCCGCGCCGCCATCGCCGAGATCGCCAGCGAGGATTACTCGGAAGGCCAATGCGCCGCCTGGGCGGCGCGCGCCGACGACCTCGCCGCTTTCGCCCAATCGCTCGCCGGCATGTTGAGCCTGGTCGCCACTGAAGATGGCGAGGTCGTCGGCTTCGCCAGCCTCAAGGGCGCCGATCGCGTCGAGATGCTCTATGTCGATCCGGAATTCGTCGGCCACGGCGTCGGCGCGACGCTCCTCGACGCGCTGGAGAAGATCGCTTTGTCACGCGGCGCGGCGACACTGACGGCCGAGGTCAGCGACACCGCGCGGCCGCTGTTCCTTGCCCGCCAATTCGTCGCCGAGCGCCGCAACGTGCGCCAACTCGACGACGAATGGCTCGGCAATACCTCCATGAGCAAAGCCCTCGCGGCCAAGCCAGCCAAGCCAGCCCAGCATTGAGCCCCCCGATGAGCCGTGAACGCCTTTATCTCTTCGACACCACGCTGCGCGACGGCGCCTTGACCACCGGCGTCGATTTCAGCCTCGACGACAAGCGCCACATCGCCGGCCTGCTCGACGAACTCGGCATCGATTACATCGAGGGCGGCTATCCCGGCGCCAACCCGCTCGACACCAGGTTCTTCGCCGCCAAGCCGACGCAGCGCGCCCGCTTCTGCGCCTTCGGCATGACCAAGCGCGCCGGCCGCTCGGCCGCCAACGATCCCGGCCTGAGGGCATTGCTGGCGGCTGACGCCGACGCCGTCGTCTTCGTCGCCAAAAGCTCGGATTACCACGTCCGCGTCGCGCTCGGCTGCACGCTGGAGGAAAACCTCGACGCCATCCGCGACAGCGTCAGCGCCGCGGTCGCCGCCGGGCGCGAAGCGATGGTCGATTGCGAGCATTTCTTCGACGGCTACAAGGCCAACCCGACCTATGCGCTGCAATGCGCCAAGGCCGCTTACGACGCAGGCGCGCGCTGGGTGGTGCTCTGCGACACCAACGGCGGCACGTTGCCGCATGAGATCGAGCGCATCGTGTGGGAAGTGTCGGAGCCGATCCCCGGCGAGCGCCTCGGCATCCACGCCCACAACGACACCGGCAACGCCATCGCCAATTCGCTCGCAGCCGTCCGCGCCGGCGTGCGGCAGGTGCAGGGCACGCTGAACGGCCTCGGCGAGCGCTGCGGCAACGCCAATCTCGTCTCGCTGATCCCGACGCTGGCGCTGAAGACGGAGTTCGCCGAACGCTTCGAGATCGGCGTCACACCCGAGGCGCTGGCCGGGCTGACGCGGCTCAGCCGCGGCTTCGACGAGCTTCTGAACCGTGCGCCGGACCGCCATGCCCCTTACGTCGGGGCCTCGGCCTTCGCCACCAAGGCCGGCATCCACGCCTCCGCGCTCGCCAAGGACCCGCGCACCTACGAGCATGTCCCCCCGGAGAGCGTCGGCAACGCCAGAGCGATCCTGATCTCCGATCAGGCCGGGCGCTCCAATCTGGTGGCGCAGTTGCGCCGGCTCGGCCTGGAAGTGAGCGCCGACGACCCCCGCCTCGCGCATCTGCTCGACGAGGTGAAAGCGCGCGAGGCGCAGGGCTATGCTTATGAGGGCGCCGACGCCTCGTTCGAGCTGCTGGCGCGCAAATGGCTCGGCGGCGTGCCGAAGTTCTTCGACGTCGAGATGTTCAACGTCAATGTCGAGCGCAAGCAGGGGGCGGAGGGCGGCCTTTACGCGGCCTCGCTGGCGGTGGTGAAGATCCGTGTCGGCGACGAAACGCTGATCTCGGCCGCCGAGGGCAACGGCCCCGTCAACGCGCTGGATCTGGCGCTGCGCAAGGATCTCGGCGTCTACCAGAAGTTTATCCAGGATGTGGAGTTGCTGGATTTCCGCGTCCGCGTGTTCCAGGGCGGCACCGACGCGGTGACGCGGGTGCTGGTGGAGTTCGGCTCGTCGACGGGCGAGCGCTGGTCGACGGTCGGCGTCTCCGGCAACATCATCGAGGCCTCGTTCCAGGCGCTGGTCGATTCCATCGCCTACCGGCTCATCAAGGCGGGGGCGGAGGCGGTAGGGTGAGGCTTTGAAATTCGCCGCACATGAAAATAGCCTGCCCGCATGTCGGCGATGATTCAAATTCGCAACGTGCCTGACACGCTGCACCGCAAGGGATCGGGGCGGCGAGGCGAAGCGAATCGAGGTGCGGCTATTGGCGCGCGCCGAACCCATTTGCGTTCCCCATCTCGTCGATGCGGAAATCATCAGCGTTCTCCGCAAGCACACGTTGCTCGGCGGCCGCTGACGCGCTTCCCGCATGCACCGCTGATGCCGAGGGTGTTCGCGCTGCGCCACACGATGACAGCTTACGACGCGTTCTATGTCGCGCTCGCCGAAAGTCTCGGCGCTTGCCTCGTCACTTGCGACCGCCGGCTCGCGCGAGCGGCGGAGCAGACGGTCGCGGTCGAGGCTTTTTAAGGGAGTGAGCGAGAACGTGGCGAATGTGCGGATTGCACATTGAAATCTGTGGAACGAAGGCTGTTAGATAGCAGTCAGAACGGTAGATAGCTGACGCATTGACGTTACATGTGTTTGTTTGTCTCCGCATTGGGGGCCAGCCATGGACATGCGTTCGAGCGACATCGAGAGTCTTGAAGAGAAGGTCGAGAAGCTCGCATATGACAGGTATTTGCCAAGCCTTCGTCTTTCGAACGTTCGAAGCTTCACAAAGCCGCCATTGCGAGCGGCGCGCAAGGGCACAGGCGTCTGGACCGCCAGCCGCCCGCCTACTCCCCCTTCTTGTCCAACCCATAGAGCGTGTGCAGCGTGCGCACAGCGAGCTCCAAATAAGCCTCGTCGATCAGCACCGAGAACTTGATCTCCGACGTGGTGATGGCGCGGATGTTGATGCCCTTCTCGGCCAGCGCCCTGAACGCCCGCGCCGCGACGCCGTGGTGCGAGCGCATGCCGACGCCGATCGCCGACACTTTCACCACGTCCTCGGCGCCCTGGATCGCGCCATAGCCGAGCGTCGCCGACGCGCCTTCCAGGATCGCCATCGCGCGCTTGTATTCGGCCGAAGGCACGGTGAAGGTGATGTCGGTGTGCTTGGCGTCGTCGGAGACCACCTGGATGATCATGTCGACGTTGATGCTGGCCTCAGCCAGCGGGCCGAAGATGGCTGCCGCGACCCCCGGCTTGTCCTCCACCTTGCGCAGGGTGATCTGCGCCTCGTCGCGCGAGAAGGCGACGCCGGTGACGACTTCTTGCTCCACAATATCCTCCTCGTCGCAGATCAGGGTGCCGAGCGCAGGCGTGGCGGGGTCGTCGAACGAGGAGCGCACATAGGTCTTCACCTTATGCACCATCGCCACCTCGACCGAGCGCACCTGCAACACCTTGGCCCCGAGCGAGGCCATCTCCAGCATTTCCTCGAACGACACCTTGTCGAGCCGCCGCGCCTTCGGCGCGATGCGTGGATCGGTCGTATAGACGCCGTCGACATCGGTATAGATGTCGCAGCGATCGGCGTGCAGCGCCGCGGCGAGCGCCACCGCCGAGGTGTCGGAGCCGCCGCGCCCGAGCGTCGTCACCCGCTGGGTCGGCGCATGCAGGCCCTGGAAACCGGCGACCACCGCCACCTGCCCCTTGGCGAAACCGTCGATGATCTTCGATCCATCAACGCTGGCGATGCGCGCCGCGCCGTGGGCGTCGTCGGTCAGCAGCGGGATCTGCCAACCCTGCCACGAGCGGGCGTCTATCCCTAAGTTCTTCAGCACGATGGCGAGCAGGCCGGCGGTGACGAGTTCGCCAGAGGCAACGACGGCGTCATACTCGGCGGCGTCGTGAAGCGACGCAGCCTCGCTGGCCCAGCCGACGAGTTCGTTGGTCTTGCCCGACATCGCCGAGACGACGACGGCGACCTCGTGGCCGGCGTCGACCTCGCGTTTCACATGGCGCGCGACATTGCGGATGCGATCGACATTGGCGACGCTGCTGCCGCCGAACTTAAGAACCAGACGCGCCATTTCGTCTCGCGGCTTGAGGGCCAATCCGTCTCGCCGGATGAGGGCCGCGAGCGTATAATCGGCGCCCAAAGGCCGGTCAACGCCGGCGAAGTCCGGGAATTCCGATGTCAGCCGCCAGCGTAAAGATCGACGAGGTGGCGCGCTTCGACGCGCTCGCACAGGATTGGTGGAACCCAGACGGGCCGATGGCCCCGCTGCACGCCATCAACCCGGTCCGCATCGGCTGGCTCGTCGACAGGCTGGCGCGCCGTTTCCGCTCCCAAGGCCAGCCGCCGCTGGAGGGGCTGTCGATCCTCGACATCGGCTGCGGCGCCGGCCTGCTCTCAGAGCCGCTGTCGCGACTCGGGGCGAAAGTCACCGGCCTCGATCCCGCCGCTTCTGCGATCGCCGCCGCCCGCGCCCACGCCGAGGCGACGGGGGCTGAGTTGACCTATCGCGCCGGAACGGTCGAGGATCTCGCCGCCGAGGGGGCGCAATTCGACGCCGTGCTGGCGATGGAGGTGGTCGAGCATGTCGAGGACGTCGCCGGCTTCATCGCCGCCGCCGCTTCGCTGGTCGCGCCGGGCGGCATCTTCTGCCTATCGACGCTTAACCGCACCGCCAAAAGCTTCGCGCTCGCTATCGTCGGGGCGGAATATCTGTTGCGCTGGCTCCCGAAGGGCACGCACCGCTGGGAGCAGTTCGTCACCCCGCTGGAGCTGACCGGCGCCCTGCGGCGCGCCGGCTTCGTCGTCACGGCGCGGCGCGGGCTGGTTTTCGATCCGTTGCGGCGCGACTGGCGGCTCTCAGACGACATGTCCGTCAACTATTTTCTCGCCGCCGTCGCGCGCGGCTGAATCCTGCGGCCAGCGGGCGAGCGCGGCGCGGCCGGCGTCGGTCAACTCGTAGACGCCGCGCGTCGCCGGCGCGAACCAGCCGTAGACGTTGCGCAGCAGGATCGCCCCCGCATCGGCGATGGCGGGGCGGAAATCACGCGGCCGCTTCGGCCCCTCGCGCATCGCATCGGCGAGCGTCAGCGCGCGTTGGCGATAGGCGGTCATGACGGCGACGCCGCGACCGCCGCCGGGATGGGGATCGCCACGCCGGCGCCGATGCTCCTCGACCAGCCGCGAGCGGCGGCGGGGGTCGCGACGGGGCGAGAGCGTTACGGGGCTCAGCAGCAGTTCAACGCGCCCGTCGTCGCCGACGCCGAGCATGCCGAAGCCGAGACGCCGGCAGAGATCGCGAAAGCGCCGGTCGAGATGACGGCCTTTGCGCGAAAGCCGCGCCGCAAGCCAGATTTCGTCGCCGGCGCGGGCGCGGTCGACCGCTTGCAGCACAAGCTCCAGATTGAAGGCGGCTTTCAGCTCCGCGATGACGACGACCGGCTCGCCTTCGCCCGCCAGCGCCACCAGATCGCAGCCGCCGATCTCGCCCTTGCAGGCGTAGCCGAGGCCTTCGAGGAAGGTTTTCACCGGGGCGTAGAGGGTCGTCTCCCTCACCTTAAATACTCCGAATCCTTGCAGCCTCGCTCCTTCTTAATCGCTCTTGCTTAATCGCTCTTGCCCGGACGCGTGCGCTTATAAGCGCCGCGGCCCTTGCGCGGAGAGGGGAGAACCCGCAAAAGATTTGGCCGCGAAGGACGGAGATTCGACGGCATGCGGGCGACGCTCGACGATATCGGTTTGAAGTACGGCACCGACAAAGCTTCCGCGCATCACAATTATCTTTCGTTCTACGAATCCTTCATGGCCTCGTTGCGCGACGCACCGATCACCTTGCTGGAGATCGGCGTCTACCAGGGCGCATCGCTAAAGACCTGGCGTGAATACTTCACCCAGGCGAAGATCATCGGCGTCGACATCCAGCCCAATTGCAAGCAGTTCGAGAGCGACCGCATCAAGATCGAGCTTGCCGACCAATCGAACCTCGAACACCTCGCCCAGCTCGCCGCAACCTACGGGCCGTTCGACCTCATCATCGAGGACGGCTCGCACATGTGGGAGCATCAGATCACTTCGTTGCGGGCGCTGTTCCCGTTCCTGCGCAACGGCGGCCACTATATCGCCGAGGACTTGCAGACCAACTACGGCGTCATGCAGGCGAAATACCGCGGCGTCGCCTCGGAATCCTGCACCGACTTCCTCAAGCGCTGGATGGACGTGTTCGTCGCCGACGACCTCATCGAACTGGAGAGCTTGGAGGACCCGTTCCTGCGCACCTATGGCCGCGCTATCGAGTTCATGACCTTCCATCGCCGCGCCTGCGTCGTGCGCAAGCGCGTGCCGCCGACCGACTGGCGGGTGAGCCTGGGGCCGCCGCTGGCGCCTCGCCCGGAAAACAGCCCGCGCGTCGTCATCAACGCCCATGTCGGCATGCGCGGCGACATCTTCGGCCCCTCGGGCTATGTCGACGAGGGCGCCGACACATACACGATCCAGGGGTTGGCGCTGGAATCGGAGATCCACGGGCTCGAATACCGCGTGCGTTTCCCCGACGGTGCGTGGAGCGATTGGGTCGGCGAAGGCGCCTTCGCCGGCACGCGCGGGCAGAGCCTGCCGATCACCGGCTTTTCCGCCCGGCTCGCGGACTCGTTGCACCAACAGTTCGAGGTGCAGACGCGCGGTCTGTTCGTCGGCGGCGTCGCGGTCGATGCGCGCGGCGGCGCGGATTGCATCGCCCCCTCCGGCGCGCGGCTACGCGGGCTCCAGGTGACCATCCGCCCCATGGCGCAGACTGCCACGGCAGCGGGCGAAGCGCAGCCCTGAGGCGCTATTGCGCCGCCCGGCGCACCGGGAAGGCGATCTCGACCAGCGTGCCCTGGTCCTTGCGGCTCTTGATCGAGAAATCGGCGTGATTGGCCTCGACCAGCGCCTTCGCCAGCGGCAGGCCGAGCCCGGTTCCCTCGACCGCCCTGACCCCCGGCACGCGACGGAACGGTTCCAGCGCCACCGCCAGTTCGCTCTCGTTCATGCCGACGCCGGTGTCGCGCACCCGGAGAATGACGCTGCCGGCCTCATCGAGCGCGGTGGAGACGATCACCTGGCCGCCGGGCTCGTTGTACTTGACCGCATTGGCCATCAGGTTGAGCAGGATCTGGCGCAGCGAGCGCTCGTCGGCCATCACATTGGGCAATCGATCGAAGAGCGACAACCGCATGATGATGCGCTCGCGCGCCGCCTGCGGCTGCATCAGCGTCACGCATTCGCGCACCGCGGCATTGACGTCGATCGGCGAGAATTGCAGTTCGATCTTGCCGAGATCGATCTTGGTCAGGTCCAATAGGTCGTTGACCAGCGACAGCACATGCCGGCCGGACACGTGGATGTCGCGGATGTAGTCGCGATAGCGCTCGTTGCCGACCGGCCCGAAACGCTCCTCCAGGATCACCTCGGCGAAGCCGAGAATCGCGTGCAGCGGCGTGCGCATCTCGTGGCTGACGCGCGACAGCAGATCGGTCTTCGCCTCGCTCTCCTTTTTCGCGCCTTCGAGCGCGGCGCGCGCGCCGTTGGCGCCATCTTCGGCCTCGGTGCGGTCGGTCAGCAGCAGGAAGAAATCGGGGTCCGGTTGATTGGCGAGGCGGCCGAGATCGAGGCGGGCCGGGAACAGCCGCCCCTGGTGATTGCGCGCCACCGCCTCCAGCGCCTCGACCGGACCGCCCTCGCCGCGCGTCAGCCGTTCGAGCGCCGCGGCGGCCGCCGCCTGCGAAGCCGGGGCGAGCAAGGTGAGGAAGCTTTCGCCGGCCGCCTCGCGCTGATCGTAGCCGAACAACTTCTCGGCGCCGCGATTCATGCCGAGGATGCGGCCGTTGCGGTCGAACCGCACCATGCCGTCGCGCGCCGCCTCCAGCGCGGCGGCGAAA
>Ga0134128_10008609_pt1 | contig 12284 bp, 8 predicted proteins | sample KB31754_FD_96462 | JGI IMG/M metagenome (GOLD analysis project Ga0134128, IMG submission 96462) | Terrestrial soil microbial communities with excess Nitrogen fertilizer from Kellogg Biological Station, Michigan, USA - KB3-175-4 | ecosystem: Environmental > Terrestrial > Soil > Unclassified ...
AGGCAAGAGGAGGATGGTATCGTGGGCGTGTGCGTTGCGTGCGCGCGCTCGAGGGGATTCGGCAATCGCGACGGATCCGTCGAGAACAAAAAGCGCGCCGTAAAGATCCTTCGAGACCAACATTTGGCGGGTCGCTTCGAGCCGTAGAACCTTTGGCGCGTGCACGGCCGTTGCGGGCCGCACGACCCCGCCCCTGCGGACGATCAGGCTGAGATCCGTGCAGCGGCCCTTCGGGATCTCGCAATGCGTCGTCCAGTCTCCCTCGAAGCGAGTGCCACGCCGCGTGGGGTTGAGGAAGCAGTGTCCGTGTCCGCGGAATCGGAGATGCAGCCTCTCGCCGGCGACCAGAGCGATGGCCCGGCTGTAGCCCGGATAGGCCGAGAAGTCTCCGTCCTGCCCGATGTCGGCGAGACTCAGGCGCCAGCTGAATTCCTCCCCGGTGGCCGGCTCACGGGCGATCTCGAGAGTCGTGCCGCGACCATTGCGCCACGGCATGGCGCGATAGCTCTTGTGCCTGAGGACCTGATACATCAAGGTATGCGGGCGCAATCAGCGGTCTCGGACGGCCCTTGGGTGATGCCATCGATTGTGCCCCACCCGGCAGCGACGCATGGAACAATCCCTCGGTGGCAGACCTGGAGTGAGCCGACCCATGAGGCACATGGCGTGAGTACCGAGCTGCTGTTCCGAGACGACGCCTATCTCAGGAGCGCCACGGCGCGTGTCCTCGAGGTGCACGAGCGTGGCATCGAGCTGGATCGCACGGTCTTCTATCCGCTGGGAGGCGGCCAGCCCGGAGACAGCGGCGTGCTCATGCGGGAGAGCGGCGAGCGGATCACGATCGCGGACACCCGCAAGGGTGAGAAGCCCGGCACCGTTCTTCACATCCCGGCTCCCGGCCTCTCGCGCCCCGAGCCCGGTGAGAGCATCTTGCTGCAGCTCGACTGGGAGCGCCGCTACTCGCTCATGCGGCTGCACACGGCGCTGCATCTGCTGTCCTGTGTCGTCGTCGCCCCGGTGTCCGGCGGCAACATCAGTGCGGACAAGGCTCGCCTGGACTTCGACATCGATATGGGTCTCCTCGACGCCGAGCGCATCACGCACGAGACCAACGCGCTGATTGCTTCGGGCGTTGCCACCGAAACCGTGTGGATCACCGATGAAGAGCTCGGCGCGCAGCCGGAGCTGGTGAAGACCATGAGCGTGCAGCCGCCGCGCGGTGTCGGCCGTGTGCGGCTTCTCAAGATCCCCGGCATCGATCTGCAGCCGTGCGGCGGCACGCATGTGCGCAACATTGCCGAGATCGGCGGCATCCGTGTGACCCGTATCCGCAACGAAGGCAAGCACAACAAGCGAGTGGAGATCGCGCTCGCTTCCTGACCACGCCTAAGCTTGGAGCTTTAGCGTCCAGCTCACCGATGCGTCAGCGATGAGAGAGGATCTGACACTGCAGTACTTGGTGACGGAGAGCTCGATGGCGCGCGTGGCCTTCTCAATCGTCGTCCCCGGTGCCGTGATGCTGAAGTGCAACATGGCAGACGACAGCCGGCGCGGTGTCGAGTCGACCCGGCTTGCCTCAACGCGCACGCTGAGCGCCTGTACAGGTGTACGTTGCTTCTCCAGAATGGTCACGACGTCCACCGACGCGCACGTGGCAATCGATGCCAGGAGAACATCGAACGGACTGGGCCCGGCCTCAGCGTCGCCATCGATGCGGACCTTCGGTCCATCCGGCCGTCCGGCCTCGAAATGGGCGCCGCCGATCCATTGCACGTCGATCGGCGCGTGAGCGATGGTGCCCTGGAGGGAATGCGCCATTGTAAGTCTTGCGGCAGCCTGTCTCGATGCAAGCATAGCAGGCCGCGCCTGCATTCCGCAGCGCCCCGCCTGCCCAACGAGCGCGGCCGTGCTACTCTGGGTGCGTTTTTCGGGCCGAAGTCGCATGGCCTCAGAGGCGATCCATCGTGCAGCTATCTCTTCTGAATACAACCCAGCCGCGCAGCTATCTGTTTCGAAACGCCAGGCTCCTGGATCCGCGCTTCGATGAGGCCCGCGAGGGCTACGAGGTCCTGGTCGAGGACGGCGAGTTCAAAGAGGTTTCCGATCGCCCCATCGCTGCCCGATCCGCTCACATCATCGACTGTGCCGGCCGCACCCTGATGCCGGGCCTGATCGATTCCCACGTCCACGTCTATCTCAGCGAAGTCAACGTGTCAGCGCTGGAGCACATTCCGGTGTCGCTCCTCGCAGCGCGTGCGGCGCCGCTGATGTTGGCCATGCTGAATCGCGGCTTCACGACGGTGCGGGATACCGGCGGCGCCGACTGGGGGATCAAAGAGGCGGTTGCAAAAGGCTATCTGCCGGGGCCACGTCTGTTCATTTCCGGCCGCGCAATTGGCCCGACCGGCGGTCATTCCGACATGCGGCGGCGCACGGATACGGGAGAGCATTGCCGCTGCTGTGACGGGATGCGCTTCACGATGGCGATCGCAGATGGCGTCGATGGAGTCCGTGCCGTGGTCCGCGAGGAGCTTCGCCAGGGAGCGGATGCCATCAAGATCATGGTCTCAGGGGGTGTCGCTTCGCCGTACGATCCCCTCGATTCCCGGCAATTCTCCATCCCGGAGATCGCGGCGGCCGTGGAAGAAGCCGAGGCATTCAAGCGCTACGTGCTGGCGCACGCCTATACGCCGGAGGCGATCACACGGGCAGTAGGGCAGGGAGTGCGTACGATCGAGCACGGCAATCTCATCGATACGCGCACCGCGGAGCTCCTGGCGAGCAGGCAGGGCTACCTCGTCGCCAATCTCGTCGCATACGTCACGATGAAGGAGCGTGCCGCGCAGTTCGGCATGAGCCCGGAGAAGCTCGAGAAGAACGAGCTGGTGCTCAGGGGAGGATTCGAGTCACTCGAGATCTGCCGCAGGGCGGGCATCAAGGTCGGATTCGGCAGTGACCTGCTCGGCCAGCTCCAGGAGGAGCAATCGCGGGAGTTTCTGCTTCGCGCGGAGGTGGTGAGTCCGCTCGAGGCCATCCGCTCAGCAACCCTCATCGGTGCCGAGATCGTGCGCATGCCCGGCCGGCTCGGGGTCATCGAGCCCGGCGCCATCGCCGATCTGCTGCTGGTGGATGGCGATCCGGTGGCCGATCTGCAGCTGCTGCAGCATCAGGGACGGTCGCTGGCAGCCATCATGAAGGCCGGCTGCTTCCACAAGCATCTGCTCTGAGGCGCCATCGGCGGGCGGGGAAAAACCGGAGCGGCGCCCCTTACGAGCGCCGCCCCAATACCGAAGGATGCCCCCCTTGATCGAGCCGATTTCCTAGGGCTTACCTGCCTCGATTGTGCTCTTCAATCCACGGCCGCTTGCGCGCCGTCTTCTGCCCCCCGTCTCTCTGGGCGATAAACCATAATGGGACGGCGATCCTGAATCGATCCGTATAAATGCGGATGCGGCGACTGGCCCTCAGTCCTGATGCTCACGAGCTCCATCGAGAACGTCCGCTCGCCGCGGAGCGAATTGGCAATCAGGCAGGCGTGCTCGGCCTGGCCCAGAAGGAGACGAGCTCTAGTCTCGTCGGCGCCCGGTGGCAGCGTTAACCGTGCCGTCAGCGCGAAGCGCGTGAAATGCGTCGCATTTTCGACACGCTCCAGCACGCCCTCCACACGGCACTCGAGCGCGCTCCAATTGAAGTGCGCCGCACGAGCAACGCCGCGAAAGGTGAGCACGAAGCAGTCGGCCACGGCTGCACAGAGAAGCATTTCCGGCGACCAGGTGCCTCCAGGACCGTCGAACTCCGGCGGCGCGGTACCGGTGTGCGGCATCGCCGGAGCCGAGATCACGACTCTGCCGATGGCTCGAGCCCGGGCGGATGCCGCATAACGATGCGGAAGCGGTTTCATTATGTAACGCTCACTCGATATAACCGTGACGTGCTGTTACTGGCGCCTCGCTGGGTTAAGGTTGGCGCAGGCCCCGCGCGCGTCTCGATCAATATGCTGACATACGCCTGCGAGCCATCCGCTAGGCACATGTACCTATCAAGTCCGCGGGCGCTCGCTTTGGAGGGTTGATAGCTGCCGACAACGCGCTTTTGAGACCCGTGCACGCGTACATAATCCCGCAGCTCAAAAGGCAGTTACTTTGGCGTCGATTGCGAAGCGCCGTCCGTTGCGCTCTGGGCCAGAATCCCTCTTGAGCTCAGGAGCGCCGGCCCTGCAGTGCTTTGAAGCGCCCCGTGGCCGAGAGCTCCTCGCGCAGAGCCTGGGCAGTCCAGATGTCGTTGCGGCGGGCCACGAATGGACTGTTGGCGAGCTGCTCGAGCGCGCGGGCCGGAGCGAACAGAAATCCCTGCCCGGCGACACAGCCGAGTGCCAGAAGAGCCGTGACTTGCGGCTCGAGCTCGATGCCTTCGGCCACGGTGTCGAGCCCCAGAGTTTCCCCCAGTGTGATGACTGCGCGTGCGAGGTCCGGGTCCTGCTCCGAGCTGGTCAGGCCGTTGACGAACGAGCGGTCGATTTTCAGGATGTCGATGGGAAAGCGATGCAGGTACGATAAGGACGAGTAGCCTGTGCCGAAGTCATCGATCGCAAGCTTCACCCCGAGGGCCTTGAGGCGGTGAAAGCGCTCGAGGTTGACTTCGGTGTTGTACATCATCGTGCTCTCGGTCAGCTCGATTACGAGATTACCGGGCTCGAACCCCGAGGCCTGAAGTGCCTCGAGTACGTCGCGGGCCAGCTCACCATGCTGGAGGTGACGGGCCGAGATGTTCACCGCGAGCCGCAGGCCGGTGCCGCCGGCGATCGAGTGGCGCCAGGCGCAGACGTCACGGCACGCCTGCTTCAGCACCCAACGCCCCAGGGCCGTGATCTGGCCGCATTCCTCGAGCACGTGGATGAAGCTCGCGGGCATGAGCACGCCCACCTCAGGATGGCGCCAGCGCACCAGTGCTTCGACACCGAGAAGGACGCGTGTCCCGAGGTCCACGATAGGCTGGTACTCGAGGAAGAACTCCTCGTTGGCGAGTGCACGGCCGATGTCGGCCTCCAGCCGCAGCCGCTCGTGCAGTAGCGTCTGCATCTGCGGCTGAAAGGTGATGTGGCGGTTCTTACCTGCCGCCTTGGCATGGTACATGGCCAGATCGGCATTGCTGAGCAGTGCTTCGGCAGTCGTGTCGATGGCCGAGAACGCCACACCGATGCTGGCGGTCACGCGGACCTCGCGGCCGTCGAGCGGGAACGGCGCCCCGAGCGACTCGATCAGCGCATCTGCGACGCGTCTTACGTCCGCGGGCATCCCGATGCCTTCCAGCAGCACGCCGAACTCGTCACCCCCCAACCGTGCGACGGTATCCGACGACCGGCTCGTCTGGATGATGCGTTGCGCCACGGCCTGCAGCAGCCGGTCGCCGGCGTCATGCCCGAGCGAATCGTTGATGTTCTTGAAGTTATCAACATCGAGGAACATGACCGCTGCGTAATTGTCGCCGCGCTGAGCCCTGGTGAGCGCATGCTGCACGCGATCGCGGAACAGATTGCGGTTCGCAAGCAGCGTCAGCGGATCGTGGAAGGCAAGCTGGCGCAGCTTTTCCTCCAACACCTTGCGCTCGGTGATATCGCGGAAGTTGAGCGCGAGGCCCCGCACTGCCCGATCGTTGCTCAGGTTGCTGCCGACACCTTCGATCACCCGCGCTGCGCGCTCGATGCGGAACTCGACAGGACCTACGAGCCCGGAGGGCGTGCGCGCGATCTCATCGAGAAAGGCGCGCAATCGCTCGCCGTCTTCGCCGCCCCAAAGTTGGGTAAGTCTCTTGCCGGTGATCTCTTCCGGCTTCAGGCCGAGGGTACGCGTGGCTGCGGGCGAGGCGAAACGTACCACCCCGTCGGCGCCGATGATCATGATGACATCCGAGGCGTTCGCGACCAGCGACGCGTAGTGCTCCTCTGCCATGCGAAGGACCACCGCCTGGCGGAACATGAGCAGCAGGGTGAGCGCGAACACCACGCCGATCATCAGAGTCGCCTGACCGCCGAGACCGCCGCGGCTGAGATATATGAGCACCAGAAACGCTACCGCCATCGCCGCGTAAGGCATCGAGCGCGCGAGCGCACCGGAGGTACGCGATGTCTCGCGGGCGGACATCCCGATCGTCTGCATCTGCGCGCGTCCGGCAACCGCCACCGGCAAGTAACTGGCGAGGTACACGACGTCCTGGACACCGCCCGGCAGATAGTAACCGCGAACCTTTGCGAGAGACCAAATGATGTCACCGAGAAACATGGTGGCGAATCCGGTGAGCAGCAATGACGGAACGCGCCAGCCGCCATTACCCGAGCCGGTGAGGAGCAGTACGCCGAGGATCAGCAGGCAGAAGCTATCGAGCGCCAGGTAGGCTTCACTGAGAGCCTCCTTCAGGATTCCGAGCTGCGCGTGTATTGCCGCGGGCTGGACCACGAAGAACCAGAAGAAGGCGCCGAAGCCGACGACGAAAATGGTGGCATCCAGGGACAACTGAGCCCAGGGCACCCGCACCGCTGCTGCCCGGATCAGCCACAGTGCAGCGGCCGCGAGGGGCACATAGAACGCGCAGTAAAGGATGTCGGAGGGACCCGGGAAGGGATCGATACCCATCAGCCAGGACGTGAGGCCGATACAGTCACCGATGAAGTACAGAGTGAGTGCAGCGGTGAGCGACCACCATGCCGAACGCAGGGGCCCAGGCGCCATACGCCGAGCGGTGGCCACCGCAAACACAATGCAGACGAACTCGGCCGGCATCTTGTAGAGGAGTCCGAGCCAGAGCGTGACCTTCGGCCCGCCCGCACCGCTGAGCATCCATACCGCGCCGATGGTGACGTAGACGGCAAAGGCGAGGATGAGCCTGTTCACCCACGCCGGCACGGCCACCAGGTGGGGCGAGCGGGCGGATACTGCTGCGGTATCCATGTCTGCTGTCAGTGTGCGTGACTCGAGCACAGGGGCAGGCGCGGTTCCGGCCGATGGGCCGGATGAAGGAGAGAATCTACGGCAATGCTGTGGTATTCGCGTGCGGCAACTCTGCCGACGTGACGCAGTTCTCGGCGCGCGGACCGAAGAAGTGCGGGCGCTCACACTGGGGGCTGTCATGCGAGCCGGACCCGATGGCGGACGGGCGACACTGCCGCAGTACTGTCCCGGGGTGCCCGGGCGACTGCGGCAGCGTCTGTTTCACGCTACTGCTGGGTCACCCGCGTTGCGGTAAAGGTGCCCGTGATGCTGGCAAGGACGGTGTTCTGGTCGAACTCGTGTCCCGCCACGGGCGCTGCCAGGTAAACGATCGTAGCGAACATACCGCTGTAGCGCCTGCCGCTGCGATCGACGGTTACTTCGGCGCGAATGCTGACCGGACCCGTGTAAGTTCCGTTGGTCCAGGCGAGAGCGACGTGGTTGAGGACGAAGGTTCCGTCTCCAACCCGCTGCCACACTCCCTGACATACATCGCCATCACGCGGATCGCGAATGCCGGACATCTGGATCTCGGTTCCATCGGCATGCCAGGCGGCCGTGCCAAAGTCGATCAGCGTCCCATCGGGCATCGGGTTCGTGTGGGTTGGTGTGCTCTTCGATATCATCTCGAACTTCCACAGCCCGACGATCGTCCGCGCGGAATCGCGGTCGGAGACCCGTAGGAAGTCGCTCGCGCTGGTGCTCATTGCCGCGGAGGGCGTGGCTTTGAGTGCCTCGGACAGTCTGGTGGGAACGCAACCGGCATGGCTCGTGCCGGATAAACCAAGGGCGGTGACGCCGCTGAGCACGAGAGCGGCAACTGTAGTCCGGGGTCTCCCCGCTGGCTTTGTTTTCATGGTCTGGACCTCGATCGGTTGGTGGCGGCCCGGCACGCTGCCGCGGCCATGGGTGAACGATAAGCGCAACCTCTCTTCCATGGAGCGAGGCGGATGTGAGGGTTTTGTGAGGGAGTGCTCCGTCGCCAGGCGGGCGCTGTACAGTGTTCCTGCAAGGGGCGCAGTAACCCGCGGTGCGGTAGCATGCGTGCCCAGACTCCATTCTTATCGGTGGTGGGGGATTGCCATGACGCGGGATCCGAGTCCGCCTCAGCCTGAGGCCTTGAAGGCGCTGCAGAGTCACGTGCGGGGTGAGATCCTCCTGCCGGGCGATGTGAGTTATGCAATCGGGCGGCGATGCTGGAACGCGTCCATCGATCGCAGGCCGGCGGGGATCGTACGGTGCAAGGATGCGGAGGATGTGACGCAGACCTTGCGTATCGCGACCGAATATGGGTTCCCGGTCACGGTGCGGGGCGGCGGGCACAACGTGGCCGGTCGCGGGATCGCCGATGAGACGCTGCTGATCGACCTGTCACGAATGCGAGGGGTCTCGGTACACGGCGATAGTAGTGTGGCCGAGGTGCAGGGAGGCGCGCTTTGGCACGACGTCGATGTGGCGGCGGCGCGCTGCGGACTCGCAACGACCGGCGGGCTGGTCTCGAGCACCGGGGTCGGCGGATTCACCCTCGGTGGGGGTGCCGGCTGGCTGATGCGCAGGTTCGGACTGGCCATCGACAACCTGCGGGCAGCTTCGGTCGTTCTCGCCGACGGACGGTTCGTTCGGGCGAGTACCGACGAGCATCCCGACTTGTTCTGGGGGCTGCGCGGCGGCGGCGGCGGCCTGGGCGTCGTCACCGGTTTCGAGTTTGCGTTGCATCCGGTACGTCAGGTGTACGCGGGAGTCGTCGTGCGGCGGGCAGAGGAGACGGCGCTCCTACTGCGGACATTCCGCGACTTCACGGCAGAGGCACCGGATGCTTTCTGCGGGTTGGTGGCCCTCATGCATGCGCCAACTTTGCCCTTCCTCGATGCCGCCTGGTACGGGCGTCCTGTCGCGATCACCGCGCTCTGTTGGTCCGGCGATCTGGCTTTGGCCGAAGACGTCCTGGCGCCGTTGCGGCGAGTGGGCTCGCCGATTGTCGACCATGTCGGTCCAATGCCGTACGTGCAATGGCAGCATCTGCAGGACGTGGGTGCACCCTCGGGTCGACATCACTACTGGAAGACGGCGAGCTATCGTTCGCTACCAGACGCCACCATAGAAACGCTCGCTGACGCGGCTCTATCACTGCCGACAGCGCTCACGGAGATCCACGTACAACATCTCGGCGGCGCGGTGGCACGCGTTTCGGTGGAAGAAACCGCTTTCGCGCAACGTGACGCCGGCACTTTCGTAAACCTGATCGGGGCCACTCAGTGGCCTGAGGAATTCTCCCTGATGCGCGAGCGGGTGCGTGCGCTACACGAGCACATCGCGGCCGGCTCCCTACCACGGTCGTTTCCCAACTTCACCGATCGTGATGACGGGCGAGTTGCCGACCAGTTGGGCCCGGGGACTGCCGAGCGCCTGCAGGCGCTGCGCCGTCGCTATGATCCTGCGGGGCGGTTCGCGCCTACGTGATCTTCGGGCAGGGTCGCCGCTGTCGAGTACGAGCGCAGGAGCGCAGCTGCTTCGTTGGTTGCATCCTCGTGGCGCAGTGCCGCTCCCGACTGCCGGCTTGCCTCGAGCTCGGCGGGGCTCAAGTGTGAGCGCAGCGCGCGCATCGCAGCCTCGAGGTGCGGGTACCAGAAGCTGAATAGCGGCAGCTGGGTGCGCTCGCGAATGACGCCGGCAGCCGCGAGCAACCGGGCAGCCGTCCGCCATTCTCCGGCAACAGACGCCAGGTAGCCGCAGCCCTCGATGGAACCGGCCATGCCGCGCACGTTGCCGACCAGGATGCTGAGGTTCAGGCTCCTTACCCACACCTGCGCCGCCTGGGGGTAGTGGCCCAGTGCAAAGTGCGCAAGTCCCAGATACGTTTCGATGAAGTGGCGCTGATGCGGGTCGCAGCCCAGGTCCCGGGCGGCGTGGAGCTCTGTGACCGCACGCCCGGGCTGTCCGCGCGCCAGCCACACCCAACCGTGCGCGAGAGCGGCAAGGCCACGCAGCAGATCGTCATTGTGCCGCTGGGCCGCAGCTCGGGTGCGATTCGCGTACGGCTCGGCTTCGTCAGGCCGCCCGGCGTTGGCGCAACCGAGCGCCGAGTGCCCGAGTGCGTATGCCTCCGTCCACCAGTCACCGTGCTCGGCGGCGATCCGTGCCGCCTCGGCCAGCGCATGCGGCATCCACGGCTCATCGAATTGGAGATACACCTGCACCACGCCGAGCGTCAGCAGCGCGCGGGCGCGCGCCTGGGCCGGAGATTCGGATGACGGGTCGAGTACCAACTGGCACCAGCGGAACATGCCCATATAGTCGCCGTGGCTCTTCGCGTAGAGGAGCAGCGAGCCGACGATGCGCAGCGCCTGAGGATGGTCTCTTCCAGCGGCGGCAGCCGTCTCGAGGGCTGCAGCGATATTTCCTCGGTCGAGCACGAGTTGCTCGATCCGCTCGGTGATACGCCCGGTCAGCATCTCCGTACCGGATTCGGCGCATACGTGCGCCATTGCATCGAGCTGGGCAGTCCGCGCGTTCCGTTCCTCGGTGCCGCTTTGCAGTTGCAGCAAAGCATACTCACGAACGCTCTCGAGCAGCCGGTACCTCGGTGGCGTCACATCCGTCAGCACGCTCACCAACGAATGGCTCACGAGCCCCGACAGCAGGTCGATCGCCGACTCCGGCTCGTGTCCCAGGGCTGCAGCCAGTGCCACGAAGGCCTCGGTGGACCACGACTGCACGAATACCGCGGTCCAGTTGAGGAGCCGCTGCTCCTCCGCGGACAGCAGGCCATAGCTCCATTCGAGCAGGCTGCTGAGGTTGCGGTGACGATGATCGCGGCCTGCGGAGTCGCTCTCGAGGAAGCGAAAGCGTTGTACCAGCCGCTCGAGCACCTGCCGCGACGAGAGCAGTGTGAAGCGCGCTGCAGCGAGCTCAAGTGCCAGCGGCATGCCGTCGAGCCGCAGGGAGATCTCGGACAGCACGGGCGCATTGCCGTCATCGATTTCGAAGTCGGGGCGCGTGGCGTGAATGCGCATCAGGAGCAGCTGAACCGCCGCGTAAGCGCGGGCCTTCTCGGGCGTCATGTCGGCCCATGTTTCGCGAGCGGGCACCCGCAGTGGGGGTAAGCGCAGCGTCTGCTCGCCCGTAAGATTGAGCGGACGTTGCGACGTCGCCAGGAATCGCAGCGCGTTGGTCGCCCGCAGCAGCTGGAATACGAGTGCGCCGAGTTCCGGCGCGACCCGCTCGCAGTTGTCGAGCACGATGAGCGCCGTGCGATCCTGCAGCAGCGCGCCGAGCTGCGGGATCAGCGCTTCCGGCGTTGCGGGTGGCATGGCAAGCGCCGCGCCGAGCATGTTCAGCCATTCACTGGCATGGCTCACCGGGGAAAGATCGAAAAACCAGACGCCATCCGCATACGCCGATGAGACGCGCCGGGCAGCCTCGAGCGCACAACGGGTCTTGCCCATACCCCCGGCGCCGAGGACCGTGACGGCGCGATTCTTCTCGAGAAGCCCGATGAGCGTCGTGAGCTCAGTCTCGCGGCCGATCAGCGCCTCGATCCGTGCCGGCAGACGTGCCGCGAAGGGTGGCTCGAAACGTGCCCGCACGGTCAGCGTCCCAGCATCAGAGTGAGTGACCGGCCCGACGTAGCGGTAACCGGCGCCGTGGACCGTCAGGATATACCGCGGCTCCGAGACGTCGTCACCAAAGGCACGGCGCGCCAACGCGACGAGTCGGTTCAACGTCGAGGGCGTGACATAGCGATGGCCCCAGACTGCATCCAGCAGCTCATTGCGGGTCACGAGCTCATTCGATCGCTTCAACAGTTGCGCGATTACCGCGAATACCCGTGGCTCGAGCGCGACTTCGCGTCCCAGATGCAGGAACCGCCGATTGCCCAGGTCGACCAGGAAATCGCCGCAGCGATACTGGGGGGCACTCATCGGGGCGAAAAGACCAACGCCGGCATCAGCAATATTCGATTGAGAGTCAGCGACGCGGAAATTGGTGTCACGAATCTGCTCGGGCATTCTACCGTTTCAGGGCTGCCGCCGGGGGCGGGCGGTGGACCGCTGGCTCGTGATCGTAAGCATATGATTATAAAAGAGACATTTCCATGCCGCCCCGCGGATTGCGGACGCCGGGTCGGCGGTTATGATGAGTAGCCGGGACACGGCTGCCCGCCGGGACCTCGGGCGGCCGCAAAAACCCGAGTTGTCATCAGTCCGTCATGCAACCGTGGTCTACTCCGCGCTGACATAGGGAGCGAGCCGCCCGACGGTGTCCGCCGCAGACGACCACTACCATTTTCGAACGATCTGG
>Ga0134128_10008610_pt1 | contig 12283 bp, 7 predicted proteins | sample KB31754_FD_96462 | JGI IMG/M metagenome (GOLD analysis project Ga0134128, IMG submission 96462) | Terrestrial soil microbial communities with excess Nitrogen fertilizer from Kellogg Biological Station, Michigan, USA - KB3-175-4 | ecosystem: Environmental > Terrestrial > Soil > Unclassified ...
ACGCCAAACTTCGTCGCCCACTTGCCTTCGACGATGCGCTCGCCCGGTGCCAGCGAGCCCTTTACAATCTCCCGCCGCAGCCGCTCGGCCAGGTCGGTCTTCACCAAACCATTCGTCGCTAAAGAAGAAAGTGTCGGCATAATTTGAGCGCTTAAATATCAGCGCTCCTCACAATAGCCCCTCCGTTTCCCACTGTCAAATCATAATATCTACCCGAAAAATGCAGATTATCTCGACAAAATCCTTGACATCCCTGTTGTGCGAGTCTTATGGTATCCACCCATATGAGCGCTTATACTTATCCACGCAGGCAATTTCTCCAAATGGCCCTCGCTGCTTCCGCCGCACCTCTGCTGCCCAACGCAGCCTTCGCTTCCCTGCTGGATGAGGAGCGCACCGCCTGGTATCAAAACGCCAAGTTCGGCATGTTCATTCACTGGGGCCCCTACTCTCTGGCCAGCGTTGAAGCCTCCTGGCCCATCATGCGGCCTAAGCCCGGCGGCATCACCGAAGCCGAGTATCGTGCCCTGCCAGCGCGCTTCAATCCCACCAAATTCGATCCCCAGGCCTTCGTCGATCTGGCTCGCAGCGCCGGCCAGAAGTACATGGTCTTCACCACCAAACATCACGACGGCTTCTGTATGTTCGACTCCGCCTACACCGAGCACAAGATCACCAACACTCCCTATGGCAAGGACATCGTGGCGCAACTCGTCGCCGCGGCAAAGCACTCCGACATGCCGCTCGGCTTCTACTACTCCCCGCCCGACCTCTACCATCCCGGCTTCCGCGACACATCCAAACTCGCCAAAGAAAACTGGGAAGGCCAGCCCGAGCGCCCCGAATGGCCGCTCTACCTCGACTACATGGAGCTGCAACTCACCGAGCTCCTGACCCGCTACGGCCCGGCCGCGCTGATCTGGTTCGACGGCCTCAACAACCAGAGAAAGTACAACGGCGCTCAGGTTCTCGATCTCATCCACAAGCTGCAGCACCGTACGCTGGTCAACGACCGCATCGGCGTTCCCGGCGACTATCAAACCCCCGAGCAGTTCATCCCCAACGCCATTCCGACTCGCAACGTCGTCGTCACCGGCATCGACCCCAGCGTGCAGAACAAGCTCAACGCCACCGCCGTTCCCAAGCCCGAGGACTTCCAGCTTTGGGAGACCTGCATGACCATCAACGACACCTGGGCTTACAACAAGCACGATCTCAACTACAAGTCTGCCGATTTTCTAGTTCGCAGCCTGGTCGAAGTGTCGAGCCGAGGCGGCAACTTCCTCCTCAACGTCGGCCCGCAACCCGACGGCATCATTCAGCCGGAGTTCCAGCAGCGCCTCCGCGCCATCGGCGACTGGCTCGCAATCAATGGCGACTCCATCTACGGCACCACGTATGGCCCGGTGCAAGGGGTCAAAGGCCTACGCACAACGGCAAAGAGCGGTACTATCTTCGTCCATGTCTTTGATTGGCCCACATCATCTCTGGAAATAGTCGGCGTCGATCCCAAGGTTCTCTCTGCGCATCTGCTCGCCAACGGTCAGCCTCTGCAGTTCAGGCAGACCGAGAGCGGATTGCATGTTGAGCTTCCTGCACATGCCCCCGACGCAAATGTAAGCACCATCGCGCTCAGGACTCTGTAAAGACTAGAAACCGGCTTATCTCGCAGCTCGAAATGTCAGATAGCAATCATGCTCGTTTGACCCGCATGCGATGGGAAACGAGTAACTGCCCTAGCTCGGGGGTAAGCCACGCAGATAGAAAACGTTGAAACTCGGCCTGGATCATGTGCTTCAGTTTTGAAAAGCGGCTGTGGTTGCATGCTCCCCCCTGACATTAAGAAGGACACACGAAACTCAGAAACTTTGATCCCATGAAGGGACTGACTCGATCAGCCCTTCAGCACCAAGCGTATGGATGCCGCCATTTCCATAAGAGAACTGGGCGGCACCCTCAAATGCATCCGTTCGGAAGGCAAGGTACGGCATATAGAATTGCGCGAACCGTAGTTAGCAGCAATTCATATTGTGTATCTTCCTTCACTTGATTGAATGGAGATAAGCGTAGTCAACTTTGGCTGCTTCCATCGCAGGCATTCTTGAATACGGACCTTCTTGCTCAACGAAGATATGCTCGATTCCTTTGCCCTTCACGTCAGCGAAGATTTCTTTGTAGTTTATGACTCCCCGACCGATCTCCGAACCCTTAGGACTCTCTGGACCACCTGCGGCAGCTCCTTTTTTAAAGGCAAGGAAATCCTTAATATGCAGCATCTTTACTCTTCCAGGGTATTTTTTGACGAAATAGCCTGGCTTGTATCCGGCCACTGTCATCCATCCGCAATCGATCTCAAACTTGACGGTCTCTGGGTCAGTATTCTGCATTAGGATGTCAAAACCAGTCTCCCCATTGATAATTGCAAACTGCTCTGTGTGATTGTGCGATGCAAAGAGAAGCCCAGACTTCTTTGCTGCGGCACCCACAGTATTCATAGCCTCGGCAAGACGCTTTAGTTCATCGCCTAGTATCGGTTTCATTCCCGCTCCACCTCCCTGCGGACGCCTGGCGCCGGGAGTCGACGCTGGAGGCGGAGGCTCAATCATGCGTTCTGCCACTGACGCGGTGGCATACTTGCACCCAAGCGCGTTTGCATCGTCGAAGGTCTTCTGCAGATTTTTCATATCGAACTGCAGATGTGCACTTGGACAAGACAAGCCATTGTCGTCAAGAACTTTTCGCAACTCTGAAGCAGTATTCAGCGAACCAAACCCCGCGGTTTCAACTTCCTTGTAGCCGATCGCAGCGATCTGACGAAGCGCGCCTGGCGCGTCTTTCCGCATATCTCCGCCTATCGTATAAAGCTGAATACCGATTGGAAGCCCCAGTGGATCTGCCCAGGCCCAACGAGGAACTCCTGCACCGACAGTCAGGCCTACAGCCAACTTCGCACTCCGCTTCAAAAATAGTCTTCGATTAGTTTGCATTGTCATGATCCCCTTGTTTATTTCATTGATTACGTTACTCGTGCGGTCTCGAAAATCTATCGGTCATCTATGGCAAAGCAAAAGCAACGTACTTTGCCCCTTGGGGAGCCTGTCGAACCTTCCCGTTGCTGATCGCAATGACAATATACTGCTTGCCATCAATCATGTAGGTCGCGGGTGTGGCGTTCCCTGCAAATTCCATCGTGTATTCCCACAAAAGCTTCCCTGTCTGGCTGTCGTAGGCTCGGATCTTATGATCAAAATTCGTCGCTCCAATAATAACGAGACCTCCGGCAGTAACGATAGGACCTCCATAATTTTCGGTGCCGGTATCTTTCATTCCTTTGGCGGCGAGCTCGGGATATTCGCCTAATGGAACTTTCCATAAATATTTCCCGGTATTCAAATCAATCGCGTTCAAGGTTCCCCAGGGAGGGGCTACAGCCGGATAGCCATCGGGATCGAGAAACTTTCGGTACCCGGTGAATCGATACTTCGCAGGCGGGGCACTCGAGGCTCCGCTGCCCGGCAAAGCCTCGAGTTTATCTTCGCGGTCAGACAGGGATGGCGGCCCATCAAAGCCATCGTGTTGTCCGGATAATGAATTCGAGTCTTTGCCTGTCCGAACGTAATGCAAAAGCGCTTCGAGGTTAGGACCAGCGATCTGGGGGAAACTCGGCATGCGTCCCATGCCTTTATGAATGACATTGGCCATCTCCGCTTGCGACAGTTCCCTGGTCGCATCGATCAGGGATGGGAAGGCCGGAGGCGATCCTGCCCGGTCCACTCCGTGACATGCCGCGCACTGGTTCTGGTAGAGCGTCATCCCTTGCCCGCCCCTCTTCACCTCTGTCAGAGATCCGGTCCACGCGAGATCGTTTGCATTGATAAAGATGACGCCCGATCTTTGGTCCACGGCAGAGCCACCCCATTCGGCGCCGCCATCGAATCCTGGAAAAACAACAGTTGGCTTATCCACACTAAGTGGAATGAACTGCCCATTACTGCGAAAGCTCTTGAACTCATTTACGGCCCAAGCGTGGGCTTCGGGCGTGCGTGCGGTCAGCATATCGGACGTGAGGCGCTGACGAGCAAACGGCGCTGGTATCGATGGCATGGGCTGAGTTGGTGAAGTCCATTCGCCGGGCGTTTCGCTAGCGGGAAACGGCATCTCACGAACGGGGAAGAGGGGCTTGCCGGTTACTCGGTCGAAGAGAAACAGGACTCCTTGTTTGGTGGTCTGCGCTACGGCATCGATTAACTTTCCATCATGCCTGACGGTTACTAGCGAAGGCGCGGAAGGAAAGTCTCGGTCCCATATATCGTGGTGAACAGCTTGAAAATGCCAAAGCAGCTTTCCCGTATTTGCATCGAGAGCAAGGAGGCTGTTGGCATAAAGATTGTTCCCTGCTCGGTCGGCTCCATAAAAATCAGTTACAGCCGAGCCAGTTGGGACGTAGATAATTCCTCTCTTCTTGTCGAGAGCCATTCCGGCCCAGTTATTTGCAGCGCCAGAGTATTTCCATGCATCTTTTGGCCATGTCTCGTATCCTGCCTCGCCAGGATGCGGAATCGTATGAAACGTCCATTTCATTTCTCCGGAGTGCACGTCGAATGCACGTATATCACCATGAGGCGATGGCTCTGCCTCGCCAGTCCGGAACCCCATAATGATCACATTCTTATAAACCACGCCGGGCGAAGTGATGGCGACCGTTCCAACCGGAGATTCCGGCCCCAAATTATTGCGAAGATCAATCATTCCTTTCCGGCCAAAGCTCTCGATTGGCCGGCCGGTTTCGGGATCGAGAGCCCACAGGGCATAGAGGGTTTCAGCGAACAGAATCTTTTGCTTACCGTCCGTCCAATATGCGAACCCGCGATCGGGCTGTTCGCTTGTAATCCCAGAGCGAAATTTCCACAACTCTTTGCCGTTCCTCGGATCCAGAGCAACGACCTCTTGAGTGGGCATATAAACGAACATGCGGCGGTCGACGATCAATGGATGTGTCTGAAGACCAGCCTGCTCGCCAGTGTCGTAGCTCCAAGCAATTCGCAATTGTCCAACGTTTGTACGATTAATTTGTGTCAACGCAGAGTAGTGGTCGTTCTCCTCTTGTCCACCGTAGACTGCCCAATCAGCATTCGTGACTATAGCTTGCAACTTAACAGACGCTGCCAAGGCACTATCTGTCTTTATCTGATAAAGAGCGACCAGTCCCGAGGAAGCGATCATAGTTACTGCTAATTTGGCTATCCAATTCATGATTAATAACGTTCCCTTGTCCTACTCTCGGATTGGTCCCTTGCTTGGCGAGCGCTCATTATTGGGCATCTTCAACGCAGCGGAAACCCAGCGTTCCGGAACGGTCATAACTCGGAGCCATGAGCAAAAGTTTGCCGTGCTCATCGTTCCGATATGCCTGCGGGAAATACCAGATGGAGCCTTGCGGCTGATAGTAGCTGCCTCCCCGCAAGATACCGGCTCGTGTGTGTTCATCCTGATACTCATCAGTCCACTGCCAGACATTTCCAACCATGTCCATCACACCAAAGGAGCTTGCACCGGCGGGATGGGCATTCACCTCATCGGGGCCGCGCAGGGTGCGATCCTGCTCGGGAATGGGCACGGCACTTTCCTGCCATGTGTTACCCCAAGGGTAGATACGTCCATCGGTCCCTTGAGCGGAGTATTGCCATTCCCACTCGTGAGGAAGTCGCTTGCCAGCCCATTTCGCATAGGCTCGGGTGTCTTCAATTGAGACCCAAGTAACAGGCTTATTTGCCCATCCGTCCGGATAGGTTCCGCTCTTCCAATCGCGCAGAAAATTCAGATCGTTCTGGGGATGATACTGTGCTGCATCGAGAAATTTTTTGAACTCCGCATTGGTAACAGGGTACTTGTCGATATAGAAGGGCTTCATCTGCATCTTGTGCTCGTGGAACCGACGCGGCATATCCTCCCAGGGATATTGCACGTCGACCCCAACGTCGTTGGAGCCTTCGATCTCGATGCCACTCACCTTGAAGCTAAATTCACCTGCTGGAATTTTAATCATTCCTTCAGGCGCGCTGGCGAGCGGCCTGGTGGAAGAGATTTCGACAAGTTGTTGTGGAAGCGCCTTCCATTGCTCTGAATAACTTGAAAGTGGCGTCGCTGTCATGGACTTCATACGGTCCATCAATTGCCGCATCCCAGCCGTAGGCTCGGCATTTGTTGCCAATACTGCCCCGAAACCATGCGCCTCAATCGGAAAGGACAAAATAGCATTGCCGTCCTCAATATCCGGTTTCAGTTCCACTCCATGGTAGAGATCGAAGTAGCGCATCCCGTCTTTTACCGGCACTGACATCTGCTGTCCCGCTACGTCGTACTCGTTCCGGTTCACGATCGTCCAGACGGTTTGAGCACTAAGCGGCCACCGGCTGGCAAAAACTCCGTAGAACCTTGTTGGGTAAAGCGGCTCCCACTCCTTGCTCACGAGAAAGGGAGCGACGCCCCGTTCAATAGTCGCCATGCGCCGCGTGGCCTCTCCGTCGCGCGGAGTAATTCCATTCCAGATGCCCCAGATATTTTCCCAGCTCTCCCAGCCCAATCCGTTGAAGAAGGCGAACTGAAGATCGTCTGTCTTGTTACGGTTCCAGCGGTCGGAGATGTTTACCATATGACGGCTCTCGAGCCACTTATAACGATCGATCTGAGGAGCGAACGAAAACTTATACTGCCCCCACGTCATCACATTCCACGCAACCGCTTCGTCCGAAGGTCCTCCCTCCGGCTCAAATGCCAATGGATGTCCGACCTTGTCCGCAGCCAGAGAAAATGCCAAGGGCACACCATCCTGTGTATCGCCGTTGATGCCATCGGCGTTCAATTCCTTCATCAAATCAGCGATCGCCTGCGGCCATGGCTTTCCTGGATCCCTGGTCCCCTGATCCCACATCATCATAGGGAAAAGCACGCGCACGCCGCGGCGATGGAAATCTGCAACCATTTGCCTCACGCCGGCTATTCCACCAGGCATGGAACGGATCATGTCGTGCTGATTGCGGTCATCCATCCCCATATTGGGATAGGTGGACCAAACCAGAACAGCATCGATGCCGCCATATCGTTTTTCAAGGTCGTCGAGGTATCGATCGACCGTGTACTTGTCAGCGATCGGATCGTATAAATAACGGTCCTGCACCATCATCTGTGGCTGAATGAAGCTGGACTGGGTCCACTGCAAGGCTGGCATGTCGTATCGCGACCCGTCATAGCCAATGCGGATCCTCCGTTCCGTTCGCCAATGGGATAGATCTTTCAACCATGCTTCATGTGTCTGAGCAGGACAGCCCGCGTATCCGCCACTGATTGCAGTGGCATACGCGTTACTGAGCGTCAGGCATTCGGGAGGCGGAAGCTCCTGGCCGGCCGGACTGTAATGGGAATCCTGAGCAGTTCCGGGGACAACGAACACCGTAATGGCAAACAAGGCGATTGCGGGAGAAAATATATGCGTGCGAAGACCGTTCATGTAACCTCATTCCAAAGATTAACTTGTCGAATCCTTCTATCGCGTTTGCTCCAACATCTGCTCCACTTCCTCGAGTACCGGCATCGATGGTTGAGCGCCAGCCCGAGTAACAGAAAGCGTAGCGGCCGCCACCGCAAAGCGTGCACTTTCAAGCTCCGTCTTGCCGAGCAGAAGACCGACCGCGAAGGCACCATTAAACGCATCGCCCGCAGCTGTAGTATCAATCGCTTCGACCGCTAATGCGTCAAGTTGTTCTTCCATTCCGCGTGTCGCCAGGTAAACGCCTCGTGAACCCATCTTTAAGAGAACGCTTGAAGGCCCTTGTGCCAGCAAATATCTCGCCGTAATACCGGGAGCGGCACCGGCATCGGTAGACCTGCCTATATAAAACGTCGCTTCCGTTTCGTTAGGAGTAAACCAACGAATTTGTTTTAAAAGATTCGAAGAAAGCTTTTGCGCAGGGGCTGGGTCTCGCATCAGCGGAATTCCCTCACGAAAACACACTTCGGCAAGATGCTCCACTGTCTCAATGGGAATCTCCAATTGCGTGAGCACGAGACTGGCATTGCGGATGAGATCCAGATGTGCGTCGACATACGAGGGCGATACATGCGCATTCGCTCCAGCAGTAACAACGATGCAGTTCTCCCCGTGCGGAGCAACCACGATCATCGCTACGCCGGAAGCACCCTCAATCCGTTCAACCCCAGCTAGTCCGACACCAGCACTTTGCAGATGCGCTCGTAGTTGCTCTCCGGTGACATCCGAACCGATCTTCCCGATCATTTGCACGGGATAGCCAAGTCGTGCGATTGCCACGGCCTGATTCGCTCCTTTTCCTCCAGGATGCATCCTAAATTCATTCCCGTGAATAGTCTCGCCGGCAACAGGAATTCGGTCTGCATTCGCGACAAAATCGAGATTGATACTCCCTACTACAACGATTGGCCTTGCAGCGCTCCGCATACATCTCCCCCGCATTTTTTTAGATAAGCCGGCTTCTATCCACCGCTAAACAATTGGAGCCAGGGCGACTCCGATCAACCCGAGCAAAAATAAAAGGAACATCCACATGAGAAAATTCTTGGATCGTTTCGAAGCGGAGGAAAATTCCCGCCACACGAAGACGCCCCATGCCGCCGATATCATCGTCGCGCCTTGCCCTATGGAATAGGACACCGCCGGTCCTACAATGTGCGCCTGAGACGCGACAAAATTCAATACGGCTCCTGTACACCAGATCATGCCTCCAAGAATCCCCCACACGTGCCAGCGAAAGCTCGCCTGCGCATAGCCGCGCATAGCAACGGGCGATTTGCCATCAAGCGGCCGACGCATCAGCAGGTAGTTCACAGGGAGACAACACAATGCCACCCCGATTACGAAAAACACGGAGACTGCGTATGGCCCTGGCGCGTGCTCCCCACTCATGGCTTTGGCGACAAAGGGATAGAAACCACCCATAAGGAGACCGGAAATAATGCTGATGATGACTCCGCGACGGCCGATCACGGGCTTCTCTCGTTCGCGCTCGTAGTAGGCAATTGCATCGCAAACGATCGCGGCCAGGACAAGCGCGATCCCTCCGAAGAGCATGAATGCATTTCCATGCGGAGAGATCAGGTAACTGCCAACCGCTCCGACAACCAGTGCAATGCCAATGCCTACCGGAAAGGCGACAGCCAGGCCTGCAATATCAATCGCAGCCACCAGTAAGAGGTTTGCCACATTAAAGATGATTCCGCCCACCACCGCCCAGAGGATGTGACTTGAATCCGCATGGAGAATATCGGCGAAGAAGGGTTGGCCGGAGGAGCCGAGGCTACCGAGCGACACGCCCCATACCAGTGCGCCCAGGCCAAGGCCGATCACGTAGTCCCAGTAGAACAACTGGAAGCGATAGTCAGGGGCCAGTTTGATTGTGTTTGCCCACGATCCCCAGCAAAGCATGCTGATCACCATGAACAAAAGAGTTACGGCGTATGTCTCCGGCTGATACAAGAATGCTCCTTCAAATTCGACGTACCTTTAGCGTGAGCTAGTTTATTCCTACATCGCCAGGGCTCCAACATGAGGTAACGGTGCAAGGTATCGGCGTGTCGGATTATAGACCGAGTTCGTCATACGACATTCCTGTTGACATTCAACCTATGGGAGGAGCAAAGTATCTGTAGAAAAACAACAGGTAGAAGAAAAATGCGAGATAGCAAATCTGATGTGCTGCAAGGAACGCTGGACCTGATGGTACTCAAAACACTTGAGGTTATGGGTTCGCTGCACGGTTATGGCATTGCCCGGCGAATCGAACAGGTCAGCAACAACGGACTGAGCATGAACCAAGGCACCATCTATCCGGCACTTCTGCGTCTTCAGCAACGCGGCTGGATCAAGGCCGAATGGGGCAAATCGGAGACAAAGCGCCGAGCCAAATTCTATTCGCTGACACGAATCGGGCGGAAACAGATTGAAGAAGAAACCGAGAACTGGGAACGCACTGCCGCGACGATGGCGCGTTTCCTAGCTCCGTCGAGTTAGGAGTCGGAAATGAACCTGCTTCGAATCTTGTTGAGCCGTTGCACAGCTCTCTTCCGCAGACAAAAGCTAGATGAGGATCTCGATGAAGAGTTGCGTTCGCATATCGATTTGGCCGTCGAGGAAAATCTGGGCCATGGCATGTCGAGAGAAGAAGCGCGGACGGCGGCTCTGCGCGACTTCGGCGGAGTAACACAGACGAAAGAAGACTTTCGAGTGCAGCGTGGATTGCCGTTTCTTGAGGTGACAGCGCAGGACACACGATACGCGCTGCGGCAGTTGCATAAGTCTCCCGGCTTCACGCTGACCGTCGTGATTACGCTGGCGCTTGGCATCGGGGCTAATACGGCGATCTTTACCCTGGTCCAGGGAATTCTTCTCCGCTCGCTCCCCGTAGCCGATCCCTCGCATCTTTATCGCATCGGAGACAAGAACGATTGCTGCTACTATGACGGATTCCAAAATGATAACGGCGACTTCGATCTCTTCTCTTACGACCTTTATCTTCACCTCAAGCAATCGGCGCCGGAGTTCGAGCAGATGGCAGCGGTCGAGGCCGGAGGCAACGGCTTTAGCGTGCGCTACGGTGCAGCACCCGCCAAGCCGATGCGGAGTGAGTATGTTTCCGGGAACTACTTCGCCACACTCGGTGTGAACACCTATGCAGGCCGCCCGCTCAACGAAAGCGATGACACGGCTGGGGCGGCACCCGTCCTTGTCCTTAGCTATCAGACTTGGCAGGTAGACTTCGGCTCAGATCCTGCCGTAGTGGGCTCCACAGTCTATGTGCAAATGCATCCATTCACCGTAGCGGGTATTGCACCACCGGGCTTTTTTGGCGATCGCGTCATTTCAAACCCGCCTGACTTCTGGATGCCGTTGGCGACCGAACCATTAATTGAAGGAGCTAACTCTTCGCTGAAGCAAGCTGACGAACACTGGCTCTACGCATTAGGCAGGGTGCGTCCGAGTGTGAACATGGGAGGTCTGCAGGCAAAGCTCTCTGTAGCCTTGCGGCAATGGCTGGTCACGCGCCCAGCGCTCACAGCTCATGGTGGAGCGGCACTGATTCCCCGCCAGCATGTGGTTCTCTCGCCTGCCGGAGGCGGCATCCAGCGATTGCAGCAGCAAACAGGCGCGGGCCTGCGTATGCTCATGATTCTCTCGACGGTCGTCCTTCTCATCGCCTGCGCCAACGTTGCCAACCTGCTGCTAGCGCGCTGCACCGCGCGGCGGTCGGACATGGCCGTGCGCATGGCCCTCGGAGCGGCACGCAGCAGGCTCATTCGCCAGAGCCTCACAGAGAGCGTGCTGCTCAGCCTAATCGGGGGAGCCGCAGGATTGGCCGTAGCCTATGCTGGGTCTCACATGATGCTGGCTCTTGCCTTCCCTCACGCCAAAAATATGCCTATCCATGCCAGTCCTTCGCTGCAGGTGCTAGGATTCGCATTTCTCGTTTCGCTTCTCACCGGCGTCATTTTTGGAACAGCGCCGGCATGGATGTCGTCGCGCACACAACCGGCCGATGTTCTGCGGGGCGTGAACCGTTCCACCGGCGACCGCTCATCCTTGCCGCAACGAGGGCTGGTCATTCTGCAAGTGGCTTTATCAGTAGTCCTACTAGCAGGATCTTTTCTTATGACCAGATCGCTCCGCAATCTGGAACACCAAGACTTCGGCATAGTCACCACCAACCGCTATGTTCTGCAGTTCGACCCCAAAGGAGTTGGCTATACTCTCGACCGGCTCCCCGCGCTCTACCGTCAGATCGAAGAGCATTTCTCAGTATTGCCGGCCATGTCCAACGTGAGCCTGGTACGGTACATCCCTCTCGGCGGCAACATGTGGGGTTCGTGTATCATCCCGCAGGGAAGCCCTGCCCCGGGGCCCAACGATAAGTGCTTCGCAATCTGGGATCGCGCGAGCACCCACTTTCTCGATTCGATCGGCGTATCTGTTGTGCGCGGCCGCAATTTTACTGACCAGGACACTGCCACATCGCAACAGGTTGTCATTGTTAACCAGGCTCTCGCTAGACACTTCTTTCCCAATCAGGATCCGATCGGCAAGCATTTCGGTCTCAACTCGCCGCAATACTCCGGAGCTTTCGAAATTGCCGGCGTCTTTGCCGACTTCAAGATGACCAATGCACGCGGAGAGGTCGGCCGTCCGCTTTTCTTCCGTCCCCTAGCCCAGCAATTCACCGGATACAAGGAACTGGATGCGGACGCAGCGGAAAAGAGC
>Ga0134128_10008611_pt1 | contig 12282 bp, 12 predicted proteins | sample KB31754_FD_96462 | JGI IMG/M metagenome (GOLD analysis project Ga0134128, IMG submission 96462) | Terrestrial soil microbial communities with excess Nitrogen fertilizer from Kellogg Biological Station, Michigan, USA - KB3-175-4 | ecosystem: Environmental > Terrestrial > Soil > Unclassified ...
AGTTTGTCCTTTGTCTCCGCTCTATTGAGCCAGAGACCGCCGTGACGTTCTGTCCAAGGTTTGCTCATTGCGTTCGGTGGACTGGTGCGTCTTTGTCGCGCCCGATGCGTGCAAGAAACCGGTCGCGCACGTGGTCGAAAAATTTCGGGAGGGAGCACGCCATATACGATCGTCGACTGGTCGCGCCCCGGCAGTGGCCGCAGATCCGGACCAGGCCACACAAACTCGTTCACCTCTGAGATCACGATCCAGGAGCGCTCGGTGTCGAGTCCGAGACGTTGTTTTGTCGCTGTCGGAATCTCGATCGCGTCATCTGGCCGCTCGGGTGGAGTGTGTGTAATCGGCGGGGCGTAGCGGATGACAAGGCCCGGATGCGGCTCCGGGAAGCTCACCTCTTCCAGTCTTTGAGCTCAGCGTCGAGGGCAGCGACCCGATCGGGGACCTTGGCCTCGCGGACCTCCGCGATTTGACGGTCCGAAATCTCGCCGGCCAAGATGGCGCGGCGATCACGCCGTTTCAGCCGCTCGTACTCCTCTGCGGAAATCAAAACGGTCCGCGGCCGGCCATTCTTGGTAATGGCCACTGGCTTCTTGAGCGCCTCGTCCTGGTAAAGACCGATGTTCCGCTGGAAGTCCGCCGAGGTCACAGTGACCACCTCGTCCGAGTGCATGGTACGAAACTCCTATATTTAGCGTATTTTACAGAAGATACGCAATGTGAGCGGACGGTACATCCCGCGCACGGTGGTCGGCAGCCAAGTGATATCCCAGCTCCACACCTGATTGGGGCCAGTCGCCCGATGCAACGTCACTGCACGAGTGAGATCGGTCCGCCTGATTATTCGATGCCTCCGGCGCAGTCCGTATGGGCGCCGTATCGCCCCTGGGAATCGAGCTCGCCGGTCGCATGCAGTGGGGCTGTTGGAAATTTTGGCGCCAAAGCCGCGGGAACGGTGTCACACCGGGTCGGCAATCCAGTTTCCGTGGAAGGTGAGGGGTACACGCAGCGGCAACTCGATGACGGCCTGCGGCTCGCCGGCGAAGTCGCGCGCATTGAGAATGACCACCGAGCTCCGGTCCGCGTCCGCGTCATAGACGTAAGACAGCAGCCAGCCATCGTCCTCCGAGCCATCGGCCGCGCGCGGCACGAAGACGGCTTCGGACGGTACGTGATGAGGTCCGAAATCGTGTCGTAAGACATTTCCCGTCTCGAGGTCGTGTCGATAAAGAGGCTGAGGGCCGATGTGCTCGACATCGATGCCGATAGTGTAAGCGTAGCGGTAGGGCTGCGTCGTGCGGCGCTCGTCGCATCGGGGGAATTCCTGTTTGCACTCCGAAAAGACCTTCCGTTCAACGCGTCCACGCGCAGCGTCCAGGCGCCAGCGCTCGAGGCGCGTCTGAGATGTCTCCAGGCCTTGGCGTGACCGGTCGAACACCCTCTGGTAGACCACCGCATCGACGACGACCGATCCGTCGTCGAGGTCGTACGCATTGGCGGTGTGAAAGACCTGGCACGGCTCGACCTCGAACCATCGCAGCTCGGCCAGATTTCCGGTCCGCGGCAGGAGGCCGACTCGCGCCGGATGCCGCGGATTCCACTGATAAGGGAATGTCGCGCCGTGCAGGAGAGCACCGAACGAGAACGTGATGGGCAGGTCGAAAATCAAGACGTGCGTGGCTGTGATCGCACAATCGTGGATCATCGGCCCGTGCCGGACCGGGATGGCGACGTCGCGCACGACGAATCCCTGCGGATCGACGACAACGTAACGAACTTTGTTGCGCGACAGTGAGTCGTAGCAGACAGCGTGCAATTCCCCGGTCCGCGGATCCCGATGCGGATGGGCGGTGTAAGCTCGCGACAGTTCGCTCGCGAAGTAACTGTGACGTACCGTATTGAGCTCGCGGTCGAGCTCCACCGGTACCGCGCCGGCTTCAACGAGCGCCCAAATGCTGCCGGCATGGCCGATCACATTCGTGTTCACCACATCGCTGACGCCGTGGCGAGTGCCCGGTAGCGAAGGGCGTCTCAAACGCTGGTTCACGCTGTCGGTACCCACCCAGCGATTTCGGTACCACTCCGCGATACCGTCGCGCATTCGCACGCCATGCACCATGCCGTCGCCTGTGAACCAATGGTAGATGGCAGGGTTTGGGACCTGCATCGGATTGGGTCCGATCCTGGTGATGATGCCGTGCAGCTCGTGCGGAATGCTGCCCCGGACGGAGAGGCGCGCCGCCGTGGTTTCCGTTTTGACGGGTGCGAAGGCTCCTTCGAGGTAGGGATTCGTCGCAGAGTACGGCACTCGCCTTTGGATTTGGCGGGAGCCCCAGGAGACGGCAGCTCCGATCAAACGTTCGGTGAGCATGAGATTTCTCCGTATGCGAAATCAAGTGGGCCACTACCACAAACACGCGGCCGCGTCGCTCTCGTCAGAATCGCGGCGTTGGCGGCCTGCCTCCGCCGCAACGACACTGGAAGGAAGGGCAGCATCCTCATCACCGATCGAAAAGCCCGGCCAGGGAACACCCGGGCGCGCCCCCGCTCGAATGCTGCCGCTGCTTCCCGCGCGCACTGCGTCGCGCCGATCCTGAGAATATTCGGCGGTCCGCCGATCATCCCGCTGGCGGAACCAGCCACATCGTCGAACTCGGAGCGCACCGGCCCGGGGCACACCTGGGTCACGATGACGCCGGTGCCTGCGAGATCGGCTCGCAGCGCCTCGGTGAAACCGGCAATGAAATGCTTGCTTCCAACGTAGCCTGCTGCGCTCGGGAGCACCGTAAAGCCGGCGCCCGAACCGACGTTGATCACTCCGCCTCGGCCGCGTTTCACCATCCCCGGCACGAGGGCCGAGGTCAGCTGCGCCACGGCGAGGATGTTGGTGTGCAAGACCTGCCGCGTCCGGGCCCAATCCGACCGGTCGATCAGTGCAGAGTAACCGAGCCCCGCGTTGTTCACGAGCACATCGACCGGTCCCGCTTGTTCCTCGACCCGTCGCAGCAACGCTTCGATTTCCCGTTCGTCCGATAGATCCGCGCCCAGAGCGATGACCTTCAGATTGGGATGACGCGCAAGCAGCTCGACTCGCAGGCGCTCGAGCCGTTCAGTCCGCCGAGCGACCAGGACAAGCGCCTGCGAGCGCGGAGCGAATTCGAGCGCGAGCTCGCGCCCGATGCCGGAGGAGGCTCCGGTGATCATGACTGTGCCGTGGCTCGCTATCTTCGAAATCATGGTGCATTACCCCTCTACGGTATCGACCGCTCTCGCAGGGCCCGCATCCAGGCACCAGCGAGCACGAATCGCGGAAAGCTCACCCATTGCTCGAGGAGGATCCGCGACATGGCGTTGAATGGGCTCGTGAACGGCTGGGGCGGCACGGGTTCCTTGCGGTGGCCGCGCCCTTGGATTGCGAGGGCAATGCCCGTGAGCGCCGCGGCACCGAGAGCCAGGAGCCATCGTCGCTCAATGAGCGCGACGAGGAAGACGACGTTGCTCGCGAGAAACAGCGGGACGAAGACTATGTGCAGGAGAAGATTGGGGCGCGACTGGTGATAGCGCGCGTAACCCTCCCATTGGGCCCGAAGCAGAGACGAAGTGTTCATAGGGGCAACCTCCAATTGGGTCAAATGTCGCTGCGGTGTATCCATTGGGTCTCAATATTGACGGTGTCAATATAGGCCCTGTACGTTGACGCTGTCAATATTTATCTTTAGGCTCGGCCGAATGAGGAAGAGAAAGGCGGTGCCGGCACCTTCCCGGCGCGGCTACCATCACGGCGATGCGCGCAATGCGCTACTTGCCGCGGCTGCGGCTCTGCTGGAGAAGGTCGGCGCCGCTGGCCTTTCACTCCGTCAGGTCGCGGAGCACGCAGGGCTCTCCCGACAGGCCCCCTATAACCATTTCGAGAACAAGGAAGCGCTGCTCGCCGAGCTCGTGCGCGACGGGTTCGATCAGCTGGCTGCGTCCTTGGCGGCGGGCGGAGACCCCGAGGCGCGCAACGCCCTGGCACGCGCTGCCGAAGCCTATATTTGCCGCGCGCAAGACGCGCCCGCCCTTTTCCGGCTGATGTTCTCCCGGGAGCTCGTGGACCTCTCCCGGTTCCCGGCGGCGGCGCAAGCGGGTACCGCAGCCTTCGACAAGCTAAAGGAAATCGTCGGCGCGTTCGCGCCGGCGGGCCGGGTTCCGGAGCTGTCCCTCGCTGCCTGGTCGCTGGTCCACGGCTACGCCACGCTTTGTATCGAGGTCGCGCTAGAGCCGGTCAGTCGTCGCGCCGAGCGCGCCCGGCTATTTGCCCGCATTATCAAGGGCGCCGCGGGGGCGACCCGCAACGAGGAGCGATAGGGCGCCGTCTACCTGTCCTCGTTCGGCTGCAACCCCATGAGAGACGACGTTCCTTAGGTCCTTCGGGCAAAGCGCGCGGCGGACGCCGGCCGCGCATCTTCTCGATGCCAGCTTCGTATGCGGTATGCATATGGCATATACCGCTCGATCGACCAGGTTGAGCCGATCGGAGCACAACCGGGACGGAGCGGGTACGACCTTCATCGAGATGTCTCATGCTCGCGCGTGTGGCCCCTCTCGGAATCCATATTCATATTTTCGTCCGGTGGCGCCTTGGCTACGATCTCCTTGTACTGCTGAGGGGTGAGTTCCGGCAGCTTTTGCAGGAACGCAACCATGCTCCAGATGGTGGCATCGTCGTGACTGGCGCCCCAGGCGGGCATGCCGCTCATCTTGATGCCGTGCTTGATTGCCCAGAAAGCATCTCTCGGGTCTACGCTGAGCTTCGAGAGATTCGGTGGCTGCGGATACATTCCCTCGCGGATTTCCGAGTTCTCTTTGCCGGGTACCAGGTGACAGCCGGTGCACATCGCAGCGTACTGACCTGCGCCTTTGAGGACGAGCTGCGGGTCGTTGAGATTCGGCGGTCGCAGGTCCCTGGAGCGTTCGCGGATGGACCGATCACGGACGGACTGCAGGATGTTGTAGGTGACTGCCCAGTGGTGAGCGTCTGCACCGATGTCGTACAGGCCGGATCGGGCATAAATCCACAGAGCGATAGCGATCACCAGCAGCGCTGCAACAGCGACGAAGGCGTGTCCGGTGTATTTCTTCACGCGCGCATCCCTCAGAACCAGAAATGCAGCCCCGCGGCGAACTGCAGCTCGCCGGTGCGCCCGCCTTGCGCGCGCGCGAGGGTGGCGGTGCGGCCGTAGCGCTCGCGCCAGACCACGCCGATGTAGGGTGCGAATTCGCGGCTGAATTCGTAGCGCAGCCGCACGCCGAGCTCGGAATCGGACAGGCCCGAGCCGATGCCGCGCTGCGGATCGTCCTTCCCGTAGAGGCTGAGTTCGATTTTGGGCTGCAAGACTAATCGCTGAGTAATCAGTTCCTCATACTCGAACTGCACCCGCGCGGCCGTGCGCCCGTTCTCACCCAAATACACCGCGGCTTCGGTATCGAACCAATACGGCGCGACTCCCTGTACGCCGAAGGCCACCCAAGTGCGGTCGGGACCTTCACCGAAGTCCTGACGCACTCCGACTTGCGTGCCCCAGTAAGTGCGGATCGCATGGTTCCACAGCGCCTCGGTGCGCAGGTCTTCGAGCCTGCCCCGCGCACCTTCGCCTTCGGCCTTCAGCCAGAGCTTGTTGAAGTCTTCGCCATACCAGGCCTCGGCATCGAGGAATGCGGCATTGTTCCCGTGGCTGTCGTGTGCATATTCCAACTGATCGACGAGCAACATGCCGGTCCAGGTGTGATCGGCCATTTCCATGCCGGGCATGCTCATATAGCGATAGCCATCCGAGTAATCGGGGCTCCGTGCATCCGGCGGAGCCTTGCCGGCTTGCATTGAAGACATGCTCATGTTCTGCATGGAGGACATCTCCGTGCCGTGCGAGCTCTGCGCGAGGCCGTCCGGCTTCGGCCGCGTACCGAGCATATTGCCGAAGTGTAGGCGCTGGATCTCGGCAGGCGCCGAGGGTGGCTTGGCCGCCTGAGGGGAGGGCACCTGCGCCCCACGCTCCGAGGGCATATCCATACCCTCCACGCCTTGCGTGGCATTCACCTGGGTCGGTGCTGCCGGCCGCTTCTTGTGTGGTTTCGGCTTTCTGGATTTGGACGCCGGTATCAGCATCCCTGGCTTCGTGGACATATCCATCCCTGCCATCGTGTCTTGCTGGGCCGCAGCCGGAAGCGCCAGCATCACGCCCAAAGCTATTGCAGCGATGCTCCGCAGGTGCGACGGCATAACGGGTTTCGCGCTCATGCCGTCACCACCTCGCGGAACATGCCCGCTTCCATGTGATAGAGCAGATGACAGTGATAGGCCCATCGCCCTGGGTTGTCGGCCGTCACTCTGTAGGTGACACGCTGCGCCGGCTGCACGTTGATGGTGTGCTTGCGGGCGATCACGTGGCCTTGCGGGTTTTCGAGCTCACCGAAGATTCCGTGCAGGTGGATCGGGTGGTTCATCATCGTGTCGTTGACGAGGACAATGCGTAGCCGCTCGTTGAGCTTGAAGTGGATCGGCTTGGCATCGGAGAAGCGCACGCCGTCGAACGACCACACGAACCGCTGCATGTTGCCAGTTAGGTGCAGCTCGATCTCTCGATCCGGATCGCGTCGATCGCTCGGACCCTCTATCGAGTGGAGGTCCGCGTAGCTCAGTACACGCCGGCCATTGTCCCGCAGGCCCATTCCCGGATCGTCGAGATTGGTGCGCGGCATGTCCACCCGCATGTCAACGCCAGGGTTTCCGTATTCGGTGCGGGCGTGGAGCGCCCTCACCATTCCGGACATGTTCGAGCCGGAGGCGCCACCGTGCTGCATGTCTTGCATCGAGCCCATCTGCATGCCGGGCATTGCGCCGTGATTCGTGCTCGACGTGCCACCGCCTTGGCCCATCGCGCCCATCATGTCCACCGTAGTGAGCGTGGGTACCGCGTCCATCACGGGTACTGCGGCTTCCATCCCGGGCCGCGGCGCGAGTGTGCCATGGGCGTAGCCGCTGCGATCAATGGATTGGGCGAAGATCGTGTAGGCCCGCTCTTCCGGCGGCTGTACGATGACATCGTAGGTTTCGGCGACAGCGATCCGGAATTCGTCCACCTCGATGGGAAAAACATCCTGGCCGTCAGCCGAGACGACGGTCATTTTCAGACCCGGAATTCGTACGTCGAAATAGCTGTTCGCCGAGCCATTGATGAAGCGCAGCCGGACGCGCTCGCCCGGACGAAACAGGCCGGTCCAGTTGCCGGCGGGCGTCGTGCCGTTCATGAGATACGTGTAGGTGAAACCGCTCACGTCGATCACATCGCGCGGGCTCATCCGCATGCGATTCCACATCGCGTGCGCCTGCAACGCGCCGCGCAGCCCCAGCATCGAGGTGTCGCGCAGGAAATCGGGGAGCGTCAGCTCGTTGAAATTGAAGTAATCGCTGTGCTTCTTGAGCGTCGCAAAGATCCGCGCCGGATCGAGGTCTGTCCAATCATTGAGCATCACCACGTATTCGCGGTCGCTCGGATTGCGCTCAGGACCGGCTGGCTCGATCACCAGCGGACCGTAAGGCCCGTTCTGTTCCTGGAAGAGGGAGTGGCTGTGGTACCAGTAGGTGCCACTCTGCTTCACGGGAAAGCGGTAAACGAAGCTCTCCCCCGGCGCAATGCCCGGAAAGCTGATGCCCGGCACGCCGTCCATTCCTGCCGGCACAATGATGCCGTGCCAGTGGATGGAGCTTTGCACCGAGAGCCTATTGGTCACGCGCAGCGTGACCGTCGTCCCTTCGCGCCAGCGCAGGATTGGCGCAGGCAATTGGCCGTTGATCGTATGCGCGACGGTGGGGTGACCGGTGAAGTTGGCAGGCGTGGCGGCGATCTCGAGGTCGAACTCAGTGCCGGAGAGCACCCCGGGCGGCCGGGGCAGCGCCCAGAGTGGCCTGGTCCAGCCACCCAATGTGGCCGCCCCGCCGAGCGCCAGCCCTTGCACGAAATGGCGGCGCGAAAGCATCGGCAAGGACAGCTTGCCGAGCGAATGAGGCTCCTTCATGTGATCTCCCGAACAGCGCTCTTCGCGCTGAATGCGAACAAGACACGCGTTTGCTGCGAACGGGCAGCTCGCAGGCAAGCCGCAGGAGCGGCGACGAGCGCCGCGATCGGGAGTCAGCTAATAGGGGGTCGCAGCGGGGGCGCCGCGTGGGTGAACACCGGTGCGATCCGAATCGGAGTCAGCACCAATTCGTGCGTGGGTTGCCACGTCAGGCTGAGATACGGTACGCCAGCGATGCCGCCGAAGAGCGATGCGCAGTAGCAACCGTGGCCGGCGCAGCAGCCGTGGCCGTTGTGGTGCGGATGGGAAGGTCCAGGATACGACGCGCGCGAGGTCTGCGCTCCGTGGGCCATCGACATGCCAGCGCAATGGGAGTCCGATGGCTTATCCATCGCGACCATCGGGGCGTCGGCGCCCATCTCGCCAGCCATGGCGAGCGAGTGCGCAAAGGCATCAAACGGAAGCGCTGCCCACGCCAGCAATGCCAAGATCAGCAGGCTGCGCGAGACACGCGAGCGGGGATTGAGCCAGCGGCGCATACGCGTTGAGGATAATTCAGCCTCGACCAGTCCTCAACTTCAGTTCCAAGTGGTGAAGGCTCAGGTGCTTCCCCGCCTCAACGCGCGGGCCGTACTCCCGCCAGGGTGAGGGCGACGAGTCGGCGCACAGCACTCTTGGAGGCAAGTGTGCCTGCGGCCCCGAGCGCATGCAGACAGAAGCTCGCGAGTTCCTCAGGTGGAATATCGCGCCGCACTCCACCCGCCTTGGCGCCCTCGGAAAGTAGACGCTGGATGACCACCATCGGTCGGCGCTCCCTACGAGCGATGATGGCAAGGCTCAGAGCTTGACGAGCCTCAGGCGCAGAGCGTTCCCAATGACGGAGACTGAGCTGAGACTCATGGCAGCCGCTGCGATAATGGGGCTCAGGAGCAATCCGAAAACGGGGTAGAGCACCCCGGCTGCAATCGGGATGCCGAGCACGTTGTAGACGAAGGCGAGAAAGAGATTCTCACGGATGTTGCGCATCGTGGCGCGCGAGAGCGTACGTGCACGTGCGATGCCCGCGAGATCGCCCTTGACGAGCGTGACTCCCGCGCTTTGCATGGCAACATCAGTGCCCGTCCCCATCGCGATGCCGACTTCCGCCTCGGCGAGCGCGGGCGCATCGTTGATACCATCTCCGGCCATCGCCACGGCACGTCCTTCGCTGCGCAGTCGCCGGACGATCGCATTCTTGCGCTCGGGCAGTACTTCGGCTTCGATGTCGGTAATACCGAGCTTGCGGGCGACTGCGTCGGCGGTGGATCGGTGATCGCCAGTGACCATCACAATCCGGATACCGTCGCGCCGTAGGCGCTCGAGCGCCGCGGGCGTGCTCGCCTTCACCGGATCGGCCACGCCGATGATCCCCGCGGGCCGACCGTCGATGGCGATGAATATCGATGTGGCTCCGTCCTGGCGGAGGCTCTCGGCCCGTGAGTCGAGCTCACCACGCGCGACGCCGAGGCTTTCGAGGAGCTTACTGTTCCCGACGGCCACCTGTTGGCGGCCTACCATGCCCGCTACACCTTGCCCCGTCACGGAGCGAAAGCCCGCGACTTCCTCGAGTGCAAGTCCTCGCTCCCGGGCCCCCGTTACAATCGCTGCGGCAAGCGGGTGTTCGCTCGAGCGCTCCAGACTTGCTGCAAGCGAGAGTATCGTCGACTCGTCGAATTCACCGGCCGGCACGATCGTGATGACTCGGGGCTTTCCCTCGGTGAGCGTTCCCGCCTTGTCGACCACCAGCGTGTCGATCTTCTCGAGCCGCTCGAGCGCTTCGGCGTTCTTGATGAGCACGCCCGCGGTCGCACCCTTACCCACTCCGACCATGATCGACATGGGAGTGGCGAGTCCCAGCGCACAAGGACATGCGATGATGAGCACAGAGACTGCCGCCACGAGCGCGTAGGCGAGCTGGGGTGACGGACCCGCGATCATCCAGCTCACAAAGGCGATGGCTGCCACCAGGATGACCGCGGGTACGAACCAGCCCGATACTACGTCCGTGAGACGCTGGATCGGCGCGCGACTGCGCTGAGCCTCAGCGACCATGTGCACGATGCGCGCGAGCATGGTGTCTGATCCGACGCGCTCGGCGCTCATAATGAGGGCGCCGGTGCCGTTGATCGTTCCGCCGATGAGTCTCGCACCGGGCGCTTTGCCGACGGGCATCGACTCTCCCGTCACCATCGACTCATCGACCGCGCTCTGTCCCTCGATGACCGGCCCGTCTACGGGTACTGCCTCGCCCGGGCGCACTCGCAGACGATCCCCAACCTGCACCGCCTCGAGCGCGACTTCCTCGTCGTTCCCGTCGGGCCGGATACGTCGCGCGGTCTTGGGTGCGAGATTGAGGAGCGCGCGAATCGCGCTCCCAGTTGTCTCACGCGCACGGAGCTCGAGCACCTGACCGAGGAGCACGAGCACCGTGATAATGGCCGCGGCCTCGTAGTACACCGGGATGAGGCCGCCCTCAGTCGAGAGACCCGCGGGGAAGAGTCCCGGAGCGAACGTCGCCACCAAGCTATAGAGATACGCGGAGCCGATGCCGAGGGCGATCAGGCTGAACATGTTGAGCGAGCGGCGCCGGAAGGACTCCCAGCCGCGCTCGAGCAGGGGCCAGCCCGCCCAGAGCACGACCGGTGTGCCCAAGGCGAACTCGATCCATTGCATGGCGAGCGGCGAGATGTAGTGGTGAAGATCGAGCGCCCGAACGTGAGCGCTCATCTCAAGGACCAGCAAGGGCAGTGCGAGCGCGGCGCCGATCCAAAAGCGCAGGGCCATGTCGCGCAGCTCGGGGTTTTGAGCTCCCTCCGCCGCCGGCTGCAGCGGCTCGAGCGCCATTCCGCAGATCGGGCAGCTGCCCGGCTCGCTGCGGCGGATCTGCGGATGCATCGGGCAGGTGTAGATCGTGCCGGCCGGTGCCCCGTGGGCGCTCAGCGACGCAGCCGCGCTCGCTCGCTGCGCCGCCACGGAAGGCCCTGGAGTTGCTGTATCCGGGCGCGGTGACGTGGTGGACACGCGGCTCCGTGAGATATACGGCTCTGGATTCGTTCGAAACTTCTCCCGACAACCGCTCGAGCAAAAGAGGTACTCGCGTCCCTGGTAATTGAAGCGATGTGCCGAATCGTCCGAGACCGTCATCCCGCAGACCGGATCGAGCTCGGGCGGCTTAGATACCGGCCGAAGCTCTCCTGCGCCCGTCACCGAGCTGTCGTGCGGGGTGAAGTGGGTGTGAGGGCAATTCATGAGAGGTCCTCTCCGCCGAGGGCGTTCAGGATCGGACAGTCCGCGGCGCGGCCGTGGCCCGGGCAGGCGGCGATCAGGCTGACAAGTCCTCCGCGGACGCGCTCGAGCGCCGCAATGCGCCGCTCCACATCCGCGAGCTTCTCCTGCGCGGCCCGTTTGACTTTCGCAACGTCGCGTCGATTTGACAGCACGAGCAACTCGCGCACCTCTCGTAACGTGAAACCCAGCGCCTGCGCCCGGCGGATGAAGCGCAATCGCGAGAGCTCGAGCTCACCGTAGCGTCGGTATCCCGAAGCGAGGCGGGTCTTGGGAGAGAGTAGTCCGCTGCGCTCGTAATAACGCACAGTGTCGATGCGCACGCCCGCGCGCCTGGCGAGCGTCCCGATGCCAATGGAGCTCATAGTCACTCTCCGAGTCGAGGCCATCATCCTAAACTCTTGACCATAGTCCAGAGTCAAGGTGCTCGATCGGATACCCACGCCGACCGCCATGGAATGCCTGGGCGCTCCCGGCGAGCTGCGCCAGTCGGTCGTCGCGCCTCTGTCAGGCGCAGCAACGGTTGCGGAAGATGTGCGGGAATCGGCCGTGCCCGGTTGTGCTCAGTAGGGCCAATCGCCAACGGGCGTCCCTCGGCAAGTTATTGAATTTAAATACTATCTTGAGCGGAGCGGCCGGCTCATCATGCCGGGGTCGAGGGTTCGAGTAACTCCCTTTCCACCAATGAAATCAGGTTCGTACTTGACACGCTCCTCCCGAGCGTACGATCCGCGCATGCCGCGTATCAACCTCGACCTCGATACCCTCCGAACCCTCGCCGTTGCGCACAACCGTGGTGGATTGGCGCAGGCCGCCGAGCATCTCGGTCGGACTCCGTCGGCTATCAGCCTGCAGATGAAACGCCTACAGGACGATCTCGGCGTTACTATCTTTGTAAAGCGCGGA